>Ga0213828_1000573_pt1 | contig 34746 bp, 29 predicted proteins | sample MC6MC0897MG_FD_180664 | JGI IMG/M metagenome (GOLD analysis project Ga0213828, IMG submission 180664) | Enriched soil aggregate microbial communities from Iowa State University, Ames, United States - MC6-MC0897-MG | ecosystem: Environmental > Terrestrial > Soil > Unclassified | place: USA: Iowa...
ATCTGAACATCGAAAAGCGCCTGGTGGAACTGGTGGGCGACGCGGGCAAGCGCCTGCACACCGGCCGTTCGCGCAACGACCAGGTCGCCACCGACATCCGCCTGTGGCTGCGTGACGAAATCGACACCCTGCAGATCCTCTTGCGCCAGCTGCGCCACGCCCTGGCGACGGTCGCGCTGGAAAACGCCGGCACCATCATGCCGGGCTTCACGCACCTGCAAGTGGCCCAGCCCGTCACCTTCGGCCATCACCTGCTCGCGTACGCCGAAATGTTCGGCCGCGACGCCGAGCGCCTGGCCGACTGCCGCCGCCGCGTGAACCGCCTGCCGCTGGGCGCCGCCGCCCTGGCCGGCACGTCTTTCCCGATCGACCGCGAACGCGTCGCCAAAACCCTGGGCTTTGAAGGCGTGTGCCGCAATTCGCTGGACGCCGTCTCCGACCGCGACTTCGCCATCGAATTCTGCGCCGCCGGCGCGCTGATCATGACGCACGTTTCGCGGCTGTCCGAAGAGCTGGTGCTCTGGATGAGCCCGCGCGTGGGCTTCATCGACCTGGCCGACCGCTTCTGCACCGGCAGCTCGATCATGCCGCAGAAAAAGAACCCCGACGTGCCTGAACTTGCCCGTGGCAAGACCGGCCGCGTCAACGGCAATCTGGTCGCCCTGCTGACCCTGATGAAGGGCCAGCCCCTGGCCTACAACAAGGACAACCAGGAAGACAAGGAAGGCCTGTTCGACACCGCCGACACGCTGCGCGACACGCTGACGATCTTCGCGGACATGGCTGGCGGCATCAAGGTCAAGGCCGACAACATGCGCGCCGCTGCGCTGCAAGGCTTTGCCACCGCCACCGATCTGGCCGACTACCTGGTCAAGCGCGGCGTGCCCTTCCGCGACGCCCACGAGGTCGTGGCCCACGCCGTGCGGGATTGCGAACAGCGCGGCTGCGATCTGGCCGACCTGTCCACCGCCGAACTCACGGCCTACCACCCCAGCATCACCGAAGACGTGCATCAGGTGCTGACGCTGGAAGGTTCGGTTGCCGCGCGCAAGCATGTGGGCGGCACCGCTCCCGAGCGCGTGGCTGAAGAAGCCCAGCGCGTTCTGGCGGAAACGGCGGAAGGCTGATTGCCGCTGCGGGCTGCGGACGGGCTGTGAGGCCCGTCCTTGAGACCGGTCGTTGAAGCCGGTATCCCCGGCCCGCGTCAAGGTCAGTCATGCAAGGCCCCCTTCCCGGGGGCCTTGTTGTTTCTATTCCGCCAACCAGCCGTCCAGTTCCCGGGCCAACGCATCGAAAACGCCCGCCACCCGCTTCACGCGCCGCAGATCGCCGTGCATGGCAATCCAGACATCGACGTCAAAACCGATTTCCTGCGCCAGCACCGGAACCAGTCCGAGCGGCTTCGCGAGCTGACGCGGACATACGCCCACGCCGAGGCCCGCCTTCAAAGCGGCAAACTGCGCCACGTGGTGGTCGCAAGCAATGGCGAACGGCTGGTCGGCGTCGATCACGCCCTGCTCGGCCAGCACGCGCCGGTCGGCCAGGCGGCGGTCGGGGCCGATCATCGGCATGTGCCGCAAGTCGTCGCGGGTTTGCGGGAGCCCATGCGCCTGGATGCAGTCCGCCGTGGCGAACAGCCCGACCCGCAGCGCGCCGGCGCGCCGCGCCACCACGTTGGCTTCACTGGGACGCCGCAGCCGGACCGCGATATCCGCTTCCTGCCGGGGCAAGGCCTCCAACCGGTCCTGCACGCTCAGCTCCAGCCGCACGCCCGGCAGGGTCTGGCGGATTTCCAGCAGCATCGGCGGCAGCACCTCCACGCCCAGCAACTCGCTGCTGGTGATGCGCACGACGCCTTCGGCCGCATCCGCCCCCTCCCCGGCCCGCCGGCTGAACGCTCGCGCCGCCGCGTCCATGGCCTCGACATGCTCGCCCAGTTCGCGCGCGGCGTCCGTGGGTTGCAGCCCGGCCGGGGTCCGCAAAAAGAGGCTCACGCCTACACTGGCTTCCAGCCTTTCGATGCGGCGGCGGGCGGTGGCCTGCGCAATGCCCAGCATCCGGGCCGCGCCCGACAGGCTGCCGGTGCGCAGCACGGCTAGAAAGACGCGCTGGCTTTCCCAGTCGAGAGAATCAATGCTCATACAAAATCTGCTAACGGATGGTTCATTATGGCGGTTCCCAGCGGCCGGCATCCCGGGCATCCTGTCGCACTCCATTGAAGTTGAAGGAACCCGTTCATGACCCTGACCGGCCAATGCCGCTGCGGCGCCGTCCGCTACTCGATCGATCCGGCCGGCAAGCCGATCGTCTACGCCTGCCATTGCCAGAACTGCCAGCGCTGGAGCGGCAGCGCCTTCGGGCTGCACCTGCTGCTGCCGGAAACGGCGATGAGCATAACCGGTGCGCTCGACGAATACCGCCATGAACACGAGGGAAAGCGGTCTTGCCAGTTTCTGTGCGCGTGCTGCCACACGCGCATCTTCAACACGACCGAGGCCGCGCCCGGGATGCGCGTGTTGCGCGCCGGCACGCTGGAAGAGGCAGCCGAGCTGTCGCCGGCCGCGCATATCTGGACACGCCGCAAACACGCCTGGCTGAACTTGCCGGCTGACGTGCCGAGCTGGCCCGAAAGCCCCTCGCCGGAGGAATTTGGGCGGGTGGTGATGGGAGGGTGATGATGGGCCAGTGATGCGCGGCTGGCCGAAACGTCGAGGCGTCGGATTAGCCCGCGCAACGGTTCTCCCGCCTACACGATGGAAACTTCCAGCCGGCGGCCGAGTTTTCCAAGCGCCGCCTCCACCTGTTCGATCCGCGACCCGTGCCGCAGATTCAGCAATCGATCCACTTGCGGCGTATGAACGCCGAGCCTGCGAGCCATCTCGGCTTTGCGCACGCCTTGGCGAATCATTTCATTCGACAGAAACACCTTGCTGGTAACGACCGCCGGCAAGGTGACCGCATACGGCGATGACGTTTTCTCCGACGGCATCGGGATCAAGCGACGTTCATCGAAATAGATCTCCAATGCCGCCTCAAGCGCTTCCAGCGCGTTCACCTGCGCATCTTGCTCATCCTCGCCGACGCTCGTCGCTTCCGGAAAATCCGGAAACAGCACCAGAAAGGTGCCGTTCGTATCGGGAGTCAACGTGTAGGGATAGGTCAGCATGGCAGGCGCCAGCATATTGCGCTCTGCCCCCTCGCACATTCCCGATCGAGCCTAAATCAGACTAACGCACGTCGGAGGGAGAGCTTCCGTCGCTTAACCCACCGATGGCGCGTCCCCAATAACGTTGGATATGATTGCGGCTTCCCGTAGCCCGCCCACGTCCCATGCCCACCCTGAGTGCGTCGTCGAAGCACTTCCCGCTTTCCCGCGTATCCCGAATCGTCTTGGCCGTCCTGTGCATGCTGGGGACCGCCGCCAGCGGTCCCGCCCACGCCCAAACCGCCCGCAAACCCTCCCCCTACGAAAACGGCCGTCCCCTGCGCCCCGACGAGGTCGAGGCGCGCAAGGCGGAGGACGCGCGTTGGGGAGGCCCGCGGTTCCTGGGGAAGATCCAGACCCGGGCCGAATTCGAACAACTGGCGCGGGTCTACAACGCCGGCACGCCGCTGGAGATTCCGCATGTGCTGTTCGTCATCGACCGCCAGCGCGCGGATCGCATCTATTACCTGCACACGCCCCGCTATGGGCTGCACGAGACGTTCGCGCGCGAGCGGCGTCTGCTGTCGGGCGACAAGGCCAAGCTGATCGCGCAGTACAAGGATCCGAACCGGCGTCTGCTGTTCGGCACGCTGAGCTGGCAGAACGGCCTGCCGGGCTACACCTTTGAATTCTGGGAAGGCGATCTGCTGACGCCGGAACTGCTGACCCTGACCGCCCAGCGACTGGCGGCCACGTTCTACGAGCCGCTGCGCTTCAAGAGCAATTCCACCTTGCAGGAGCAGACGGCGCAGCGCGCCGGGATGGATGTTGTCACGCAAGAGGCGCTGCTGCGCGAGCAGACCTTCCTGCCGCTGAATACGGGGCGCGCGCAGGGCCGGCTGCGCATCGTCAAATCCGTGGACGAGACTTCTGATCTGTCGCCCACCGACATCGTAGTGCTGGACGAGGTGCCCGTCGCGCTGACGCCCGTGGCCGGTCTGGTCACACAGCGGCCGTCCACCCTGCTCTCGCATGTGAACCTGCTGGCCAAGGGCTGGCGCATTCCCAATGCCTACGTGCGCGACGCCGTGGCAGCGCTGCGCGAGCATGACGGCCAGTGGGTCGAGCTGACCGTGGAAAACAACGGCTACCGGGTTCAGCGCATGGCGCAGCCCGCCGCGGCCGCTTCTCCGGCAGCGGCAACGCCAACCGCCACCACGCCGCTGCCCAAGCCCGACCTGTCGGTGCGCGCCGTCAAGCCGCTGTCCGGCATGACCACGCGCGACAGCCGCTACTGCGGTGTCAAGGCGGCGAACCTGGGCGCGTTGAAGTCCGTGCTGCCGCCCGCGGCCAACGTACCGGACGGCTTTTGCATTCCGTTTGCCCAGTACGCGGCGTTCATGCACAAGCTGGGCGTGCCTGCCCGCTTGGCGGCGCTGGAACAACGGGCCGACTTCGCGTCCGACGCCAATGTGCGGCGCGCGGAACTGGCCAAGCTGCGCCAGGACATCGCCGACGCACCGCCCGACGCCCTGTCGGCCGACTGGCTCGCCCGCTGGAAAAAACAGCTGGGCGGCCGCGGCGTCTTCGTGCGCAGCTCGTCCAATTCCGAAGACCTGCCAGGCTTCAGCGGCGCGGGCCTGTACACCACCGTGCCGAACGTCACGCAGGCCGACGCGCTGGCCCGGGCCGTGCAGACGGTGTGGGCGTCGGTCTACAACTTCGAGGCCTACGAAGCGCGCCGCGCCGCGGGCTTCAACCAGGACGCGGTGGTCATGGCCGTGCTGGTGCAACTGGCCGCGGCATCGGACAGTTCGGGCGTCATGATCACGCGCGATCCCTTCGATGCCTCGCGCCGACACGTCACGTATCTGTCGGCCAAGCGCGGGCTGGGCATCAAGGTGGTGGAAGGCAAGCGCCAGGCCGAGCAGGTCATGTATTCCAGCTGGTCCAAGGCGGTGCAGGTGTTGAGCCGGTCGGCCGAGGACACGGAGCTCGTGGCCGCCGCGGGCGGCGGCGTGCGCGAAGTGCCCATCGAGGGCGGCCGGCAGGTGCTCAATGACGCGCTGGTCGCGCGCCTGGCCGCCGTGGGACGGCAGGTGAAGAAGCGGCTGGGAAATGCGGACCAGGACATCGAATGGGCCGTCCAAGGCGACGAGATCCTGATCCTGCAGGCGCGGCCGTACATCGACGGAAGCCGCTGACAGCAATCGCGCGGGGCGGTAGGCGGCTTGCCCAGCCCGGACTGCATGAACCGCGCCGCCAAAGGCCGGCCGGATCGCGCATGTTGCATCGGGCACAGCACATCGGCGCGGTAGAACCGGCAAAGCAACAGAGACCCGGCGCGGACATTGCACCCGCGCCGGGTCCCGCCTTCAGATGTGCAACGCGTGCCCCAGCGCCTTGAGCGCGGCCTCCTGCACTGCCTCGCCCAACGTGGGATGCGCGTGGATCGTGCCCGCCACGTCTTCCAGCGTCGCGCCCATTTCCAGCGACTGCCCGAACGCCGTCGACAGCTCCGACACCGCGCGCCCCACCGCCTGCCATCCCACGATCAGATGGTTGTCGCGCCGGGCCACCACGCGCACGAAGCCGTCGGTGGATTCCAGCGTCATGGCACGGCCGTTGGCGGCAAAGGGGAATGCCGCCGTCACGCAATCCAGCCCGGCGCTTTCGGCGTCCTGCGGCGACAGGCCTGCGACCACGACCTCGGGGTCCGTGAAGCACACGGCAGGAATGGACGCCGGCTGGAAGTGGCGGCGCTTGCCCGCCACCAGTTCGGCCACCATCTCGCCCTGCGCCATCGCGCGGTGCGCCAGCATGGGCTCGCCTGCAATGTCGCCAATGGCCCAGACATCCCGCATGGACGTGCGGCACTGGTCGTCGATGCGCAACGCGTTGCCTTTGCGATCGAGCTGCAGGCTTTCCAGTCCCCAGCCCTGCGTGCGCGGGCGGCGTCCCACCGAGATCAGCACGCGGTCGGCGGGCAGCAGCGTTTCGGCGCCGCTGGCGTCCTGCACGCGCACCGCGTCGCCCTTGCCGTTCAGCCCCAGCACCTTGCGACCCAGATGCAGCGCCACGCCCATCTTGCCTAGCGCGGCCGCGACGGGCTTGGTGAGTTCGGCGTCGTAGGTCGGCAGGATGCGGTCCTGCGCCTCGACGACGGCGACTTCTGCACCCAGCTTGCGGTAAACGGTGCCGAGTTCCAGCCCAATGTAGCCGCCGCCCACCACGACCAGTTGCTTCGGAATGCTGGTGGGTGACAGCGCCTCGGTGGATGACACCACCATCCCGCCGAATGGCATGGACGGCAGCGGCGTGGGTTCGGATCCCGCCGCCAGCAGCAGGTGTTCGCACTGGATGCGGATGCGGCCCGCATCAGGCGTTTCGACTTCGGCGGTCTTGCCATCCAGCAGCGTGGCCCAGCCGCGCACGACTTCCACGCCGTTCTTCTTGAGCAGCGCGCCGACGCCGCCCGTCAGCTTGCCTACGATGCCGTCTTTCCAGGCCACGGTCTTGGCGATGTCGATGCGCGGCGCGTCGACCGCGATGCCCAGCGCCGATTCGCCGGCGTAGTGACGCGCCTTGTCGAATTCCTCGGCTGCGTGGATCAGGGCCTTGGACGGGATGCAGCCGATGTTCAGGCACGTGCCGCCCAATTGCGCGCCCTCGACCAGGATGGTCGGCACGCCCAGTTGCCCGGCGCGGATGGCGGCCACGTAGCCGCCGGGACCGCCGCCGATCACCAGCAATGTCGTTGTCTTTGTGATCTGGCTCATGCTTACTCCACGAAAAGCAGCGCGGGTTGTTCCAGCAGCGCGCGCACGGCCTGTATGAAGCGTGCCGCGTCCATGCCGTCCACTACGCGGTGATCGAAGGACGACGACAGGTTCATCAGCTTGCGCGCCACCACGGCGCCGTTGCGGAAGGCCGGGCGTTCGACGATGCGGTTCACGCCCACGATGCCAACTTCAGGGTGGTTGATCACCGGCGTGGTGACGATGCCGCCCAAGGGACCGAGGCTGGTGATGGTGATGGTCGAGCCGGACAGTTCGTCGCGCCCGGCCGAGCCGCTGCGCACCGCCTGCGCCAGCCGCGTGATCTCGGCCGCCATGGACCATAGATCGCGCGCCTCGGCATGACGCATCACCGGCACCATCAGGCCGCCGTCGCTTTGCGTGGCGATGCCGATGTGCACCGCGCCGTAGCGCGTCACCACGCCGGCCTCGTCGTCATAGCGCGCGTTGATCTGCGGAAAATCGCGCAGCGCCACCACCATTGCGCGAGCCAGAAGCGGCAGCAGCGTCAGCTTGCCGCGCTGCTCGCCCCATTTGGCGTTGAGCTGCACGCGCAGGTCTTCGAGCTCGGTCACGTCGATTTCCTCGACGTAGCTGAAGTGCGGGATGCGGCGCTTGGATTCGGCCATCTTCTGCGCGATCTTCCTGCGCAGCCCGATGACGGGCACGGCGTCTTCGTCGTTGCGTTCGGCGTAGGCCGAGCCGGCGCGGGCGTTGCTTGCCGAGCCCTGCCCTTGCAGCCAGGCGTCCAGGTCTTCGTGCAGGATGCGGCCGGCCGGGCCGCTGCCTTGCACGTAGCGCAGTTCGACGCCCAGGTCCCACGCGCGCTTGCGCACGGCGGGTGAGGCCAGCGGCTTTTCGCCGGGCTGGCGGATGGTCGCGGGCGCGCCGCCGGATTGACGCGCGGCGGGCGATTTGGCCGACGCCGACGTGGAGCCGGATGCGGATGCCGATGCCGATGACGGGGTCGACGACTTGGCCGGCGTGGAAGTTGCGGGCGTCGCTACGCCGGGCGTCGTTACGCCAGACGCCGCAGCGCCGCTCTCCACCAAACTCGGACCGCCTGCCCGCTGCGCCCCGTCGGCAGCAATCCCCTCACCCGCAGGCACAGCCGCCTTCGCCGCCGGCGCCGCCGCAGCACCCGCCTTCACATTCCCCTCGCCTTCGACTTCCAGCCGGATCAATTCACCGCCCACGGCCATCACCTGGCCGACATCCCCGCCCAGCGAAATCACCTTGCCGACCACCGGCGACGGAATCTCGACCGTCGCCTTGTCCGTCATGACGTCCGCCAGCGGCTGGTCCTCGGCGACGGTGTCGCCCACCTTGACGTGCCAGCCCACCAGCTCGACCTCTGCGATGCCTTCGCCGATGTCGGGCATCTTGATGATATGAATCCCCATGTCATGCCTCCATCGCGCGTTTGAACGCTTCGCCGACCCGGCGCGGGCCGGGGAAGTACGCCCATTCCTGCGCGTGCGGATAGGGAGTGTCCCAACCGGTCACGCGCTCGACGGGCGCCTCCAGATGATGGAAGCAGTGTTCCTGCACCAGGGAAATCAGTTCCGCGCCAAAGCCGCAGGTGCGCGTGGCTTCGTGCACGACCACGCAGCGCCCGGTCTTCTTGACGGAGTTGACGATGGCGTCCAGATCCAGGGGCCAGAGGCTGCGCAGGTCGATGACTTCGGCGTCGATGCCGGTCTCTTCGGCCGCGGTCAGCGACACGTGCACGGTGGTGCCGTAGGTCAGCACCGTCAGTTCCGAACCCGGACGCACGATGGCGGCCGATTCCAGCGGCACGGTGTAGTAGCCGGTGGGCACGACGCTGCCCGGGCGGCCGGTCCACGGCGTAACCGGGCGGTCATGGTGACCGTCGAACGGGCCGTTGTAGAGGCGCTTGGGTTCCAGAAAGATCACCGGATCGTCGTTCTCGATGGCGGCGATCAGCAGGCCTTTCGCGTCGTACGGATTGGACGGCATCACCGTGCGCAGCCCGCAGACCTGCGTGAACATGGCCTCGGGGCTCTGGCTGTGCGTCTGCCCGCCATAGATGCCGCCGCCGCAAGGCATGCGGATGGTCATGGGCGCAATGAACTCGCCCACCGAGCGGTAGCGCAGGCGCGCGGCTTCAGACACGATCTGATCCGACGCCGGATAGAAGTAGTCGGCGAACTGGATCTCGCACACGGGCCGCAGCCCGTACGCGCCCATGCCCACCGCCACGCCGACGATGCCGCCTTCGGAGATGGGGGTGTCGAACACGCGCGAGCTGCCGTACTTGGCCTGCAGGCCTTCGGTGCAGCGGAACACGCCGCCGAAGTAGCCCACGTCCTGCCCGAACACGACGACGTTGTTGTCGCGCTCGAGCATGACATCCATGGCCGAGCGCAAAGCCTGGATCATGGTCATCGGCGCCGAGGCCGGACCAGCGTTGTTATCGATTGCCATGGTCAGACTCCGAGCTGCTGGCGCTGCCGGCGCAGATGCTCCGGCATGTCCTTGTACACGTCTTCAAAAATGCTGGCGGCGCTGGGGACGTGGCCGTCCACCAGGGTGCCGTAGCTCTCCGCTTCCTTCTGGGCCGCCAGGATCTCGGCGTCGAGTTCGGCGCGGACCGCGTCGTGCTCGGCGTCGGACCAGATGCCCAACAGGATGAGGTGTTTCTTGAAGCGCTCGATCGGGTCGCCCAGGGGGAAATGGCTCCAGTCGTCGCCGGGACGGTACTTGGTGGGGTCGTCAGAGGTGGAGTGCGGACCGGCGCGGTACGTGACCCACTCGATCAGCGTCGGGCCCAGGTTGCGGCGCGCACGTTCGGCAGCCCAGATCGACGCGGAATAGACCGCCAGGAAATCGTTGCCGTCCACCCGCAGCGACGCAATGCCGCAGCCCACGCCGCGGCCCGCGAAGGTCGCGCCCTCGCCGCCGGCGATCGCCTGGAAGGTCGAGATGGCCCACTGGTTGTTGACCACGTTCAGGATGACGGGCGCGCGGTAGACGTGCGCGAAGGTCAGCGCGGTATGGAAGTCGGCTTCGGCGGTGGCGCCGTCGCCGATCCAGGCCGAGGCAATGCGGGTGTCGCCCTTGATGGCCGAGGCCATGGCCCAGCCCACCGCCTGGATGAACTGCGTGGCCAGGTTGCCCGAAATCGTGAAGAAGCCGTTTTCGCGGTCGGAATACATGACCGGAAGCTGGCGGCCCTTGAGCGGGTCGCGCTCGTTGGACATGAGCTGGCACATCATCGTCACCAGCGACACGTCGCGCGACAACAGGATGCTTTGCTGGCGATAGGTGGGAAAGCACATATCCCCCTTTTCCAGCGCCATGGCGTGGGCGGTGCCGATGGCCTCTTCGCCCAGGCTCTGCATGTAGAACGAGATCTTCTTCTTGCGCTGCGCGGTCAGCATGCGCCCGTCGAAGATGCGCGTCTTGAGCATCGCCCGCATGCCGGCGCGCAGCTGGTCGTGGCTGATCTCAGGCGCCCACGGGCCGACGGCGCGGCCGTGCTCGTCGATGACGCGGACCAGGCTGTAGGCCAGTGGACCGGTGTCGACCGCGGCAACATCAATGGGGGGTTTGGGCACCTCGCCGGGCGGCGAAAGATGCAGATAGGAGAAGTCTGTCTTGCAACCCGGTCGCCCTGTCGGCTCGGGGACGTGCAACTTCAGCGGCCCATATTGGCTCATGTATTGTCTCCACGCTTGATCGTGTCATGCGTTTTCTTCCTACCAAGGCGTTGCCAGAGGCGTGTGACCTCGGACGCTGCCGTCGACGGCTTGCGCCCGGGGATACTTGGGCAAAGCCGTTGACGAGATTAGCACAGGGGACAGGGCCGATGAGCGGGCCGCGCGGCCTTTTGGGGCCGCATTGGACTGAGGGTTTTCCTCAAGCGGCGCCGGTCCATTCCGTGACGAATTCACGGTAGTCCGGACGCTTGGCAGGCGGCACCGCGCACGCGGGCGTGCCGACGGCCAGAAAGCCCAGGAAGCGGTAATCCAGCGAGTCCAGGCCCAGCGCGTCCTGCACGTCTTCAACGTACGTGCCCAGGCCGGTGCTCCAGAACGCGGCGTAGCCCAGCATGTGGACGGCGTTCAGGATGTTCATCACCGAGCAGCCGGCGGCCAGCAGCTGTTCCTGTTCAGGGATCTTGGTGTTGCCGTGGGCAATCTTCTGGGCCACGGCGATGAACAGCGGCACGCTGGCCATCCATTCGCGGACCGACTTTTCCTTTTCGGGCGTCATGCGCGGGTCGCCGCTGCGCTTGACGGCGTCAAGCGCCATGTCCGCCAGCTTGCCGATGGCCTCGCCCTGGATCACGACATAGCGCCACGGACGCAGCGCGCCGTGATCGGGCGCAGACATGGCGGCCTGCAGGATCTGTTCGAGTTCGTCGGTTTTGGGCGCCGGCGCCCGCAGGAACTTGAAGGAGCGGCGCGAGGTCAGGGCGTGGAGCGGCGTGGCGGTCTGGTTTACGGTCATTGATCGATGCGCAAATGGGAAAGAAACAGATTCTCATAGTACGCGATGACGTCTGACCGGTCGCTGATCCCCCGGACTGCAACAAGGACATCCCGGCGGTGCGCTCAGCCCAGGTGGGTGTGCCGCTCCTGCCGCTCTTCGACCTGCATTTCGCTCAACCCGTGCAGGATGCCGCAATCGTCCGAGTCGGGCCGCGCCGACACGCAGCGCTGGCGCAAGTCGCTCAATTGGGCTTTCAGCTGCATCAGTTCGGCGATGCGCTCGTCCACATGCGAGATGTGCTCGTCGAACAGCTTGTTGATGGGGCCGCAACCGGTGCGATGGTTGTCGGCCACGGACAGGATGGCGCGGATTTCGTCCTGCGTCATGTCCAGCGCGCGGCAGTTGCGGATGAGGCGCAGGCGCTCCAGATGCGTCTGGCCATAGGTGCGGTAGTTGTTCAACCCGCGCTCCGGGGCGGGCAGCAACCCCTCTTTTTCGTAATACCTGACGGTTTCGACCGTGGTGCCGGCCGCCGTGGCCAATTCGCCGATACGCATCACTGCCTCCCGGATCCGATCCGATGATTAGGGGTTGACCCTATAGTAACTCCAAGGTGTGGAATTGCGTCATCAGCTTATTTGAAGGGTCAAGCGGATGTCTTTACCTCCGGTCAAAGAACACAAACATCAGTCGGGCAAGCACGGCGGCGCCTGCTGCGGTGGCGGACACTCGCCTGCGCCGGTCGTCGTCGCGTGCGTTGAGACGCCAGGCGATGACGCCTGCTGCGGCCACGAACATCCGAAGGCGGCGGGCGAGGCCCCCGGCCGTGGGCATGATGCGCACGCGGGCCACGACCACAGCCACGGGCACGATGCCCACACCGGCCACGATCACCGTCACCGCCACGGCCACGGCCATGGCAGCGAACATGGCGCCGACACCTGCTGCGCGTCCGCTGCCCCGGCCCCGGCTGCCCAGGACGCTTCCTGCTGCGGCCACGCGCATGGCGCCGTTCTGCAGCCGGCCGCCGCCGCGACGCTCACGGCCGGCCCCGGCCAGCTGCTGGCGCGCCTGCGCATCGGCCAGATGGATTGCCCCACCGAGGAAACGCTGATCCGCAAGAAGCTCGCCGGCGTGGACGGCGTGCATGCGCTGGACTTCAACCTGATGCAGCGCATCCTGACCGTGGTCCACGCCGACGGCGCGCTGGACCGAATCATCGCAGCCATCAAATCGCTGGACATGACGCCCGAGCCCCTGGCCGACGGCGCGGCGGCCGCGCCCGCCCCCGCCGCCAAGGCGGTGAACTGGTGGCTGATCGGCGGCGCGGGCGTGCTGGCGGCGCTGTCCGAGTTCTCGCATTTTGCCGGCGGCCCGTTGCTGCTGACCGCGGCACTGGCCGTGGCCGCCATCCTGGCCTGCGGGGTCAGCACCTATCGCAAGGGCTGGATTGCCGTGCGCAACGGCAACCTGAACATCAACGCGCTGATGAGCATCGCCGTCACCGGCGCCGTGCTGATCGGCCAATGGCCCGAAGCGGCCATGGTGATGTTCCTGTTCAACGTGGCCGAACTGATCGAAGCCCGCTCGCTGGACCGCGCGCGCAACGCCGTGCGCGGCCTGCTGGACCTGGCGCCCGACACCGCTACCTTGCGCCAGCCGGACGGCACTTGGGCGGAAGTGCCCGCCGCGTCGCTGCAGCCGGGCGGCATCGTGCGCGTGCGGCCGGGCGAGCGCATCGCCGCGGACGGCATCATCGTGAACGGCACGTCGGCCGTGGACCAGTCGCCCATCACGGGCGAAAGCCTGCCCGTCGAAAAAGCCCAGGACGATCCGGTGTTCGCGGCCACCATCAATACCTCCGGGTCCTTTGAATACCGAGTGACCGCCGCGGCCGGCAACACGACGCTGGCGCGCATCATCCACGCGGTGGAACAGGCGCAGGGCGCGCGCGCGCCCACGCAGCGCTTCATCGACCGGTTTTCGCGCATCTACACGCCCGCCGTCGTGGCCGTCGCGGCGGCCGTGGCCGTGCTGCCGCCGCTGCTGTGGGGCCAGCCGTGGTTCGACGCCATCTACCGCGCGCTGGCGCTGTTGATCATCGCCTGCCCATGCGCGCTGGTGATTTCCACACCCGTCAGCATCGTCAGTGGCCTGACCGCCGCCTCGCGCCGCGGCATCCTCATCAAGGGCGGCGTCTATCTTGAAGAAGGGCGCAACCTGAAATGGCTGGCGCTGGACAAGACCGGCACGCTGACGCACGGCAAGCCGGTGCAGACCGATCTGCAGGACTGGGACGCCCCGGCGCAGGATCGCCACCCCGCCGCCCTGATCGCCGCCAGTCTGGCTGCCCGGTCCGACCACCCCGTGTCGCTCGCCGTGGCCACCACCGCGCGCGAGGCCGGCAGCGCGCTGCTGGAGGTCGACGCCTTCACCGCCCTGCCCGGCCGCGGCGTCAGCGGTCAGCTCGACGGCCAGACGTATCACCTGGGCAACCGCCGCCTGATGCGCGAGCTGGGCGTTTCCAATGCCACGCTCGACGCCCGCTTCGACGAGTTGGAAAGCCAGGGCAAAAGCGTCATCGCGCTGTCCGACGGCAGCCGCGTGCTGGCGCTGGCCGCCGTGGCCGATACGGTCAAGCCCACCAGCGCCCAGGCCATCGCCGACCTGCACGGGCTGGGCGTGCGCACGCTGATGCTGACGGGCGACAACACGCCGACTGCGCAGGCCATCGCGCGCCAGGTCGGCATCGACGAAGCGCGCGGCGACCAGCTGCCCGAGGACAAGCTGACCGCCATTGAAGGCAAGCTTGCGCCGGACGTGCGGGTCGGCATGGTGGGCGACGGCATCAACGACGCGCCCGCGCTGGCCCGCGCCGACATCGGCTTTGCGATGGGCGCGGCCGGCACCGGCACGGCCATCGAGACCGCCGACGTGGCGCTGATGGACGACGACCTGCGCAAGATCGGCACCTTCCTGCGCCTGTCTCGTGCAACGCATCGCGTGCTGGTTCAGAACATCGCGCTGGCGCTGGGCATCAAGGTGGTGTTCCTGGCGCTGGCCGTGACGGGCCACGCGACGCTGTGGATGGCGGTGTTTGCCGACGTGGGCGCGAGCCTGCTGGTGGTGGCCAACGGCCTGCGGCTGCTGCGCGCCGCGCCGGCCAGCCGCTGACCCGAACGGCGGGCGGCGCCGAGGCCGGCCAACGCGCTGGCTGCGGAGGGCGGCGCCGAACTGGCACCGCCGCGCCGCAGCCCCCGCCGCGATTGCCCGTATGATGGCGAAAAACAGAGCCGCCCCGCGCGCCATCAAGGAGACTCCCGCTTGTCCGCAGGTTCGCATTCGCCCATCCCGGAAACGTTTCCCACCTTTGAATCATCGGATTTCTCGGGAGAGGGATCCTTCTATTTCGACCTCGTGCGCCTGCAGGATCACGACGACATTCCGCGCGGCTTCCTGCACCGGCACCGCTATTACCACCTGCTGTGGATGACCGAGGCGCAGGGCACCCACCTGCTCGATTTCGAGCAGCACGCGGTGCGCGACCACTCGGTCTTCTTCCTGTCCCCGGGCCAGATTCACGCGTGGACGTCGTCGGTGAAACCCAGCGGCTACGTCATGAACATCAGCACCGAATTCTTCGCGCAGATGTTCCCGCGCGCGGACGACATCGCCAAGTTTCCGTTCTTTCACCTGGCGGGCGGCCCGCCCGTGATCTACCTGACCCGCGAGCAGCACGACGCCATGCTGCCGCTGCTGGCCGAGATCGAACGCGAAACGCGCGACCGGCAGACGGGCCGCTTTGACGTGGTGCGCTCGTACCTGCTGATCCTCCTGACGCAGCTTCGCCGCCTGTATCCGGCCGACGAACGCGAGACCGCCGCCGGTCCCAGTTATTCGCTGGCCAAGCGCTTCACCATGCTGATCGAAGAGCATTACCTGGACTTCTCGGCTATCCGCCAGTACGCCGACGCCCTGTGCGTCAGCGAGCGCCAGCTCAACGACGCGGTCAAGCGCAGCGTGGGGCGCACCGCCAGCCAGCTCGTGCAGGAGCGCATTGCGCTGGAGGCCAAGCGGCTGCTGTGCAACACGGACTTGAGCATCGCCGAGATCGGATTCCAGCTGAACATCGAGGACCCGGCTTACTTCACGCGCTTTTTCAAGAAGCACACGGGCTGCACCCCGGGCGACTTCCGCAAGAAGTACTACCGTCCCATCGAATGACGGCCCCGTCGGATGGCGGCCGTAATGAATGACGGCGCCGTCGGATGACGGCCATACCGAATGGCGGCCGCGTCGCCCGGCCCGCAAAAAAGTGCAAAACAAGCTCTGATCTGTCCTAACGCGCCCTGACCCGGGCTGCGTAAAGTTCATCCGGACTCAACCCGCCGCGCTGCGGCCAGATTGAAACTGCGATGAATGACACTTCGACATTGATGACGGGCGGCCAGCATGTGGTGCGAGCCTTGCTGGAACACGGCGTGGACACCGTATTCGGCGTGCCCGGCGAGAGCTATTTGGACGTCCTGGACGCGCTGTATGCGCACCGCGAGCAGATCCGCCTGGTGTCCTGCCGGCACGAAGGCGCGGCGGCATTCATGGCCGAAGCGCACGGCAAGCTGACCGGCCGGCCCGGCATCTGCATGGTGACGCGCGGCCCAGGCGCCACCAATGCCAGCATCGGCGTGCAGACCGCGTTCCAGGATTCCACCCCGATGATCGTGCTGGTGGGCCAGGTCGGCAACGACATGGTCGAGCGCGAGGCCTTCCAGGAAATCGACTACCGCCGCATGTTCGGCCAGTTCACGAAGTGGGTGGCGCAGATCGACAGCGCCGCGCGCGTCACCGAATACCTGAACCGCGCCTTTTCCGTCGCCACGTCCGGCCGCCCCGGCCCCGTGGTGCTGGCGCTGCCCGAGGACATGCTGACGGACTTGGCCCCGGCCCTGTCCTGCGGCGCGATCCAGGTGCCGCAGGCCTACCCGGCGCCCGACGCGCTGGCCGGCATGCGCACGCTGCTTGCCAACGCGCGGCGTCCTTTGCTGATCGCCGGCGGGTCCGGCTGGACGGACGCGGGGCTGGCAAGCCTGACCCGCTTTGCCGAACTGAACGGCCTGCCGGTCGCGTGCTCGTTCCGCCGCCAGGACCTGTTCGACAACCACCACGCGCAGTACGTCGGCGAAGTCGGCATCGGCGTGAACCCGGAACTGGCCGAGGCCGTGCGCCAGGCCGACGTCATCCTGGCCGTGGGCGCCCGGCTGGGCGAGATGGTGACGGGCGGCTATACCCTGCTGCAATCGCCGGTGCCCAGCCAGACGCTGATCCACGTGCTGGCCAGCGCCGAAGAGCTGGGCCGCGTGTATCAACCCGCGCTGAAGATCCAGTCCGGCATGGACGCCTTTGCGGCGTCGGCGGCGGAACTGACGCCCGTAGATGCAACCCCGTGGCGCGACTGGACGCAGACGCTGCGCGGCAACTACCTGCGCTACACCGAGCTGCCCGCCGCGCGCGGAGACATGGACCCGGCGCGCGTCATTGCCACGCTGCGCGACCAGCTCGACCCGAGCGCCATTCTGACCAACGGCGCGGGCAACTACAGCGCCTGGGCGCATCGCTACTACCGCTTCAGCCAACCGCGCACGCAATTGGCGCCCACCAGCGGCGCCATGGGTTACGGCGTACCCGCGGCCATCGCGGCCAAGCTACGACACCCCGAGCGCCAGGTGATCTGCCTGGCGGGCGACGGCTGCTTCCTGATGACCTCGCAGGAACTGGCCACCGTGAAGCAGCACCAACTGGGCATCGTCTTCATCGTGTTCAACAACGGCATGTACGGCACGATCCGCATGCACCAGGAGGTGCACTACCCCGGCCGCACCATCGGCACGGACCTGTGCAACCCGGACTTCGTGGCCTACGCCCAATCGTTCGGCGTGACGGCCGAACGCGTGGACACCCATGAAGCGTTCGGCCCCGCGTTGGCGCGTGCGCTGGACAGCGGTTCCCCCTATCTGATCGAACTCAGTCTGGACCCCGAGGTGATCACGCCCCGGGCCACGTTGACGAGCCTGCGCGAAAAGGCGCGCACCGCCGGCGCCTGACAGATCAGGCACGGCGTTTACATAAAAAAATCCAACACTGGAGAGAGACATGACCACAACCCTGACCCCGCGCCGCCTGGCGGCCGCCTTCCTGATGACCGCCGCCTCGCTGGGCGCGGCCGCAACGGCTGCCGCGGCTGATTTCCCCGAGCGCCCCCTGCGCATCATCGTGCCGTTCGCCGCAGGCGGCGCCACCGACGTCATCGCCCGCACCGTGGCGCAGTCCATGTCCACCCGGCTGGGCCAGCCCGTCGTGGTGGAAAACAAGGCCGGCGCCAACGGCAACATCGGCGCCGTCATGGCGGCCCGTTCCGAGGCCGACGGCTACACGCTGCTGATGGCCACGTCCAGCCACGCCATCAACGCCTCGCTCTATCACAAGCTGGACTACAACCTGACGCGCGACTTCGCCGGCCTGTCGAACCTGGCCTCGGTGCCGCTGGTGCTGGTGGTGAACCCGTCCGTGCCGGCCAAGACGCCGCAGGAACTGGCCGACTACGCCAAGGCCAACGGCAACCGCGTGAACTACGCGTCCGGCGGCACCGGCACGGCCTCGCACCTGGCGGGCGCGCAATTCAATTCGCTGGCCGGCGCGCAGATGACGCACGTGCCGTACAAGGGCGGCGCGCAGGCGCTCAACGACCTCATGGGCGGACAGGTCCAGATCATGTTCGCCAACCTGCCCGAGGTGCTGTCGCAGGTGCAGGCAGGCCGCCTCACCCCCATCGCCGTTACCGGCACGCAGCGCCACGCCGCCCTGCCCAACGTGCCCGCGTTTTCCGAGACGGCCTACACGGCCATGAACGCGCGTTCGTGGTTTGGCCTGTTCGTACCGGCCGCCACGCCCGCGCCCGTGGTGGAAAAACTGTCCAAGGCCATCACGGACGGCATCGCCGACCCGGCGGTGCAGGACAAGCTCAAGGGCCTGGGCGCCGACCCGGTGGGCGATGGTCACACCGCCTTCCAGAAATACGTCAACACGGAAGTGGAACGCTGGAGCGTGCTGGTCAAGCAGTCCGGCGCCACCGCCGACTGACACCCGTTTTTGCAACCGCCATCAAGGATTCATCATGCTTTACGACGTACGTACCTACACCTGCCGCGCCGGCACCATCAAGAAGCACCTGGCGCTGTATGCCGAACACGGCTACGAGGTGCAGAGCCGCCATCTGGGCAAGCCGCTCGCCTACATGCAGACCGAGACGGGCAACGTCAACACCTACATGCACATCTGGGTCTATGACAGCGCCGCCGACCGCGAAGCCAAGCGCCAGGCGCTGCAGAAGGATCCGGCCTGGGCGACCTATCTGACCAAAAGCGCCGAGGCCGGCTACCTGATCAGCCAGGAAAACCGCCTGATGACGCCGACGGCATTCTTCAAGCCCTGATGTAAAACGCCGCCTCGCGCATGAAGCGCGGGGCGGCGCGATGGTTCAGGTTTCGTTCGGCGAAGGCCGCGGCGCATGATGCCGCGGCCTTCGCCTTTGCAGGCGGCGTCAGCCCGCCTGGTCTTCCTGCGGCCAGTCCCGCAGCACGGGCGCATCCGGCGCGCCCGGTCCCACGTCGCGCAGATGGTCGTGCTGCAACAGCGCCATCCGATAGGCATCGCGGTACGCGCCGTTGGAAAAGAACTCTTCCTTGAGCAGGCCTTCGATCTGGAAGCCGCAGCGCTCGTACACGTGGACGGCAGCGGTATTGTCCTTGTCCACCACCAGATACACCTTGTGCAGGTTCAGCACGCGGAACGCGTAGCCCGCCGCAATGCGCGTGGCGGCCTTGGCGTAGCCGCGGCCCTGGTAGCTGGGCGCGATGATGATCTGGAATTCGGCGCGGCGGTGGATGTAGTCGATCTCGACCAGTTCGACCAGCCCGGCCGGCTGCCCGGTGTCGTGCTCGATGATGAAACGCCGCTCGTTCTGGTCATGCAGGTGGCGGTCGTACAGAGCCACGAGTTCGTCATAGGCCTCGTAAGGCTCTTCGAACCAGTAGCGCATGATGACGTCGTTATTGTTGATCTTGTGCACAAAGTGCAGGTCGCCGCGTTCGAGCGGGCGTAGTTTGATATCGGATGCGACCGACATAGATACCTCGAAATGACCGCTGGGGTGCGGCCATTCTATGTCAAGCCCACGGGTCCTGCGTTCAGGAAACCGTTGCCGGGTTGCGAGCACATAAGTATCTCTAGGAAATACCTAAGAATCTTTATAAAATCCCTGATTCCCCCGCCCGCCGCGGACGCCCACCGCCCACTCTTACAGCGAATCCCATGAGCCGTCCCGACCCTCTCTTCGTTCAATCCCTGGCCAAAGGCTTCGAACTGCTGGAAGCCTTTGCCCAACGCCCGTCCACCATGAGCATGAACGAACTCATGGAAATCACGGGATTCGACCGCAGCACCACCCAGCGCATGACGCACACGCTGGTCACGCTGGGGTATCTGGAACGCGGCGCCGGTGGCAAGGGCTATACGCCGGGCAAGAAGATCCTGCAGCGCAGCTTCGACTACATGCGCAGCGTGCCGCTGCTTGAACGCGCCACCCCGCTCATCGCCGAGATGCAACGCGAAACCAACGAACGCGTGGAACTGAGCCTGTTCGACGACCTGTACATCATTTTTGCGCTGCGCCGCCAGACCAAGCGTCAGACTTTCAGCAGCACGCTGGCCGGCCGCGCCCTGCCGATGGTGCAGACGGCCGGGGGCCGGGCCATCATGTCCCACCTGCCCGAAGAGGAAGTCGAGGACATCCTTGCGCGGTCCAAGGACATGCCGCTTGCCACGATTCCAAGCACGCCAAAGACCGACAACGATCCGGACCGCATCCGGGGCCTGGTCCAGCAGGCGCGCCAGGACGGCTATGCGACGGCCATCGAGGAGAGCATGCTGGGCGAGCTGAACCTGGCCGCCGCCATCCTGGATCATCGCCACCGGCCGGTGGCGGCCATCCAGATCGCGGGGCTGGTGTCCGAATGGGCCTCGCCGGCGGAATTTGCGCGGCGTTATTCGCCGCTGCTGCTGACCGCGGCGCGGGGGCTGAGCGGCAAGGTCGGCCTGTCCTGACCGCCCTGCCCGCCGCCCCAACCCGTTACTTGCCCCGCCAGAACAACGGCAACGGCGCGGCCACCATGCCGTCGAACTTCTTGTCGTAGGCCTTGAACTCCGAATAGCCGCCCAGCGGCACGAACATCACCTGTTCATAGGCGCGCTGCTGGATCTCGGCGGCGACACGCTTTTGCGCATCCAATCCCGTCACCGACTCGAACTCGGCGCGCAGGCGCTGGATGGTGTCGTCCCGGGTCCAGCCCGGATAACCGCCCTCGCCCCGCCCATCCAGATTGGCGTTCACGATGGGGTTGAGCAGGTCCATGCTGGTCAGGCTGGAATGGAAGATGCTCCAGCCGCCGTCGGCCAGCGGCGCGTCCTTGCTGCGCCGCGACAGCAGCGTGGCCCAGTCCATCGACTGCACTTCCACGTTCATGCCGATGCTGCGCAGGGCCTGCGCGGTGACGGGCGCCAGCGCGGACAGGCTGCGCACGTCGGTGGGATGCAGGACGACGATCTTCTCGCCGGCATAGCCGCTGTCCTTCAGCAACGCCCGCGCCTGCGCCAGATTAGCGGGTTTGGTCTGCGTGGCGCCGGCTTCGGTCTGGTAGGCCGAGATGCAGCTCAACATGGCGCCGCACAGCTTGTAATAGGCGGGATCCCCCAGCGACGCATCCAGGTAGTCGGCCTGGTACAGCGCGGCCAGCACGGCGCGGCGCACCTTCACGTTGTCCAGCGGCGGCAGCTTCCAGTTCATGCGCAGCGTGTAGGTTTCCGATGCGTCGCCATAGCTTTGCACCGTCAGGGTCTTCACGCCATCCAGTTGCGGCAGCAGGTCGGGCGCCACGTTCTCGACGAAGTCGATCTCGCCCTGGCGCAGCGCGTTCACCGCAGTCTGCGCGTCCGGCACGTTGACGACGTCGATCCGGTCGAACATGGCGACCTTGCCCCCGGCAAAGCGGCTGGCGGGCTCCTTGCGCGGCACGTAGTCCGCGTTTTTCACATACGCGGCCTTCACGCCCGCCTGGAACTCGGCCTGCACGAACTTGTAGGGTCCCGAGCCCACGGTTTCCTTGATGGCCTCGGACGGCGGCGTGGCCGCGATGCGCCGCGGCATGATGAACGGCACCGGCGAACCCGGTTTGGCCAACGCGTCCAGCAGCAGTCCGTACGGCTTGGTGAGCACGATACGGAAGGTGTCGGCGGACGGGCTGTCCATGCTCTGGGTGACGGCGGACAGGCGCGAACCGATGGGATCGCGCTGCGCCCAGCGCTTGAGCGACGCCACCACGTCTTCGCCGGTGACCGGCGCACCGTCGTGGAACTTCAGGCCTGGCCGCAACGTGAACACGTAGGTCAGCTGGTCGGGCGATACCGTCCACGATTCCACCATCTGCGGCTGCGGGCGCGAGGCCGCGTCCAGCGAAAACAGCGTGTCGTACACCATGTACCCGTGATTGCGCGTGATGTACGCATTGGTCAGGACGGGGTCCAGCACACGCAACGGCGCGTGCATGACCACTTTGGCATTGACCGGCTCGGCCTGGGCCGGGCAAAGGGGAACCGCCACCGCGAGGACGGCCAGGGCGGCCGCCGCGAAACCACGTTGTCTCATCGTCTTATCCCGATTCAAGGTGAAGAAGAAATGGCGGCCGCGTCCGGGCCGCGTGTGAAAGCCGTTTCTGGGTTTCGTATCAGTCTTGCGTTTCAGTCTGGTGTTTCAGTCGTGCGATTCCGTCCTGCGTTTCAGTCTTGCGAGTCACTCCTGCAGCGCCTTCACGGCCCCCTGCAGCGCCCCGTCGCCCACGGGAATCCCGCACGCCCGCAGCGCGGCATCTACCCCGCCCAGCGCGCCCAGGATCATGGCGGGATGCACGTCGCCCAGGTGGCCGATGCGGAACATCCGTCCCGCAAGCGGCCCCAGCCCGCCCGCCACCGCAACGTGGAAGCGTTCGCGCGCAACGGTTCGCATCGCCTCGACGTCCACGCCGTCGGCGACCGAAATGGTCGTGACCGACACCGCGCGCGCCGCGGGGTCTTCAACAAACAGCTTCAACGCGCCGCCTTGCGACCACGCATTCACCGCCGCATGCACCGCATTCGCCACGCGCCGATGCCGGGCAAACACGGCCTCCTCGCCTTCGGCCGCAATCAGATCCAGCGCGGCCCGCATGCCTGCCAGCAAACTTTGCGGCGGCGTGCCGCAAAACTTGCGGTAGAGCAGATCGCTCTTGCGCTTGGCCCAGTCCCAATAGGCGCGCGGAGTGGGATTGGCCTGCGCGGCCTGCATCGCGCGCGCGTCCACTGCGGTGAAGGACAGCCCCGGCGGCCCCATCAGCGCCTTCTGCGACGCGCCGATCGCCACGTTGACGCCCCAATCGTCCATGCGGAACGGCGTGGCGCCCAAGGATGCGATCACATCGGCCACCAGCAGCGCCGGATGGCCGCTGGCGTCCATGGCCCGGCGCACCGCCGCAATGTCGCTGGTCACGCCGCTGGCCGTGTCGGTGTGCACGGCAAAGACGGCGGCAATGCGGTGCGCCGTGTCGGCGCGCAGCGCCGCCTCGATCGCGGCCGGATCCAACGCCTGTCCCGGACGGGTCGGCGTGCGCAGGGCCGTGGCGCCCATTGCCTCGGCATGCACGGCCCACGCTTCCGCGAAATGGCCGCTCCCCGCCACCAGCACCTGCGCGCCGGGCGCGACCAGATTGGCAATGGTGGCTTCCCACGCGCCGTGGCCGTTGGCGGCATACATCAGGACGTCCGCGTGCCGGGTGCCCAGCAGGCGGGCAAGGCCCGCCTCGCAATCCGCGATCAGATCGGCCAGCCGCGGATCGGACAGATCCATGCATTGGCGGCCCATGGCCTCGCGCACTGCATCGGGCACATGCGTCGGGCCTGGTGTATGCAGGAATTGCGGACCGGCCAATGCGGCGCGGGGTGTCGTCAGGCTGTCTTTCATTCGATTGTCTCCAGGTCCGGCTCCAGCAGGCGCCGCGCGGCGGTCCATACCCGCTGCGTGTAGATCGGGGCGGTGGGCCGTTCAAACTGGCTCGCGGTGCGTTCGCACACCGCCTCCGACGGGAATACCAGCGGCGCGCCGGCCGATTGGGCCTTGACCTGTGCCTGGCAGGCGCGCTCCAGGTAATAGATGTTGACGAAGGCCTCCGCCACCGACGATCCAGCCGCGAGCAGGCCGTGGTTGCGCAGGATCATGGCTTTATGCCGGCCAAGGCTGGCGACCAGGCTCTCGCGCTCTTCCAGGTCCAGCGCGATGCCCTGGTAATCGTGATAGCCCAACCGGTTGTAGAAACGCAGCGCATGCTGCGTGATCGGCAACAGGCCATCGCGCTGGCACGCCACGGCGATGCCGTCGGCGGTATGCGTATGCACCACGCACGCCAGATCGTGGCGCGCGGCATGCACCGCCGAATGAATGGTGAAGCCGGCCGCGTTGACCAGCTGGCTGTCGGCGTCGCCGGGATCGACCGGATTGCCGTCCAGGTCGATCTTCACCAGGTCCTGCGGGCGCATTTCGTGAAACAGCACGCCGTAGCGGTTGATGAGGAAATGGTGCTTGGTGCCCGGCACCCGCGCGCTGATGTGGGTGTCGATCAGATCGGTCATGCGAAAGTGCGCGACCAGACGGTACAGGGCCGCCAGTTCGTCGCGCACGCGGGCTTCGGTAGGTTCATGCATGATGAGGCTCCGGTTTCTTCAGGCGTTGTTCGGCGCGTGACCGGCGACGTGGGTCGCCACATCAGCCGGCAAATCCGATGCGAGATCCGCCGCAAGATCCGCCGCAAGACCAGCCGCAAGATCGGGCTGCGCGCGAATCAACCGGGCTATCGCCACGCTCCCCGCGTCGCCGCGCCGCTCCAGCTCGCGGATCACGCCCACGCGATCAGCCACCGACTTGTCCTGGTTCAGCTTCATCTTTCCTTCCAGCCCGGCAATCGGAATCTCCAGCGCCGCGATCGCCTTCAGGCGCGGCGCCGTCAGGGTCTCGGGCATGTCCGGAAAGCGCCATTCGCCGCCGAGCGGCGTGTCGTAGCGCGCCACCGTCTCCGACAGCACCGCGCGGATGGCCTCGGGCGCTTCGATCAGGCGCGGCGTGCCGCGCGCATGAACGGCGGTGTAGTTCCACGTCGGGAAGGTCTGCTGGTTGACATACCAGCTGGGCGAAATGAACGCGTGCGGGCCCTGGAACAGCACCAGCGCTTGCGCGCCATCCTGCAGGTCGCGCCACTGCGGATTCGCGCGCGCCAGATGGGTGACCAGCGTTCCGCGCCCGCCATCGTCGCGCAGCAGGAACGGCAGGTGCGTGGCGTTCGCGCCGGCCGCGCCCACAGTCACCAGGGTGGCGAAACTGTGCGCGCGCACGAACGCGTGCAGGACGCCGATATCGGCTTCGGCATAGGCCGGCGGGGTATACATGTCGCCCCCTAGGCCTTGGCGTGCAGCCAGCGCGCCGTGTCGTCGAAGGCTTCGCCCGCGACCGCGGCAATAGAGACGGCCTCCAGGAAGCTGTGCGCGGTGCCGGGATACACCTTCGACGCGACGTCCACGCCGGCGTCGCGCAGCTTGCGCTCCAGTTCGATGCTGTCGTCATGCAGCGGATCGCACTCGGTCACCACCAGCCAAGCCGGCGGCAGGCCTTTCAGGTCGGCGCGCAGGATGTCCACGCGCGGATCGAAGAAGTCCTTGCCGTGGCGGATGTGCATGCCGCGGAACCAGATCATCATGTGCAGCGACAGGCCGTATTCGCCGGCGCCGTAGCGCACGACCGAATTGCGGAACAGGTTGCTGCCGAAGCCGCCGTAGTTCAGCACCAGCCCCTTGATCAGCGGGACGCCTTCATCGCGCAGCGTCAGCGCCGAGCCCATGGACAGGTTGGCGCCGGCCGAATCGCCGCCCACGAAGATCTGGCCGGCATCGATGTCCAGCTCGCCCGCCGACGCGGCAACCCAGCGCAGCACGTCCACGCATTCTTCCAGCGGCTGCGGGAACTTGGCTTCGGGCGCGCGGGTGTAGTCCACCCCCACCACCACGACCCCGGCGCGTTCGGCGTATTCGCGCATCACGCGGTCATGCGTGTCGATGCTGAACAGCACGAAGCCGCCGCCGTGGATGTACATGAACGCGCCCGGCAGCCGGCGCTGCGCGGGGTAATAGACCCGCACGCGCACGGGCCCGTGACGCGTGGCCACCTGATGTTCCACCGTGCGCGCCATCTGCGGGCCACCCTGGGCCCACGGCAGGCGCACCTTCTCGGCATTGGCGCGGCCCTGTTCGATGGACAGGGTGTCGCGGCGCGGATACTGCGACGCGTCCGCCGCCATGCGCCGCAGGAATTCGGCGATCTGCGGGTCCAGAGGCGCAGGCGTGCCGGTCGGAATGGTGAACGCGGGATCTTCGAAATGCATGGAATGTCTCGTCTTGGGTTGGCAATCGGAAAACGGGGTATCGCGGCGTCAATAACCGCGCGTCAGGTCGACTGTGTGGGCCAGGGACTCGCCCTGCCCCAGCCGGCGGATGTTGGCCACGACCTGCTCGGCCACGGTGCCCGGCGACGGCATGGTCGCCATGTGCGGGGTGACGATCACGCCGGGCGTGGACCACAGCGGATCAGCGGGATCCAGCGGTTCCTGCGCGAACACGTCAAGCACGGCCCCGCGCAGTTGCCCGCGCGCCAGGGCGTCGATCAAGTCGGCAGCAATCAGGTGTTCGCCCCGGCCGCAATTGACCACCGCCGCGCCTTGCGGCAAGGCATCGAACGTGCGGCGGTTCAGGATGCCGCGCGTGGCGTCGGTCAGCGGCACCAGGCACACCAGCACATCGGTGTTGGCCAGGAATTCGTCGAAGGCGGCTTCGCCGGCGTAGACGCGCACGCCGTCGATATCGCGCGGCGTGCGCGACCAGCCGTTGACCGGATAGCCCATTCCGGGCAGCACGGCGGCAATGGCGCCGCCCAGTTCGCCCAGGCCCATCAGGCCGATCCGGCACTGCGACGCCGGCGTCTGCGGCGGCCGGCTCCAGCGCGCGGCACGCTGGTTCGACAGCGCCAGGTCCAGCTTGCGATGAAACGTCAGCACGCACCACAGCACGTACTGCAGCATGCCTTGGGCCAACTGCGGATCGACCACGCGGCAGACCGGCAGCCCGCGCGTGCGCTGGCCGTCCAGCAGGTTGTCCACGCCGGCGGCAATGCTGTGGATCAGTTTCAGGTTGGGCATGTCGTCGTACACGCCCACGGGCGGGTTCCAGCAGACCGCCACGTCGGCATGCAGGCTGCGCGGGTCCGGCCAGACGGCGACGTCCAGCTCGGGCGCCAGTCCCTGCAACAAAGGCTGAAAGTAGGAAAGATTGGCCGATCGGCTCAACAAGGCAACGCGTGTCATCGGGGTTTCCTTCAAGCGCCGGCCAATGCCAGTCCGGCCGGGGACCGGCTGCCCAACCCGTCCTTGCCGGGAATGGCGGCCAGCAGTTCCTGGGTGTAGCTGCTTCCGGGCCGCGTGAAGATCTGCTCGGCAGGGCCGATCTCCATGACGCGGCCACGCTGCATGACGGCGATGCGATGGCACAGCCGGGCGGCCACGCGCAGGTCGTGGGTGATGAAGATCATGCTCAGGTTCAGTTGCGCGCGGATCCGCTCCAGCAGATCCAGAATCTGCGCCTGCACGGACACGTCCAGCGCCGACACCGCCTCGTCCGCGATCAGGATCTCCGGCTCCATCATCAGCGCCCGCGCGATCGAAATCCGCTGGCGCTGTCCGCCAGAGAATTCATGCGGATAGCGCTTGAGCGCGCTGGCATCGATGCTGACCAGCGCCAGCATGTCGCGCATCCGCGCCTGCACGCGGGCAGGGTCTTCGCCGTAGTTCAGCGGCCCTTCGGACAGCGTGGCCTCGATGGTCAGGCGCGGGTTGAAGGACCGATAAGGGTCCTGGAACACCATCTGAATCCGCTTGCACCACTGGCGCCACGCCGCGCGCGACAGGTTCGACACGTCCTCGCCGTTCATGACGATGCGGCCCGACGTGGGACGCGCGAAGTGCGCCAGGCACCGGCCCAGCGTCGTCTTGCCCGAACCGGATTCGCCCACGATGCCCAGCGTTTCGCCGCGCGCCAGCGACAGCGACACGCCGTCCAGTGCGTTGACCTCGCGCCGCTTGGACCGGAACAGGCTGGACGTCACGAAGCGCATGCCCAGGTTTTCGACCGAAATGACCGGGTCGCCTTCGGCCAGTGGCGCCCCGGCGCCGAACTTGCCCTTGGGCACCGCGTCGATCAGCTTGCGGGTATAGGGATGCTGCGGATTCGCCAGCACGTCGGCGGCGGCGCCGGCCTCCACGATGCGGCCGTGCTGCATCACGATCACGCGGTCCGCGATCTCGGCCACCACGTCGAAGTCGTGCGTGATGAACAGGATGCCGGTGTCGTGGCGCTCGCGCAGGCCGTGCAGCAGCCGCAGCACCTGCGCCTGCGACGTCACGTCCAGCGCGGTGGTCGGCTCGTCGGCGATGATCAGCGCCGGCTCCATCGCCAGCGCCATCGCGATCATCACCCGTTGCCGCTGTCCGCCCGACAACTGGTGCGGAAAGGCGTGGCGCAGGGTTTCGGGAGAAGGCAGCCGCATGTCGGTCAGCAGCGCCAGCACGCGCTGGTCGACCTCGCGGCGCGACAGCGACGGGCCGTGGAACTGGAAGATCTCGGCGATCTGGTCGCCCACCTGCATCAGCGGGTTCAGGGCCGTCATGGGCTCCTGAAAGATCATGGCCATGCGGTCGCCGCGCAGCGCGCGCAGCTCGGCCAACGAGGCGTGCGTAATGTCGCGGCCGGACAGCAGGATCTGCCCGCTTTCCAGCTTGAGCACGTTCTTGGGCAAGAGGCCCATCACCGCGCTGGCCGTGACGGACTTGCCCGAGCCGGATTCGCCGACGATGCACACGATTTCGCGCGGGCTGACCGTGAGTGCGATGCCTTCGGCGGCGTAACGCCGGTCGCCGGCGCCGGGCAGGCTGACCTTCAGGTCGCGGATTTCCAGAATGGGAGGTGAGGACATCGGCTTCAATCCTTGCGTTGGCGCGCCATGCGCGGGTCCAGGCGATCACGCAGCGCGTCGCCGAACAGGTTCACGGACAGGATCAGCAGCGCCAGGAAGACGCCCGGAAACAGGACGATCCACGGCGCGCGCTGGAAGAACGGGCGGCCCTCGGAAATGATGCTGCCCAGGCTGGGGATCTCGGGCGGAAAGCCCAGGCCCAGGAAGCCCAGCACGGCTTCGATCAGAATGGCCGAGGCGCAGATGAACGTGGCCTGCACCACCAGCGGGTTGATCGTGCTGGGCAGGACATGGCGCCACAGCACGCGCCAGGTCGCCGTGCCCATGCCCAGCGACGCTTCGACGTAAGGTTCTTCGCGCACCGACAGCACCACGCTGCGCACCAGCCGCGCCACACGCGGAATCTCGGGGATGGCGATGGCCGTCACCATCGTGGGGATGGTCGCGCCGCCCAGCGCCACCATGGCGATGGCCAGCAGCAGGCCGGGAATAGCCATGATGCCGTCGATGATGCGCATCACCACCGCGTCCAGCTGGCGGAAATAGCCTGCCAGAAGGCCCAGCAGCAGCCCGGCGCACACCGAGATCACGCTGACCAGCGCAGCCAGCGTGATCGACAGCCGCCCACCGTACAGCACGCGCGAAAACAGGTCGCGGCCCAGCGAATCGGTGCCCAGCCAGTATTCGGCGCTGACCGGCTTGAGCCGCATGCGGGGCGCCAGCGCGGCTGGATCATGCCAGGTGATCAGCGGCGCCAGCATGGCCAGCCCCACCAGCGCCACCAGCAGCGCCAACCCGGTGAACATCATGGGATCGCGCGTCAGCGCGGGCCAGAAGGAACGGGGACGATCCAGAGCAGTTGTGGTCATGTCCGGCCTCAGTAGCGGATGCGCGGATCGAGCACGACATACAGCAGGTCGATCGCCAGGTTGATGAAGACATACACGAACGAGAAGAACAGGATCGTGCCCTGCACCACCGGATAGTCGCGCGCCAGCACGGCGTCGACGATCAGGCGTCCCACGCCCGGGATGTTGAAGATGGTCTCGGTGACGACCACCCCGCTGATCAGCGTGGTGAGCGCCAGCCCGATGACGGTGACGATGGGCACCGCGGCGTTGCGCAGGGCGTGGCGGTACAGCACGTAGCGTTCGGGCACGCCCTTGGCGCGTGCCGTGCGCACGAAATCTTCGCCCAGCACTTCCAGCATGCTGCCGCGCGTGATGCGGGTAATCAGCGCCACGAACACCGTCGCCAGCGTGATGGTGGGCAGCGCCATGTGGTACAGAAACGTCCCGAACCCCGACGCCAGCCCCGCGTAGCCCTGCACCGGAAACCAGTTCAGCTTCACCGAGAACGCCAGGATCAGCAGATAGCCCACTACGAACGCCGGCACCGAAAACGCCAGCACCGTGACCGCCAGCGTGACGCGATCGAACAGCCCCTTGTGCCACCACGCCGAAAACACGCCCAGCGGAATCGCGGCAAAGATGGTGAGCAGGATCGCGCAGATGGCCAGCGCCATCGTCGGCCCCAGCCGCTGGCCGATCAGCGTGGTCACCGGGTCCTTCGAAATGATCGAGGAACCCAGGTCGCCTTGGAGCAGCGCGCCCATCGCCAGGGCGTATTGCGTGGGCAGCGGGCGGTCCAGACCCATCTCGGCGCGGACCTGCGCCACGGCTTCCTCGCTGGCCATGTCGCCGGCGATGACGCGGGCGGGGTCGCCCGGCGCCAGCCGCAACAGCAGGAACACCACGGTGGCCACCACCAGCATCACGGGGATGGCGGCCAGCACGCGCTTGAAGATCAGATTGAGCATGATGGAGATCCCTTCCCGCTACTTGGGCGAGGTCCAGAAGAGCGGAATCGGCGCATCGACCATGTCCGCGAACTTGGCGTTGTAGCCCTTGAACTTGGAGTACCCGCCCAGCGGCACGTACATCACCTGTTCATAGTTGCGGCGCTGGATGGCCTGGGCCAGTTCGCGGCGTTCGTCCTCGGTGCGCGCGGCGGCGAAGCGGCTGCGCAGCTCGTCCATGACGGCGTCGTGCGTCCAGCCGGGATAGGTGGAATCCGCGCGCCCGTCCAGGTTGGGATTGCCCACCGCCGAGATCAGATCCAGGCTGGACATGTTGGACTGGAAGATGCTCCAGCCGCCGTGATCCACGCCCTCTTTCTTGCTGCGGCGGCTGAGCAGCGTGGCCCAGTCCATCGACTGGATCTCGACGTTCATGCCGATGCTGCGCAGCGCCTGCGCCGTGACGGGCGCGATGTTGGCGAAGATGGGCAGATCGGTCGGATGCAGCACCACGACCTTTTCGCCGGCGTAGCCGCTTTCCTTCAGCAGCTTGCGGGCGTTTGCCAGATCCGGCGGGTTGATCTGCGTGGCGCCTTCTTCGGACGCGTAGGGCGACACGCAGGTCAGCACCGCCCCGCACACCTGGTAGACGTCCGGATCGCCGATCTGCGCGTCCAGGTAGTCCGCTTCATACAGGGCGGCCAGCGCCGCGCGGCGCACCTTCACGTTGTTGAACGGCGCCTGCAGCCAATTCATCCGCAAGGTGAACATGTTGGAGTTCTTGCCGTAGGACTTGAGCGCGATGCCCTTGGCGTCCTTCAACTGCGGCATCAGGTCGGGCGGCACATCTTCCAGGAAGTCGATCTCGCCGTTGCGCAGCGCGTTCACCGCGGTCTGGCTGTCGGGAATGTTCAAGAGTTCCAGCCGGTCCACCGTGACGACCTTGCCGCCCGCGAACGCACTGGCCGGCTCTTTGCGCGGCACGTAGCCGTCGAACTTTATATAGGTGGCTTTCACGCCGGCCTGGAAATCGGCCTGCACGAATTTGTAAGGGCCGGACCCGATCGTCTCGCTGATCGCCTGCGAGGCCGGCGCGGATGCGATGCGCTTGGGCATGATGAACGGCACCGGCGAGCTTTCCTTGGCCAGCGATTCCAGCACCAGTCCGTAGGGCGCCTTGAGCTTGAGCGTGAAGGTGTCGGCCCCCGTCGCGGCGAGTTCGGCGGTGGCGTTCTTCAGGCGGTTGCCGATCGTCGCGTCGCCCGCCTGCCAGCGCTGCAGGGACGCGACCACGTCTTCAGCCGTGACCGGCGCGCCGTCATGGAACACCAGTCCGGGGCGCAATTTGAAGACATAGTTCATGCCGTCTTCGGACACCGTCCACGACGCCACCATCTGCGGCTGCGGACGGCCTGACGCGTCCATCGAGAACAACGTGTCGTAGACCAGATAGCCGTGGTTGCGGGTGACGTAGGCCGACGTCAGGATCGGGTCCAGCACGCGCAGCGGCGCGTGCATCACGAACTTGGCGGTGGTCTCGGCCTGGCTGGCGGCGGGCACGGCGGCCAGCGGCGCGGCTGCGGCCAGGAACATTGCTGCGGAAAACAGAAAGGATCGCTTCATTACTTCCCCTTTATGGTTTGGTCCTGCGCCGGCAGCGTGCCGGCGGGCCTTGGTGCGGATCAGGGCAACAGGATCTGCCGCCCCGTCCAGGGCGCGGCCCGTTCCAGCTCGGCCGCCAGGCGCAGGATCTGGTCCTCGCGCCCAAAGTGCCCGATAAGCTGGCTGGCCACCGGCACGCCCGATTCCGTCCAGTCCAGCGGCAGGCTGGCTGCCGGCTGGCCCGAGGCGTTGATCACCGCCAGGAAGGTCGCATAGCGCGACACCTTTTCGCGGAACGCCCAGAATTCGCCTTCCAGCGCCAGGTCGCCCAGCTTGGCCGGCAGTTGCGCCAGAGTGGGCGTCAGCACCAGGTCGACGTCCGTCATGGCCGACTCGATGGCGCGGCCGATCGCATGGAAGCGGTTGATCGAATCCACGTATTGCGTGGCGGTCAGTTCGCGGCCCACCGACAGGCCGTCGCGGATGACCGGCTCCAGGTCGTCGTCGCGCAGCTCGCGGCCGCGGATTGCCAGGCGCGCCTGCACGGCCAGCACGATGTTCGTGGCCAGCACGGTGCCGTGGGCGCGGACGAATCCCGAATAGTCCAGGTCCGGCAACGGCGCGTCGACGACCTCGTGTCCCAGTTCCCGGCACAGGCGGGCCGTGCGTTCGACGGCGGCCAGGCATTCCGGCGCGATGGGGATTCCATTCCAGGCCTGGCGCCACACGGCGATGCGCAGGGGCTCGCGGCGTTGCTCGCGCACCGAATCCAGATACGAGCCCGGCGCGGGCGGCGCGGCGTAGGGCGAACCCGGCGCATAGCCGCTGATCCCGTCCATCGCCGCCGCGGTATCGCGCACGCTGCGCGTCAGCACGCCTTCGCAGGCCATGCCGCCCCACCCTTCGCCGCGAGCCGGCCCCATCGGCACGCGGCCCCGGCTGGGCTTTAAGCCAAACACGCCGCAGCAGGCAGCCGGGATGCGGATCGACCCGCCGCCATCGCTGCCGTGTGCCACCGGCACGATGCCTGCCGCCACTGCAACCGCGGCGCCGCCGCTCGAACCGCCGACCGACCGGTCCAGCGCCCGCGGGTTCAGCGTGGCGCCGCCGTTGCGGCGCGCCTCGGTGGACGGTCCCATGCACAGCTCCGATACCGTGGTCCGTGCGAATGGGATCAGTCCCGACGCTTCGAAGCGCTGGGCCAACGTCGCGTCGAACGCGTATTCCGTGTCGTCAAACAGTGCCGAACCCAGGCTCGACGGAAAGCGCACGCTCGGCAGGCCCGAATCCTTGAGCAGAAAGGGAATGCCGCGAAACAGGCCGCGCTCGGTCCAGCCGCCTGCCAGTTTGCGGCCCGTTTCAGGCTGCACGTAGGTCAGCGCGTTCAATGGCGCGCCGCGCGTTTCGGCCAACTGCAACGCGCATTCCATCAGCTCGGCCGGCGTCACCTGCCCGCGTGCAACCAGCCCCGCCAACGCCAATCCGTCCTGCCCTTCGTACTCGTCTGTCCGCATGACTTCCCTGCAACCTTGATGCGCCTGGGTGGCCGGCGCGATAGCCCGCATCCGATTCGATGCCCTGCTTTTGCCGCCTACTTTTCAGGTATTGTTTAGCAATACCGATGTAGTTCATAAAAATATTCTAAGCGAGCAACTTCGGGGCACGCAACGCGCGATGCATCAGGGATTTCCCGCGATGGCGGGCTTGTCGAGGCGTTGGCGCGTTGTGCCGCGGACATCGGTATTGCCGATCGCGGCGCCGCCCCCAATAATTTCCGCACGCTCGAATTCCCCTCCTCTCATCGGCAAGGAAAAACGCTCATGCACATCCTGGTTGCTGGCTTCCAGCACGAGACCAACACCTTCGCGCCCTCCAAGGCGGGCTACGACAACTTCGTGCGCGGCGAAGGCTTTCCCGCGATGGTGCGAGGCGCGGACATGCTGGCGCTGCGCGAGGTCAACATTCCGGCCGGCGGTTTTATCAACGAGGTGGCCGCGGAAGGCCACACCGTGCAGACAGTGATCTGGGCAGGCGCCAGCCCGTCTGCCCATGTGACGCGCGACGCCTACGAACGCATCGCTGGCGAGATCCTGGACGCGGTGCGGGCGGGCGGCTTTGACGCCGTCTATCTGGACCTGCACGGTGCCATGGTTACGGAACATCTGGACGATGGCGAAGGCGAGCTGCTTGCCCGCGTGCGCGAGATCGTGGGATCGGACGTGCCGGTGGTCGCCAGCCTGGATCTGCACGGGAATGTCACCGCGCAGATGCTGCAAAGCGCTGACGGCCTGGTGGCATTCCGCACCTATCCGCACGTGGACATGGCCGACACTGGCGTGTTGGCCGCGCGGCTGCTCATGGCGCGCATGCAGGCCGGCGGCAAATGGACGCGCAGCGTACGCCGCCTGCCCTTCCTGATTCCCATCAACGGCATGTGCACGATGCTCGAACCCTCGCAGGGCGTGTATGCCTTACTGGGCGAACTGGAACAGACGCCCGGCGTGGCCTCCATCTCCTTCGCGCCGGGCTTTCCCGCCGCGGATTTCCCGGAGTGCGGGCCGGTGGTGTGGGCCTACGGCACGGACGCCGCCGCGGTCGAGCAGGTCACGGAATCGCTCTATGCGCGCGTGCTGGCGCTGGAACCCGAGTGGTCGCCGGACTTTCTGGAACCGGCCGAGGCGGTGCGCCGCGCGCAAGCCCTGGCCGCGGAAGCGACGCGGCCCATCGTCATTGCGGACAC
>Ga0213828_1000574_pt1 | contig 34684 bp, 36 predicted proteins | sample MC6MC0897MG_FD_180664 | JGI IMG/M metagenome (GOLD analysis project Ga0213828, IMG submission 180664) | Enriched soil aggregate microbial communities from Iowa State University, Ames, United States - MC6-MC0897-MG | ecosystem: Environmental > Terrestrial > Soil > Unclassified | place: USA: Iowa...
GCTACCAATGCTCGTTAAGAAAAAGGCAGCCAACGCAACTCCCATGATTAAATGCTTTAACTTTAAATGTTTTGATTTCATTTTCTACCCTTTACCTCTAGTTAATTTCTTTGCAATACCTTTTTCAACTACTGCCTTTTGACATTTTCTCTATTAGTCTATTAAATCACAAAAAAATTCCTTTTTAAGAATAATTTCGTATAGTAAGAGAAAAGTATTTGTAAAATAGTGCTTCTTAAGACTTTTTTATAACAAAAGTAATATAGTATGCTCATCTTCAAAAGTTTGGGATAACATTTGTAAAACGTATGCCATGTGTATAAGTTGATTGAAGTGAAGACCGGGCGACTCCAGATGAGACCCTGGAGGCGAAAAGCATCATGTACTGTGATAACGCCTTCGTGACCAACATCCTTTTGGCCCAAGCGACTTTATCGTACGCCCCCAGGTAAGCGCTCGGTCGGAACGGAAATCAACCCCACTTTATGATGATAGCCATATAGTAGGGATAGTTCCAGAAATTTAGCATCGTTAACGGGATAAAAATATAGTATTTTATATCTATGAATCTCCTATATTTTTGATAGATTTCGATAGATTTTTATTATAAATTTACAGAAAAGGGTTTAACTATGTTGTTACGTAAAGCAGCTCCAATTATGTTTGGTTTCAGTATGGCATTATGGGCTAATACTTCTCTTAATCAAAAAAAGACAGTCCATTCAAATACACAAAAAGCGTTGTCACTATCCAGCTTTCAAAGTGAATACAAAATGAAATGGCATCGAGTAAATACAGACTACGCCCAATTCTCACTCGTAGGAAGACATAATTCTAATGAGGTTGGAGGATATGAAACACGCATTGGATATAGCGTATTTGGTATTCACATCGGTGCCAATCAAACAGATGTGCATAGAAAATATGGTCTTCCACTCAGTGCCATACACTATCAAAATACAAGTTATTTGCTCGATTATAATGATTGTGAAGGTAGTACTACACATGGGACCTATTTGATTGATCATCACTATGTTACTTTTTTCTATGATTTACACAAAAATAATATTGTTCGTTCTATCATTTGGATTAATGCCAAAACAGAATTAAGTAAATGCGGTTATTATGGCAAGCCTTCCAATGAACTACGAACAGGGCTTGAAGATTTAATGGTTGAACTTATTAACCATGAGCGAGTTATAGAAGGATTACAGCCACTTATTTATGATAAAAAATGTAATAACATTGCTCGACAGCATAGCAGTAATATGATTTCACATCAATTTTTTAGCCATAAGGATCACATAGGTAATCATTCCAATGACCGTCTCACTGTTAGTGGCGTTAATTACTTCTGGTATGGCGAAAATCTAGCTCATGGACAGCACAATAGTATATTTGCCCATGAGGCTCTGATGAATTCGACAGGGCATCGTACAAATATTTTAAGGAAAGAATTCACACATATTTTTGTTGGTGTCTGTTTTAATGATAACGGTGCACCCTATTATACGATTAACTTCTATTCTAAGTAATTTGAATGGCGACAATAATCATTAGCACAAAAAAATCTCTATGCGCAATCTATTGCATAGAGATTTTTTGTACCTTTGTTGCGACAGAATTTTCGGATAAACGAAGATTATTATCTGAAATTTGACAGATAATCTTTATTTAAAATTTTTTACTTTTATTGTTATTCCGACATATAATTTTCTGACTAATTAATTTATAATTGAAATTAACATAGTCAAGCCATCAATTCTTCTGTTATAATACTGATAAATTTACCGTTATTCTGTATTAATACAGATATGGTACACGCTTTTCACAAAATGGGGATAATGAGAAAAGCGCTACAATTCCTTCTTAAAAGATGGCATTGTAGCCTACACAAAAAGGGGTTGGGAGATTTGGGTATTTTAAAGGGGTTAAAAATTCTCGATTTTTCTGCATTACTACCGGGTCCAATGGCGACAATGATATTTGCTGATTTAGGCGCAGAGGTTATTCACGTTGAATCATCAAAACGTGTAGATTTAACGCGTATTATGCCACCTTACGATGATGATCATGAGGCATATATTCATCAACATTTGAATCGCTCTAAAAAATCATTAACATTAAATTTAAAGTCGCCTGAAGCTGTAGAAATTGTGAAGTCACTCGTTAAAGAATACGACGTCATTATCGAAGGATTTCGACCAGGCGTCATGCAACGTCTTGGCATTGGCTATGAAGCACTAAAAGAAGTAAATCCAAAGGTTATTTATTGTGCTATTACAGGTTATGGACAAACTGGACCATATAGCAATCGACCAGGACATGACAATAACTATTTATCATTAGCTGGTTTACTTGATTACTCACGCCATCAAGATAAAAAACCTGTTTCAATGGGTATTCAGCTCGCTGATATTGCAGGGGGTTCAATGCACGCTGCAATTGGAGTTCTCGCAGCAGCTTTACATCGTGAAAAAACAGGTGAAGGACAATTTATTGATATAAGTATGACGGATGCTGTCTTCTCACTCAATGCTATGTATGGGTCTGCCTATATTGGCGGTGGTCGTGTGCCTCAGCCTGAACAGGAAATTTTAAATGGTGGAAGCTACTATGACTTTTACAAAACAAAGGATGGCCGATTTTTCTCAGTAGGAAGTCTTGAGCCTCAATTCCGCAAATTGCTTTGTGAAGCACTTGATATTCCTGAGCTTATTGATAATACTTTCAATGATTCATACTATACACAAATTCGTTTTAAAGAGGCCGTCCATGATGCGTTCTTATCAAAGACTTACAAAGAATGGCTTGAAGTGTTTAACGAGAATTTCGAGGGATGTGTCGAACCAGTTTTAACTTTTCCAGAAGCATGCGAGCATCCACAGCTTAAGGCTCGTGACATGATTGTGGATATTCCAAAAAGCGATGGTACAACACAAAAACAAATTGCATCTGCTTTTAAGTTTGACGGTGCCAAGCCCGCGTACAAGCATGTCGGTGCCAAGCTTGGAGAGCATAATGCAGAAGTTCTATCTTCACTTGGCTATAGTGTCGAGCAAATTGCTGACTTAAAGGACAAAGGGGTTTTAGATTAGCACCATTACGCCAACAACACGAAATAAATAACAAGAGTGTCTAATGCTGTCATTGAAAACACATTAGACACTCTTTTTTGACTTCTAATCAATTATGCCTCGGCATAATTGCGTCCGGAGGCTTTAGCCCAACAGATGTTTTTTGTGCGAAAGCGCAGTGCTAACGCAGCGACAGTAACTGGAGTTAAACATACGCACTTACAAACACTCGTAGCTTTTCGAAATGATCGTCAATGAGTAAATATTTTTTATAAATCTCCATTAATTTTTCAAAAACCTCATACTGCTCCGTCACAAATAAAACTTTTAAAATATTTAGCATATGCAAGGATGCGCTCTGTGCTACCAAATAATAAGACGTATCTGGATGATGGTAACGTTGGCGCCATTCTTCCACTGACAAACCTATATGCTGTAATGAATTATTAACATGGAGAGCAATATCTTGCTGAACTGACGCCTCAATCGCGATAAATTGCTCATTACTATAGTTTTTCTGGACTAAAGTGGCATGTATTTTTTTATTGGATGCTAGTACATGTTCTTTTAAAAGCAGGAGCCCTTCTTGATAACGCTCCATTCTTACATAATGATCAAGCAATACAGCATATAAATTTTCTAAAAAATTAAGTTCATAATTTTTAATAATGGCCGGTGGTGTTGGCTTACGATTAGGCAATAACTCCTTATATTCCAACAAAATCTCTATCGCGTAATTATTAAGCCGTTCATCTGCTAATAAATACTCACCGTATTGAATAACACTTTCATCATTCTTCTCCTGATGCGCTATATGAAAAAGAAGATATGCAATCAGAACCTTTTCTTTCTCCGTTAATGCATACATCGAATAACGCCAATCCGCTTCAAAGGAAGTAATTAAAGCTTTAACACATCGATAATCCCCTTCTGATAAACGATAGTGCGTGACAAGCTGGTAAAGATGTAGCTGTTTTTTTGCTAAACAAGTAGAATTACAGTTATCCACATAAGTTATACACTTATCCAGAGTTTCTTTGTAATTATTCACAAAGTTATTCACATGTGCATAAGTTTTTCGTGTGGATCGTTCAATATGACCCATCATTTCATGGATAAATGTGAATTGTTCTAAAGGTTTGTGGATAAACAGTGAATAAACTTTTTTTATGAAAAGCCAATGCCAAAATTGTGCATCTTCTTTATAAATCATATGCACCAAATATACATTTTCAAATTTATATAAAAATATAGTTTGTAGCTCGTTAACTGGCATTGTAATTTGCATTCGCTTCCCAAAAATTAGCCAGATTAATCGTTCTAAGTCCATTGTATGCTGTGCAAAAAGCTGCTCAAAAAAAGTTTCTTTACCTTTTTGCGTATAAAAAAAAGCATCGAGACGGTCGTTTACAAATTTAGTATCCAAACCATGCTTGTTAAAAAACGTTTGCATATCTCCGGTGACGCGCCCCCAATATTTTCGTGCAGTTGAAAACGCAATATTCATCGCCGTTTCTTCATTCACTAAAAATAAATTTGGTGAAAGTGCAGTACCTAGTATTTTCGGGTCTACCTGAGAGTCAGTCTCTGCCTCCAACCATTTCGAAAGTAACTTTTCAGCACCCTTTTCACCACTATGTTTAAATGTCATGAATAACTGCTCATCACAATCCAACAGCATGCAACTGAAGCCCCCTATCAAATTCTACCAACAAAGATCTTCCCCTATCATGTAAAATACGTGCCGCAAACACTCTTTCTTCAATATAACAAATCTTATCCAACATATGCTAAAAAAATCGTAATATGCATTAAGAAGTTACAACAAAAGTATTTGTGCAAATTCAACATTTTGGCTACAACCGCATAAAAAAAGCCATCTATAAAGGTACAAATACCTTCTAGATGGGTTAAAAGATTAAGCTTGCTGCTATGAAATATCCAAAAAAAGAACGGCAAATGAGCATTGGACAATCACTCATAAGTTGGTAGCCCATTTGTATTGTCACAAATAGCTCATTGCCTACGCTAGTCAAAGCTAGCGCCATAAAACGCACAACTAATAAAAACTATGCACTATTCACCAATATAATCGAGTAAAAAAGCATTCTCACAACAGTAGACGAACGACCATCTAAATAGTTACAAAAAAATACGTCAAAGTTTTTGACGTATTTTTTCTGCATCGAAAGCGTAGCGACAGATGCAAAAATGTTTTTCTGCATCGAAAGCGCAGCGACAGATTTCCTCCCTACAACACAAAAAAGCAAACTATAAAATACTTCTAGTTTGCTTTCTTTTCAGGCTTCTCTTTATGCATTTAATCATATTGTTTTTTCACTGGCTTATAAATTCGTGCTTTTTTCAGTACTGTTTTAGGTACTTGAAAGGTTGCTGTGACGACTCCTGGATGACGACCAATTTCAATCGAGCCTGTAATTGTCGCTCGATTCATAACCTCTGGCTCACTCATCTCAAAGAGCCTTGCAGCACGGCTTATAGCATTAGTTGTTGCCTCATTTAATGACGTTCCAGAGCCAACCACCGATACAGGGAATGCCTCCTCCACGTGTTTAACACCAAATTCCTCTGCAAGCTCACGTGCACGACGTTTTTCTTCCTTTGTAAAAGGTTTCGCTGTATACGGTAAATCTTCTGTATTTGGCAACAAAATAGGACCGTCCAAATCTACTTTTTTCAATACACTTACCTGTAGTTGAACAATACCAGCAACATCCGTTGTATGTCCTGCAATTTCGCCGTCCCCTTGCATTGCGTGCATATCACCAATATACACACCACCGCCTGGAACCTTTACGGGACAAATAATTGTCGCTCCCTCTCGAACACGGCTTATATCCATATGCCCATCTGTGCGATGTGTATCTAATTCCGTCTGCGTAAATGCATATTCATGTGGTGCTCCGATTAAAAACGCACCGAAATCACCAGCATTATGAGAGTCTGGCATCGCCTTTGAAGGTGTCGTTCCAAGCTGCCCTAAAAACGGACGCATTCTTGCCATAACACCTATCAAATCACTTGGTGCTAATGCTACTACAGGATTTTGCACAGAATTTTCAGGTGTACGCATATAATTTTTCGCATCAAGAGCAATACGGCGAGCCCCTTCTCGTCCAACAGTCACACCAATATTACCTTTATGATCTAATGCCATTGTATAACCATTTGTCATGTTAAAAGGTGATGTCTCTGTATCACATGTCGAACAGCGAATGGACTGCCGACCTATCCCTTTGACAACTGTACTTGGATGCAGCTTACCACAGCCTGGGCATTTTACTGATACGAATGGATCCCCAATAGATCGATCCGGAATTGCCTCATCATGTCCAGATGCTGTTGCTAATGATGTCACCTGTATGGATTTAATTTTGATGACAATGGCATCCCCTACCTCTGCCCCTTCTACAAATATAGGCTTTGTCACTTCATGCCCACCACGGATCGTCGGTGTTAGCATCGGGCCCCAACATCCTGGCGTCGTATTAGCAATAATTGTCCCACCATCTTTTACAGGACCAAGCATTTTTTGCTGAGGGTCTAAAATACCATCTATGAACTCATTTACGAATAATGTTTCGACGGCTTGCGGCTGCTGTACAAGGTCGTCACTTTCCTTTTCTTCTTTTTCAAGCACATGCAATTCGTTTATCATTTTTCGTCACGCCCCTAGTTCTGATTTTATGTATATAGATTTTTGTTAAAAACTTAAAGTGTCTAAAAAATTCTCCTATATAAAGTTAAATTTCGACATTAAGATCGATATTCCCTGCCATTTCGAGGAAAATGTCACTACACATATGCATTGATAATTCAAAATTGTATAGAAATCACTTCTTTATCAGTGTATTTCTACTATTTTAAAGCTATCTATACATAAAAAAGCGCAGACTCGTACAAATGTATTGTAAAAGTCTGCACTTTATTTGGACCACAATTATCTTCATTTCTTATTATATGTCGGTAGTTTTAGTACTATGAATATATAAGTACGTCGTGTATTAGACCATACCAATATATTTAAACTGTACACAATCATCGCTATTTACATTTGATTGTGTACAGCCTATTTGCTCTGTCCATATATTGTGCATGGAAGAATATCTTCAAGCATACTAGTTTTCTTCTTAGTAGCCCTATATTTCCTTAGTTATTCATGTATAAATCAAAAATATGTGAGAAATCTTCTTTCTTGTATTTGTCCTTATGGTCAATCATCCAATTATTAGAAAAACGTGTGATTTCCTCGAATGATGCAGACGGTGTGACATTGTCATTACCGATACGACCAATTGAAGAAGAAGCAATGGATAAACTCTTTTCTGCCACCTCTAACTTGTATGCATTTTGCTTTTGCTCATAGCTAATGGCATGCAACGCTTTATATAAATCTTTAATGTCATCAATAAAACGTTTATGAATGTCAATTGATAATGGCGTATTGTCGATTGTAAATTTAATTTCGACATCAAGATCAATAGTTCCTGCCGTTTCGAGGAAAACTTCACTAATATGGTGCATTGCGTAGTCGTAACGACGCAGTAAACGCTTTTTGCTCATTGCGCTTTCACCGTCTACATGAATAATTGCACGATTTGTAAAGCAATACTCATCTGATTTCGTCTTAATTAAAAAATATATTTTCTCATCAATTTCATGCAGGATAAAATCATCTGCATCCGTCTTATCATAGTCCTCACGAGTAACAACTACCCCAATATCTGAAAGTCCAAGCGCGTCTGCTGCTATTTTTTTAAACATCATTTTCCTCCTAAATGGTTGATACTATTATTACGCTTTTCATCTGTAAAAAGTTTCAAAGAGACCTTGGTATCCCTAAAAATACTAAGACTACAATGGTTAAAAAAAGCTCCAATAGTCTATTCATAAAAATTCTTATGACGATTTACACCAATAAAGGGTCTCTGTGCTTTTTGATTGCTCAAAAACCCTTTCGTTCACCTTTCATAGATTATTATATTTCAATTGTGGATATGCACACTTTCCGTGGGTAATCTTAATTTAATGGGATTGTCACAGAATCCATCTCTTTTATTTCCATACCTTGCCCTGAGCCCAAGGAGAAATAGATAACAGGAACAAATGTAATGGATGTAGCCGCTGGTTCAATGGCCTGTACAGTAGCGCCTGATTTATAGGAAATGCCATTGTCCTCACTTTTAGCACCATTTCCGTTTACTACATAGGTATTGCCAAGATTGTCTTGCAGTTGATCAAATTGAACTGTAACTTCTGGCCACTTTTTTAGTATCTCTGGAACAACTTCATATTCATAATGAATAACAGTGGACATATCATTTTTTCCAATGGCTGTAAATCGTGCAGTGACATCATAGTTTGTAACGGTTTCATTGACTAGCTGTAGCTCACCTGCTAACTTAGGAACCTTAAAATTAAAGACCCAATCACCCTCCACTTTTGTATCGTTAGTCATATTGAGAAAAGATTCTGGCTTCCACGTTACTTCTATTTCATCTGGTACTTCTTTATCGAAATGAGGTGTCACATTTGCTAAGCCGACATATTTAGTATCACTGATTTTTTCAAGTCGACAACTCCCTCCCATCCCTCCAGCACCTTTAACAAAAAGACCTTGTAAAATTGGATGTGCTCCCAAATCTATCTCGCTTTCAAGCGCAAAAGATATTGTTAATGAAGTGCCGTCGTACACAGCATTTTCTATCATCATCGATACACCGTTACTAACTTGCACCTGACCAACTTCTTTTGCGTAACTATCAAAATTCTCGAACATCGTGTTTTTATGATCAAAATAGCTAGCAATATTTTTCATAAACGGAATTTGTGATGCAAGGGTTGGAAAGGCGAAATTAATAGTTGTCACTGCACTTATGCCGATAATTGCAGCTGCTGCTATATGCCGCACCCATTTTGGCATACGTTTTCTTGGTGTTTGCTTCTTTAAAATCTTTTGTTTAAGCTTCATTTTTTGCTGTGCAGATAGTTCGATTGGTTCAATTTGTTCCACATCCAGGTCCAGCCACTCCTTATAACTTTTCGTCATATGAATGCCTCCTTTAGCTGTATTGTTGATGCTAGTTTCTTCTTTCCTCGATAAAGTCGGTTTTCAACGGCCGCTTTTGATAAATGCAGCGCTTCTGCTATCTCTGTATTGGTTAATTGCAAATAATACTTCATCATAAAAATATCTCGATCAATATTTTCTAAGTGACTAATTGCTAATAATAGATCGTTTCGTTGCTCCTTTTTCAAAAGCTCCTGCTGTGTATCTTTTAGATCTGGCTTTTGCAAGAGCTCCTCGTCTCCCTTCTCTCGTGCTTGTTGTTTTTCAAGCTTACGGAATAAATCTATGGCCTTATATTTTGTCAGCATCCCTATCCATTTTTTGAAATCCTCAGGTTCGCCTTTAAATTGCTTTGCATTTTGCCAAATGGCTAGGAAAACATCATTAACACAATCATCAATAGAGTCCTTATTTATGCCGGAAAGGATTTTATAAGCTATCGCATTTACGAAGCCTGAATATTGCTCAATGACATACTCAAGCGCATCTTCTTTTTGGTTTTGTAAACGGCTAATGAAATTTTTAGCTGAACACCTCATCATTTCGCCTCCTTTATGCTTATTGAAAAAGCTTCTTCACTAACTATATCGAAGCTCACTCACTAAAACTCTCAACTTTTTTTAAGCGTATAGCTATCCCAATAGCAACAATGACATCATTTCGTCTTTCAAGTAGGTTTCATTTATAATAAGAAAAAGTCCTTCAAGCTACTTTCAAAAGTAATAGCAATGCGTTATTGTTAAAAAACTATTAGTGATTACATTAAAAGAGGAAGGACGTGTTTAATCATGCAAGAACCAACTATTTTAGTGGTGGATGATGAGGCTGATTTAGCTAATCTGCTAAAAGTCAGTCTACAAAAAGAGGGCTATCAGCAAATTCATACGGCTGGCTCTATTCAAGAAGCTTGGACGAGTTTTCAACAGACACAACCCGATATTGTACTTCTCGATGTGATGCTTCCAGATGGTGAGGGCTACGATTTATGCCGACGTATTCGAGAAGTGTCGCATGTACCAGTCCTTTTCATGTCAGCGAAAAATGAGGAAATTGATAAACTTTTAGGACTTGCTATTGGTGGAGACGATTATATTACGAAACCTTTTAGTCCTAAGGAAGTCGCCTATCGAGTAAAGGCTCAGCTTCGTAGAGCCGGCTATCAAATGCAGGAGACTGCACCAGTTACCCCTGTAAAGACCATACAAGTTGGACCATTCCTGTTAAATGGAGATGAAACGGAGGTACATAAGGACGGCGTTTTATTGGAGCTAACAGCGAAGGAGATTGGCTTAATGGCTTGCTTTATGCACAATCCAAATCGAATATTAAGTAAAGAGACGTTGTTCGAGCGTGTTTGGGGAGAGGACTTTTTCGGCTCAGACAATACCGTTATGGTGCATATTCGACGACTGCGCGAAAAGATTGAAAAAGATGCTTCAAAACCTGTGTATATTACAACTATAAAAGGGCTGGGCTATAAATTTGTCATCCCCAAAGAGGAACAGGGATGAAATGGAAACTAACTGCCCGCTTTCTACTGTCTGTGCTTTCTATTGTCATCATTGTTATTTTTGTGAATACAGCAATTTTAATTGGTTTTTTTATTTTCCAACAGTTCAGTAATTATAATGTTTCTCAGTATTCAGAGGAAAAATACGTTCGTGATTTTCAGCAATATATCGATATAAATAACGAAACACCTTCCGTAAGTAAAGAAGGGCTTCAACAATTGCATCAGCGGAATGCTTGGATTCAATTGCTTGATCATAACGGACAAGTCGTTGATGCCCATTTCGCACCCGAAAAAGCTCCTTCACACTATGCACCGATTGACCTGATTCAAGTTTATAAATATAAAGAATTCGATGCCGATACAACCGTGTATATGGGCAGTAAAGAAGGTATTAGTTATCTGATCGGCATTAAGAGCAGTGGTGTTACTCGATACGTCATGCATTTTTCCGGCTCATCTGTACTACAATTTATTGGTAAATTCGGGCTTCTTATTGTCATAGCGGATCTATTGGTAGCGGCATTGGTAGGATGGTTTTTCGGGCGTACATTAACAAAGCCACTTTATGCAATGATCGAACGAATTCGTCACTTAAAGAATCATGAACATAAGCCTATAAAAATGCCAGGTGGTGTATACAAGCCTGTTTTTGAAAATTTAAATGAAGTATCAAGGGAGTTAGCTGCCCATGAACAAGAACGAAAGCGACTAGAAGAACTACGCGAGGAATGGATCAGTAATGTCTCACACGATATGAAAACGCCTCTTGCCTCGATCCGTGGTTATGCGGAGCTACTGAATGATGGAAAATCGACTCCTTATGAACAAACAGAATATGCTCAGATTATCGAAAAACAATCATTGCATATGCAAGATTTATTGGATGATTTAAATTTAACTATGCGATTAAGACATCAACAGCTTCCACTCAGCTTAACCGAGGTAAATATGGTGCAATTTATCCGCGAAATTGTTATTGATACACTCAATACACCACAATATGAGCAGGCCAATATTGAATTTAATGCAACTGAAGAAGTCATCAAGCATCACATCGACGAACACTTTATGCGACGAGCCGTGATGAATTTTTTACACAATGCATTGCTTCATAATCCTTCAGATGTTGCAGTCAATATTCATGTTGATGATCATTCTATTACGATTTCTGATAATGGTAGCGGCATTTCTGCTGAAGACCTTGAACATATTTTTGAACGCTATTACCGAGGTACAAATACTGAACAAACACTTGGCACTGGGTTAGGTACTGCTATCGCTAGAGATATTATTGAAGCGCATGGAGGAACTGTAACGATGACCTCCGAAGAACAAAAAGGTACAACTGTCATTATTCGATTACCAGTAGAAAAAAAGGAGTAGCCCTATGCGGACTACCCCTTTTTCTTATTTCTTCATTAGCTCCTGAACTTTTTTAGGTAGCTCATGGAATTTTACTTCATCATATGATGTAACTTCCGTTTCTTTTTTTACATAAAGCTTCATGTATGCACCATGGCGTAAATTTTTCTGAGCTGAAAACTTTAATGATTGCTCTTTACCGTTTTCGTCATAAGCAGGTATCTCGTACCAATACATTTTCATAATTTCCCCACTATCTAGCTTATATTCCTCTATTTCACCATCAGTAGTGATATGAACATAGTATGCTTCTTTATTTAAACGGTTAAAATCCACGGTGATTAGGACAACAAGACCTGCTACAAACAATAAGAACAATGCTCCTATACCTAAGAAAACCTTTTTCATATTAATTCCCCTGTCTAACAATTTTATAGAATGAACGAACTGTAAAGATATAATATATGCCGTAAATTGCGGAATAAGCAATCATCCACAGTACGACTGGTTTAGTTATATCCATACTAAATAGCTGTGAAAAGGCTAGCAGCGCAAATGCACTATGTGCGATGCCAACAACGAGTGGTGCACTAAAGATAACTGCAACCTGCCCTGCAACTGTTTTTAATATTTGTTTTTTGTTAACACCGATTTTATTTAAAATTGCATATTTAGACTGATCTTCCTCTGCCTCTGTTAAAACTTTGAAGTAAATAATACTTCCTGTCGCAGCTAAAAATACTAATCCTAAAAAGCTTCCTACAAACAATAGCGATCCTACAGTAGCTAGACTATCTTCATAACTTTGCGGAACACTTGAAAACCCTTCCTGCTGTTCAGATGATAATTGATTGTAAATCTCCTGTGAAATGGCTTGTTGCTTCAAGTCATTATCCATACCAACTACCTGCATTTTAACAGCTTCTGCATTTGTTGCAGCGAACACTTTATCATTAACAACGAGTACTGTACCAGCTGGCATAAAGTTTAATACACTCTCTGTATACATTTTAGCAACATGGAATGATTCCCCGTTCTCCAATTTAAACTCTTCGCCGGTAAAATCATGTGAAAAACGTTCATCGAAGCTTGCATCAAGTAAAACTGTTGAACCATCTGCAATGTGCAGTTCTTCATCTTTTCCCTGTAATTTTGCTAAACGATTATAATCGGATTCTTGTAATAATGTATATTCAAAAAATGAAAATTCATTATCGACACGTAAATTTTTCACGGCAAGCGATTCATTGTACAAGACGTCTTCTTGAGAAAATTTCACCGTATCGCCCTTCCACATAAATGTGTTAGGTAACATTTGACGTACAGTGGCCTCCGCATTGTAGTACATTCCGAAAACGCCGCCCCCTGCTGTGATCGTTGTCGCACTTAAAATAGCGATGATTGAAAGTGATTTAGCATTTGCTCGAATACGGTACAATAATTGTGATACACCAATTAAATTCAAGCCTTTCCACGACCAAGAAGTTGCTTTTTTCAACGTCATTAACACAAATACGCTAACACTATGGAATAACAGATATGTCCCTGCAATTGTCACACCTATCACCATTAGTGGAGTACCTAATACTGTGAAGAATCTCCAAATCTTACTCGTGAAAATATCTAAGGACGCTGTATAATATCCAAATGCAATTAGCGCCGTCCCAAGTAGAGCTACTAAAAGCGATGCACGTGGAATTTGCTCCCCCTGCTTCTCAGCATGAAACAGGTCAATCAGTTTAAATTGATAAATGACACGATAGCCCTGTAAAGATGTGAATAAAAATAGTAAAGTAAAAATCCCTGTTGTATTTACTAGTGCCTCCGAGGAAAATGTTAAACTACCTACAACCTCATAGCCCATCAGACGCACTAAAATCATTAATAAACCTTGTGACATAAAGAATCCTAGAATAATTCCAAGTACTAAAGAGACAAGCCCTATTACTAAGTTCTCGAAAAAGAGCATTAAGCCGATTTTCTGTTTACGCACACCTAGTAGTGAGTATAGAGCTACTTCCTTTTTACGTTTCTTCATAAAAAACGAGTTGGAGTACGCCATAAAGATGACGATAAAGAATAATAGCACAACAGAAGATGCACTCATCAAACCTTTAATTTGCTGTGACGATTGTTTTAAGGCTGAAAGATCATCGTTATATTTCAATGTGACAAATGTAAAGTAAATAACGATACTGAATACCATCGAGGCGATATATAAAAAGTAATTCGACAAATTACGTTGAATATTTTTACGCGCTAAACTAAATAACGTCATTTACTCCACCTCCGATGCCTGCAAGCACCTGTAAAATCTCTTGGAAGAACTGCTTTCTTGTTTGAGTACCACGATGAATTTCCTTAGAAAGCTGTCCGTCCTGAATGAATAGTATGCGCTGACAGAAGCTTGCTGCAAATGCATCATGCGTAACCATCATAATAGTGGCAGCTTGAGAATGATTCAGATCACTTAAACTTTCAAGCAAGTCTGTTGCTGATTTTGAATCAAGAGCACCAGTCGGCTCATCCGCAAAAATTAATTTCGGCTCTGTTACTAACGCACGGGATGAAGCTGTACGTTGCTTTTGCCCACCTGAAATTTGATATGGATATTTATCGAGTAACTCTTTTATACCAAACAGTGCGGCTATGCGTTCCACCCTTGCATTAATTACCTTTATTGGCATTTTTGCAATCGCGAGCGGCAAAACAATATTTTCACGAACTGTTAAAGAATCAAGTAAGTTATAGTCTTGGAAGATAAACCCTAAATTATCACGGCGAAAATCTGCTAACTCTGCATCCTTCATGCGTGCTAAGTTTGCATCGCCAATAACGATTTCACCAGTCGTTGGCGTATCAATCGTGGCTAATACATTTAGTAGCGTCGATTTCCCAGCCCCTGAAGGCCCCATTACACCAACAAACTCTCCTTTTTCTACTTCAAACGATATATTCGATAGCGCTGTAAATGTATTTGCACCTTTGCCGTAAGTCTTTTCAACATTTTGTACCTTTAATAATGGCGTCATAAACGCTCACCTCTTCTTTCTGACTTTAGTATACGACCCCAAACTTACAGCAAATTTGACGCAAGCTTACAACAACCTTAAATCGTAATGTCAGCCCAACTTTTTAGTTTTATCGAAACACTTTCACGTTTTATCGCCCAACTTTTGAATTTTATCGACATAAAACACAAAAAAGGATTCACACACAAAACTGTGCGTGAATCCTTTAACTTTATTATGCTAATGCTTTTTTTATATCATCCTCAAAGCTACTTGGCTTATCAGCTGATCCGTAACGTCCAACAACCTCACCGTTACGATTCACAAGGAATTTTGTGAAATTCCACTTTACACTGTTGCCAAGAAAGCCTTTTGAATGGGATGTCAGATAATCAAAAATAGGATGTGCATCTTTGCCATTGACCTTCACAATTTCATGCATTGGGAACGTCACACCATACGTCAAGCGACATTGTGACGCTGCTTCCTCAGCAGTCGCTACCTCCTGCTTAAACTGATTTGATGGAAATCCAAGAATCACAAGGCCCTCATCCTGATAATTTTTATATAAACCTTCTAACTCTTCAAATTGCGGTGTAAAACCACATTTGGAAGCCGTATTAACAATTAACATTGCCTTACCCTTATAACGATCTAAGCTATATTCAGTACCATCTTCTAAAGCAACTTGAATGTCGTAAATGCTCATTTCTTATTCCCCCTATGTTATAAACGCGCATTTTTTCTGGCAATCTGCTGTAGAGGATCCCAAACACCATTGAATGGAGGCGCGTAGGCTAAATCTAAATCTAGTAAATCTGGTAACGTCATTTTATTGTATAAAGCTGTTGCAAACACATCGATCCGTTTATCAATTCCTGCCGGTCCAACAATTTGTGCTCCTAAAAGCTGCTGATCTCGCTTACGAACAACAATTTTAATAAATATCCGTTGGGCACCTGGATAATAACCCGCAATATGGCGGGCAGACAATTTAAATGCCTCATATTCAAAACCTAACTCTTTTGCATTACGCTCATTAATACCTGTCGTGGCAATCGTTAAATTGAAAAACTTTAAAATTGAAGTACCCACTATACCACGAAACGGCGCAAACTTACCTGACATATTGAGGCCCGCTAAACGACCTTGCTTATTAGCTGTCGTTCCAAGAGGTACATAATCTAAGCGCTCTTTCACAATATTAAAATGGGTAGCACAATCTCCTGCAGCATAAATATTTTCGACAGATGTCTCTAAATGTCGATTGACAATAATGGCACCATTTTTATCTAGCACGATCCCTGTTCCCTCTAAAAACTGTGTATTCGGTCTAATACCTGTAGCCATAATGACTAAATCCGTATCAAATTCGCCATTGTCTGTAATTACACGCTCAACCCGTTGATTCCCCTCAAACGCCTCTACTTTTGTATTTAGCACAAGCTCGATGTCATTCTTTTTTGCTTCCTCATGAACATGTAGCGCAAGTTCTTCATCTAGAATTCTTGCAACATAGCTACCTCGTTGAATTAATCTTACTTTTTTGCCGCAAGCATGTATCGTCTCGGCCATCTCAAGCCCAATATAACCTGCACCTATAATCGTTACATTTTCTATATCTGACGTTAAATCCGCTAGTAAATCATCTAGCTGAGGTATTGTTTTCACCGTGTGTATACCCGTTAAATCTGAACCCTTCTCCACCGGCATAATAGGATCTGCGCCTGTTGCAATAAGTAGCTTATCATAAGGAATTTCAAATGTTTCCCCAGACGACTGCGTTCCAAGAACAAGCTTCTTGTCTACATCAATTCCGTTAACCTCATGACCAACACGTGCATCAATACGATACTTATCACGAAATGTTTCAACGTCTCTTGCGATAAGACGCTTTGTCGATGAAATACGCCCATCTACAACATAGGGCAAGCCACACTGCCCATATGAATAAATAAATCCACGTTCTAAAGAAGTAATCTCTGCTCCTGGTACATTTCGATATATTTCCATTGCTGCTGACATTCCGGCAGCATCTCCACCGATGATTACGTATTTCATCCAACAATCCCCCTTATTTTTTCCTCGTTGCTATTAAGGCTGCATACTGGTCCATAAATAAACGTCTTCTCCCTCCACTTATGATGACACGAACTATATGAATAGCAATAACCATCATTAGAACAAGGGACGCTATAAAGGCTAGCATGGTAATGACAATTTGTAGTACATAGAATGGTGAGTCCATATCTAATTGAATATGGCCTAGAATTGCGATGATCTTAGAAATACATACTACTACGAGAATTGCCGCACAACGGCGCCAAGATTGATATATGGTACTTTTGCCGTTTTCGCTGACCATCGTAAATCGCATAAATTTCATCCCTAACGTTGCGCCATTTGTAAAACTTGGGACAACACCAAATAGCAACAAATACAAAGCAATTTTTACTAAAAATTCTAAAGTATCACTATAACCAATTACAGTACCAATGATCATCCAAATGCAATGTGCAATAAATAAATCTATTGCTAGTGCCAGCAAAATAGATAATGGCTTGACGATATCTTTTTTGGCCATTTCTGCTGCTTTAGCCTCCACCGCTGCATGAGAAGGAAACAGCGCCCATACAACAGGTGCTAAAAAGAACCCTACTAACGCTCCAACACTATTAAGGATTAAATCATCCACATCAAAAATCCGGTATGCACAATTAAAAATGCCATAAATTCCTGTAACTTGTGTTACCTCATAAAACAATGTTAGCAAAAAGCTAAATAGAAATGCACGCTTCCAGTACTCTCTTTTTTTAAGAAAATAACGCAAGTATACGCCAAACGGCATGAGCAGTAAGAAATTGTAGAAAGCTTGGAAAAAAGCTGGTTGTTTCGCGATATAAAGCCATGTAGATGGATTCGTTAGAACAATCCCACTATCTTCTAAAATATCAGTGACAAATTGAAAAGGATGCAAATTATAATAAACTGTATCCGCAGATTGTAGAGAGCAAGTATCTCTTGTTTCTGGGAAAGGTAGCAAAACTAGACACAATGCTGATAAAAAGTAAAAAATAAATGAGAACATAATAATTGTTTTAGAAAAAGATAAGTAGCCGTATTTTCGATACGTATAAATAAGCCAAGGTACAAATAGCGCAAAGGATAGCATGATGGTTATTAAAAAAGCTACAATAATAGAATGTGTATAAACTGACATAAAGCACCTCTTTTTTTAAAATCCTCTTTTTTTATTCTATAACTCAGTTTAACCTTTAAACACAACACTACTATTTCAGCAAGCTTAAATAATTCTTAATAAAAAACAGGTAAAGAAATTTTTCTTTACCTGCACGCTTCACTTATGCTTTTGTAATTTCTTCTTTGCAGAAGGCTAAAATTTCTTCTAGCTCCTCATCCTCTAATGCAAAATCTAAATACTCACCTTCAGCTTTTTCTATGATGAAGTAATTTAAAATAAATGACTCTTCACCTTTTTCAGCGATTAGTACACGAATTTCAATTCCTGCCTCATGATAAAGCTCATCTTCTTCATCAATATCTACATCTAAAATAAATTCGTAACGCTTACCTTCAATAATGTTTGTTGGATCTAAAATTTCTTCCACTGAGAATTGTGTAATTTCCATTGTATTATCTCCTTTAAGTTAACCTGTTCTTTTATATATTAAATCAAATTCAGCATGGGTCAACTAGAAAACTCATATACACCTATAAGTAATTATGCCACAATAAAATGGAACTAATTTAGAGACATGCTTCTCTTAAGGATACTCTACATATTTAAAGGAGGCTTTTTTCTTGAAAGAGCTACTATATTACCAAGATGTTATGCTACGAGAATTTGATGCAACAGTTGTCAGTAAAGGAACTGACGAAGAAGGCCGTAATTACGTGGTGCTATCAAACACTGCTTTTTATCCAACAGGAGGCGGACAACCTCATGACACGGGTACTTTAAATGATATCGAGGTCATTGATGTCGAGAAAATTAATGATGAAATCCGTCATTATATTCAAGGCGACTCTTCAAATTTAGCTGGAGAAATGCATGGTACATTGAATTGGCAACGACGATTTGATCATATGCAGCAGCATGCAGGTCAACATATTTTAACTGCAGCTTTTGTGGAGCTTTTTGATGCACCAACTGTGAGCTTCCACTTAGGTAGTGAGCAGGTCACAATTGATATTGCTGTAGACGCGCTTACAGAAGAACAGCTTGTAGCCGCGGAAGCTCGTGCCAATAACATTATTTTAGAGAATCGTCTAATTGAAACGAAGTGGATTACAGAAAAGGAACTTGAAAACTATAACCTACGTAAAGAGGTAGCGGTCACAGGAGACATCCGACTAGTGATCATTCCCGATTTTGATTACAATGGCTGCGGCGGTACCCATCCAACATCAACGGGACAAGTCAGCGCGATAAAAATTCTTGGAACGGAAAAAATGAAAGGCAATATTCGTGTTTCTTTTGTTTGTGGCCATCGAGTTTTAGCAGAGCTTGCCATGCGAAAAAGAGTACTAGGTGACGTGGCAAGACAATTAAGCGTACCTGAAGCTGAATCCGCTACAGCACTTACAAAAATCTTAACAACACAGAAAAATACAGAAAAAGCACTTTTGGCGGCAAAAGAAGAGCTGCTAAATTATGAAGCAGCAGCTCTAGTTTCAAGTAACGAGCACATTATTACTGCCGCCTTTAATCAGCGCACTATGCAAGAGCTTCAAAAATTAGCAAGAACTATTGTCGCTGAGCAGACAGAAGCTATCGTATTACTTGTTTCAGAAAATGAAGACAAGCTTCAGTTTGTCGCAGCTCGTGGTGCAAAAGTTGAGAAAAGTATGAAGGACATTGCTACAAAGGCACTGCCACTCATTAATGGAAAAGGTGGCGGAAGTGATCAAATGGTACAAGGCGGTGGCGAGCACATGATCTCTACCGAGCAACTATTGGAAGCTATGCAAGAAGTACTAAACTGATCTTTTCGATGATAAATTACAAAAAAGGAGCTCTCCGTTGCTAGGGAAGCTCCTTTTTTCATTCATCCACATCATCACTTGCTGCACGTTCTATTGCTACGATCTCCCCCATCGATGATTATAGTTTAAATAATCAATTCCTAAGAGCTTGCATTTACCAACATATTATCCACAATTAATCCACAGTTTATCTCGATACCATCAAACCAATTTACCAATCGGATGAAATTAAATATTTTTCCAACATTTCCTGATTATAATTTACTTTTTTTGCTGATTATAAAAAATAGAATAGTTTCTATACATTTTGAGGGGAGGATTTCTATGAGTCCTGAAAAAGATATTTCTCGTCGTGATTTTTTAAAAACAACAGGGATCGCAGCAGGCACATTAGTCGGCGGTGGATTAATAGGTGGTCTTGTAGGCTATAACATGCCTGGTAAAGGAACTGCCACGCTTGAGCATGGTCAGCATGGAACTGCTACTGAAGAGACTGGCTCGCCAAAAGCTAAAATGTTTTTTATGAATCAAAGAGATTTTAATATTTTAACAAATGCAACTGAACGTATTTTCCCTGAGGATGATTTAGGTCCAGGAGCAAAGGGCTTAGATGTGCCTTACTTTATCGATCATCAGCTAGCAGGGCAATACGGAAGTAATTCTAAAGAATATATGCATGGACCATTTGGCGAGGGCGCTCCAACACAAGGTTATCAGAGTCGTTTAACACGTGCAGAAATTTTTAAGCAAGGTGTTCAAAAGCTGGAGTCGGAAGCACAGAATCGCTACAAAAAAAGCTTTAATGATTTAGATGGCAAGCAAATGGATGAAATTTTAACGGCCTTCCAGAAAGGTGAAGTGCAAATGAGTGGCGTGACTTCTGCATTCTTCTTTACTTTATTACGCGCAGCAACATTAGAGGGTGCTTATTCTGACCCAATATATGGTGGAAATCGTAATATGGACGGCTGGCGTATGAAAGGCTTCCCTGGTCATCAAATGACGTATATTACTCAAATCGAAGATCCGAAATTCCAAAAAATTGAGCCTAATTCATTAGGCAGCCACTAAATATACGGGGGTGTAGAAAATGGCAACAACATTACCATCTGTAGACGTTGTAACGGTCGGTGTAGGATGGACTGGCGGCATTGTCGCTGCAGAGTGCTCAAAGGCCGGCTTGAAGGTCGTTGGTTTGGAACGTGGACAAAAGCGTGGCACAGAGGATTTTCAGGCTATCCACGACGAGTATCGTTACGCCATTCGTTACGATATAATGCAAAATCTTTCAAAGGAAACGATAACCTTCCGCAATAATCGCAACATGAAAGCATTGCCTATGCGTCAGCTTGGTTCTTTTTTACTCGGTGAAGGGCTTGGAGGAGCTGGTACTCACTGGAATGGCATGACTTATCGTTTCTTACCATATGATTTCCAAATCAAGACATTAACAGACAAACATTATGGATCTAATAAGCTTGGACCTGATTATTTATTACAAGATTGGGGATTAACATACGATGAGCTCGAGCCCTATTTCGATAAGTTCGAAAAAACAACAGGTATTTCTGGTGATGACAAAAATCCATTTAGCGGCAAACGTTCAAATCCTTATCCTACTGGGCCTATGAAAATGACACCCATGCTTGAAAAATTTGAAAAGGCGGCAAAAAACCTTAAACTATCACCTTACATGGTTCCTTCTGCAAACGTATCAGAAGTTTATAAGAACCCTGATGGTGAAACAATTAATGCTTGTCAATATTGCGGTTTCTGTGAACGCTTCGGTTGTGAATATGGTGCCAAGTCATCTGCTGAAATTACTGTTGTTCCTACTGCATTAAAAACAGGTAACTTCGACTTACGCTATAACGCTAACGTTGTCGAAATCTTAAAACAAGGCAATAAAGTGACTGGCGTCAAATACGTCGATACGGTATCTGGTGAAGAATTTATTCAACCCGCGAATGTAGTTGTACTTACAAGTTATGTCTTTAATAATGCGAAGTTATTAATGGTTTCTAAAATCGGAGAACGATATGATCCCGCTACAGGAAAAGGAACACTAGGAAGAAACTATTGCTATCAGATACTCCCTGGAGCTGTAGGGTTCTTTGATGAGCAATTCAACACATTTATGGGTGCGGGTTCTCTCGGCGTAAGCTTAGATGATTATAATGGCGATAATTTCGACCATAGTGACTTAGATTTTATTCATGGTGGAAATATAGCTTTGACACAAACAGGGACTCGCCCTATCGGCTCAAATCCAACGCCTCCTGATACACCGGCATGGGGACCAGAGTTTAAAAAGCAATCGATTTATTACTATACACGCTCATTCGGTATAGGTGCACAAGGTGCTTCGATGCCACATAAGGAAAATTATTTGTCTCTTGATTCTGTATATAAGGATGCTTACGGCTTACCTTTAATGCAGTTAACATACAACTTTACAGATCAAGATCGTGCACTTCATAAATACATTTCAGCACGTGCAGCTGACATTATGAAAGAAATGGGTGCCAAAACCGTTGTTCCAAACGCTGAAATTACTGATTACAATATCGTACCGTATCAAACAACACATAATACAGGCGGGACAGTTATGAGCTTAAAACCGGAGGATGGCGTCGTCAATAATTATCTTCAACATTGGGATGTAGAAAATCTTTTTGCCGTAAGTGCCGGAAGCTTTGCTCACAATAGCGGCTATAACCCTACAGGTACTTTAGGGGCACTAGCTTATCGCTGCGCAGAGGGTGTTGTAAAGTATAGTAAATCAAGTGGTTCTTTAGTGTAAAAGCAATTGATAAGGCTAAATATTTTATTAAAGGAGGCAAGACTTATGGGAGGTCTTGGAGCAATTGGAGTACCTGGCTTAATCATCATTTTAGTGATTGTCTTAATCGTGTTTGGTCCAAAAAAATTGCCAGAAATCGGCGGTGCAGTAGGTAAAACATTTGCAGAATTTAAAAAATCTACGAAGGGGCTTATCGATGACGATGACGAACCTACAAAAAAGGTCGAAAAAAAATCTGATGCTTCGTAGGAGGGTTTCCTATGGATCCATATGAGGACGGAAAAAGAAAATATTTAAGCCCTCTTGATAAGAAAGCAGCTGAGCCTCCCACATCTGTGGAGGCTTTTGTTGAAGTTCCAATAATAGAGACAATCGAACAGGATATTGCAGCTAATCAACCGCTTTTTCCTGTGACATCATTGCTTGAACATATTACAGAACTACGAAAGCAAATTATTAAAGGGCTAATCGTATTTATCCTATTTTTTATAATTGTGTTCTCCACCATTAATATTTGGTTTCCTTTTGTAACTCGAGGCCATTCACTAATCATTTTAGGTCCGTTAGAGGTCATCAAGTTTTACATGACCATTTCCACAACGCTAGCTTTTGGGCTTTCCATGCCATTTCTAGTTCACTTTTTGTGGAGCTTCGTAAAGCCAGGGTTAAAAGAAGAAGAAAGTCGTTTTCTTGGTCTTTATGCACCTATAATGCTTGTACTCTTTTTACTAGGCGTAGCTTTCGGTTATTTTATTGTGAATCCGCTCAGCTACTCATTTTTAGTAAGCGTGGGAGCGACTAATTTTGATGTCATGATATCCGCAAGTGAATATATGCATTTTTTAGTTATGACAACCATACCACTTGGACTACTCTTTGAGTTACCTATAGTAGCCCTCTTTTTATCATCCATCGGTGTATTAACAGCTGAATCCATGAAAAAAATACGAGGCTGGTCTTATATCGCGATGGGGGTCGGTTCTGCTGTCATGACACCACCTGATTTTATTAGCCAGCTACTCGTATTAATACCAATGATTATTTTATATGAGCTAAGTATTTTCCTTGTTAAACGTATTGAACGAAAGCAAATTGAAAGCACTGCGTAGCATTCACGCAGTGCTTATTTTTTCTTTAAATCCATCACAATAATTTCCGGAAGATTAAAAATGCGATATGGTACAGTGCTATTGCCTAATCCTCGACTGACGACCATCCTAGTCTTTCCGTCTTCGTAGACACCAGCTGTATATTTTGGAAATAGCCCCTGCCCTGGCGCAACAAGTCCTCCAAGTCCAGGAATACGAACTTGCCCACCATGTGCATGTCCTGAAAACACCAAATCTATACCATGATTTACATACGTATTAAACACTTCTGGTCGATGCGCCAATAACAGCTTTAGCATATCATCCGGAAGACCAGCTGTTGCAATCTCCAACATTTCTTCCGTCGATCTACCCATTAGCGGATCTTCAATACCAATAATCGCCAAGCGCTCCCCGTTGCGCTCTAGCACGGTCGATTGATTGGTCATTACATGTACACCTAACGATGAGAGCGCCTCATAAATTTCACTTACCTTATTTGTCGCTACCTCATGGTTTCCTAGTACATAATAAACATCCGCTACTTCAACTAGCCCTCGAACTGCCTGTAGGCTTTGCTCCAAATCATAGCGATTGCTATCAATCACATCACCTGTGATAAAAATATAATCTGGATTTGTCGCTTTAACCGCTGCTATCAGTCTCTGTTGATTGTCACCAAAGAGAGCATCATGTAAATCTGATACTTGTACTATGCGAAGCCCATCAAAGCTGGCAGGCACTTTTTCTGATTCGAATACATGCTTATTTACAACCAGCCAGTGATTGTTTACGTACAAAAAAACGACTATAAAAACAAGAAAGAAAACTACGTATAATAATTTTTTCAATCGCAATCGCTCACTTTGTGGCTACTTTTTCAGAGAAATCTCTGACTCTTCTATTATAAGCGTAAAACGTTCGAATTGTAAGTCAATGCTCTGAAAATCCACAGATTGCACAAAAAGAATAACGCAAAATTATTCTCATTGAGTTACTCTTCTATTCGTCACTTCAGCCTTTCTATCCTTCATTTCGACTCTTCTTTCCGTCGTTTCAGCCTTTCTATCCGTCGCTTCGGCTTTATCCGTCACTTTTACTCCTTTATCCATTGCCTTGGCTCTCCTTTCCGTCACCTCGGCCCCTCTTTCCATCGCTTCGATCCTACTATCCGCCGACTAATTTATATAAATACAAAAAAACGCATTTAGACACTCCTTTTAGAAAGTCTAAATGCGTTACCTTGTTTATAAAACTTTTTCTAAGAAATCTTTCGCACGCTGTGTAGACGGAGCTGTAAAAAACTCCTCTGGTGGTGCATCCTCTATCAACTTACCACCATCAAGGAATAGTATTCGATCCGCTACCTCACGAGCAAAGCCCATCTCATGCGTCACGATTAACATGGTCATCCCAGTATCCGCAAGATTTTTCATAACAGCCAATACCTCTTTTACCATTTCTGGATCAAGAGCTGAGGTTGGTTCGTCAAATAAAATTACTTTTGGATCCATAGCAAGCGCTCGAGCAATGGCAACACGCTGCTTCTGACCTCCAGACAAACGGTTTGGATATTCATTGCGCTTTTCAAAAAGACCTACCTTCGTTAATAAATCTTCTGCCTTTTTGATAGCAGCTGTCTTGTCCATACCCTTAACATTGATTGGTGCATATGTTAAATTTTCAAGTACTGTTTTATGAGGGAAAAGATGAAAATGTTGAAATACCATGCCAACTTCTTCACGGATCTTCATAATATCTGTCCCTTTATCCGTCAGGACGTCACCAGCAATTGTAATTTTTCCGCTCGTTGGCTCCTCCAACAAATTTAAGCAACGTAAGAATGTTGATTTACCAGATCCTGATGGTCCAATAATGGCAATTACTTCTTTTTCTTTAATTTCTGTTGAAATACCCTTTAGTACTTCATTTTGTCCATATGATTTGTGTAAATCTTCAATTTTAATCACTTTTTCTCATTCCTTTCTCAATTCGTTTACCAAGGAACGTTAATACAAGCGTCATAATGTAGTAGATTACACCTGCAATTAGTAAAGGCTCGAGATAGCGATATGTTGCGCCACCTACAATATACGCTCGACGCATAATATCAAGTGCACTAATAACTGTTACAACGGCTGTTTCTTTATTTAATGTAATAAACTCATTCACTAAAGATGGTAATATATTTTTTACTGCTTGTGGGATAATAATATCCTTCATCATTTTTGCATATGGAATACCAAGTGCCTGTGCCGCTTCCATCTGTCCTTTATCCACCGCATTAATACCACCACGAATGATTTCAGAAATATAAGCACCTGAGTTTAACCCGAATGCAATAATAGCAGTTGGAACTGGGTCAATTTGAATATCTAATAGCTGTGGCACTGCATAGTAAATAATCATTAATTGTAGTACGAGCGGCGTACCACGGAAAATCGATGTATAAAAATCTGCAAACCAGCGCAAGACATTCACTTTACCAATTTTGCATAAAGCTAGTAATATACCAATTATAAAACCGATGATTGATGCACCGATTGCAATTTGAAGTGTAACACCTATTCCTTTTAATATATAAGGAATAGAGGGAATGATAGCTGTAAAATCTAAATTCACAGCGTCCCCTCCTTTCTCGTTCTTTTTTTAGGAAATGAAAAGCGCAAGCGATAGCCCTATATAGAGCTATCGCATTTCAACCTGCTTATTGAACTTTTAACCATTTTTCTTCTAACTCTTTAATTTTGCCTTCATCTTCTAGTTCTTTTAACGCTTTGTTAATTTTATCTTTAAGATCGCTACCTTTTTGAACAGCGATTGCTTTGAAGTCTTCAGGTTGCTCTTTAACTGGGAACGCTTCTAGTTCATCGTTTGTTTTCAAATAACCTTTTGCTACACCACTTTCTACAATCCCAGCATCTAAACGTTTAGACATCATGTCTTGGATAATTTCAGGAATTCGTGTACGTCCTTCAACTGTTGCATCTACTTCTTTAGCAATAGTATTACCTAAATTTTCTTGGATAGAAGCTGTTTGTACACCGATCTTTTTACCAGCTAAGTCAGCCTCTTTTTTAATACCACTATCTTTTTTTACAATGATCACTTGCTCTGTTTGATTATATTTATCAGAGAAGTCTACAACTTTTTCACGTTCTTTGTTCGGTGACATTCCAGAAATAACAACATCAACTTTACCTGCTTGTAGAGCTGGCACTAGGCTGTTGAAGTCTATATCTTGAACTTGCATTTCTACACCCAATTTTTCACCAACTAATTTAATTAAATCGATATCAAAACCGATAATTTCTTCACCTTTTGCTACATCAACATACTCAAATGGTGCATAATCAGATGATGTACCTACTTTTAATACTTGCTTTTCTTCTGTGCCTTTGTCAGCATTTGAACTTGCATTATTCGCTTTATCTTCTTTTGTGCCACATGCCGCTAGTACACCAATGACTAGAACGAGCATTAGCATGAAAAATTTGTTCTTCATATTCAACAATCTCCTTTTATTTATGTTTTATTGTTTATGAGAATCTAGTTCTCGAAAATAGCTAAATGGATATTTATTCACTTTTAAGAATAAAAAATCTATCTGCTAATTAAGATATACTCTTTTTAAACAATAATCAAGCTAAACTAAAAATTTTTGGATAAAATATTATACACAAAATTTTCTGATAAATCAATTTATTCGAACCTGAAAACCAACTCACCTTGAATGCACGTTATCTTACTATTTTCTAATTGCTCTATAATTATCCCTACATCACAAGAATTCCATAAAATAACTTAGCTGTCTGAAAAAAATAGACCCCCAAAAATTGGAGGTCTTCTACTTATCTTATTTTTCATCTGCGAATAGCTTAGATTTCAATTCGTCTTCACCAGATCCTTCCGCTAAAGGTACGCGAGAACGGTACGCTGCACGACATATTAAATGCCCTGCCACAGGAGCTGTTACAAAGACGAAGACAATTCCTAAAATTAAACGTACACTGACATATCCGTCATGCACCCAAAAGTAAATAAATGTGCCCAATAGACATGTTAAGACCGACAATGTCGAACTTTTCGTTGCAGCATGTGAGCGTGTGTATACGTCAGGTAAACGAATCATCCCAAATGCACTAATTACACTTACAATGGAGCCAGTCAAAATAAGGATGACCGCCGCCCATTCAATCATTTGATCTACGTTCAACAATCACACCTCTTTCAATATATTTCGTAAACGCTATGGTGCCGATAAAAGCTAAAATACCTAATATCAAAATGGCTTCTAAATACGCCTTTGTTTTCAATACAATCGAAACGATAGCGATTGCTGACAGTAAATTAACACCAATTGTATCAAGTGCTATGGCACGATCAGGCAACGAAGGACCTCGAATAACACGAAACAGCGATAACGCAATAGATACACTGAATAATGCAAGCGCCAACAGTAAAATTTTTTCAATCATTAACGTGTCACCTCCATGATCGCTTGTTCAAATTTTCCTATGGAACGAATGACAGCTTCTTTCGATTGTTCAATATCCATTGCATGAATATAAAACATATCGCCCTCTTCAGAAACCTCCATCACTACTGAACCTGGGGTAAGTGTGAGGAGCAACGCAAGTGCTGTTATTTCCCAATCTCCCTTGAGTTCTGTTTTATACGTAAATATGCCAGGAGTAATATTTAGTTTCGGCGTAGTAATTTGTTTTAACACGCTGTAACTCGATATTAGGAGCTCCCAGTTAAAGAGCCATAATAATTTTATAATCGAAAACACACGTCGCAAATAAAATTGTGTGCCGTAAAAGCGATGCATGACATATAATATCCCTATTCCTACGATAAACCCCATTAAAAATGTCGAAAACTGCGGGATCACTTCATCTTGTAACAGTAACCAAAGTGTTGCGATAAATAAATTCAAGATAAATTGCATCGCCATTATTTATTCACCTCACCTTGCCATGTTGTGCCATCCAACACTGCATCAATATAGATTGATGGTGTGTAGAGCGTTTCTGCTGCATCTATTACATATGGCGCCATCCATTCCGCTCCAATTCCTAAACCAATTGTACAAGCTACCAACAAGGTTAATGGCAATACAATACGCTTCGGTAACGGCTTTTCATCTTCTAAACTAATAATTGTTTCCCCAAAGAATGAGGAAAGGAATATTCGTAAGAGTGAATATAAAACAATTAAACTAGATAAAAACCCTAGCCCTAGTAGAACAAAATTTCCGCCCTCAATTGCACCTTGTCCAATTAAAATCTTACCTAAAAATCCACTTAACGGTGGAATCCCTGCAAGTGAACACATAACAATAAAGAAAAGCCATCCAAAAAAAGGATAATTTCGAATAAGCCCACTCATGTTATCGATTACCGTTTCACCAGTAACATAAATCATCATCCCAACGGCTAAAAACAACATGGCTTTAGCCACCATATCATGCATCAAATAGTATGTTACGCCCTGTAAGGCAGACTCAGTACCGATGGCAAGACCAGCTACTATAAATCCAACACCAATAAGGACATTATAAGAAGCAATTGTTCTTACATCTCTCCCTGCCAGTGCTCCCATACATCCAGCAATAATCGTCAGCCCTGCCATAATCCCAAGTACCATATGCGTCACTTCAGTGTTATTTGGAAAAAGTAATGTAAAGGTGCGAATAAGGGCATAAATTCCAACCTTTGTTAATAATGCTGCAAAAAGTGCGGCTATAGCTGTTGGAGGTGCACTGTATGAGCCTGGAAGCCAGAAAAATAATAATAGTCCAGCCTTCAAACTAAAGACAATTAAGAAAATGAGCGCTACAGTCGTAATTAGGGGATCAGCCCCAGCCTCCATAACACGGACAGAAATATGTGCCATATTCAATGTTCCAACGGTTCCATATAAAAAAGCTAATGCCACTAGGAAAATCCAAGATGCAACAACATTAATCAGCACATATTTTAATGCCTCACGTAGCTGAGTTTTATCGCCACCTAAACTAATAAGTGCATAAGAAGCAAGTAACATAACCTCAAAGCACACAAACAAGTTAAAAATATCCCCTGTTAAAAATGAGCCATTAACTCCCGCTACCATAAGCAAGACAAACGGGTAAAAATACATCTTTTCATAGCTCTTACCGATTGTGAACATGGCATATAACAAACAAATGGCTGCGACAATATTCGCCATTAATACAAGTAAGACTGCGAATGAATCAGCAACAAATAAAATGCCGAATGGCGGTGCCCAGCCACTAAAATCAATACGCATCACGCCTTGGTCCTGAATCTCTAGCAATAAAATAACACTAATGAGGACAACAAAGCTTAATGTCAATAAACTAATGATGCGCTGCAACATAACATTTTCACGTAAAAACACAAGTAAAATTGCCGTAATAATCGGCACAATTAATGGTAAAACAATCAGATTACTCATCCGGCGTACCTCTCAATTCATCAAAATTCGCCGAACCGTTCGTTTTATAGACTCGGTAACCTAGAACAAGTACAAATGCCGTCACCGCAAAGCTAATCACGATTGCAGTTAAAATTAAGGCTTGCGGTAGAGCATCTGTGTAAGGACCTTCTGATTCTTCTAAGAGTGGTACGTTCCCCTTTTTCAATCCACCCATCGTTAAAATCAGTAAATGCGCCGCATGCGATAATACCGCCGTTCCTAAAATCACACGTAATAACTGTTTCGAGAGGATTAAGTACGTCCCAACAGCTACTAATACACCCACTAAAACTAGTATTAATGACTCCATTGGCTATTCATCCTCACTTATACTTAAAATAATTGTGACCACAACACCTACAACAGTTAAAGCTACGCCAGCTTCGAAAAGCGTGACAGTCGAAAAGCCCATCTCCCCGAATATCGGCACATTTATATAACTATGAGCTTGCGTTAGAAACGGCACATCAAAAAATAGTGAGCCAATAGCTGTGCCTGTTGCCAGTAAAACGCCAAGTGCTGCAACCTTTTTAAAATCAAATGGCATCCCTTTATGCACTGTCTCAATGTCATATGCTAAATACAGTAGAACAATGCCCGAAGCAAGCACGAGACCACCTATAAAACCTCCACCTGGAGCATGATGCCCTGCAAAGAATAGATAAATCCCAAGAGTTAAAATAATGAATACGATTGTCTTTGTAACAGTACGTAAAATAACGTCATTAATTTTCATGATCCGTCTCCTCCTTTCGTGGCTTTAGCTTCGTTAGTGTATACACGCCTAAGCCAGCAATCAGAAGGACAACCACTTCTAGCATCGTATCAAATGCACGGAAGTCGCCTAATATGGTGTTAACAATATTTGAACCACCCGCTAATTCGTAGGAATCATTAAAGTAAGTGGACACTGGTTCAAAGCGATCGAAATGGACAACCGCTAAGCCTACTAATGTAACAGTGGCACCAACGAAAATGGATATAACTGCCTTAGACCATTGCACTTTTTTATGGGAGGCGTCAGGCATTAAATCAGGTAAATATTTAAAGCAAAGAAGGAATAAAGCAGTTGTCACAGATTCAACGACTAATTGGGTTAACGCTAAATCAGGAGCACGGAAAATAACAAAGAAAAACGCAATTGAATAGCCTAACACGCCATTCAACAACATCGCCGTTACACGTCCTTTGGCGAAAATCATCCATACTGCTGCGAACATCATCACAAACACTAAAATGAGCTCATAAGACTCAATTGTAGAATCCTTCGCAAAATCAAATGCAATCGTATCCGACCAAATAAAATATCCCGCAATTAAGGCAACAAAAAATACATATATATAGACAAAATAATGTGTTAGATTACCTGTCATATAGCGATTAGTAAGCTTTGTAGAACTATTTTCACTAAACTCAAGCATACGATTGTAGTACGTATTAAACGCATATCTTTGAGAGAATATTCGATATACAGGCTTCCAGCTGTTTAACGTTTTAAATAAGAAAATCCCCATAATAATGACACCAAGAGTCATTAGCAATTCTGCATTAATGCCATGCCAAGCATGAATATGTGGTGTTAATTCACTAGTTGATGGGAATGTTGGATAAATACTCGCCATAGCAGGTTCTAAAATATAATGTCCTAGCACATTAGGGAAGAAGAAAATTCCAACTACAAATACGCACAGTATGATTGGCGAGAGTAGCATGCCTAATGGCGCTTCATGTGGTTTTTTATCCATCTTTTCAGGCTGTAGTTTTCCGAAAAACGTTCGGCTTATTAAAATCATACTGTAAACAAATGTAAAGATACTTGCCACCCATGCCACGATTGGAAATAACAGTCCCAAATCAGTAATTGAAAAGGCTTCTACATGACGAATAGCTAGTACGGCACCGAAAAACATTTCTTTACTTAAGAAGCCATTAAATGGAGGTAATCCAGCCATAGAAAAACTACCAATAACTGCAATTGTAAAAGTTACAGGCATTAAGGCCATTAAACCACCGAGACGGCGAATATCGCGTGTTCCCACCTCATGATCGACAATACCGACCATCATAAATAATGCGCCCTTAAATGTAGAGTGATTAATAAGATGAAACAACGCCGCGAAGCTTGCCTGCGTATAAAGTATAGAATTTTCAGCATAACCGTAATAATGGCCGACTGATCCTAGCCCAAATAAACTCATAATCAAACCAAGCTGACTAACCGTTGAAAAAGCCAATAACGCCTTTAAATCTGTTTGACGCACAGCATTAAATGAACCCCAGAATAACGTTATAAGACCAATCACACTGACTAACCAGAACCAAACAGCCTCGCCTCCAAACACTGGGGAAAAACGCGCAACTAAATAGATACCGGCCTTTACCATTGTTGCCGAATGTAAATAAGCGCTGACTGGTGTCGGTGCCTCCATCGCGTCTGGCAACCAAATATGGAAAGGAAACTGTGCGGATTTAGTAAATGCACCGATTAGAATAAGGATTAACGCTGGGATAAACAGTGTATGATCACGTATAACCTCGACATTGGCTATGATTTCACGAATGCTAAATGTCCCTGATGCTACATAAAGCATTAGAAAGCCCGCAAGCATTGAAAGGCCACCGAAAACGGTAATTGTCATGGCTTTTCTTGCACCAGCACGAGAGGCTTTGCGATGATGCCAAAATGCAATTAACAGGAATGAGGACACACTTGTTAGCTCCCAAAATGTGTATAATACCATTAAATTATCTGAAAAGACGACGCCAAGCATAGCGCCCATGAATAGTAATAAATAGCAGTAAAAATGATGAAGTGATTCTTTCGTTGATAAATAGAAAATAGAATATAAAATGACTAAACTACCTACACCCGTAATCAGCAAACCAAAAATCATACTTAGTCCGTCTAGGTAAGTTGAGAAATTTATATTAAAAGAGGGAACCCACTCATATGTATGGATAAACGTTTTACCCTCGGCAATTTGAGGAATGTAGCGCGCGAGTAAAAGAAACAGAATGAATGGAACAGATAAAACAAACCAACCAAGATGTGTAATACGCCTTAGTCGCCTATAGAGTAATGGAATAAGCGCAGCACAAATAAATGGTAAAAGTATCGCAATGAGAACTGTAACCAAATGAAAACCTCCTACTATCAATTTCGTCCAGCAATTTGCTATTGACTATGTGCGAAAAACCATAGATATAAAGTCGCTTGACTATCTATTTAACTAACTGCATAATAGTGTGGCATATAGAAGCAATTGGTTTAAATACACAAGATGCATAAAGTAAATAGCTGTAAAGCATAGAGATAAACCTCGTTCCTCAAGGTTTTCCCGATATATTTTCATTAACTTTTATACATTTTTAAGTATACAATATAAATGAGCATAATGCACTGTATCAGTGTCGATTTTAGCTGTTTTAGGATACTTTTTTCAAAATAGACAGTAGAAATAACAAAATAACAACAAGATATGAGGTGGTAATTTTTATGAAGCATGTAAAAGGGCGCTTAGACGAAAGTATTTTAGTTTGTGTCTACTATGGACTTAACGGTGAACGTTTAATACGACGCGGTCATAAAATGGCTACAATGTTAGACTGTCCATTGTATATTCTTTCGGTCGATTCGCAACCCCTCGATGCATTTGATGCAGAGAAATCTAGCTACATCGAGCAATGGAAAAAGTTATCTGAAGAGCTTGAAATTGAAAAGTTCATATTACTGGATAATGAAAAACGCCCCATACAAAAGGTTATTGCAGACGTGGCAAAAAATTACGGAATTTCACAAATTATCGTAGGTCAAAGCGCACAGAGTCGCTGGGAGGAAATTACAAAGGGCTCATTCTTAAACGTCTTGTTAAAAGAAGTTCCTTTTGTTGATTTTCACATCGTTGCTGTCCAACGTCCAACTGACAATGATGCAAACGATACATACGAAAAAGGTGTACGTGCTTATTTAATCAAAGAGTATGAAGATTTTAAGGTAGCATTTACATGTCCTAAATATGTATCAATTGAGGGTATATTTTTCAAAGAAATTGGCACCGACTTTGATAATGGCATTTTCAAATTCACTTACAATGATAAAATGCATGAAGTCCACATATTAGAAGGCTATGTAGCAGATAAGGAAAGACTACCTGCTGAATTTTTATCGCCACTACGTCAATAAAAAACGCGTTCCAACGAGGACGCGTTTTTTTATCTACCTGGAAGTTCTTATACTGCTGAAGCT
>Ga0213828_1000579_pt1 | contig 34590 bp, 29 predicted proteins | sample MC6MC0897MG_FD_180664 | JGI IMG/M metagenome (GOLD analysis project Ga0213828, IMG submission 180664) | Enriched soil aggregate microbial communities from Iowa State University, Ames, United States - MC6-MC0897-MG | ecosystem: Environmental > Terrestrial > Soil > Unclassified | place: USA: Iowa...
CCATATAACACCCAAGCAATCTGCGACTCGATGAGCACAGATTGCGGTGACTGTGAAGACGACACGCACCGAAAGTTTGCAAGACAGGCAAAACCTGATCACATACCCGATTTGCTGAAGCGAGGCCTTGCGGTCACGAGTCAGTACCCGAATTTCTTGACGACCATAGAGCGTTGGAACCACCTGATCCCATCCCGAACTCAGCAGTGAAACGATGCATCGCCGATGGTAGTGTGGGGTTTCCCCATGTGAGAGTAGGTCATCGTCAAGATTAAATTCCAAAACCCCATCTGCGAACGCAGATGGGGTTTTGTTTTTGCGCGTGAAAAAGCTTGAAGCCCTTACGGTTTCATCCTGAGCTAACTCACTCCGACCGAAGCGTGCACAAGGCTCTGGATCCTCGTCCCCGCATCTCAAAGCGTAATCAGCCCATTTGCGATAACGGCTCCCAGGTGTTCAAGTCTCCTTACGCAACACCCTTGATCGCTGAAACACACCCACAAAAAAGCCCCGCATCTCTGCGGGGCTTTCTGTCCAACTCAGTTCAGCTTATTCCGCCGCTTCTTCAGCCACTTCAACTGCTTTGACGGTTGTCACTTCGTCACGACGACGAATGTACTTCCAGTCCGCCTCATCGATGTAGATCCCGGCAGGGCCACTGCCGCCTTCAAGGTCGATCGCTACGTGTGCGGACACCTGAGGCTTCACGCTCGCCAGGATCGGCACGAAGCCCAACTGCAGGCTTGTCTCCAGCAGCGCCGCCTGGTTTCTTTCGTCAATGTCAGCCGCTTCATCCAGATAGTAAGGCAGCCGAACGCGACCAGCCTGATCACGGTCCATCAAGTGCAGCAACAAGTACATGTTGGTTAGCGCCTTGATGGTCATGGTCGTGCCGTTGGACGCCGCACCGTCGATGTCGGTGTGGATAACCGGCTGGCTGTTCACCTTAGTGATTTCGAACGCCAACTCGAACAGGTCTTTCAGGCCCAGCTGGTTATGGTTCGCGGCTACGAGACGCGCCAGGTATTCCTTGGCCTCTTCGTTCTTGTTGTCCTGTTCTGCGCTCTGACTCAGGTCGAACACCGACAGCGTTTCGCCTTCTTCGTACTGACCGGCGCTGTGGATGATCTGATCGATGTGCTTGAGCGCTTCTTTGTTCGGCGCGAGCACGATGCGGAAGCTTTCGAGGTTGGAGACCTGACGACGGTTGATCTCGCGGTTGAACAATGCCAGTTGGTGTTCAAGGCTGTCATAGTCACTGCGGATGTTCCGCAGCGTACGTGCAATGTCGGTGACGGCTGCACGCCGAGCCTTGCCCAGCGTCAGGGCTTCATCGGTGCGGTGCGCATAGGCGTTGATCAACAGTTGCAGGCGTCGCTCCATGTCGTCTTCGCTGTCGAACTTGGCGACGCCTTTCAGGCGTACCTGCGCGTACAGCGCTTCAATCTGACCGTCGCAGCGCAGCAGACCTTGCCAGCTGTCCTGATAGTCATTGAGCAATGGCAGCAAGTTATCCAGCGAGTCGTCCACGGGCTCCATGAACGGAGTGCCGAATGGCAGATCTGTGGGCAATAGCTGACGGCGACGCAAGGCGTCGTCCAGCGTGCGTTGTTTGGATTCGAGATCACCAATCTGACGGCCGACCAATTGCAGCTTGGCCGACAGTTGTTGGACGCGCTCGGTGAAAGCATCGCTGGAACGTTTGAGTTCGTCTTGCGCGGCTTCCATCTGCGCCAGTTGCTCCAGCTTCTCGCCTTCCTCGGCCGTCAACGTCTGGGTACGGCGGAAATCTTCCAGCGCCTTCTGAGCGTCCAGCACCTGTTGATACAGCGCTTCAGTCTGAGTCTTGCTCGCAGCGCGGTCAGCCGCCACCGCTTGCTGGGTTTTCAGCTGTTTGAGCTCTTTCTCCAGACGTTCTTTCTGATCGCGCAAGGCCGCGCGGTCAGCCAGTGCCTGCAAGGCGGGTGGTTCGATGTGCGAAAGGTTGATCGACAGCCCCGGCACTTCGAAACGCTCGCCTTTGAAGCCGTCGAGAATCGCTTCCAGAGATTTGACCCACGCTTCGCCGTCGTCCAGCGCAATGCCTTGCTCACCCAACGGCAGGCTGAACAGTGCGCTGTTGAACAGGCGCATCAGGCGTTCGACATCGGGTTGGGAAAACTCTTCGCGAAGACGGGCATAGCTGTTGTTGTCAGCGTGATCGAGTTGCTGCTTCACCGACTTCAGGCGTTTTTCCAGATCGCGCAGGCGCTCATCCAGATCTTCCGCACTGAACTGACGAGACTGAGCCAGTGCACCTGCCAGTTCATCATGCGCGTCTTTGGCAGCCAGCAACTGCTGTTCAAGCGTTTTGACGTCGTCGACCAGCGCGAAGCGATTCTTCAGCACAGCCAGTTCGCCGATCCAGCGTTGGATGTTGCTGATCTCACGCTCCAGGCGCATCAGTTCCTGAGTGCCGCCACGCTGATCGTTTTGCAGCGCGTCTTGCTCGCCGCGATAGTGCTCGGCCTGAATGACCAGCTCTTCCTTGCGTGCGTTGGAGTAGTCCTGCCAGGTGCCGAGCAACGAATCGAGCAGTGGCGAGAGGCGATGCAGCTTGCCGCGCAAGATGTCGCGTTGTTTCACGCCGTTGGCCAGCGCTTCAACCAGCGGACCTGCCAGAACCAGAGCGTTGTAGTCCTGCTCCATGCGACGGACATCGCGGAAGGCTTCTTCGCACGCGGCAATGTAGTCGACGCTGCCGGAGCGCAGGCTGTGTTCGAACGCATCGAGGAACAGCTGCTTGAGTTTGGCTGCGGTGATTTCCCGCATGTGCAGCAAGTTGATGAACAGTGCGCGGAATGTCTTCAGGCTCTGCTCACTGGTCGAGCGCAACGGGATCAGCGTCAGGTCCAGCGGGATCGACGTGTGACCGCCCACCAGCAAGCGACGCAGCTCATCAGGCTTAAGCTCGTAGGCTTTCAGGCCCTGGCTTTCCAGGTTGGTGAACAGTTCTTTCTGGCGCAGGCAGGTGTCGTTCTTCTGGTAATGGGCCAGATCCAGTTTGCCGGCGTAGGCAAAGAACTGGTGACCGAAACCGCCACCCGGGCCGCGACCGACCACGCCGATCACGTGGGGGCCGTGAGGCAGCGCGACTTCGACCAGGATGTAGCTGGTGTCTGTCGCGAAGTAAAAGCGGCGCGACTGATCAAGGCTGTATTTGCCGAAGCTCATGTCCGACATGCGTGCCAGAATCGGGAATTGCAGCGCGTTGATCGAGGCACTCTTACCGAGGTTGTTCGCGCCATAGACCGACAGCGGGTGTTCCAGCGGAAACAGCCCGAGGCTGTAACCGGCCGTGTTCAGCAGGGCAAAGCGGCGGATGCCGTAGCGTTCCTGGCTCATACATCAAGCTCCTGTTCTTCGGCGATCGCGCGGGCAAGGGCCTGCTCTTCGGATTCTTCGGTTTCCTCAAACTCGGCCAGATCCAGCGGATCGTCGGTCTGCAGCAGTTTTTCGTCGCTGTCATCGTCGATCAGCACCGGCGTCGGCAAGGGCAGATCGCTGTGCAGACTGGCGGCCAGATCCCGGTCCTGCTGGACCGACAGGCAGACATCGAGGAAGCGGTGCATCGGTGGCAGGAAGCGATAGATACCCACCTCTTCGGAAGCGAAGCCGAGCTGCGTCATGCGGCGCATGATTTTCTCTTCCAGCTCTTCCTGGGTCTGCACCTCGGCCTGAAGAAACAGGTCGCGGTACTTCTCCAGCAGCGACGGGAGTTCATCGCGGCCCAGGCTGCCACCGTCCAGAACGGCGACCGGATCGCGGCCCTGGTCAGCCAGGTGCTCGACGAGAATGAAGGTGAAGAGCGCCAGGCGCTGCGCAGTCTTGTTGACTTGTGCGGCGGCCAGATCGGGGACGAAATAATAGAAGCCGCGGGTGTCGCAGACCAGTTCGAAACCGAGGGCCTTGAACAGCGTGCGGTACTGGTCCTGGGCGTTCGATAATTGGGCGTACAGCTCCGGGTCGCGGCGGCTGATGTGGTAACCCTTGAACAGCTCGCGGAAGATCGGCGCGAGCTGGGACATTTCGGATAGATCAAGATGCATGGGCGGTGCCCTCGGAATTCTCTGGGGTTGCGTCTTTGCTCGAGAGCAGGGCGAAGGAGCGCAGGCTGACGCGGTGCTCCTGGGTCAAGTATTCGCGGCGTTCGAGGCGCTCGCGCTTGAAGCGTTTTTCCCGCGACAGGCGCGAGAACCAATACAGCAATTCGTCGGTTGCGCCGGTCGGCTCCTGCTCCAGCAGCCAGACCATCAGGTCCGGCATCGGCAGGGCTTCTTCGCACCGCTCGACCATTTCCTTGACCGTTCGCGGCGCACGGGGCGGTTCGCCTTTGCGGGTGACGCTGGCCTTGGGGAAGCGTGCCGGTTTGGCTTCAAAGCGCGCCAAGGCGTAGACGTAGGCTTCGACCTGGTTGGCACTGCCGAGGAAGGTGCTCTGCGGGCGCGTGAACATGGGCATGGCCGCCTGCGGAACCGCGTCGATGCCTTTGCGGCGAATGGCCGACAGTGCAAGGGCGGCACCCCGAGTCACGGCGTTGTGACGACGGGCTTCCTCACGCAGCGGCAGCAGCAGTTCACGCGCGTGACGCAGGGTCAGTTGAGCGCTGGTCTGCATTTCGAGGATGCGCGCGTGGGTGCGCAACAGCATGTCGTCGTCAACCAGATGGCCGAGTCGCTGTTGATCGGTGAGCATGCGCAGCAGTACGTTCTCTACCTTGCGTACGCCTTGTTCGAATGCGCCGTCGGCGTTTACCAGCTGAATCATCGGTTCGACGTATTCGTCCCACGTCGCGAGGACTTCTGCATAGCGCTGGCGCAGCGGGATCTGCCGGTCGCTGGTCTTGGCGCGTTCGGCCACCGCCACCAACGCCTGTTCGTCGTTCGCCAGCTTTTTCAGGACATCGCGCACGCGCATGTCGAGCAGGCGGAGTTGCCGGGCAAGGTCGTTGGCATCCCGCGCTTCAAAGGCCTCCTGGATATAACCGGCCAATCGCTCCAGATGGCGCAAATAGGCTTCGATCTCCAGGCACAGGCCCAAGCGGTGCTCGCGGCGCAGATACGACAGAAAGTCATGGATCTGCGCGTTCAGCTCGAAACGGTTCGGGCTCTTGGCCACGGGAACCAGAATGTCGAGGCGAATCCACACATCCAGCAGGTTGGTGATGTCCTGTGGCGTACTTTCCAGTTGCTGAGCGGCCAGTTGCAGACGCAGTTCGCTCAGGCTCAGGGTGCCTTGGTCGAAATGCTCGCACAGTGGCTCAAGAAGCGCCCAGTGTTCGGCAAGGGCGCGCAGGACGCGCTTAGGTTCGATCATCGGATGGCCGCTGGTTGGCAAATAAAAGCGGCGATTGTACTGCATCGCAGCCGATGGTTTTCACCCTCAGTCGATCAACTGCGGCGTGATTCGTCGAAGGTCTGTAGAATCCCCCTCCTGACTTTATCCACAGGTGGCTGTCCCTTGCTCAACGAGCCTCGCCGCCGCGCTTATCTGACCGCCATGCAGGTGGTCAGTTGGCTGCCGCGCACCGAACTGCCCTTTGCCGCGCCTTCGCGTCCGGAGCTGCTTGCGCCGTTGCCGGTATTCGAAGACGACGCCGTTGAGGATGTGCGTTCGGCGGGTGTCTCGCAGACGAGCCAGATGCCGGCTGTCAGCACCCCGGCGCCCGCTGCGCGTTCGGTCGAGCGGCCGAAAATCGAGGTGCCCCGGCCTTCCGCCGCCGTTAAGCCGACCGTTGCCAAGGCTGATAAAGACGAGGACGCTACTCCAGCCGTGGTGAAGGCGCCTGTCGTGCCGCCGCCACGCTTCGCGCTGCAATTGCTGCGCGCCGGCAATTGCCTGCTGCTGGTCGAACTGGCAACCGGCGAGCCTTTCCAGAGTCGCGACCCTTCTTACCTTCTGCTCAAGGACATGTTGCGCGCCGCCGGGCTGCCGGACAGTCCGCAGATCATCGGTGAACCGGTGCGTTGGCCGCTGTTGGTGCGCGGGCAAATGGATCAAGGGCCGGAAGCCGCACGCGACTTCGTTCAGGGATTTCTCTCTGCCCGCACCGAAGAAGAACCTTGCACTTGCTTGTGGTTGATCGGACTGCCGGCGGTACGATTTGCCGGTGAGGCTGACGCCGAATCCTACAATTTAGAATTCCAGGTCGAAGGCCTGGGTTCGGCCTGGGCGCTGCCGGGTCTGGAACTGTTGATGGACGAGCCTCAGCGCAAGGCCGACGTTTGGCGCGCCATGCGTAAGCTGATGGGGCGTTGGAAGAGTGTAAATGAGTGATGCCGTAACGTTTCGCCGCATGACCGAAGCCGATTTGGATGCGGTATTAAAGATTGAATACGCAGCGTTCAGCCACCCCTGGACGCGCGGCATCTTCCTCGATGGCCTCAAATCCTACGAAATCTGGCTGATGTTCGAGGGCAATCAACAGGTCGGCCATGGCGTGATCAATGTCATCATCGACGAAGCTCATCTGCTCAACATCACCGTCAAGCCTGAAAGCCAGGGCCGTGGCCTGGGGTTGCTGTTGCTGGACAAGTTGATGAAGCGCGCCTACGAACTCAATGGTCGTGAGTGTTTTCTGGAACTGCGTGCCAGTAACCAGTCGGCCTATCGGCTGTATGAGCGTTATGGCTTTAACGAAGTGGGGCGACGCCGCGACTATTATCCAGCGGTTGGCGGGCGTGAAGATGCATTGGTTATGGCGTGTACGTTGGTTGACTGATTTCGCCTGGCACCAACACTGTGGAAGCGAATTCGTTCGCGAACTTCGTGTATCCGATAGAGATGCATCGGATGCGTGAACGTATCGCGAATGAATTCGCTCCCACAGGTACAAACGTTGTCATACCTTTAGATTGAACATCACACGCCCGGTTTACCATCCAGCGGATCCAGGATTGCCATTTCCTCTTCGTCCAGGCCGCCACCGGCGCCGATTTCGTCCTCGTCGACGATACTCAGATCAAAGTCCGCCGGTCCGCCTTCACCTCTCTCCCGGGGAGAACGCGCGCCGTCTTCCCCGATCAGGGTTTCCGGGCTCATGTCATCGTCGGTGGGATTGTGATCGTCGGTCGAAGCGCCTGTCATACCTGCTTCCCGGACACGTTCGTCGGGAATATAGGTTTCCAGCTCGTCCTCGGGGATCATGTCACCAATACGTCCGCTGGGTTCGTTACTGTCGTTGAAGTTGAGCTCCTCCATCGAGCCCATGCGGTCTTCGTTGTCATCGATCGGTTCGGGCTGGGTGGCACCGTAAGGTCGGCGTGAATCGTTCATGGCAAATCCTCGTTGTGTGCGGTCTTAATGGGTGGACCGGAGCGCACGGTGAAGATTCCCTCCGGTTCTTGACCGGTAGTGGCAAAACGGCGTGACCTGAACCGCCGAGCCCCAGTCATAGCTGAGCATCATTTCCGAGGCATCAACGCATGAACGAACTACAAGACTTGATCGACAACAACGAACGTTGGGCGGCTGCCATCAAGGAAGAAGACCCAGAGTTCTTCGCCAAGCTGGCCCGCCAGCAGACGCCGGAATTCCTCTGGATCGGTTGTTCGGACGCTCGTGTCCCCGCCAATGAAATCGTGGGCATGCTGCCGGGCGATCTGTTCGTCCACCGTAACGTCGCCAACGTCGTGCTGCACACTGACCTGAACTGCCTGTCGGTGATCCAGTACGCGGTCGATGTGCTCAAGGTCAAACATATTCTGGTCACCGGCCACTACGGCTGTGGCGGCGTGCGCGCGTCGATGCAGGACAGCCAGTTCGGGCTGATCGACGGCTGGCTGAGGACGATTCGTGATCTGTACTACGAGAACCGCGAACTGTTGAGCAAGCTGCCGACCGAGGAAGAGCAAGTCGACCGCCTGTGCGAGCTGAACGTGATTCAGCAAGTGGCTAACGTCGGCCACACCAGCATTGTGCAGAACGCTTGGCATCGCGGGCAGAAACTGTCGATCCATGGTTGCATTTATGGCATCAAGGATGGTCGCTGGAAGAGCCTGGACGTGACGATCAGCGGTTTCGAACAGTTGCCGCCGCAGTATCGGTTGCGTCCGTTGGGTGAGTGATGGGTCGGGCCGGGTGTAAACCTGGCGTGAATGCAACCCTCCTCGCACAGAAGGAGTGCGCCCGCCCGCGAGAGGTTGTCCTCGCGGGGAGGCGCGTTCCCAAGGGTCACCGTTTCGTTTGATTCATCTGCGGCAGTGGCTTTTGCAGCTGCTTGATTTGCCGCGATACATTGCCAGTACGGCATTTCGCCGCCGCTTGATCTGCCGTCATCTTGCGAATCGAGGTGAAGAACAGCTTGCACGTTTCGACCTTGTCGGTGACTTGCCAGCGGGTTGTGCATTGCTTCAACAGCGCCGCCGAGTCGGTGCCCGGATTCTGGCCCATTCCAGCCTGCCAGCACGCAGCACTCAAATCCTGACCCATCACCTTCAAGCCAGCATCATCGGCCTTGGTTTCGTCGCCTCCATAGTTACTCTTGTCCGCGGCATACCAGATATAACTCGGGTGATTCGAGCCCAGAACCGAGACAGTTTGTCCGGGTGTCGGGCTGATGGTCGCCAGCCCAAGTACCCCGACGGTCGCGCCGTACTGCTGCTTGATCCAGTTACGCACGGGTGCACCAAACGCAACCATGGGCAGCGATGCGCCAGCAGCGTTCTGGCTCATCTGCTTGACCATGCTGGTCTGGTAGTCCTGGAAATAGCCGTAAACACCTTCAAGGTCGCTGCCAGCGTTGGCGGGCGCGGCGATCGGTGCGATGTCGATGATGGTTTGAAACGCAGGTGTCTGATCGGCAGGAATGCCGTTGTCGGTCAGCAGTTCCGCCCACCGGTCAGTCGTGGCTGAGCGCAAATAGTCCTGGGCCTGGGTCAGCGAATAATCCGGCGGGAAGTGCAGCAATTCGATGGTCTTGCGGTTCTCCAGCGCCATGCCCAGTGGCAGGAACAGGTACCAGTTATAGGCAAACTTGCCGTCGGCATTGAGTTTGGTCGCCCCGGTGTAAGCAAGGTCGCCGGAGTCCAGCAGGGCTGTCAGCGGCTTGTCGTAGCCGTCGGGAACGCCGCTGATGTCCGCCTGTATCAGGTTGTTATCCTCACGCACCGTTACTTTGGCTTGCGGATAACCGTCGCGCTGAACGCTCTGAGTCAGGTAATGCTCGACCGTCTGCTCCAGCGTCCAGTTCCGGAAACAGATGACGTTACAGTTATTGGGGTAAGCGAATAAGCGGGTGACACGTTCCTTACTCCCCAGCGTCACGTTGACGTCTGCCTGCGCGGCGAGACTGAAGGTGAGTGCGACGATGGCGATACCCAGTGCGGCTTTTCCGGTCATGCTCATGTCCTTGTGGCGTCGGCACCCGTCTTGTTGTGCGCGGGTGGTGTTTCAATAATGAAACACATGAGCATGACTGGAAATGGATTTTTGCCCGGGGTCACAGCACGAACTTTTGCACCATCGTATTCAGGTCGGTGGCGAGCATGGCCAAGGCATTGCTGGCCACGGTCGTTTGCTGGGCGCTCGATGCCGATTGGGTCGACAGATCACGAATGCTGCTCAGGTTGCGATCCACTTCGTTGGCGACCGCTGCCTGCTGCTCGGCGGCACTGGCGATCAGGACGTTGCGATCACTGATGGTCGAGGTTGAGCTGATGATCACCGTCAACGCCTGACTGGTGGCCGCCGCCTGCTCAAGCGTCTGGCCGGCTTGGGATGCTGTTACGCGCAGGCTCTCGGCGGTTTCCTGAGTGCTTTTCTGAACATCATTGATCAGGCTTTCTATCTCGGTGGTCGAGGCGCTGGTGCGTTGGGCCAGCGACCGTACCTCGTCAGCCACGACGGCGAAGCCGCGACCCGCTTCACCCGCTCGTGCAGCTTCGATCGCTGCGTTCAGTGCCAGGAGGTTGGTCTGATTGGCGATGGCGCGAATGACTTCGAGGATCTTGCTGATGCTCAAGGTGCGCTCGGCGAGGCCATCGGCCTGATGCGAAGAATCGAGTACGTTGTCGGTCAGCTCCTTGATCGAGTCGATCGTGCCGGTCAGGCGCAAGCGTCCTTCGGCGGCGGCTTCGTTCGAGGCCTTGGACTCGTTCGACGTGTTGCTGGCGTTATCGGCGACCTCTACGGCCGCTTGGCTCATCTGGTTGACCGCCACGGCCGCCTGTTCGATTTCATCGTTTTGCAGTTGCAGGTTTTTTGCGCTCGCGTCGGCGATCGCGCCCATTTCCTGCACCGACTGACTCAGCTGGTTGGCGGCGGCGTAAATCTGGTCGATGGTGCCATGAAGGTTGCTGCGCATCTGGCCGAGCATCTTCAACAGCTGCGCGGTTTCGTCCTTGCCTTCCGGAATCGGCTGCGGACTCAGGTCGCCTTCGGCAATGGTGCTGGCGATCTGCAGAGACTGGCGTAGAGGCCGGATGATGCTCACGCTCAGGCGCCAGGCCAGCAGCAGCGTCAGCACCAAGGCGACGACGATGGCGCTGACCGCGATGATGCGGGTCTGATGAAAGCGCGCGCCGCCTGCATCGACGGCTGCGGCGGCGCTTTGCTTGTTCAGTTCACGAAGCAACTGAACCTGCATGTCCATCAAATCCCCCTGCATGCTCAAAGTGGTGTTGAGCAGCATGCGCGCATCATCGAGCTTGCGCTGCTCGATCAAGGCTGTCTCGTCATGCAACCCTGGCATGAACGCCGCGTAAGCCTCTTGCAGTGCCTTGATGGAATCGCGTTCGGTGCTGTCCGTGGCATGGGCCAGGTAATCGCTGAAGCTTTTCTCGACCTCGTTCTTCAACTGCTCGATGTTGATCTTGCTGGTCACCACCGCGCCAGGATCATCAGCATTGGCGATCAGACGCGCACTTTCCCCGCGCAGCTTGATCAGGTCGATGGCAATGGCATCCGCCATGGCAATACTCGGCAGCGAACCGCTTTCCACCGCCTCACCCTGGTCCCGGATGTTTTGCATCTGCAGCAGACAAAACACCCCCAGCGCCACCAGCAACAGGGCCGTCACGCTAAAACACAGCACCAACCGCTGAGCAATCCGAAAGCGCCGCAAAAAAGCAGGCCTGGAAGAAGGACGGACTAAACCACGGAAAAACCTTTTCACAGCAACCAATCCCATCGAATACCCGGAGACTCGGTTATAGAGACGTTCCGTGATGTCTTTGTGACATCGAATAAGAAATGTTTCAGATTTGTTGTGTTTTGAGGGCGATCCGATGAACGGTGCGTTCGTGAGTGCCGCGAGGCTCTATTCAGGCGCTCTCGGGCTTTTTTCTATGAACCGATCTCACTCATGAACTCTTCCAAAAACCGCTGTGCGCGTTCATGCCTTACTTGCGCCATCTGCTTGCCCGTAGCCGTTTGAAAGCCCTGAGCCAAGGTGAAGATCTTGGTCTTGAAGTGATCGGCGGCGAAACGCTTGTCGTCCAGTTCGCGATGCCGTGCCTGTGGGTCGTGAGCGTCGTAGAGCTGGCTGCCCATGCGGCCGGAAACATAGAACAACCGGGCGACACCGACCATGCCGATCGCATCAAGACGGTCGGCGTCCTGAAGGATTCTGGCCTCCAGAGAGTTGGGCGTGATATTCGCCGAAAAGCTGTGGCACTCGATAGCGTGGGCGACCGCTTGCGTGCGTTCTTCGTCCCAGCCCATTTGCGCGAGCAATTCGGCGGCTTTTGCTGCCGCAAGGCGTGACGCACTGGAGCGGAAAGGCGAGTTCTTCTCCACAGCGACGCAGTCATGCAGCAGGGTTGCGGCCAGCAGCACTTGATGATCACCGCCTTCCTTGTCGCGAATCGCGCAGACGTTGCTCCAGACCCGGTGCAGGTGCGAGACGTCGTGGGAGCCATCGACTTTTTCGGCTACGGTGTGGGGGATCAGTTTGTCTGCGAGGTCTTGAAACGGCGCGAAGGAGAGAGCGGTCATCGAGGTTCCTTTTCATCAATGCTGGCTGCTATCGGGTGCGCCAGCATACAGGCATTGACCTGTCAGCCCTGTCCTGGGTTCGTCAACGCAACGGCAGCGCAGTCTTGTACCGCACCTGTTTAAGCGAAAGGCTGGAGCGGATCTTCTCCACTTCCGGCATCGGTGACAGGCGTTCGATGATGAAATGTTCGAGGGCCTGCATATCCGCCATCACCACGCGCAGCAAATAGTCCGCGTCGCCGGTCATCAGGTAGCACTCCATCACTTCTTCGCACTCGCACACCCGGCGCTCGAAATTCTGCAGCGCTTCGCGGCTTTGTTCCTTCAAGCTGATGGAAATAAAGACGTTCAGCCGCAGCCCCAGGTGTTCGGGGGCTAGCAGCGCCACGTATTCGCGAATGCAGCCGGAGGCCTCCAGTGCTTTGACACGTGCCAGGCACGGTGAAGGTGAAAGGTGCACGCGCTTGGCGAGCTCAACGTTCGAAAGACTGCTGTCTCGTTGCAGCTCGCGGAGGATTTTCAGGTCAATGCTGTCGAAGTTCATCGTGCTTCAATCTGCCTTTTTTGGAGCGTTTTATGCCGTTAGGCGGGGCGAAGATCGTGTAGATCGGTCATTAAATCTGCACGCCGAAGCATAGACTTTTCCTTACTTAACCAGAGGTGTCTATGAGCCATTTCGATTCCAGTGTTCCCGCGGCCGTGGCCGCGCGAAGCCATCACGATCAGTTGGAAATGACCGAGTGGCAGGAAGCGCTAATGTCGCTTGTGGATAACGCCGGCGCTGAGCGCGCGCGTGAGATTCTCGACAGGTTGGCGCAATTGGCGCGTGATCCGAGAATCGGCTGGCAACCTGCGCTTGGGACGCCGTACATCAATACGATTGGCGTGGCTCAGCAACCGGCGTTTCCGGGGGACCTGGCCATTGAGGAGCGTCTGGCGTCGTTGATGCGCTGGAACGCTCTGGCCATGGTCGTGCGCGCCAACCAGGCTTACGGCGAACTGGGCGGACACATCGCCAGCTACGCCAGCGCTGCTGATTTGTTCGAAGTGGGCTTCAACCATTTCTTCCGTGCCAAGGGCGACCACCATGGCGGCGACCTGGTGTTTTATCAGCCGCATTCGGCGCCGGGTATCTATGCGCGGGCGTTTCTCGAAGGGCGCTTGAGTGAAGAGGATCTGGCGCATTACCGGCAGGAGATCGGGGCACTCGAGGCGGGCGCTCGCGGGCTCTCAAGTTATCCGCACCCTTGGTTGATGTCCGACTTCTGGCAGTTCCCCACCGGCTCCATGGGCATTGGCCCCATCAGCTCGATTTATCAGGCGCGGTTCATGCGCTATCTGCAGCACCGCGGATTGCAGGACACCTCGACCCGGCATGTCTGGGGCGTGTTCGGCGACGGTGAGATGGATGAGCCGGAAAGCATGTCGGCGCTGACGCTGGCAGCCCGTGAAGGGCTCGACAATCTGACGTGGGTGGTCAACTGCAACCTGCAACGCCTGGACGGGCCGGTGCGGGGCAACGGTCGGATCATTGACGAGCTGGAGGCGTTATTCAGCGGGGCGGGCTGGAACGTGATCAAGCTGGTCTGGGGTTCTGACTGGGACGCCTTGTTTGCCCGTGATCACGACGGGTCGCTGGTTCGCGCGCTGTCGCAGACCGTTGACGGTCAGTTCCAGACCTTCGCGGCGAAGGACGGTGGGTACAACCGCGAGCATTTCTTCGGTCAGAACGAGGCACTGCGCACACTGGCCGAAGGCTTGACTGATCAGCAGATCGATCGGCTCAAGCGTGGCGGCCATGACTTGGTGAAAATCTTTGCGGCGTACGACGCGGCCACTCGGCACAAAGGCCGTCCTACCGTGATCCTTGCGCAGACCAAGAAAGGGTTCGGCATGGGGGAAGCCGGACAAGGCAAGATGACGACGCACCAGCAGAAAAAACTGGATCGCGAGGCGCTGATCAACTTCCGCAACCGCTTTAATTTGCCATTGAGCGACGATCAGGCCGAGCAGTTGAGCTTCCTCAAGCCCGAGGCCCACAGCGCAGAAATGCGTTACCTGCAACAGCGTCGTCACGCCTTGGGCGGGTCGATGCCAAGCCGCAGCAGCGTCGCTTCCAGCCTCGCAGTGCCGGCCCGGGAATCCTGGGCCAGCTTCGCGACACAGGCGGATGGCAAGGAGATGTCGACCACCATGGCCTTCGTGCGGATGCTCGGCAACCTGCTCAAGGACAAACAGCTTGGCCCGCGTGTGGTGCCCATCGTGGCGGACGAGGCGCGCACATTTGGCATGGCGAATCTGTTCAAGCAGATCGGGATTTATTCCAGCGTCGGCCAGCGTTACGAGCCCGAGGACATCGGGTCGATTTTGAGTTATCGCGAGGCCACCAACGGCCAGATTCTGGAAGAGGGGATCAGTGAGGCCGGGGCGATCAGTTCGTGGGTGGCGGCGGCCACCAGTTACTCCGCGCATGGCCTGCGCATGCTGCCGTTTTATATCTACTACTCGATGTTCGGCTTTCAGCGTGTCGGCGATCTGATCTGGGCCGCGGCCGATCAACGTGCGCGCGGATTCTTGCTGGGCGCCACGGCAGGCCGGACCACGCTGGGCGGTGAGGGCCTGCAGCATCAGGACGGCTCCAGTCACCTGATGGCGTCCACCGTGCCGAATTGCCGTGCCTATGACCCTGCGTTCGCCAGCGAGTTTGCGGTCATCCTCGATCACGGCATGCGCCAGATGCTGGAGCACGATGTCGATGAGTTCTACTACGTCACGCTGATGAACGAAAACTACGCTCAGCCTTCACTTGTGGAGGGGGTTGAGTCGTCGATCATTCGCGGCATGTACCGTTTCGGTGACCAGATGGCCGCCGACGCCAGAGGCAAGGTGCGCTTGATGGGCTCGGGTACGATTCTGCGTGAGGTGATTGCAGCCGCTGAATTGCTGGCGCAGGACTGGCAGATCGACAGCGAAATCTGGAGCGTCACCAGCTTTACCGAGCTGGCGCGAGCGTCACGTGACGTCGAGCGCTGGAACCGGCTGCATCCCCGGGACGAAAAGCGCTTCAGTCATCTGGATGAGTGTCTGCCCAAAGGCGCGCCTGTGATTGCCGCTTCTGACTATGTGCGAGCGCTGCCGCAATTGATCGGGTCTTACGTGACGAGTGATTACACGGTATTGGGCACCGATGGTTTTGGCCGCAGCGACACCCGTGCGCGGCTGCGGGGTTTCTTCGAAGTCGACCGGTATCACATTGTCCTCGCGGCGGTGACCGCGTTGGTGGAGGAGGGGACATTGGCGGCGGATGTCGCCGCTCAAGTGATCGAGAAATATGGGATTGAGGCTGACAGCGAAGCGTCCTGGACGTGCTGACTTTGCGCGGAACAACCTGTGGGAGCGAATTCATTCGCGAAACATAGTTCGGCCGACACAGCTTTATCGGCTGCGCCGCCGCCTCGCGAATGAATTCGCTCCCACCGTTATAGATTACGCCGTGACAGACAGGGATGATCATTTCGGTTCAGTGATGCACCGATCATCCCGGTCATTACTGGCCTCTCATCGCCGCCGTCATCTTGTCCACGTTGTAGCGAAACATCTTCACGTAGGTGGCAGCCGGACCGTCGGCGGGCGACAACGACTCCACATACAGTTCACCGCCCGGGTGCGCGCCGCTGGCCTTGGCGATCTGTTGCACCAGGCGCGGGTCGCCGGAGTTCTCGAAGAAGTAAGCGCTGACATGCTCCTGCTTGATCTGGGTGATCAACTTGCCGACATCAGCGGCTGACGCTTCGGTTTCCGTCGAAAAACCCAGCGGCGACAGGAAGGTCACGCCATAGGCATCACCGAAATAGCCAAAGGCATCGTGAGAGGTCAGCACCTTGCGTTGCGCGACCGGGATCGCGCTAATCTGCGCGCGCGCATAGGCGTCCATGTCCTGCAATTGCGCGATGTACTTGTCGCCATTTGCCTTGTAGTCAGCTGCGTTGTCCGGGTCGGCTTTCTGCAGTGCCTTGATGATATTTCTGACGTACACGATGCCGTTTACTGCGCTGTTCCAGGCATGTGGGTCGGTGATCTTCTCGCCGTCTTCTTCCATGCTGCGGGTCATGATGCCGTTGGACAGCACCACCGGCTCGCCCTTGTAACCGGACGCCGTGATCAGTCGATCCAGCCAGCCTTCCAGGTGCAGACCGCTGACAAACACCACGTCAGCTTTCTTCAGTGCCTGCGCGTCGTTGGGCGTCGGTTCATAGACGTGTGGATCGCCATTGGGCCCGATCAGCGAGGTGACGTGGACGTGATCGCCGCCCACGTTGTGCACCATGTCGGCGATGACCGTGAAGGATGCGACGGTTTCCAGGGTTTTTGCCTGGGCGAAGTCAGCCAGGCCCGACAACGCCAGTGCGGCGGTCAGAAGCGTCAAACGTTTCATGTGATTTCCTTGCGATGAGAGAACGATCAGCCGGACAGGTGAACCCTCGGGAACAGACGGCGCAGAAAACCGCTGCGTCCAAAGAACAGTGAGAACAAGTAGAAGGCGCTGGCGGTCAGGACGATGGCAGGACCCGACGCCACGCTGGCGTGGTAGGAAACGATCAGGCCGATAAAGCCCGACAGCGTTGCGACGACGGTGGAAATCACGATCATGCCGGTCAGCGAACTCGACCAGAAACGCGCAACGGTCGCCGGCAGCATCATCATGCCGACGGCCATCAGCGTGCCAAGTGCCTGGAAGCCCGCCACGAGATTAAGCACCACGAGCAGCAGAAACAGCACGTGATACAGCGATCCGCGACCGCCGACCGCCCGCAGAAAACCGGGATCGAAGCATTCCAGGATCAGTGGGCGGTAGATCAGTGCGAGCAGGATCAGCGTGAACGAAGCAATGGCGCCGACCATGAAGATGGCTTGATCGTCGATGGCCAGAATGGTGCCGAACAGCACGTGCAGCAGGTCCACGTTGGAACCGTGAAGCGAGACGATCAGCACCCCGGCTGCAAGCGATGTCAGGTAGAAACTGGCGAAACTGGCGTCCTCGCGCAGGGTGGTGAAACGACTCACCAGGCCAGACAACAACGCGACGGCAAGCCCGGCAATCAATCCGCCAAAACCCATCGCCGGCAGCGACAACCCGGCGAACAGGAAGCCCACCGCTGCGCCGGGCAGAACCGCATGGCTCATGGCATCGCCCACCAGACTCATGCGCCGCAGCATCAACAGAACGCCGACGGGACCTGAGCCAATACCCAGTGCCAGACAGGCCACCAACGCGCGGCGCATGAAACCGAAATCGACGAAGGGCTGAATCAGCAGGCTATAGAGCGTCACAGCATTTCCTCCTGATCGGCTGCACACACTTGCGCGTCAGGATTCCAGTGCTCGGCCATGTTCTTGGCGCGGCGCAAATTGTCGGCATGGAGGATGTCAGCGGTGTTGCCCCACGCGATGGTTTCGCGGGCCAGCAGCAACGTGCTGGGGAAATGCTGGCGGACTTGTTCAATGTCGTGAAGCACCGCGATCACGGTACGGCCTTGACCGTGCCAGGTGCTGATCAGCTTGAGCAGGTCGCGCGTGGTGCGGGCGTCGATGGCCGTAAAGGGCTCATCCAGCAGGATCACCGACGCGTCCTGCAACAACAGTCGGGCGAACAACACCCGTTGAAATTGCCCCGATGACAACGAGCTGATGCTGCGCTCTTCGAAGCCTTCCAGGCCGACCGCTTTCAACGCTTCCTGTGCCTGTTCGGCATGCTTGCGCGAGGCGCCACGAAACGCACCGATGCTGCGCCAGGCGCCCATCATCACGGTGTCCGCCACGCTCAACGGAAAGCTGCGATCAATCTCGGCGGCCTGTGGCAGATAGCCGATGTGTCGAGTCGCCAGACTTCCACGGTCCACGCGTCCCATGGCAGGTTTCAAGGTGCCTGCAATCGCCTTGATCAAGGTCGACTTGCCTGCACCGTTCGGCCCGACAATCGCGGTGAGGCTGCCTGCAGCGAATCGCCCGCTGACGTGATGCACCGCCGGGCGGCGTTCGTACGTGACCGTGAGGTCGTGCAGATCGATCGCCGCACTCATGGAATCGCCACCGCCCACGCAATGCCGATCCACAACAGCGCAAGCAAGATCAGTGAAACCAGCACGCGCTTGCCTGCGGACTGAGCGAGCGCAGACGTCGCGATATTCGGGGAAAGTCGAGGAGCAGATTTCACGGATAAAGGCCTGAAATGTTTTGTTATAGTATTACATCACTATTTTCAGGCGAGTGGAAAGGGGTATTTTGGAGCGGTTCAGGAATGCGACAGTTTGCGAATGTGGGCGAGGTGACGTTTTCCCATCGCGACAAAACCTGTAATTTCCTGTCCAGTTTCATTCCCTCCCTTCAGGATCACCCCCATGACCGCCGCACATCGCCGTTCTGTCCCTCTCGCCAAATGCTACCGCCTGCTCAATCACGGTCCGACCGTTCTCGTGAGCGCGGCGCATGACGGCCAGCGCAACATCATGGCGGCAGCGTGGGCGATGCCGCTGGATTTTCAGCCACCCAAAGTCACGGTGGTGCTGGATAAGTCGGTATGGACCCGGCAACTGGTGGAGGGCTCGGGGACCTTCGTGATTAACGTGCCAACGATCAGTCAGCTCGATGTCGTCGAAACGGTCGGCTCGACGTCGGGGCTGGAAATCTCTCGGGAAAAGGACCTCGACAAGTTCAAGGCGTATGGTCTGCAGACCTTTACGGGGGAGGTCGTCGAGGCTCCGCTGCTGGAAGGCTGCGCGGCGTGGCTGGAGTGCCGATTGATGCCGGAGCCGCACAACCAAGCTCAGTACGACCTGTTCATCGGCGAGGTGGTGGCGGCCTGGGCGGACGAGCGTGTGTTCTCCGACGGGCACTGGCATTTCGAGGGGCATGATGAGTTGCGCACGCTGCATCACGTGGCGGGCGGGCACTTCCTGGTGATCGGTGATGAGGTTGTCGGCAAGGTCCTGGAGCGGGTTGACGACTGATCAACCCATCGGGATGCCAGCAAGGAGGCGATCTGTGTGAATTGATTCACCTGTAGACGCGAGCACGCCCACGCCTACAGGTAAACACTGTGCCCGACGGGAGCTACAGTGAGTGGCCGTTCAGCAGGTCGGTCAGTCTTTGACCAACTGACCGTTCACCAGACGCCAGGTCTTCAACGGGTTGCCGTGCTGAAGGGCTGGCGGCAGCAGCGAGTCAGGAACGCTTTGATAGCAGACAGGCCGCAGGAAGCGGTCAATGGCAGTGGCGCCGACTGAGGTGCTGCGACTGTCGGAGGTCGCCGGGAACGGGCCGCCGTGAACCATCGAATAGCTCACTTCGACGCCCGTCGGGAAGTCATTGAACAGAATTCGCCCGGCCTTGCGCTCCAGTGTCGGCATCAACGCTTGAGCGATCGTCTGATCGCCGTCGTCGAAATGCAGAGTGACGGTCAGTTGCCCGTCGAACTTCGCGGCCACTTTTTGCAGGTCGGCCGTGTCCTTGCAGACGATCAGCAGTGCGCTCGGCCCGAAGTTTTCGTCTTCCAGGGCTGGATTGGCGAGGAAGGTCGCTGAGTCGGTGCGGAAAAACGCGGGACGCGCCTGGAATGAACCCTCAGGTTCGCGACCTTCTGCCACCAGTGTCACACCCGATGCCTTGTGCAGGTTGTTGAGGCCATTGCAGTAGGCTCCATGAATGTTCGGCGTCAGCATGGTGGTCGGTGTCTTGTCAGCCAAAGCGGTCGCAGCGGCGGACACGAACGTCTCCAGCGCATCGCTTTCCAGCGCCAGCAGGATGCCAGGGTTGGTGCAGAACTGACCCGCGCCCAGGATCAGCGATTCGACGAAGCCCTTGGCGATGCTTTCGCCACGCGCAGACAGCGCGGCTGGCAGCAGGAATACCGGGTTGATGCTGCTCATCTCCGCATAGACCGGAATCGGCACCGGACGCGCTTGAGCGGCCGCGACCAGCGCAAGACCGCCACGGCGTGAGCCCGTGAAGCCGACGGCTGAGATAAGCGGATGGCTGACGAGGGCCTGGCCAACGGAGATGTCCTTGTCGATCAGCATGGAAAACACGCCTTCGGGCATGCCGGTATCCCGTGCAGCTTTCTGAATGACGCGAGCGACCAGTTCGCTGGTGCCCAAGTGCGCAGGGTGCGCCTTGACGATGACCGGACAACCTGCAGCCAGCGCGGAAGCCGTGTCGCCGCCCGCCACCGAAAACGCCAGGGGGAAGTTGCTGGCGCCAAACACGGCGACCGGTCCCAGGCCGATGCGCCGCAGGCGCAGGTCGGCGCGCGGCAGTGGCTGGCGGTCGGGCATAGCGGTGTCGACCACCGCACCGTGCCAACGACCGTCTCGCAGCAGGCTGGCGAACAGCTTGAGCTGGTTGACGGTACGCATCCGTTCACCTTCGAGGCGCGGTTTTGGCAGGCCGCTTTCAAGGTGAACGCGCTCGGTCAGCGTATCGCCAAGGTCCAGCAGACCTTGGGCGATGGCTTCGAGGAAGGTCGCCCGTTGTTCATCACTCAGTTGGCGGTAGGGGTCGAACGACGCTTCAGCCAGTTCACACGCGGCGATCACATCGTCCGGCGTGCTGGCGCCAAACGTAGGTGACAGTTCTTCTCCCGTGGCGGCGGCGAGGGCGAACACCTCGCCTCCCTGACCACGAACCGCACGTTGACCGATGATCGTTTCACCAAGAATCTGCATTGTTCAACACCTCTTATTCAAGACGAGCCTGGGTATGACCTGTCGCTGTGGCACGCGTAGCTGACTCAGCGCAAAGACGATGGCCCTGTTGTAGCAGATCAGTGCTGTTTCAGGGCCAGTCATGTGACCGGTAACAAAGGCCATAAACATTAGCCTATTGTGCGATTGTTGAAGAGAATATTCGCGTTCGATGAACATCAGGGATTGCGCGACGTACATCAATCCCTGCATAGCCGAAGTGCTCGCGGGACAGGGGCGAGTGCCCTGAAGTCACCTGACTTGCCGGTTTTGGCAGTTTTGATCACGCCAGCGCCGGCAAGCCACCAGGCTACAGAGATGCAGTCGGTCGTTATTGCTGAACCGCGCTGTAGCCTTCGAACGCAATTTGCTGCTGGATCGCGCTGACGATGTTTTTGCGGGTAGCAGGCTGTTCGTTGCCGTCTTTGTCGGTAAAGACTTCGCTTTGCAGTTCGGCGTCGTCGCCTTCACCCACGAAGGTGAAACCGAGGAATTCGAAGGCTGCACGGTCGACGTTGGCTTTCGAGCGCGGGGTGCGCAAGGGCAGGGTGACGCTGGTGCCGTCCTTGCTGATGACGAACACCTCGGCTTCTTTCTTCACACGTGCGGCTTTGCTCTTGCCGCCGCTCGGATTGCTGACTGCCTGATGCGTCTGGTTCAGGACCTTCAGCGCCAGGCTGTAGACCAGCTCCTGGAAGCTGGGGTCGTCCTTGTAGCTGGACAGAATCCGGCTGATCGGGAATTTCGTACTGAGGTCTTCCAGCGCGGCCATGTCGGCGGCTTCTGCATCCTTGAGCTGCTTGAGTTGCCCCATCAGCTCGTAGGCCTGGTCATCGTCGAAGCGGTCATGGGCCTGACGGATCGCAACGCGAAGCTCACGAATCTGATCGCTTTCTTTGGCGCTCTGGAAGGCATCGAGGACCATTTCGCTGATGGTTTTTGCCTGGGGCACATGCTGCGAAAGATTGATGGCGTCTTCGTAGGCCTGCTTGGAAGAAAGCGCAGGCGCTGCTACGTCGGTATGGGAATCAGACATTGAACATCCATTACTTCATTAACGGGGTTTGATCGCGAAACGCACGCTGGCGCTTCGCGACGGAGGGTAATTTATTTACCGCCCAGAGCACCACCCGCAGCGCCACCCAGGCCCGCGCCGATGGTGCTGCCCGTGCTGCCGCCCAGCTTGTTGCCGATCACCGAGCCCGCTGCGCCGCCCAGTCCGCCGCCTACGGCTGCGCGAGTCTTGTGGCCTTTTTTGGCGGCAACTGCACCACCGGCAGCGCCCGCCAGGCCGGCACCGATGGCTGCGCCATTGCTGCCGCCCATTTGTTGACCGACGACGTTACCCAGCGCGCCGCCCAGGCCGCCACCCAATGCGGCGTTAGTGCCGCTGCCCGCCATTGCGCCTTGAGAAACCAGAAGACCCAGAACCAGTGCAGGAAGTGTGAATCGCATGAACTCGACCTCAGAAAAGGGACAGCGCTATGAAGTGATGTCGTTGATGAAGCGGGTCGCCCGGCCAGTCAGTGCTTCGATAACCGGAACGCCAGAAACAACAAAGCCCGCACGAGGCGGGCTTTGTTGAGGTACTTGGTGGCTACACAGGGACTTGAACCCCGGACCCCAGCATTATGAATGCTATGCTCTAACCAACTGAGCTATGTAGCCAAGTGGCGCGCATTATTCGCTCAGATCGAGGATGTGTCAAGCGTCTCGATAAAAAATTTATGCGTGTGATCAATTGGTTAGGATTTTCCCTCTGAAATCCCCGACAAAAAGGTGATGCCCGTCACCGAGGTGACAATTTTCCCGGGCGTGCTGAGTGGTTTTGCCCCACTTGTGTGCACCCGCTCTGCACCGTCTTCGTTCATGTGCCCGTTTAGATGGCTTCATGCTATCGGTCCGTTTCTTGCTTGAGCCTGCCGTATGTGCGCTCTGCGGTGCTTGTTCTGTCGCGCCCTGCTTCGCCAATCCGATAATAACTGCACGCGTTTTCGACACAGGAGACGGGCGGTTGTCGTTTTTAAAACAAAGACATGGCATTTTGCCGGTAACAATGTGAGGCAACATCTGCCGTGGTCACGAGTCGCGGTGGCGGGTTGTCCGTGAGGAGTAGTCGGACATGCAAAGTCTTTTGTCGCCAGGAATCCGCCTGCTCGGACGTTTTGGATTTGCACGCAAGTTTCAGGTGCTGTTCTTCCTGTTCATCCTGCCGCTGGCCGGTAGCCTATGGATGATCGGACAGGATTACCGCAGCAAACTCGCGGTGATTTCCGATGAGCAGTCCGGGGTTCGTCAGTTGCTGGCGCTGGATGCGCTGGATGCCCAGCTGACCGCCCAACGCAACCGCGCAGCTCGCTGGAAGGCGGCGGACATTCTTCACGATCCCACGCCTGCGGCGAAGGCAGCCATGGCTGCGCTGGACGCTGCCAACCCGGTACTGGGTCAGACCCTTTCGGCGCTTGGCGATGAGCTCAAGGCGCAAAACGCCAGTGCCGACATCATGGCGCGTTTCCAAGCGCTTCAAGCCACTGTCAAAGGCATGGATTCCGAGGCGTTGCGCACCGTTGGCTGGTGGCCGGATGGCTACGACCGTTTCACCTCGGCGCTGACCGCCTTGCAAAGCCTGCGCGAACAGATCGCCATGGACACCGGGCTGATTCTTGACCCCTGGCTCGAGACCTATCTGCTGATGCAGGTTTCCACACAGCAGGCGCCGGATCTGATCGAGCGTGTAGGGCGTATGGCGAGCGTGGGACAGTCCTCGGTGGCGTCAGGTCAGTTCAGCCTTCAGAGTCGTCTGCAGATGCGCGACCTGCGCAGCCGTATTGGCGATGCTCGCGATCAACTGGTCAAAGCCGCCGCGTCGTTGCAAGCCAAGTCGTACCCCGGCATGGAAATCTGGACGGGCCGCTACAACGACAGCCTTCAGCGCTTGGATGGTGAGCTCAAAGTCCTGGATGAGGGCGTGTTCGGCGGCGCGATCAAACTGGACACGGCAGCGTTCGAGCGCAGCGTCGACAGCATGCTTGACGCACTGGCTGCGCTGCGCAATCAATCGCTCACGTCGCTGGACAGTCGCCTGGATTACTACCATGACAGCGCGATCAAACAGTTCGTCCCGGTGGCCGCGACGTTCAGCATTCTGGCCCTGGCCGCGCTTTATCTCTTCATGTGCCTGCAGGCTTCGATTCACCGCAGCGCCAAAGGCATCACGACGCTGGCCGAGTCGCTGCGTGACGGCAATCTGTGTGTCCAGGTGGCGGTGGAAGGCCGCGATGAGCTCGCGGCGATCAGCACTGCCCTCAACGTTGCGGTCGTGCAATTGCGCACCAGCCTGCTGGGGGTCAACCATGAAACCCAGCAACTGGGCTCAGCCGTCCTGACGCTCAATTCGCAGTCCGGCAGTACGCTCAATGAAGTTGAAGATCAACAGCAGCAGATCAGTCAGATAGCAGCGGCCGCCACCCAGTTGGCGGCGACCTCTTTGGGCGTTGCGAAGAGCTGCGAAGAAGCGTCCGGCAGCGCCCAGCACACGCGCCAGATTGCCGAAGACAGCAGCCGGGACAGTCAGCGCACCACGGCCAGTATCCAGCAGCTCAATCAACGATTGACCGACACGGCCAACGCGCTGGGCAAAGTCAGCGAGCAAGGGCAACAGATTCAGTCGGTGGTCGACACCATTCGTGGCATCGCCGAGCAGACCAACCTGCTGGCGCTCAATGCCGCCATCGAAGCGGCACGCGCGGGCGAACAGGGACGAGGGTTTGCTGTGGTGGCCGATGAAGTGCGCAGCCTGTCGCAACGCACGCAGGCGTCCACCGCGCAGATCGCCGGTACGGTCGACAGCCTGCGCGCCACCGTGAGCCAGGCCGTCACGCTGATGGAAGCTGCCTGTGGTCAGGCGGTCACCGATGCACAGTCGGTCACCGGCCTTGGCGAACGTCTGGGGGAGATCGCCAGCGCCGTGCAGATCGTCACGGACACGCTGGCGCAGATCGCCACAGCGGTGGAGGAGCAAGCCGCCACAGCGGACGAAGTCAGCGGCAATATTCAGCAAGTGGATCAGGCGGCGGGGCGGTTGCTCGATGGCGCACGGGCGGTGAACCACGCGGCCGATACGCTGAGCAGAGGCAGCCGGGCGTTGAGCGATAACACGTCGAGATTTCAGCTGGGCTGAACCGCAAGGTCGCGAGGCGGCGCTCATACCTTGGAATGACTTGAAACCCGAAAGAGGGACGACGTATAACGGGCGTCGTCTTCTCCGTCCGTTTCTCTTGTTTCCAAGGCGTCTCCCATGACCGAAAGCAGTGCCGCGGGTGCGGCGGTTTATTCCCCTTTGACGCTGGCCCTGTATGACGCGTGGGTCTTGGGCATTTCCAATCGCTATGCGTGGCGTTGCCCCACCGATGAGGTTCTTCTGCCGTTCTTTCGCGCGAACGTTCGCGCCCGGCATCTGGATATCGGCGTGGGCACGGGTTATTACCTGGCCAAAGCGCAGTTGCCTGCGGACACTCAGGTCACCTTGCTTGACCTCAACCCCAGCAGTCTTGAAGCGGCCAGGCGCAGAATCGCCCGGCCCAACACCCGCACCCTCCAGCACGATGTCATGACGCCTATTCCGGGTGGCGAGCGTTTCGATTCGATTTCACTGTTCTATCTGCTGCACTGTCTGCCAGGTCCGCTGGACGCCAAGGCGGCGATCTTCGGCAACCTCAAGCACAATCTGCAACCGGGCGGCGTACTGTTCGGGGCGACGATTCTGGGTGACGAGGCGGGTCACAACGGCTTTGGGCGCAAGCTGATGGACGTCTACAACAAGAAGGGCATCTTCGGAAATCGTCAGGACACCCAGCTCGGTTTCGAAGGGCATCTGCGTCAGCATTTCCGGGACGTGACGCTCAAACGGGAAGGGCGCGTGCTGCTTTTCCGCGCGGCTCAGCCGATCATCTGACGTCGATACGGTCTGTCAGCGCTCGCCGTTTTGGCGGAGGAGCGCTGACAGTGGCATGGCTGTGTTCAGCCTTTTTTTGGCCCACTTGCTGACGTCTGGCCAAACAGTATTTTCTTGCCTTCCTCTGTGACCGTCGCACGGTTCTGTGACAGTGCTTCGCCCTTGGCGTAGGCGCGAATCGTCGCTGGGCGTGTTTGTACGGCATGGAACCAGCGCTTCAGATTCGGAAAGTCATCCAGGTTTTGCTGCTGGCGCTGCCATGGGTAAACCCAGGGATAGATCGCCATGTCCGCCACCGAGTAGTCTTCTCCGGCGACGAACGTGTGACCTGCAAGCCTGCGGTCCAGCACGCCGTACAGGCGATTGGTTTCGTTCACGTAGCGGTTGATCGCGTACGGGATTTTCTCCGGCGCGTACACGCCAAAGTGATGATTCTGACCCGCCATCGGGCCAAGTCCGCCCATTTGCCACATCAGCCATTCGGTCACGGTGTTCTTGCCGCGCACATCGGAGGGCAGAAACTGGCCGGTCTTTTCCGCCAGGTACAACAGAATCGCGCCGGACTCGAAAACTGTGATCGGTTCTCCACCGTCGGCGGGCGCGGTGTCGATAATCGCGGGCATACGGTTGTTCGGCGAGAAGGCCAGAAATGCGGGCTGAAACTGGTCGCCAGCGCTGATATCGACAGGGTGAATCCGATAGTCCAGGCCGGCCTCTTCCAGAAACAAGGTGATCTTGTGACCATTGGGCGTGGGCCAGTAATAGAGCTCGATCATCGTTGCGATTCCACACTGAGAGGGTGAATGGGGGCGGAGTTACCTTGATGCCCGCCACACTCCAGCAGCGCGAGTGCGGGGCGCAGTACGCTCTCCAGCAAGGCGCGTTGCGGTTTGGCGCGGGCGAGTACGCGAATGCCCAGCAGCACGCCAAGCAGCAAACGTGAGAGGTCTTCGGCAGGTTGTGAGCAGGAAATCGTGCCGTCACGTTGACCGGCCTCTACGCAGCGCAGAAAAAAGTGCTCGGCCCGCGCGAGGAAGTCATCCACGATCGCTTGCGCATCCGGGTCGTGCGGCGCCGCTTCAAGCGCCGAATTCACCATCATGCAGCCTCGGCGTTGAGTGTCGTTCATTGAGCGGTCAATGATCTCCACGAAAAACATCTCGATGGCCTGACGCGGCGCCAAGGTGCTCTCAAGGCGCATGACACGCTCGCCAAAACTGCTTTCCAGATAGTGCGCCAGTGCCTTGCAGTACAGAGCGCGCTTGTCGCCAAAAGCGTTATATAGGCTGGCACCGGTGATCCCCATGCAATCGATGAGGTCGCGCATGGACGTCGCCTCGAAACCCTTCTTCCAGAAGCACTGGATCGCGGCGTCGAGCACATTCGCTTCGTCGAATTCTCTTGGTCTTGCCATCGTCATTTTCCCTTCGGCGCCCATCTTGCCGTTGCGCCGTGTTCCACAGTTCGCCTAATCTAGATCATTCGTTCTAAAACGCAACCGTGCTTTTCGGACGCTGTGCGCTTTCAGCATTTCGATCACGACTCAACCCACAAGAGATGAACGCCATGATCCGTTTCTACTTCCACCCGACACCCAATCCGGCCAAGGTCGCGCTGTTTCTCGAAGAATCTGGCCTGGACTACGAATTGGTCCCGGTGGACACCAGCAAGGGCGAGCAGCACTTGCCAGCGTTCCGCGCGATCAACCCCAACGGGAAAGTGCCAGCGATCGTCGACACCGAAGGACCTGGTGGAAAGGAAGTTCGGGTGTTCGACTCCAGCGCCATCCTGCTGTACCTGGGTGAGAAAACCGGCCAGTTCATGGGCGCGGCCGAAGACAAGCCTGAACTGCTCTCTTGGCTGTTCTTCATTGCTTCGGGTCTCGGGCCCTTTTCGGGGCAGGCGGTGCATTTCCAATACGCCGCGCCAGAAGGCAACGATTACGCGGTGAACCGCTATCGCCGCGAAATCGAGCGCCACTATGAGGTCCTTGACCAGCACCTGGCGGGGCGCGACTACATCGTCGGAAACGAATACACCCTCGCCGACATTTCCACCTGGGGTTGGCTGATCCGCGCACCTCGCGTGATGAAAGGCGCCGAGGACGCGCTGGCGGACTACCCAAACCTCAAGCGCTGGTTCCAGAACGTAGACGCCCGTCCAGCGGCTTCTCGCGCAAAAGACGTAGGCAAGGATCACGCGTTCAAGAAGGACATGGATGAACAGGCGAAGCGCGCGCTGTTTCCGTCGAATTATCCGAAGGCGGATTGATGGGTTTCTGATCGCGGGTTGAAAAGCGATCGCCCAATAAAAAGCCCCCGAAGCGGGGCTTTTTAACATGCGTTATCTAGAGAGCCAGACGACGCTTCTGATGATTGTCACCACGCAGAACGTGGGCACAATCAATGTGTGTTTGCCGTTAGCCCGCTGCAATTCTGCAGGACAGATGAAATCCCGTGTAGGAGCAGTCGGAGGTTACGACGGCCGCGAATGCGGTCTTTCAGTTGCATCCATGTTGAATGAAACACTGCATTCGTCAGCAAGCTAACTCCCACAGATCCGGGTTGCAGCCACGTTTCGTGGGCGGTCAGTGATAAACAATCGTGGGTTTGCCGTTAGCCCTGATGCAATTCTGCAGAACAGGGGAAATCCCGTGTAGGAGCAGTCGGAGGTTACGACGGCCGCGAATGCGGTCTTTCAGTTGCATCCATGTCGAACGACACACTGCATTCGTCAGCAAGCTAACTCCCACAGGTCCGGGTTGCAGGCACGTTTTGTGATCGGTCAGTGATGAACAATCAATGCGGTTTACCGTTAGCCCCGCTGCAATTCTGCAGGACAGATGAAATCCCGTGTAGGAGCAGTCGGAGGTTACGACGGCCGCGAATGCGGTCTTTCAGATGCATCCATGTTGAATGAAACACTGCATTCGTCAGCAAGCTAACTCCCACAGGTCCGGGTTGCAGACACGTTTTGTGGGCGGTCAGTGATGAACAATCAATGTGGGTTTGCCGTTAGCCCCGATGCAATTCTGCAGGACAGATGAAATCCCGTGTAGGAGCAGTCGGAGGTTACGACGGCCGCGAATGCGGTGTTTCGGTTGCATCCATGTTGAATGAAACACTGCATTCGTCAGCTGCGGTCTTTCAGTTGCATCCATGTTGAATGAAGCACTGCATTCGTCAGCAAGCCATCTCCTGAAGTCGAGGGTTGCAGACGCGTTTTGTGATAGCGACAGCCAATCCATTTCCGTAACCGGAAGGAGGCTTTCAGAGCTGAGGGCGGGGGTAGGCGGGATGTTTCTGGATCACCGCCCAAAGCTTTAGAAGCCCAGGCGGTGAAGATATCAATAGCCCGGTGTCCGCTGGATCGTAATGCTGCCCGCTTAAGTGAGCAGCATTACCCGAGGAGGGGCTTTTCACGAGGCGCTGTCTGGAAAACCCGACGACGCCTCGGATTAAACGTTGAAGCGGAAGTGCAGTACGTCGCCGTCTTTGACGATGTAGTCCTTACCTTCCAGGCGCCATTTGCCTGCTTCTTTCGCACCGGCTTCGCCCTTGTACTGAATGAAGTCGTTGTAGGCGATGCACTCGGCGCGGATGAAGCCTTTTTCGAAGTCGGTGTGGATCACGCCTGCGGCTTGAGGTGCGGTGGCACCGACGCGGACGGTCCAGGCGCGGACTTCTTCGACACCGGCGGTGAAGTAGGTCTGCAGGTGAAGCATTTCGTAACCGGCGCGGATCACACGGTTCAGACCCGGCTCTTCGAGGCCCAGGGCTTCAAGGAACATGTCTTTCTCTTCACCGTCGTCGAGTTCGGCGATTTCGGCTTCGATCTTGTTGCAGACCGGCACCAGCATGGCGCCTTCTTCTTCGGCGATTGCGCGAACCACTTCCAGGTGCGGGTTGTTCTCGAAACCGTCTTCAGCGACGTTGGCGATGTACATGACCGGCTTGGTGGTCAGCAGGTGAAAGCCTTTGATCACGGCTTTCTCGTCAGCGCCCATGGTCTTCATCAGGCTGCGCGCAGGCTTGCCTTCGGTGAAGTGAGCGATGAGTTTTTCCAGCAGGCCTTTCTGGACCACTGCGTCCTTGTCGCCGCCCTTGGCGTTACGCGTCACTTTCTGCAGCTGTTTTTCGCAGCTGTCGAGGTCGGCGAAGATCAGCTCGAGGTCGATGATCTCGATGTCGCGTTTCGGGTCGACGCTGTTGGAGACGTGAATCACGTTCTCGTCTTCGAAGCAGCGGACCACGTGAGCGATGGCGTCGGTTTCACGGATGTTGGCCAGGAACTTGTTGCCCAGGCCTTCACCTTTGGACGCACCGGCAACCAGGCCCGCGATGTCAACGAACTCCATCGTGGTCGGCAGGATGCGTTTCGGGTTGACGATGTCGGCCAGCGCCTGGAGGCGAGGGTCGGGCATCGGCACGATGCCACTGTTCGGTTCGATGGTGCAGAAGGGAAAGTTCTCCGCCGCGATACCGGATTTGGTCAGGGCGTTGAACAGGGTGGACTTGCCGACGTTGGGCAGGCCGACGATGCCGCAGTTGAATCCCATGGTGTTTCCCCTCGAGTGATGTCAGGCCTTCTGGTTGTGCAGGACGCGCATCGCCTTGGCGAAGTCGCCAGCGAGTACATCCGGCAGCACGCCGAGGGCAAAGTCGATACTGGCGTCCAGTTTTTCCTGCTCGGCGCGTGGCGCGCGACCCAGGACAAAATTGGACACCATGCTGGCGTCGCCCGGATGGCCGATGCCGAGCCGCAGGCGATGGAAGCCGTTCTGGTTACCGAGCTGCGCGATGATGTCGCGCAGGCCGTTATGCCCGCCGTGTCCGCCACCCAGTTTGAGTTTGGCGACACCCGGAGGCAGGTCGAGTTCGTCGTGGGCCACCAGAATGGCTTGCGGAGGAATCCGGAAGAAACCCGCCAGTGCCGCAACGGACTGACCGCTACGATTCATGTAGGTGGTGGGAATCAGCAGACGAACGTCTTGGCCCTGATGACTGAATTTAGCCGTCAGGCCGAAATATTTGCGGTCAGCGGTCAGATTGACGCGCTGGGCGCTGGCAATACGCTCAACGAAAAGAGCCCCTGCGTTATGCCGGGTCTGTTCGTATTCGGGGCCGGGGTTTCCCAGGCCGACGATCAGTTGGATGGCGGTCACGTCAGGGGCTCTTCCTTGGGTCGAGTGTGATGGTGCAGCGCACCATCACGGGTTCAACCGGCTAGCGAGTAATGATTACTCTGCTTCGCCTTCTGCGGTGCCTTCTTCGTCCTGAACGACGCGAGGAGCGTGGACGTTAGCGATGTCCAGGTCCTTGCCGTGCGCCAGAGCGACGAATTCAACACCTTTAGGTGCTTTGACGTCGGACAGGTGAACGTTGTCGCCGATTTCCAGCGCGCCCAGATCAACTTCGATGAACTCAGGCAGATCTTTAGGCAGGCACGACACTTCCAGCTCAGTGGTAGTGTGCGAGATTTCGCCGCCTTTCTTGATCGGTGCTTCTTCGTTGATGAAGTGCACAGGCACGGTAGCGGTCAGTTTCTGGCCAGCGACGACGCGGATGAAGTCGGCGTGCATGATGAACTGCTTGGCAGGGTGACGTTGCATCGCTTTAACGATCACGTTCTGCTTGGCGCCATCAACGTTCAGTTCGATAACGTGGCTGAAAGCAGCTTCGTTTTCGAACAGTTTGGCCATTTCCTTGGCTTCGATGGTGATCGAAGCAGCGTCTTTGTTACCACCGTAAACAACGGCTGGAACTTGTTTCGCGTGACGCAGGCGGCGGCTCGCACCTTTCCCCAGGTCAGTACGCGCTTGGGCGTTCAGAGTAAAGTCAGTCATTTTGTATCTCCAAAATAGCCATGACCGAGCGGCGTTTGCGACCAGCGCCAGACACGGTATGGGCAAAAAAGCCCCGCCCCAACAGGAAGTGTTGGGGCGGGGCGCTTTTCGTCAACGGTATTTGAAAAGGGCAGGGCCCTTAACGAAACATCGCGCTGATCGATTCTTCATTGCTGATGCGACGCATCGCTTCAGCGACTACCGGTGCGATATCCAGTTGACGGATACGGTCACAGGCTTGTGCTGCAGCGGACAACGGGATGGTGTTAGTGACCACCAGTTCGTCCAGCACGGAATTTTCAATGTTCTCGATCGCACGGCCCGACAGCACAGGGTGTGTGCAGTAGGCAAAGACCTTGGCAGCGCCATGTTCTTTGAGGGCTTTGGCCGCGTGGCACAGGGTGCCGGCGGTATCGACCATGTCGTCGACGAGAATACAGGTACGACCTTCGACGTCACCGATGATGTGCATCACTTCGGAGTGATTGGCCTTCTCACGGCGCTTGTCGATGATCCCGAGATCCACACCCAGGGATTTGGCAACAGCACGTGCACGCACGACGCCACCGATATCCGGGGAAACGATCATCAGGTTTTCGAAGCGTTGGTCTTCGATGTCATCCACCAGAACCGGGGAGCCGTAGATGTTATCTACCGGAATATCGAAGAAGCCTTGAATCTGGTCAGCGTGCAGGTCAACGGTCAGCACCCGGTCGATACCGACGACGGTGAGCATGTCCGCAACCACTTTAGCGCTGATCGCCACGCGAGCGGAACGCGGACGGCGATCCTGGCGGGCATAACCAAAGTAAGGGATAACAGCTGTGATACGAGTAGCCGAGGAACGGCGGAAGGCATCAGCCATCACGACGAGTTCCATCAGGTTATCGTTGGTCGGAGCGCAGGTCGGCTGAATAATGAAGACGTCTTTACCGCGAACGTTTTCATTGATCTCAGCGGTAATCTCGCCATCGGAAAACTTACCGACAGAAATGTCACCGAGAGGGATATGCAGCTGACGTACGACACGCCGAGCCAGATCGGGGTTGGCGTTCCCCGTAAAGACCATCATCTTGGACACGCGCAGTACCTGGAGGCTTAGGGTATGCCTGGATGACTATAGGAAAATGGCAGGGGCGGCTGGATTCGAACCAACGCATGGCAGGATCAAAACCTGCTGCCTTACCGCTTGGCGACGCCCCTGTATCTGTAGCACGAGTGCCTGGCACTCGGTTCTCTTAGAGCAGTGTCTGTAACTTCCGGTGCAACATCGAGATGTTGCTGCCTTTTGCTACAAACCCTGTAAGGGTCTCTGTAAGAAGGGCCGAGACTTTATCAGCTTCAGCTTTGTTTGGGAAGGCCCCAAACACACAACTTCCAGTTCCGGTTAATTTTGCTTCGGTAAATTTACCTAGCAAATTCAAAGCGTTACCAACTTCTGGATACCGCCTCGTTACAACCGGTAAGCAGTCATTTCGACTGTTTCCCTTGGGAACGGGGCGCACTTTAATGGGAGGAGTGTCACGTGTCAACAGTGGATCTGAAAAAATTTCTGCTGTACTTACAGATACTTGCGGCACTAGCACCAGATACCAAGATTCTTCGGGGGTTACGGGGGTCAGGATCTCGCCGATGCCTTCGGCAAAAGCAGCATGTCCGCGCACGAAAACCGGCACGTCAGCCCCAAGCAGCAGGCCCAGCGCCGCCAGCCGATCCTCATCCCAACCCAGTTGCCAAAGGTGATTCAGGCCCAGCAGTGTGGTTGCCGCGTCGGAACTTCCGCCGCCGATGCCGCCGCCCATGGGCAGGACTTTTTTCAGCCATATATCAACGCCAAGCGGGCAACCCGATTGTTGCTTGAGGGCGCGAGCCGCTCTGACAATCAGATTACTGTCGTGGGGGACGTCGGCAATTTCCGTCTGCAGTCGCACTTCGCCGTCGTCACGAAGCGCGAAGCTGAGCTCGTCGCCGTAATCGAGAAACTGGAACAACGTCTGCAGTTCGTGATAACCGTCGGCGCGGCGTCCGGTGATGTGCAGCATCAGGTTCAGTTTGGCAGGGGCGGGCAGTGTCAGTCGTGCTTGCGACATGCTCATTGTCCCAGTTTGCGTGGTTGCCAGTCCTTGATGACCAGCGTGACGTCCAGATCCTGCCCGTGCAGCTTCATGCGTTCAGGCAGCCAGAAACCATTTTGCTGGGTGTAGCTCAGGTATTCGATCTGCCAGCCATCCTGCTCAAGACTGGCCAGGCGACTGTCACCGTCAAGGGTCAGGTTGCTTTTGCTGTCCGGCGCGGGCAAACCGCGCACCCACCAGACCAGATGCGACACCGGCAATTTCCAGCCGAGCTGATCCTTGAGCAGGGTTTCCGGGTCCGGCGCGTCGTAGCGGCCCTGATTGGCGACTTCCAGCGACACCGCGCCAGGTCGACCGGTCAGGCGGGCAGCACCGCGCCCCAGCGGGCCGGACAGGCGAATGTCGTAGTAATCCTGGCGTTGCAGCCAGAACAGCGTGCCGCTGCCGGAATCCTTTGGCGCGCGGATGCCGACCTTGCCGTTGATCTGCCAGCCATCGAGGCTGCTGAGTTGTTCTTTGTTCACACGCCATTGATTGGCGTCCCCCTTGCCTTGCACGGCTTCGCGGGAGGACATGCCGGCACAGCCGGCGAGCAGGGCGATCAGACTGAATACGAGTACGTGGCGCAATTGCATAAATTCAAAGGGTCTCGGCGCCGGTCAGGCGTTTGATGGTGCTGCGCAGAACCGGGCTGTCAGGTTGTTGTTCAAGGGCCTTGCCCCATACTTTGCGAGCTTCACGCTGCTCGCCTTTGGCCCACAGGACTTCGCCCAGGTGCGCGGCAACTTCGTGATCCGGGAAGCGCTCCAGCGCCTGACGCAGCAGACGCTCGGCTTCATCCAGATTGCCCAAGCGGTAGTTGACCCAGCCGAGGCTGTCGAGCACCGCAGGGTCTTCCGGATTGAGCTGGTGCGCGCGCTCGATCAATTCCTTGGCCTCGGCGTAGCGTGTGGTGCGGTCCGAGAGGGTATAGCCCAGAGCGTTCAGCGCCATGGCGTTGTCCGG
>Ga0213828_1000580_pt1 | contig 34579 bp, 30 predicted proteins | sample MC6MC0897MG_FD_180664 | JGI IMG/M metagenome (GOLD analysis project Ga0213828, IMG submission 180664) | Enriched soil aggregate microbial communities from Iowa State University, Ames, United States - MC6-MC0897-MG | ecosystem: Environmental > Terrestrial > Soil > Unclassified | place: USA: Iowa...
GGATAACCATGTCCTCAGCCGGATGTCCGGCCAGCTCCGGATAACAGCTACGCGCCGCCATCAGCAGTTTGCCACGCAGCACTTCACAGGCCTGGCGCACCGCTGAACCGACCGACGACACGGTGAACGAGCCCCCCTGCAACGGTGCGGTCGGCAGCGCCGAATCCCCCAGCAGAAAGGTCACCTCAGCCGGCGCCATGCCCATCGCGTCGGCGGCGATCTGGGTCATCACGGTATAGGTGCCGGTGCCGATATCGGTGGTCGCGCTGCTCACCACCAACTGGCCGTGGGCATCGAGGCGCGCACGGGCGCTGGCTTTCATCTGCATCGCTTCCCAGACCCCGCCGGCCATGCCCCAGCCGATCAGCTCATGGCCTTCGCGCATGCTGCGTGGCTGCGGATTGCGCGCGGCCCAGCCAAAGCGTTCGGCACCTTGGCTATAGCAGTCCAGCAGAGCTTTGCTGGAATACGGTTTACATTCGTTGCCGTTGCTCTCGGCAAAGTTCTGCCGGCGCAACTCGACCGGGTCCATGCCCAGTTCCACCGCCAGCTCGTCCATCGCACATTCCAGGCCAATCAAGCCCAGCGCCGCGCCAGGCGCACGCATGTCCAGCGGCGTGTAGACATCCAGCGGCACCAGGCGGTAGTCCATGGCCACGTTGTCACACTGGTAGAGCATGCCGCTCCATTCGACCACGTGCTCGCTGAAGTCTTCGAAGCGCGAGGTCTGGCCGGTAGCGGCGTGATGGATCGCCTGCAGCTTGCCCTGCGCGTCAGCGGCCAGGCGCAACTGCTGCACAGTGCGTGGGCGGTAGCCGAAGGTGAACATTTGCTGGCGCGTCAGAGTGACGCGCACTGAGCGCTGCAGTTGCAGCGCCGCCATCACGGCCAGTGGCAACTGATACTGCGGGCGCAAACCAGAACCGAACGCGCCGCCGACATAGGCCGCGAATACTCGCAGTTTCTCCTTGGGCAGGCCGAACACGCTGTGCAGGTAATCACGGCAATTCTGCGTGCCTTGGGTCTTGTCGTGGACTTCCAGATTGCCGCCTGGGTGGTAGATGACCGTGGACGCGTGCGGCTCCATCGGGTTGTGATGCTCGATCGGGGTGCTGTAAGTAGCATCGACCCGCACCTGTGCAGCGTCATAGGCTTGCTGGAAGTCGCCGCGGGGTTTGGGAAGCTCAGCCGGCGCGGGATGGGCCTGCCCGGCGAGCAGATCGGTCTGATGGGCGTCGGTTTCGTATTCGATGCGCACCAGCGTGCCGGCATGCCGGGCCAGTTCGAGGTTGTCGGCGACGACCAGTGCCAGCGGCTGACCGCTGTAGAGCACACGGTCGTTGTATAGCGGGCGAAACGGCGAGCCATCGGCCGAATCAGCGTCTTCGTACTGCTCGTCTTCGCCCGCCAGCTTTGGCCGGTTCTGATGGTGCAGCACCGCCACCACGCCTGGCAGGCGCAATGCTGCCTCGCAGTCGATATGGCGCACACGGCCGCGGGCGATGGTGCTCGAGACCACGCTGCCGTGAAGCAAATCAGGGGTGGGGTATTCGGCCGCGTAACGGGCCTGACCGGTGACCTTGGCCGGGCCGTCGACGCGGTCCATTGGCTGGCCGCTAACGGGTTTCAAGGTATTCATCAGGCAACTCCTGTTGCGGCAGCTTCAGTGAAGGCGCGGACGATGGCCGCGTGGGCCAGCTTGATCTTGAAGGCGTTGTGCGCCAGTGGCTGGGCATCGGCCAGGAGCATGTCCGCCGCAGCGGCGAAGCTCTCGCCGGTGGCAGCGCGGCCCTGCAGCATCTGCTCCACCGCTGGGTTGCGCCAAGGCTTGTGGGCGACGCCGCCAAGCGCCAGCCGGGCGCTGACGATCTTGTCGCCGTCCAGTTCCAGCGCGGCAGCAACCGAGACCAGCGCAAACGCATAGGAGGCCCGATCACGCACCTTGAGGTAGTGGCTGTGCAGGCTGAACTGCGGCGCCGGCAGCTCGATGGCGGTGATCAGTTCATCGTCGGCCAGTTGGTTGTCGCGCTGCGGGCTGTCACCCGGCAGGCGGTGGAAGTCGGCAAAATCGATCTGGCGCACGCCAGCCTTGCCCTGCACATGTACCCGCGCCTCAAGCGCTGCCAGCGCCACACACATGTCCGAGGGGTGCACCGCAACGCAGCTGTCACTGGCGCCGAGAATCGCATGGATGCGGTTGAGGCCATCACGGGCTGGGCAGCCCGAGCCAGGTTCGCGCTTGTTGCACGGCGTGCCGGCGTCATAGAAGTAGTAGCAACGGGTGCGCTGCAGCAGGTTGCCACCAGTGCTGGCCATGTTGCGCAGCTGCGGCGAAGCACCGGCCAGGATAGCCTGGCTGAGCAGCGGATAGGCCTGCTCGACGAGGGGATGCCAGGCCAGGTCGGCGTTGCTTACCAGCGCACCGACCAGCAGCCCGCCCGCCTCGGTTTCGCTGACCTGGTCCAGCGGCAGGTCGGTTATGTCGATCAGGTGTTCGGGCTGGTCGAGGTTTTCTTTCATCAGGTCGAGCAGGTTGGTGCCGCCAGCGATAAACCGCGCCTGTGGGCCGGTCAGGGCCAAAGCGGCGTCGATGCTGGTGGGCTTGCTGTACTGGAACGGAGTCATGGCCGCGGCCCTCCATGAATCAACGGCAAGGTCGCTTCCACGGCATCGAGAATATTGCTGTAGGCACCGCAGCGGCACAGGTTGCCACTCATGGCTTCCTTGATTTCGTCACGGCTGCGCGCGCGGCCTTCGTTGGCCATGCCCAGCGCCGAGCAGATCTGCCCGGGGGTGCAGTAGCCGCACTGGAAGGCATCATGCTCGATGAAGGCTTGTTGCAGCGGGTGCAGGCTGTCGCCGTCTGCGACCCCTTCGATGGTGGTCAGCTGGTCGCCATCGCACATGATCGCCAGGGTCAGGCAGGCGTTGACCCGGCGGCCATTGCGCAGCACCGTGCAGGCGCCGCACTGGCCGTGGTCGCAGCCTTTCTTGGTACCGGTCAGGTCGAGCTGCTCGCGCAGCAGGTCAAGCAAGGTGGTCCAGGGCTGCACCTGCAGCTGCCGGGGCGTACCGTTCAAGGTCAGGCTGATGGCCTGGCCGCTAGGGTCGGTCGGGGTGTCGCTCATGGTCGGGGCCTCATCACGGTCGGTCGGGCTATGTTTTCAAGTACGACCGGGTGGCAAGCGCAGGCGTTCAAGCTAATTGACCAGTACCGACTCACCATCGGGCAGCGCGCAGGTGCCGCGTGAGCGTTTCACCGTTACAATGCCCGCCTAAACCGTGACAGCCCGAAAAAATAAAGCCATGTCCTTGCCCAAGAATCACCTGGAACTGCTCAGCCCTGCCCGCGACGTGGCGATTGCCCGCGAAGCCATCCTGCACGGCGCTGACGCCATCTATATCGGCGGCCCGAGCTTCGGCGCGCGGCACAACGCCTGCAACGAAGTCAGCGAGATCGCCGAACTGGTCGAGTTCGCCCGGCGCTACCATGCGCGGGTGTTCACCACCATCAACACCATCCTCCATGACAACGAGCTGGAGCCAGCGCGCAAGCTGATCCATCAGCTGTACGATGCCGGCGTCGATGCGTTGATCGTGCAGGACCTTGGGGTGATGGAGCTGGACATCCCGCCGATCGAGCTGCACGCCAGCACCCAGACCGACATCCGCACCCTGGCTCGGGCGCGTTTCCTCGATCAGGCCGGCTTCTCCCAGCTGGTGCTGGCGCGTGAACTCAACCTGCAAGAGATCCGCGCGATTGCCAGCGAAACCGATGCGGCCATCGAGTTCTTCATCCATGGCGCGCTGTGCGTGGCGTTCTCCGGCCAGTGCAATATCTCCCAGGCGCAGACCGGGCGCAGTGCCAACCGTGGCGACTGCTCGCAGGCCTGCCGCCTGCCGTACACGCTCAAGGATGATCAGGGCCGAGTAGTAGCGTTCGAGAAGCACCTGCTGTCGATGAAAGACAACAACCAGACCGCCAACCTCAGCGATCTGGTCGATGCCGGCGTGCGCTCGTTCAAGATCGAGGGCCGCTACAAGGACATGGGCTATGTGAAGAACATCACTGCCCATTACCGCAAAGAGCTCGATGCGATTCTGGAGAACCGCCCCGAGCTGGCGCGAGCTTCCAGTGGCCGCACCGACCACTTCTTCATGCCCGACCCGGACAAGACCTTCCACCGCGGCAGCACTGACTACTTCGTCAGCGACCGCAAGATCGACATCGGCGCGTTCGACTCGCCCACCTTCACCGGCCTGCCGGTAGGCGTGGTGGAAAAAGTCGGCAAGCGTGACATGCAGGTGGTCACCGAGGTGCCATTGAGCAACGGTGACGGCCTCAACGTGCTGGTCAAGCGCGAAGTGGTGGGTTTCCGCGCCAACATCGCCGAGCTCAAGGGCGAGTTCGAGGAAGACGGTGCACTGCGCTACCGTTACCGGGTCGAGCCCAACGAGATGCCGGATGGCATGTACCGGCTCAAGCCGAACCATCCGCTGTCGCGCAACCTCGATCACAACTGGCAGCAGGCCTTGCAGCGCACCTCCGCGGAGCGCCGGGTCGGCGTGGCCTGGCAGGCGCAACTGAGCGAGCAGCGTCTGCAGCTGACCGCCACCAGTGAAGAAGGCATCAGCGTCAGCGTCGCCCTCGACGGCCCGTTTGGCCCAGCCAACAAGCCGCAACAGGCGCTCGATCAACTGCATGACCTGCTCGGCCAACTGGGCACCACCCAGTACCACGCCAGCGCTATCGAGCTGGATGCACCGCAGGCGTTCTTCATCCCCAACTCGCAGCTCAAGACCCTGCGCCGTGAGGCCATCGAGGCGCTGACCACAGCACGGATCGCCGCCCACCCACGCGGTGCACGCAAGGCCGAAAGCAACCCGCCGCCGGTGTATCCGGAATCGCACCTGTCGTTCCTGGCCAACGTCTACAACGAGAAGGCCCGGGCGTTTTATCACCGCCACGGTGTGCAGTTGATCGACGCCGCCTACGAGGCTCACGAAGAGCTGGGCGAAGTGCCGGTGATGATCACCAAGCACTGTTTGCGGTTCTCGTTCAACCTGTGCCCGAAACAGGCCAAAGGCGTGACCGGCGTACGCACCAAGGTCGCACCGATGCAATTGATCCAGGGCGACGAAGTGCTGACCTTGAAGTTCGATTGCAAGCCGTGTGAGATGCATGTTGTCGGCAAGATGCGCTCGCACATCATCGACCTGCCTTCGCCAGGCAGTGGCGGTGTGCAGCAGGTGGTTGGGCATATCAGCCCGGAAGACCTGCTCAAGACGATCATCCGCGCTCCGCACTGATCGGCCAGCCGCAGCGCTTTGTCAGCGCTGCGGCTGGCTGGGCAATGACCCCAACGATTGCAGCCAAAACCTGGTACGTTAGTACGCAAAATATTTCTGTAAACGAGAATTGTTTCCAGATATGATCCCGCGCATCTTCCCCCTGCCAGGATCGTATCGTCCATGCGTCGTGCGTTCGTTTCCCTTTGTCTGCTCAATGTTATCTCCCCTGTGGCTTTGGCTGATGCCGACCCGGCCCAAACGGTCGAGCTGCAAGCCGTCAACATCGATGCCGCCAGCGAGCGCGAACGCGCCGATGGCCCTGTGATCGGCTACCGCGCCACCCGCTCGGCCAGCGCTACCCGCACCGACACCGCCCTGCACGAGACTCCGCAGTCAGTCAGCGTGGTGCCCAAGGACGTGCTCGAAGACACTGGCGCAACCCGCCTGCAGGACGCGCTGGATTACGCCGGCGGCGTGGGCCGGGCCAACAACTTCGGCGGCCAGGGCCTGACCACCGTCACCGTGCGCGGTTTCACCACGGGCGAGTACTATCGCAACGGCTTCCCGATCAACCGCGGCTACCCCAACGCGCCGGACGCCAACACCGTCGAGCGCCTGGAAGTACTGCGCGGCCCGGCCAGCAGCCTGTATGGCCGTGGCGATCCCGGCGGCACCTTCAACGTTGTCAGCAAACAGCCGTTGCCCGAATCCAAGGTGACCTTGGGCAGCCAGTTCGATGACCAGGGCATGCACCGGGCAACGCTGGACGCTACTGGTCCACTCAGCGAAGACGGCAGCCTGGCCTATCGCCTGAACGTATTGGGCGAAGGCGGCGAGAGCTTCCGCGATGACGTTGACAGCGAACGCTATGACGTCGCCCCGGTACTCAGCTGGCAGGCCAACGACAGCACCAAGATCGTCTTCGAAGGCGATTTCATGCGCAACAACCACCCGCTCGACCGTGGTTTGACCCGCTATGACACCCAGCGCGGCAGCGCCTCGCGTGACACCAACGTCTGGGAGAAAGGCAGCGACAACCTGCTGCACAACGACAACAACATGGCCCAGCTGCGCTTTGAGCATCTGCTCAATGACAATTGGACCCTGGCTGGCGGTATGCAGTGGCTGCATGGGAGTTTGAAAGGGAATGCGGTTGAGGCCAATGGCCCGCCTGCCGATGGACGCACCCTGCAGCGCAACTTCAACTACCGCAAGCTGGAGTGGACTGATCGTGACTACCAGCTCAATCTGACCGGCCACTTCGAAACCGCAGGCTTCGCTCACACCTTGCTGACAGGTGTTGAGTATGAGGACTATGACTACAAGTCGATCATCGTGCGCTCATCTACAGCCTTGGGCACCTACCCCATTGATATTTATAACCCGGTACTCGGCCAGCCACGTCCTGCTCTGGTAAATCCTCCTACCACCCACGACAAAGAAAATCTGAAAACGTGGGCGGCATTCATTCAAGATCAAGTTGCCCTAACAGAGCGGTTCAAGGTGCTGGGTGGGGTGCGACTGGAGCGATTCGAACACCAATACGAAAACTACGTGCCAAACGGCAAAAGTTGGGATGCAGCTGATAATGCGGTCACCCCCCGTCTGGGCGCAATCTACGACCTCACGGACACCGTTGCGGTCTATGCCAACACTGCACGTTCGTTCAAGCCCAACAGCGGCGCTAGCCTGCAGGGCACTGGGTTCGATCCGGAAAAGGGCAAATCCTATGAGCTGGGCGTCAAGTGGGAGCCCCTTGATCGTCAACTGAGCGTGGACGCGGCGATCTTCCATATCGTCAAGGAAAACGTCCTGACCCGCGATCCGGCAGACCCAACCGGCAACTCCAACATTGCTGCCGGTGAAGTACGCAGCCGTGGCTTGGACATCAATGTGGCCGGTAACCTGACCCCAGAGTGGCGCGTAATCGGCGGCTATGCCTATGTCGATGCCGAGATCACCAAAGACAACCGGGTACCCACCGGCACCCGCCTGGCCAACATTCCGCGCAACAGCTTCAGCCTGCTCAACACCTACGAATTCCAGGACGGCCTGGCCAAAGGTTTCGGCATGGGCATGGGCGTCAAATACGTGGATGACCGCCAGGGTCAGACGGCCGCCAGCACCTACACCATGGAGCAATACACCGTGGTCGACCTGCTGAGCTTCTATCAGTTGAACGAGCATGTGCGGCTGAATCTGGATGTGCGCAACGTGTTCAACAAAGGCTATGACGAAGGCGCGTTCAACCGCTACGCCTACCCAGGTGAGCCACGCACTGTGCAGGCCGGGGTTGCCTACACCTTCTGACGTTGATCAACCGCGCCCTGGCAGGCGCGGTGCCAAGCGTTCCCTTGCAAGGTGTTCTAGAACCGCACTTGTCGTTGGATCGTCGGGGGCGCTACGCGCCCCTTTCGCGACACAAGGCCGCTCCTACATGGGCGGCGCCGTGAAAAGCTTTTCGCGCATAGACCAAAAATCATGGTGTACGCCGTCCTGTAGGAGCGGCCTTGTGTCGCGAAAGGGCTGCGCAGCGGCCCCAGCGATTTCAAATCAGAGAAAAATGCAGAAACCTTGAAAGGGATTGCACTTACAAACCCTTCTCCCGCGCTTCACGCAGGCGCCGCTCGATTTCTGCGGTCTGCTCATCCAGCTCCTTGATCGAAGTGGGCGTAATCACCTTGTCGATCGTTTCGGTGTCCGGGTCTGGCCGCTCCAGCGGTTTGCCCTCTACGCGCTGGCCTTGCTGGGCCTGCTCGGAGGACAGTGGACGTGGCACCTTGTCGCCGGTGTGTTGCGGGTCGTGGTCGGTCATGACGTGCTCCTTGAGATATCTACCTGTACTTCAGCAGATCGCACGCTGGCGCAAAAGTTTGATTGGGCCAAGGGTGAACGCACATTGGCGAACACTGCACGCAGCAGGCAACCAATCGGTTGCTCGGCAAGAAACACCTGCTCCAGGCACTGCTCGGCAGCCTCAAGGTGGCTGTGCAGGCGATGGCGCGTCTGGGTTTCGCCACACAAGGCAAACAGTGTCGACTTGCCGGCGTCCTTGCCCAGGTCCTTGCCGGTGTCCGGGTCACAATCGCGCAGATCATCCTGCAGCTGGAACGCCTGGCCCAGCTCGCTGGCAAAGCGCTGCAAAGGCTGCCGCACGCCTTCATGGGCGTGGCCGAGCAGGCAGGCCATGTCCATGATCGCGGCAAACAGCACGCCGGTCTTGAGCTGATTGGTCTCGGCGATCTGCTCGGCACTGCGCACTGTTGCACCGTCACGCAGGTCTTGCAGTTGGCCTCTGACCAGGCCGTGGACGCCGATGGTTTGCGACATGATCGCGATCAGGCGATTGCGCTGCTCCGGCTCGACCGTGTGTAGCGCCGCCACCACGCCAAAGGCGCGCGACAGCAAGGCAATGGCGGCAAGGATGGCCACGTCCTCGCCAAACGCCAGGTGCAGCGTGGGCCGGCCACGACGCAGCGCGGCGTTGTCCATGCACGGCAAGTCATCGAGCACCAGCGAGGCGGCGTGCACCATCTCGATCGCACAGCCCAGATCCAGCGCTGCCGCTTTACAACCACCTAAACTCTCGGCAGACAGCAGCAACAGCAACGGGCGCAGGCGTTTGCCCGGCGCCAGGGCGCTTTCGCGCATGGCGGCGGCGAGCAGATCGCGTTCGTGACCGACCTCTGGCAGCAGCGCGCTGAGGCGGCTGTCCAGCTCTGCCCGCATGCGAGCAAGGTAAACAGCGAAGTCGGCGTCAGTGGCCGAGGTTGTGCGTGCGATAGTGGTCATCCTGGCCTCTTCGGTGGTGCGGTCTTGGCCGCGAGTTGACGGAACGACTATCAGGGGCCGTTGCCAGAACTGTACTGTTTCCCAGCATAGCTGTACAAAGCTACTAGCGTTGTACAAGGTAAGGCCATGATTTTCACCCAATGATTCACTGGCAGCGGAGCCGGAATGAAAAAAAGCGTGTTGAGCCAGCGCAAGGACGATCATCTTGACATCGTATTGGGCGCAGATAAAACCACCGCGCATGCCGATGCCGGCTGGGCCGCTGTCCGTTTCGAGCACTGCGCCCTGCCTGAACTGTGCCTCGACAGCATCGACCTGAGCAGCTCTTTGCTGGGTATGCCATTACGTGCGCCGTTGCTGATCAGCTCGATGACCGGAGGCGCCGAGCGCGCCACACGCATCAACCGCCATCTGGCCGAGGCTGCGCAGGCGCTGGGGATTGCCATGGGTGTCGGCTCGCAGCGGGTCAGCCTGCGTAGTGCCGACGACCAGGGCCTAACCCGCGAGCTACGCCGGCTGGCCCCGGATATTCCGCTGTTGGCCAACCTTGGCGCGGCGCAACTGCGCGAAGCCGACGGCCTGGATCTGGCCCGGCGCGCCGTCGAAATGCTCGAAGCCAGCGCCTTGATCATCCACCTCAACCCGCTGCAGGAAGCAGTGCAGCCCGAAGGTGACCGCGACTGGCGCGGCGTGCTCGCGCAGATCTCGGCGCTGACTGCAGCGCTGCCGGTGCCGGTGATCATCAAGGAAGTCGGCGCGGGGATCTCGCCAAGCGTGGCCCGCGACCTGCTCGAAGCCGGTGTGCAGGTGATCGACGTGGCCGGCACCGGCGGCACCAGCTGGGCAGCGGTTGAAGCCGAGCGTGCCAGCACCCACGCCGATCGCGCTGTGGCCATGGCTTTCGCGGACTGGGGCATTCCGACGCCGCTGTGTCTGCAGACATTGCGCCGGGCCTTGCCCAACAGCGTTCTGATTGCCTCCGGTGGTATTCGTGACGGCATCGATGCGGCCAAGGCGATCCGCCTCGGCGCTGATCTGGTCGGTCAGGCAGCCGGCGTGTTGCAGGCTGCCACCGAGTCCACCGAGGCGGTGGTCGAGCACTTCGAGATCATCATTCGTCAGCTGCGGGTCGCGTGCTTCTGCACCGGCTCGCGTGACCTGGCAGCGCTGCGTCGGGCGCGCTTGCTGGCGGCCGGGCTGGACCTGTCATGAGTCACTTTGCGGTGGTCGCCCCGCCCTACCCCAGCCATTTCCAGGCCTTGCAGGCGCTGGCCGGGGAGCTGGTCGAGCGCGGCCACCGCGTGAGTTTTTTTCACCAACCTGCCGCGCAGCGCTGGCTCAGCGACCCACGCATCGGCTTTGTCGCGGTAGGCCACGGGCGGCTTGCCGACGACCATCTTGAACAGACCTTGCGCCTGGCCGCCATCCCCACTGGGCCGATGCATCTGCGCCGTTTGATCGACCAGTTGGCGAGCACCAGCGCGATGCTCTGCGCCTGCCTGCCCGAGGCGCTCGCTGCGCAGCAGGTGGATGCCATGCTGTGTGACCAGATGGAACCGGCCGGGGCGCTGGCGGCGGAAGCGGCGGGTATTCCCTGGATATCCATCGCCTGCGCGCTGCCGATCAACCGCGAACCCGGCATACCCTTGCCGGTGATGCCGTTCGACTATGGCCAAAGCCGCTTCAAGCGGCGCCTGTACCGCGGCAGCACCGAGGTCTTCGACTGGTTGATGCAGCCACTGGGGCGCGTGCTGCGCCAGGCCTGCCGCGAACATGGCCTGGTCGAGCGTGAGGGTTTGCATGACTGGCTGTCGCCGCTGGCGCAAATCAGCCAGACCGTGCCCAGCTTTGATTTCCCCCGCCAGGCGTTGCCGGCGCACTTTCATGCAGTCGGGCCGCTGCGGGTGGCGGCGCAGCAGGACGCCGCCGACTGGCCCCTGGACCCGGCGCGGCCACTGGTGTTTGCCAGCCTGGGCACCCTGCAGGGACATCGCTTCGAGTTGTTCAGCAAGATCAGCCAGGCCTGCCAGGCGCTGGATGTGCAGCTGCTGATCGCCCACTGCGGCGGCCTCGATCACGCTCAGCAAGCGCAGTTGCTGCAACAGGGCGCTACCTTCGTGACCGACTTTGCGCCCCAGCAATGGGCGGTGCGCCGTGCCGACGTGGTCATCAGCCATGGCGGCCTGAACACCGTGCTGGATGCCATTGCCGCAGCCACGCCGCTGTTGGTCATGCCGATTGCATTCGATCAACCGGGCGTGGCGGCGCGGGTTGCCTATCATCGTCTGGGCGTGGCGCTGTCGCGGCGGGCCAGTGTCAGTGCCATCCGCAGCGCGCTCGCCCACCTGCTGCGCGAACCGCTGCCCAGGTTGACTGCGCTGCAACGCGAACTGGCCACGGCCGGTGGCGCGGCCAAGGCAGCGGACATCGTCGAGGCAGCGTTGCGCAGCCACCAACCGATACCGGCAGAGAACTCACCATGCATTACGACCTGATCCTCGCCGGTGGCGGCCTGGCCAATGGCCTGATCGCCTGGCGCCTGAGCCAACTACGGCCTGAGCTGAAACTGCTGTGCCTGGAGCGTGATGCCAACCCTGGCGGCAACCATACCTGGTCGTTCCATGATGCCGACCTCACGCCCGCCCAGCAGCGTTGGCTGGAGCCGTTGGTGGTCAAGCGCTGGCCGGCCTACCACGTGCACTTTCCGCACTTGTCGCGGCGCCTGGCCAGTGGCTATGCGTGCATCACCAGCGAGTGCTTTGCCGAGGTCATCACCCAGGCCCTGGGGCCGGCCCTGCGTACCGGCTGCGAGATCACCTCGCTTGCGCCGGAGCAGGTCACCCTGGCCAGCGGCGAAGTGCTGCAGGCGCGGGTCACCATCGATGGCCGTGGCGCCGAGGCCAGCCCGCACCGGGTGCTTGGCCGCCAGGCGTTTCTCGGCCAGGTGCTGCGGCTTGAGCAGCCCCACGGCTTGCAAGCACCGATCCTGATGGATGCCCGAGTCGCCCAGGGCAACGGTTACCGCTTTGTCTACGTGTTGCCGTTCAGCGCCGATACCCTGCTGATCGAGGACACCCACTACGTCGACCACAGCCCGCCAGTTACAGCGCAGTTGCGCAGCAATATCGACGACTACGTGCTTCAGCACGGCTGGCATGTCGCCGAGTGCCTGCGCGAAGAGCAAGGCGACTTGCCGATCACCCTGGCAGAAGACTTTCCGGCCTGGTGGGCGCAGCAGCATGGGCAGGTCTCATCAGGGCTGCGCGCCGGGCTGTGCCACTGTACGACCGGCTATTCGCTGCCGGAGGCCGTGCGCCTAGCGGACTGGCTCGCAACGCAGCCGTTCGACAGCAGCGCGCAGCTGCACCGGGCCATGGGCAGCTATCTGGCGCAGCGCTGGCGCGGCCAGGGCTTTTATCGGCTGCTCAATCGCATGCTGTTCCTGGCTGGTAGCGCGCAGCAGCGCTGGCAGGTCATGCAGCGCTTCTACCGCTTGCCGGAAAGCTTGATCGCACGTTTTTATGCAGGCCAAAGCTCTGCGGCTGATCGTCTGCGCATTCTTTCGGGCAAACCGCCAGTCCCCGTCGGCCAGGCGCTACGGGCGGCGTTGCGCCATTCTCCACAGCATTTCAAGGAGCAGTCATGACCCAAGGCAAAACCGCGCTGGTGATTGGTGCCGGCCTCGGCGGCCTGGCATTGGCCATTCGCCTGCAAGCGGCCGGGATTCACACCACGTTGCTGGAGCGTCGCGACTTGCCGGGCGGGCGTGCCTACGTCTACCACGACCAGGGCTTTACCTTTGACGCCGGCCCCACGGTGATCACCGACCCGACCGCGATCGAAGCGCTGTTCGAGCTGGCCGGCAAGCCGATGGCCGACTACGTCGAGCTGCTGCCGGTCGCGCCGTTCTACCGGCTGTGCTGGGAAGACGGCACGCAGTTCGACTACAGCAACGATCAAGCCGAGCTCGAGCAGCAGATCCACGCCATGGAGCCGGCCGATGTCGCCGGCTATCAGAGCTTTTTGAAGTACTCCCGAGCAGTCCTCGAAGAGGGCTATATCAAGCTTGGTGCGGTGCCGTTCCTGACCTTCCGCGACATGCTCCATGCCGGCCCGCAACTGGCCCGTTTGCAGGCCTGGCGCAGTGTCTACAGCATGGTCGGTCAGTACATCCGCAACCCGCAGTTGCGCCAGGTGTTCTCCTTCCACGCCCTGCTGGTGGGCGGCAATCCATTCGCCACTTCGGCCATCTACACCTTGATCCACGCCCTGGAGCGTGAGTGGGGCGTGTGGTTTGCCAAAGGCGGCACCGGCGCGCTGGTCGAGGGCATGGCGCGGCTGTTCACCGACCTCGGTGGCACCCTCGAGCTGAACGCCGACGTGGTCAGCTTCGATACCCAGGGCGACCGCCTGATCGGTGCGCGCAGCCGCGACGGCCGCCACTGGACGGCTGATGCGATCGCCTCCAACGCCGACGTGGTGCATACCTACGCCGACCTGCTCGGCGCGCACCGGCGCGGCCAGTCCGAAGCACGCCGATTGAAAAGCAAGCGCTTCAGCAACTCGTTGTTCGTTGTGCATTTCGGCCTCAAGCGCCGGCAGCCGCAACTGCGTCACCATACTGTGTGCTTCGGCCCGCGCTACCGTGAGCTGGTGCAGGAAATCTTCAACGGCCCCAATCTGCCGGAAGACTTCTCGCTGTATCTGCACTCGCCCTGCGCGACCGACCCGGACATGGCGCCGGACGGTTGCTCCAGCCATTACGTGCTCGCGCCAGTGCCGCATTTGGGCAATGCGCCGGTCGACTGGGCGGTCGAAGGCCCACGCTATCAGGAGAAAATCCTCGATTACCTCGAGCGCTATTACATCCCCGGGCTGCGCGAAGACCTGGTCACCTGCCGCAGCTTCACTCCGATAGATTTTCGTGACGAACTCAACGCCCACCTGGGCTCGGCGTTCTCGCTGGAGCCGGTGTTGACCCAAAGTGCCTGGTTCCGCCCGCATAACCGTGATGCGCAGGTGAGCAACCTCTACCTGGTCGGCGCCGGCACCCACCCAGGCGCTGGCGTGCCGGGCGTGATCGGCTCGGCCAAGGCCACCGCAGGCTTGATGCTCGAGGATCTGCAGCGATGAGTGGCGACGAGCAACTGCTCGCCCACGCCGAACACAGCATCGCCGTCGGCTCGAAAAGCTTCGCCGCAGCCTCGCGCCTGTTCGACCCGGTCACCCGCCGCAGCGCAGTGCTGTTGTACGCCTGGTGCCGCCATTGCGACGATGTGATCGACGGCCAGCAAGCCGGCCATCAGGCTAGCGTGCTGGAAACTGAGGAAGCCCGCCTGCGTTTGGCCGGCCTGTATCAGCACACCGCAGCTGCCTGCGCCGATCAGCCGGTCACCGACCCCGCCTTTGCTGCACTGCGCGAAGTTGCCCGGCGCCATGGCGTACCGCAGGCAGAGGCGTTCGACCTGCTGGCGGGGTTTGAGCAGGACGTTGCCGGCCAGCGCTACCAGACGCTAGAGCAAACACTGGGTTATTGCTACCACGTGGCCGGCGTGGTCGGCCTGATGATGGCGCGGGTCATGGGCGTACGCGATGACGCCGTGCTCGATCGCGCCTGCGACCTTGGCCTGGCCATGCAACTGACCAATATTGCCCGGGATATCGTTGATGATGCCAAGGTTGGCCGCTGCTATCTGCCGCAAGCCTGGCTGGACGAGTTTTCGGTCACTGCCGAACAGCTTGCCGAACCACGCCACCGCACTGCCGTGGCGCGCATGGGCACACGTCTGGTGCAGCAGGCAGAGCCCTACTATGCCAGCGCCCAGGCCGGTTTGAGCGCCCTACCCTGGCGTTCAGCCTGGGCAGTGGCAACAGCGGGTTCGGTGTATCGGCGCATCGGCCTGAAAATTTTGGCGGCGGGTGATGCCGCCTGGGACGGGCGCCTGTCGACCAGCAAGGGGGAAAAACTCGCCGCCGTTGCCAGTGGCCTGTGGCAGGCCCTCAGCCGCGGCTGGCGTCGCTATCCGCCACGGGCGCTGCAGCTTTGGCAGCGTCCACTCGCTGCTCGCGCAACGGTCCACCGTGACGCGCACGCAGCTGCGCCTTCAACTGCTCAACCGTAGGCGAGTAGAGAAAACCAAACGACACACAGCCGTCCTTGCCCTGCACCGCATGGTGCATCAGGTGAGCCTGGTACAGGCGCTTGAGGTAGCCATGGCGCGGCACGATCCGCAGCGGCCAGCGCCGGTGCACCAGGCCGTCATGGGCGATGAAGTAGAGCAGGCCATAGCCGGTCATGCCGGCACCGATCCACTGCAGTGGATACCAGCCGGCAGTACCCAACGCGATCAGGGTGATGGCCAACCCGGCAAACACTACGGCGTACAGGTCGTTCTTTTCGAACACACCGTGGCGTGGCTCGTGATGCGAGCGGTGCCAGCCCCAGCCAAAGCCATGCATGATGTACTTGTGGGCCAGATAGGCAACGCCTTCCATGGCGGCAAGGGTGATCAGAAACGTCAGCAGACTGGTGAACATGGCGCGGCATCTCCTGGCAATGCCTGTGAGCATACAGCAAATGCCCCAGCGGATTGCAGCGGCATGCCGCCGCGCCAGCCGCCCGCTTACCAGGTCAGCACAGCCCCCAGGGCCAAGGTATCGGTGTCCTCGTTTTGCGCATCGCCGTCATGGCCATCGATCTCGAACTGGTTGTATTCGGCGACCAGTTTCAAGTTGGCATTGATCTCGCGAAACAGGGCAATGCCGCGGGTTTCATAGTCGGCGCCAGTGTTCACTGCACCGTTGCCGTCATCCTTGGTCTTGCCATACGACAGCGCCAGGCGGTTTTTGCCGAAGGTGTACGAGCCCTGCACCAGATAACCCTGGCTGTCGACCTCACGCAGGGTCGCCTCGCCAGCATTGTTGGTGAAGAACGGGTTGATGCCCTTGGCGCTGAAGCCCGAGCCTGTCAGCGAGAACGCACCCATCTTGGCTTGTACGCCGTAGCCAAGACCTTTGGAGGTCACCGAGTCGACGTTGCTGTCGGTGTTGTCGGAGGTCTGGTAACTGCCGTTGAGCCAGCTGTAGATCTTCGCGCCGCCCAGATCGAACTGGTAGGTGATCTCGCTCTCGGTGCGCGGATTCTTCTGATAGGCCTTGCCGACCGCGCTGTCGTCGTTGGTGTCGACTGGGTCCATTATCCCCACGGCCACGCGCAGGCCGTCCATTACCGGTGTGCGGTAGGTGATCTGCGAGGTCGGGAAAGGATAGGGATAGCCGCTGCCGATGTTGCCGAACGAGACCCCGCCGCCGTCAACCAGGCCAAGTGTGTCGCTGACCTGGCCGTAGCCAGTGAGCAGTTCATCGAGGAGGATGTTGGAGCGGGCAAACAAACCGAAGTCTTTGCCGATCAACACCTCGCCCCACTCCGGGTTGGCTACCGTGCCGTAGAACTGGCGGACATCGATGGCGGTGTCGGTGCCGTTGGTTTCACTGTCGTTGATGCTGACCCAGAACGAGGCACGCCCACCCAGCTTGAGATCGTCGATCTGGCGCGTCATGTTGAAACCAAGGGTATTGGGCAGAAAGCCCATTTTCACCCGTGACTGGCGCCGATCATATTGCTCGCCGGCGCGGTCGATATCGCTGTTGACGTAGAAGGCGTTGATGTAGCCGTCGGTGGAAAAGGTGGTCTGGTCCTTGTCGTAGAGCATGATCTCGGCCCCCGCCAATGGGACCAAGGCCAGGCTGGCAAGGCCGCCAAGCAGCGGCAGGATACGGCGGTGGGAGTTGTTATTGTTGTTGTGCATGACGCGCTCCGCAATCGGTTGGACAGGTGTCCAGGCGATTATCGAAAGCCCACGCACGCGGCCCTACGCTGCCTTGGCGGTGATTGGCCAATTCCTTGGCCGGTGCCGGGCGGCTTGCGCCTGCAAGCACTACGACCCGCTCCTTGGGGCGCACTCGGCTAAAGTGGCAGTAACTCATTCGCAAGGCGGGGTGCACAAAGCGGGTACATGGCACATTCATGCAGTCAGCTGCTGCAGATATGTCGATTGTGCAGGACATATTTGCATGGCAGGATCTTTTGATCCTCCAGTGCACTCCAGACTTCACTTGGAAAATCAATAACAAAGCAGGGAGATCGCGATGACCGCGCACGCTCGAATTTCATCCACCGATCATGTGCTGGCTGAAGTCCGCAATCAGATTGGCCACCTCACCTTGAATCGCCCGGCCGGGCTCAACGCGCTGACCCTGGACATGGTGCGCAGCCTGCAGCAGGCGCTCGACGCCTGGGCAGTCGACCCGCAGGTGCAGGCTGTGGTCCTGCGCGGTGAAGGGCCAAAAGGCTTCTGCGCCGGCGGTGATATCCGCTCGCTGTACGACAGCTTCAAGGCCGGCAGCAGCCTGCATGAAGAGTTCTTCGTCGAGGAGTACGCCCTCGACCTGCGCATCCATCACTACCCCAAACCGACCCTGGTGTTGATGGACGGCTTCACGCTCGGCGGCGGCATGGGCCTGGCCCAAGGCGCCGACCTGCGCGTGGTTACCGAGCGCAGCCGGCTGGGCATGCCGGAAACCGCCATCGGTTACTTCCCGGACGTCGGCGGCAGCTACTTCCTGTCCCGCGTGCCGGGCGAACTGGGCACCTACCTGGGCGTCAGCGGCTGCCAGATCCAGGCGGCCGATGCCTTGTATTGCGGCCTGGCCAACTGGTACCTGAGCAGCGACAAGCTTGCTCAGCTCGATCAGGCCCTGGACCAGCTCAGCTTCGGTCAGCATCCGCTCAAGGACCTGCAGGGCGCGCTGGCCCGCCTCGGCACCCAGGTACTGGCCGACGCGCCGCTGGCCAAGCTGCGCCCAGTGATCGACCACTACTTCGCCCAGGCCGACCTTGCCAACATCATCGAACAACTGCGCACGGTGCGGATCGGCGACAGCCAGGCCTGGGCGCTGGCCACCGCCGACCTGCTGCAAAGCCGCTCGCCGCTGGCCATGGCCGTGACCCTGGAGATGCTCAGGCGCGGGCGCAAACTCGGCCTGGAGGCGTGCTTTGCCATGGAGCTGCACCTGGACCGGCAGTGGTTCGCCCATGGCGACATCATCGAGGGCGTGCGCGCCCTGATCATCGACAAGGACAAGCAGCCACGCTGGAACCCGCCGACCCTGGCAGAGCTGGCGCAGGCGCGGGTCGACCAATTCTTCGAAGGGCTGTGAGCCTGGGAGTACGCAGATGCAAGACCTGGAACTGAACGAAGAACAGATCATGATCCGCGACATGGCGCGCGATTTTGCCCGCGGCGAAATCGCCCCGCATGCCCAGGCCTGGGAAAAAGCCGCCTGGATCGACGACGGGGTGGTGCGCAAGATGGGTGAGCTGGGCTTGCTTGGCATGGTCGTGCCGGAGCAGTTTGGCGGCAGTTTCACCGACTACGTGGCCTATGCCCTGGCGGTCGAGGAAATCTCGGCTGGCGACGGCGCGACCGGCGCCTTGATGAGTATTCACAACTCGGTAGGCTGCGGCCCGCTGCTGGCCTACGGTACGCCTGAGCAACAGCAGGCCTGGCTACCTCGGCTGGCCAGTGGCGAGGTCATCGGCTGTTTCTGCCTGACCGAACCTCAGGCCGGCTCAGAGGCGCACAACCTGCGCACCCGCGCCGAGCAAGTGGACGGTGAGTGGGTGCTCAACGGCGCCAAGCAGTTCGTCAGCAACGCCCGTCGCGCCGGGTTGGCGATCGTTTTTGCGGTGACCGATCCGGAGCTCGGCAAAAAAGGCCTGTCGGCGTTTCTGGTGCCGACCGACAATCCTGGTTTCAAGGTTGATCGCAGCGAGCACAAGATGGGTATCCGTGCTTCGGACACCTGCGCCGTGAGCCTGGACAACTGCCGCATCCCGGCCGCCAATATGCTCGGTGAGCGCGGCAAGGGCCTGGCCATTGCCCTGTCCAACCTCGAAGGCGGCCGCATCGGCATCGCCGCCCAGGCGCTGGGGATTGCCCGCGCCGCGTTCGAGGCCGCGCTGGTCTACTCGCGAGATCGCATCCAGTTCGGCAAGCCGATCAACGAGCACCAGAGCATCGCCAACCTGCTGGCCGACATGCAGGTCCAGGTCAACGCCACGCGCTTGTTGATCCTGCACGCCGCGCGTTTGCGCAGTGCGGGCAAGCCATGCCTTTCGGAGGCGTCACAGGCCAAGCTGTTCGCGTCGGAGATGGCCGAACGGGTGTGCTCGATGGCGATTCAGGTGCATGGCGGCTACGGCTACCTGGAAGACTATCCGGTGGAGCGCTATTACCGTGACGCACGCATCACGCAGATCTATGAAGGCTCCAGCGAGATTCAGCGGATGCTGATCGCGCGCGAGCTCAAGCACTATCCGCTGTAGCCCCGGCCCTCCTCCCGGACCTGCCTGAATGCAGGCCGCGACAGACCTCCACAGGCGCCGATTGAGGCGCCTGTTTTGTTAATAGCGAAATTTCCTACGCATCTATCAGACCACGTCTGATACAGCGTGCTGTTTCCTTGCCGACATGTCAGGTGTCTGGGCCTGAGCACTTTTTCTCACCCCGGATATCGAGTGGCGCCGCTTATTCAGGGGGCGTTGAAAGCACTAGGAGGAAAGTACATGTATCGGCTAAAGATCGCTGCAGTGATCCTGACAGTAGTAGCGCCCATGGCGAATGCCTGGAGCAACACCGTCGTGAGTGTGACGGTGAAGAATGAGACAACTTCCATTGCCACGTTTACCTACCAATATGCGTTTGGTTCCCTCGACCCTGCTCCGGGACCTATCAGCGAAAAATCTTCAACTCAATTCAAATTGAACAGTGCGTCCTCTTCTGCCTCTGGCCTGCGTTTTACCTATAAATCAGGTCGCAAAGAGTGCAAATTCGAAACATCTCACGTCTCATTACCTCTGGTGAAATGGGACAAAAAGGCAACGTCTGTCGGATCAACCCGGGCCACGTGCGAGGCCAAGACAACCCGCATTAACAGTTCGCCGCCCTATGACTACAGCGTGACTTTCACGATCAAATAGTCGCTCATCAATGCGGGAGGAGTGCACGCCTGTGCAACCCTCCCGGTCAAGGGACTCTACGCATGATAGACACGACATTAAAGGGCGTGCCTCGCCCTGTTTTGGCAACGGCGACATCGCGATCCGCGCCGGTGACTGCCAACGTTGCCAGCAAGCCGGAAGCCGGTAGTGAAGTACAACTGTCTGCTGAAGGCATGGCGCTCAGCGCCAAGGCCACACTCACGCAAAAACAACTGGAAGAAAAATTTCAGCGCGTCTATGGCCCAGACAGTTTCATATTCAAGGTCAACGCCGAGATAAAGCGTTTGGGTAATGCGTCTGTGGCACTAAATGAGATTCCTGCAGAGGCTTCACCCGAACGGCTCAAGCAGAGTCAACAGGCCGCGAAGTACATCGCGGGGGTGGTACGGGGGCAGCGTGACACTGCCAACCCCTTTGCTCATCTCTCGCGCGAAGAGGTTGTCGCCATCCTCGAAGACGAAAGTGGCGCCTATACCAGCGTAGAGCGGTACGCCGCCTGGGAAGCTCGACAGGACATGGACAATGCATGGGTCCAGCAAAACGCACTGTTGCGCGACCACGAGTCTGACGGGCGTCTGGATGTACGTAGAACGCTTGAATTCATAGACAACCTGGGCGAACTCGAACTGATGCGCTACCCGCCAGGGCACCGGGACTCGATCGAAGGACTGCTCAAGCAGTCCCAAACCCCTGGTGGCGACTTCGAACAGCCAAAGATCCCTTCGCTGGTAGACATCCTGAGACAAATGGACGAGTCGCAGAAGGCGCAAGAACCGTCCATTGAGCCACCCGACTGAGCGCTGATGCCCCAGGCCGCCCTGCGGCCCTGGCTCCCTCCCCGCGGCCTACGCATCACAGCAGTACAGGTCGCGGTTCACTCGGTGACATGCACACTGTCCAGATACGTACGCACCGCCCACAGCGCCTCCTGGCTGAGAAAGTCGGCCATCTTCGGCATGTACACCCGCCCGTCGCGCACCGCGCCGTTGCGCACCCGCTCGACAAACCACTCATCACCGACGGCGCCTTCATCGAGCATGCGCAGATCAGGGGCGATGCCACCGGACTTGGCCTCGAGGCCATGGCACGCGGCGCAGTTCTGGTTATAGGCCGACGCGCCGATCGACAGCGCTTTGTCATGGTCCTTGCTGCTGCGGTAGGGGTTTTCGCTACGCCATTCACTACCCAAGGGCTCCAGCCCATCGGTATTGACCGCCGATGGCGTTACGTTGCCGTGGGCGAAGCTGCCACCGGCGGCGCACAGGCCAGCCAGCAACAGGGAAAGGTGCCAGGCGCTTTTAGGGGTTGTCATTGTTCTGCCCTCGACTGCTGAAGTTGCACGCTGCGCCTCTCGAACGGAGGCGGCCCGACCATCCTAGAAAGCCAGTGCCAGCGGCCACATGCTGCTTTGGGGGTCGCATCCTTATCCCTTGGTAGTAGCGCTTGCGGCGCAGTGCCAAATCATGTCCGGACTGGGAAGATTTCCCGAGGTGACCGGGACTTTTTCCGTATCTCGATCAGCGGCGGCGTTCCAGGCTAACCAGGCACAACCTCACTGGGAACTCCACCATGACAACAAGAACATCACCCGCCCTGCTTTCGCCTCTTTCTGCCGCCCTGCTCCTGGCCAGCCTGGCCTGCGGCGGCGCTGCCCAGGCCAAGCCGGTTACCTGGGAAGATATCGCCGACGACCACAAGACCACCGGTAACGTGCTGCAATACGGCATGGGCACCAACGCCCAGCGCTGGAGCCCACTGGCGCTGGTCAATGACCAGAACGTATTCAAACTGACCCCGGCCTGGTCGTTTTCTTTCGGTGACGAAAAGCAACGCGGCCAGGAATCCCAGGCCATCATCAATGACGGCGTGATCTACGTCACCGGCTCCTACTCGCGGGTATTTGCCCTGGACGCCAAGACCGGCAAGCGCCTGTGGACCTACAACCACCGCCTGCCGGACGACATCCGCCCCTGCTGTGACGTGGTCAACCGCGGCGCGGCCATCTACGGCGACAAGATCTTCTTCGGCACCCTCGATGCACGGGTGGTGGCGCTGAACAAGGACACCGGCAAGGTGGTCTGGAACAAGAAGTTCGGCGACCACAGCGCCGGCTACACCATGACCGGCGCGCCAACCCTGATCAAAGACCAGAAGAGCGGCAAGGTACTGCTGATTCACGGCAGCTCGGGCGATGAGTTCGGCGTGGTGGGTCAGCTGTATGCACGTGACCCGGACACCGGCGAAGAAGTCTGGATGCGACCGTTTGTCGAAGGCCACATGGGCCGCCTGAACGGCAAGGACAGCACCCCGACCGGCGACGTCAAAGCGCCGTCCTGGCCGGATGATCCAAGCTCGCCAACCGGCAAGGTCGAGGCCTGGAGCCACGGCGGCGGCGCTCCTTGGCAGAGCGCCAGCTTCGATGCCGAAACCAATACCATCATTGTTGGCGCCGGCAACCCTGGCCCGTGGAACACCTGGGCGCGCACCTCCAAGGACGGCAACCCGCACGACTACGACAGCCTGTACACCTCCGGCCAGGTCGGCGTCGACCCCACCACCGGTGAGGTCAAGTGGTTCTACCAGCACACGCCGAACGATGCCTGGGACTTCTCCGGCAACAACGAACTGGTTCTGTTCGATTACAAGGACAAGGACGGCAAGCAGTTCAAAGCCACCGCGCATGCTGACCGCAACGGCTTCTTCTACGTAGTCGACCGCACCAACGGCAAGTTGAAGAACGCCTTCCCGTTCGCCGACAACATCACCTGGGCCAGCCACATCGACCTCAAGACTGGGCGCCCGGTTGAAAACGAAGGGCAGCGTCCGGCCAAGCCTGAACCAGGCCAGACCAAGGGCAAGCCAGTCGAAGTTTCGCCGCCGTTCCTCGGTGGCAAGAACTGGAACCCGATGGCCTACAGCCAGGACACCGGGCTGTTCTACGTGCCGGCCAACCAGTGGAAAGAGGAATACTGGACCGAAGAGGTCAACTACAAGAAGGGCTCGGCGTACCTGGGCATGGGCTTCCGCATCAAACGCATGTATGACGACCACGTCGGCACCCTGCGCGCGATGGACCCAACCACCGGCAAGATGGTCTGGGAGCACAAGGAGCGCCTGCCGCTCTGGGCTGGCGTGCTGGCAACCAAAGGCAACCTGGTGTTCACCGGTACCGGCGACGGTTACTTCAAGGCGTTCAACGCCAAGACCGGCGAGGAGCTGTGGAAATTCCAGACCGGCAGCGGCATCGTCTCGCCGCCGATCACCTGGGACCAGGACGGTGAGCAGTACATCGGCGTAACCGTCGGCTACGGTGGCGCGGTACCGCTGTGGGGTGGCGACATGGCCGAGCTGACCAAACCTGTGGCACAGGGCGGCTCGTTCTGGGTGTTCAAGATCCCGGCATGGGACAGCAAGAGCAAGACAGCCCAGCGCTGAGTTGCCTGGCTGCGGCCCCACCAGCGCCTCGTACGCTGGTTGTGGCTGCGGCCAAGCGCCGTGAACGAGGGCCTTGCCCTCCTCTGAGGAGCCACCATGAACTACTTTCCCTTCGCGTTGATTCTGGCGCTCAGCCCGGTTGTTGCCGATGAACTGGGCGATGCCCCACTGACCATCAATGGCTGCGTGATCGCCGCCGAAAGCAAGTGCGCCAACGCCAACCTGCGCGGCGCCGACCTGAGCAATCAGGACCTGCGCAAGATCGACCTGTCTGGCGCCGACCTGCGCGAGGCCAACCTGCGCCATGCCCGGCTGGATCTGGCCAACCTGGAAAAAGCCGACCTGCGCGGCGCCAACCTGACCCGTGCCAGCCTGCAGCAAAGCAACCTGCGTCTGGCGCAACTGCAGAACGCAACACTGGTCGCGGTGCAGGCCTGGGGCATGTACGGGCAAGGCGCCAATTTTGACAATGCCGATTTGTCGGCGGCCTATCTGGAATTCGCACGCCTGTCCGGGGCCAAACTGCACGGCGCCAAGCTGCAGGCGGCTGACCTCGAGATGACCTGGCTGAGCAAAGCCGACTTGAAGGGCGCAAGCCTGGCCGATGCCAATCTGCAGGAAGCCAAGCTTGGCGAAAGCAATCTGGAAAATGCTGATTTGCGCGGCACCCGTCAGCACTATGCGAATTTCCAGGACAGCAACATGGAAGGCTGCCAAGGCTGCCCGCAAACCTGGAAGTAAACCGGCCTGCTCAGGCGACCGCTTTGAGCAACCCTGCCTGCAGCGCCAGGTGAACCAGCTCCGCTTGGCTGCTGACGCGCAACTTGCTCTTGAGCAGGGTCAGGTGATTGGACACGGTCTTGCTGCTGATACACAGCTGGCTGGCAATGCTGCGCAACGCCGTGCCCTTGGCCAGCAGCAGGAAAATCTCGGCCTCGCGCGGCGTCAGGCCATGCAGACAGTCGGTCTCAGCCTGCGCGGGCTGACAGGCCAACGCGGTCGCCAAGCCCTGCTCGATATAGGCATGTCCGCTAAGGGCCTTGCGCACCGCCTCGACCAGTACCTCAGGGGTGACCTGCTTGGACAGAAAGCCGCAAGCCCCAGCCGCCAATGCCTGGCGCACCAGGCTCAGTTGCGCATGTTCACTGAGAAACAGCACGCGTAGCTGTGGCAAACGCTGGCGCAGACGGCGGGTGGTTTCCAGGCCACTGATGCCCGGCAGGTCGAAATCCATGATCACCAGCCCCGGCACCTGCGCCTGCACCATGGCCAGCGCCTGCTCGCCATCGCTGGCCTGCAGCAAGGGTATCTGCGGCAACGCCTGGGTCAGGGTCGCGGTAATGCCGGCGCGCAGCAACGGGTGGTCGTCTACCAGCAAAATGGCCATGCCTTGTGCCTCCTGTACAGTGCAGGCCCCCATGCTAGAAGCCCTGCCGCTGCCCAGACCTACTACTTTGGTACTGCTTCGCATGGCGATGGTCGCATTCACAAAGCCTTGCTACCGGCTCTTAATAGCGGCATAACGAGGGCTGCTGCCAAGCGAACTGCCCCTGCGTGCGAGCACACATACAACAATAAGGTGCACAGCCATGTACAAGATTCTCATCGCCGACGATCACCCATTGTTCCGCGAGGCCATGCACAACGTGATTGCCGACGGATTTCCAGGCAGCGAGGTAATGGAAACCGCCGACCTCGACAGCGCTTTGGCGATGACCTGCGAAAACGACGACCTCGACTTGATCCTGCTCGACCTGAACATGCCCGGCATGCACGGTCTGGGCGGTTTGATGAACCTGCGCAACGAGGCGCCGACCATTCCGGTGGTAATCGTCTCGGCCGAGCAGGACAAGCAGGTGGTGCTCCAGGCCATTACCTATGGCGCGGTCGGCTTCATCACCAAGTCCTCGCCGCGGGCGCAGATGACCGACGCCATCGAGCAGATTCTCAACGGCAATGTCTACTTGCCACCGGACATCATCCGCACGCAGAAGCCCGGCACCCGCCGCGCGGTCAGCGAAGCGCAGAGCTTCGCCCCGGAGCTGCTGCAGGCGCTGACCCGCAAGCAACTGCTGGTACTTGAGCGGATGACCAAGGGCGAATCGAACAAGCAGATTGCCTACCATCTGGACATTGCCGAGACCACGGTCAAGGCTCACGTGTCGGCGATCCTGCGCAAGCTGAATGTGCACAACCGGGTGCAGGCGATCCTCAGCGCCGGCGATATCGACTTCACCGCCTACCTGCGGCGCTGACATAAAAAAAGCGCATTCAGCCATTGAATGCGCCGTTGCAGGTGCAGTAAGCTCGGACTCAATCACTGGAGTGCAACATGACCCACAGCCACCACCAAACTGCCACCTGCACCGCACGCACTGCGCGCCGGCTGCTGGCTGTCGTGCCTGGTTCGGTCGTCTCCACCGTTTATTTTGGGTATTGGTTTAGCCACTAGGCGCCGCTGATACCCAACGGCGCCCACTCTTCGAGGGGCCGCCGAACATGAGAATACTCAACCCCCGGTCGGCTTCCCGACCGGGGGTTTTGCGTTTCCAGGCCTTTGAAAAACACCAAACATATCGAGGATTTCAACATGAACTACCGCACTTCCTACCGCGCAGCCACCTATACCTGGCGATTTAGCCAATCCCGTTCGGGCCAGCCTGCCGCCTCCGTTCGGTCGATTTCCGGTGGCGATGCCGCACAAGAACCGCATTTGACGATTTGTCGAACACCTCGATAGGGCCGACCACGCGGGCCTGAACCCGCTGTCCGCCCAGGGAAACAGAACTATGCAAGCCGCTACCCTCGCCCTGCCCCTGACCCAACCTGTTGCTGCCAACTCCGCTGTCAGCCAGCGCCTGCCCAGCCCGCACCTGCTCAAGCAGCAAATGCCACTCACGCCTGAACTTGCCCAGCAAGTGGAGCAGCACCGCCAGGCCGTCCGCGCCATTCTCGAAGGCCGCGACTCGCGCCTGCTGGTGATTGTCGGACCGTGCTCGATTCATGACCCACGCTCAGCGCTGGAATACGCCGACCGCCTCGCTGCACTCAGCCGCAAGGTCGACGACAAGCTGCTGCTGGTGATGCGCGCCTATGTCGAAAAGCCGCGTACTACAGTCGGCTGGAAGGGCCTGGCCTACGACCCGCATCTGGACGGCAGCGCCGACATGCACGCCGGTATCGCCCTGTCCCGTGGCTTGATGCTGAGCATGCTTGAGCGCGGCTTGCCGATCGCCACCGAATTGCTCCAGCCGATGGCTGCCGGCTACTTCGATGACCTGCTCAGTTGGGCAGCGATTGGTGCACGCACCACCGAGTCGCAGATTCACCGCGAGATGGTCAGCGGTCTGCGGCTGCCGGTGGGGTTCAAGAACGGCACCGACGGCGGTATCACGGTTGCGACCGATGCCATGCGCAGCGCCGCCCATCCGCATCGGCACTTCGGCATGGACGCTCAGGGTCATCCGGCGATCATCGATACGCTGGGCAACGCCGACACCCACCTGGTCCTGCGCGGCGGCCATGATGGGCCTAACTACGATGCGCAGAGCATCGCTCGTGCGCGTCAGAGCCTGGCCAAGGCGGGGCTCGCTGCGCGCATCGTGGTCGACTGCAGCCATGCCAACAGCGGCAAGGACCCAGCTCGGCAGCCAGCTGTGTTCGACGATGTGCTGGCGCAGCGGCTGGCGGGGGATCAATCAGTGGTCGGCATGATGCTTGAGGGGCATCTGTACGATGGCTGCCAGGCCCTGGGCAACGGCGACCTCGCCTATGGGGTATCGATCACCGACGGATGCCTTGGCTGGGAGACCAGCGAGCGACTGTTGCAACGCTGCGCCATGCGCCTGCGTCAGTAGTACCCGGCGCAGACACGGCGCGCAGCAGCGGCAGTTGCGGCGCCCTGCAAACGGTGTTGGCTGCCAGCGACAGCAACCATGGCAGACAACCGCGTGTGGTTTGCGCTAGGCTTGCGGACTCATTCAAAAGGAGCATTTCCCATGGCCAAAGCCACCGCCCGCCACATCCTGGTCAGCAGCGAAGACAAGTGCAACGAGCTCAAAGCTCAGATCCAGGGCGGCGCTGATTTCGCTGAAGTCGCCAAGGCCAACTCCAGCTGCCCATCCAGCCGCCAAGGCGGTGATCTGGGTTCGTTTGGCCCAGGCCAGATGGTCAAGGAGTTCGACACCGTGGTCTTCAGCGCGCCGCTGAATGAAGTTCAAGGTCCGGTCAAGACCCAGTTCGGCTACCACCTGCTGGAAGTGACCAGCCGTCAGGACTGATCCAGTCTTGCCTGCCCGTCTCTGCAGTTTCGCTGCGGCGCCGGGCATGGCTCGCGATGGCGACCGACCTGGCGCATGCCGGGGAGGCGCTATCGCGCGTATTGGGCGCTTTTGTCGTCCGGTGACAATGCTGCTTACCGGTTGCCTTGTCACCTTCGCCCAGGCGGAGCCCAGGCACGCCCTTACGGTCTATGACGAAGCACCACGCTACCCCGATACCTTCCAGCATTTCGACTACGTCAACCCTGACGCCCCCAAAGGCGGCAGCCTGCGCCGCTCGGCGATGGAGATTGGCCAGTTCGACCATGTCCTGCCCTATATCGACCAAGGCACCGGCGTCAGCGAAGTCGACGGTTGGCTGTATGCGCCACTGGCAGTACGTTCGTTCGACGAGCCCTACACGGTCTACGGCCTGATTGCTCGGCGTATGGAACGCGGGCCGGACGACGCCTGGTTGCGCTTCGAGATCGATCCCCGCGCGACGTTCGCCGACGGCAAACCCGTCCGCGCAGAAGACGTGCGCTTTACCTATGAGCTGTTGTTGAGCAAAGGCAGCCTGAAGTTTCGCACGCAGTTTGCCGAGGTTGCGGCGGTTGTCATAGAGGGCCCGCGCACTGTCCGCTTCGACTTCAAACAACCCCATGGGCGCACCTTGGCGCTGGACCTGGCCACGTTGCCGGTACTGCCGGAGCACGACTGGCAGCAGCGCGACTTCGCCACGGGTGCCGGCTTCGGCAAACCGCTGGGCAGCGGCCCGTACCGCATCGGCAAGATCGACAATGGCCGCAGCATCACCTTCGAGCGCGACCCGAACTGGTGGGCGAAGGACCTGCCGGTCAACCGTGGCCGCTACAATTTCGAACGCATGCGCATCGAGTTCTTTGGCGATACCGAGGTCGCCCGGCAGGTGCTGCGTGGTGGCGGTTTTGACTATAACCGCGAGTTCTCGGCCACCGCCTACACCCTCGGTTACAACGGCGCGCAGCTGGACGACGGTCGTTTGCAGCGCGCGCACCTGGGCCCAGCCAAGCCGCAGGTGGCCCAAGGTTTTGTATTCAACCTCGACCAGTCGATGTTCAAGGATCGCCGTACACGCCAGGCGCTGGCCATGCTCTGGGATTTCGAGTGGAGCAACCGGCAGATGATGCGCGGCATGTACATCCGCCAGCAGAGCATCTTCGCCAACACGCCGCTGGCTGCCCGGGAGTTGCCGGATGCGCAAGAGTTGGAGTTGCTTGAGCCGCTACGCGGTCGCGTGCCGGACGAGGTCTTTACGCAGGTGTTCACCGCGCCGGTGACCGATGCTTCAGGGATCATCCGCCAGCAACAACTTCAGGCACTGGCACTGCTACAAGCTGCCGGCTGGCGGCCGCTTGGTGACCGCCTGGTCAACGCCGAGGGCCAGCCGTTCGAGTTCACCTTTCTCAACGGCCAGGCAGGGCTTGAGCGCATGCTGCTGCCGTGGAAGCGCAACCTGGCGCAAATCGGCGTCACCTTGAACATTCGCAACGTCGACGCGGCGCAATACGTCAACCGGCTGATGGCGCGCGACTACGACATGATCGTCACCGGCTATCCGGTGACCCTCTCGCCCGGCAGCGAACTGTTCAACTACTTCGGCTCGGCGGCCGCCAACGATCCAGGTTCGAACAACCTGATGGTGCTCAAGGACCCCGCCGTGGACAGCCTGCTGGCTGGGCTGGTGCAGGCCGACAGCCAGGTCAGCATGCGCCGTTACGCGCATGCACTGGACCGGGTGATGCAATGGAATTACTACTGGATCCCCAACTACTACCCGCCCGGCAGCTCCACGGTATGGTGGAACCGCTTTGGCCGACCCAAGGTCCAGGCCGCCTATGATGAAGGCCTGGACACCTGGTGGGAGGTCAGCCCGACCGCACTGACCAATGAGCAAATGGCCGAACGGCTGAAGGCTTCGCCATGACCGCTTATATCCTGCGCCGCTTGCTGCTGATCATCCCAACCCTGCTGGCCATTCTGCTGGTCAACTTCGCCATCGTTCAGGCCGCGCCTGGCGGGCCGGTCGAACAGGCGGTAGCGCGCTTGCAGGGTATCGGCGGTGGCAGTACGCCAGGCGCCGGCAGCGAAGTGGTTCATGCACAGTCCCGGGCCACCCGTGGCCTGGACCCGAAACTGATCGAGGAGATCAAGCGCCAGTACGGCTTCGACAAGACTGCCCCCGAGCGGCTTTGGCTGATGCTGGGTCAGTACGCCCGGCTGGATTTTGGCAACAGTTTCTTTCGCGGGGCAAAGGTTACCGATCTGATTGTGGAAAAGCTGCCGGTGACCTTGTCGCTGGGCTTCTGGGCGACCTTGATCACTTACCTGGTGTCGATCCCCCTGGGCATCCGCAAGGCCGTGCGCCACGGTAGCCGCTTCGATGCCTGGAGCAGCGCGCTGATCGTGATCGGCTACGCCCTGCCCTCATTCTTGTTCGCCTTGCTGTTGATCGTGTTGTTTGCCGGTGGCACCTCGTTGAACTGGTTCCCGGTGCGCGGGCTGGTTTCCGAGGACTTCGATCAGTTGAGTGTGCTGGGCAAGGTCGCCGACTACTTCTGGCATCTGGTATTGCCTGTAGGTGCCTTGGTGATCGGCGGTTTCGCCACGCTTACCCTGCTGACCAAGAATGCGTTTCTCGAAGAAATCTCTCGTCAATACGTGGTGACTGCTCGCGCCAAAGGCCTGAGCGAGCGACGGGTGCTCTACGGGCATGTGCTGCGCAATGCCATGCTACTGGTAGTGGCCGGCATACCCCAGGCGCTGATCACGGTGTTTTTCGCCGGATCCCTGCTGATCGAAGTGATCTTCTCGCTCGATGGCCTGGGCCGCATGAGTTATGAAGCAGCGGTCTCGCGGGATTATCCGGTGGTGTTCGGCACGCTGTTCATCTTCACCCTGGCCGGGCTGCTGATTCGCCTGATCGGTGACCTCTGCTACACCGTACTGGACCCGCGGATCGACTTCGACGGGAGGGCGCACTGATGCTCTCGCCCGTCACCCTGCGCCGCCTGCAACGCTTTCGCCGCAACCGCCGCGGCTGGCTTGCCCTGTGGCTGTTTGCCGGCCTGCTGGTGCTGACCCTGGGCGCCGAGCTGGTCGCCAACGACAAGCCGCTGCTGCTCGGCTACAAGGGCGAGTTGTATGTACCGGCCCTCAAGCGCTACACCGAGCAGCAGTTTGGCGGCCAATTACCGTTCCAGCCCGACTATCGCAGTCAGTATGTGCGTCAGCTGATCAAGGATCAGGACGGCTGGATGCTGTTTGCGCCGATCCCGTTCAGTGCCGACACCCCCAACTACGATCTGCAGGTACCCACCCCCAGCCCACCCTCCGCGAGCAATTGGCTGGGTACCGATGATCAAGGCCGGGACGTGCTCGCTCGGGTGCTGTACGGCACTCGCGTGTCACTGCTGTTCGCGTTCGCCTTGACCGCCATCAGCGTGCTGATTGGCGTATCTGCCGGCGCTTTGCAGGGCTATTACGGCGGCTGGGTCGACTTGCTTGGCCAGCGCCTGCTGGAAGTCTGGTCCGGCCTGCCGGTGCTGTACCTGTTGATCATTCTCAGCGGTTTCGTCGAGCCGGATTTCTGGTGGTTGCTGGGGATCATGGCGCTGTTTTCCTGGCTGGCGCTGGTCGACGTGGTGCGTGCCGAGTTTCTCCGCGGGCGCAACCTTGAATACGTCAAGGCAGCACGTGCGCTCGGCCTGACGGACATGCAGGTGATGCTGCGCCATGTTCTGCCCAATGCCATGAACGCGACCCTGACCTACGTCCCGTTCATGCTCACCGGGGCGATCACCACCCTGACGGCACTGGACTTCCTCGGTTTCGGCATGCCTGCCGGCAGCGCGTCGCTGGGTGAACTGGTGACCCAGGGCAAGCAACATCTGCAAGCGCCATGGTTGGGCTTTACCGCATTTTTTGCCTTGGCGTTGATCCTGTCGTTGCTGGTGTTCATCGGCGATGCGCTGCGCGAGGCATTCGACCCGCGTGCTTAAGCCCGGCACAACTGTCCGCGCCGCGAATCGATTGAACTCTGGACTGCTCCGCCCTCTCCCACTCTAGAGACTTGTCGATTGTCCTGGAGCCATCATGGAGAAGCCCCTGCAGGCGTGCCTGAGTAAGGAAACTGCTGGCCAGCCGCAACATAAGTTACCGCCACTACTGCAGGCATTCGCCGAGCGACCGCTACAGGTGAGTGTGGACACTCACCTGTCCGAGCTGATGCACACACTGCAAGCGGCACAGCTCGACCAACTGCCATTGCCCGGTCATGGCCAGACGCTTCAACGTTGGCGGATGCTGGCGCAGATTGGCGGCTGCGACCTGACTCTGGCCAAACTTTACGAAGGCCATACCGATGCCCTGGCGATTTTGGCTGAATGCGGTGCTGCGCGGCTTGCCGGCAATGGCCTATGGGCGGTATGGGCTGCAGAGCCACCGGATGCCCGCGCGTTGATCAATTCGCGCAGCGGCGAGCAGGTGCGGCTCGGGGGCCGAAAAGCCTGGTGCTCCGGCGCGCTGCAGGTCGACCATGCCCTGATCACTGCCTGGGCCGACGATGACCAGCCGCAACTGGTAGCCATCGATCTGCGCCAGCCTGGCCTGCGGATTGAGCCGGAAAAGTGGCAGGCGGTCGGCATGGCTGCCACAGCCAGCGCCGACATCGTCTTCGACGGAGCTATTGGAGTTGCCGTCGGCAAGCCTGGGCAGTACCTCGCCCGCCCTGGCTTCTGGCAGGGCGGTGGCGGCATTGCCGCTTGTTGGTATGGCGCCGCCGAAGCGCTGGCGGGGTATCTACACCAGCAGCGGCGCAAGCCACGCCCGGACCCCCACGGTGATGCCCATCTCGGCGCCGTTGACGCGGCGTTGTGCGCCGCCCGGGCCGCGCTACACGAGTGCGCCGCCTGGATTGATCAACATCCGCAGGCAGACGCCAGTTTGCCGGTGCGCCGCGTACGTGCCCAGGTCGAGCAGGCCGCAGAGTGCGTCATTCATCATGTGGGCCGTGCCCTTGGTGCGACGCCGTTCTGCCGTGAGAGCCACTTCGCCCGGCTCAGCGCCGACTTGCCCGTTTACCTGCGCCAGAGCCACGCCGAGCGGGACCTGGCAACCCTTGGACAACAGCTGGCACAACAGCCAGCAGGAGCCTGGCAGCTATGACCGAAAACTTGATCCAGGCCAGCACCGGCACCGCCTGGGCAGACTGGCAGCACTCTGCGCACCTGGCCCGCAGCAAGTGGATCGACGCTCACACGCTGTGCCCGCCCGGTCGCCGGTTGGTCCTGCTGGCGCCGCACCCAGACGACGAAATCCTCATGGCCGGAGGGCTGCTGGCCGGCTTTCAAGGCCGTGAGGAGGATCTGGTGCTGGTCTCGGTAACCGATGGCGAGGGCAGCCATCCGGACTCCGCCCAGTGGAGCGAGCACCGGCTGCGCCGGCAGCGGCCGCTTGAAAGCCGCCACGCCTTGCAGCAGCTGGATCTGGACCTGAACAAACTGGACTGGCGCCGGCTGAGTCTGAAAGACGGTGCTGTGCGCCGCGACGAGGCATTTCTGGTCAACCATCTCAATCAATTGCTCAAGCCGGGTGACCTGCTCATGGCTACCTGGCGCAACGACGGCCACTGCGACCACGAAGCCGTAGGCCGCGCCGCCGCGCAGGCGGCTCAGGCGCGCAGCGCGCAATTGGCTGAAGTGCCGGTATGGGCCTGGCACTGGGCTGAACCGGATGATCCACGCCTACCGTGGTCACGCGCGCACCGCTACCCGCTCGACGACTTGCGCCAAACCCGCAAGCGCAAAGCCATCGGCGCCCATTCAAGCCAACTGGAGGCCGATGACGGCCAGCCGCCGGTGCTGCCGCAACATTTGCTCGACTGCCTGCTGCAACCTTTCGAATTGGTGTTTCTATGAGCGTTGATTCGAAGTATTTCGCCGACCTGTACGCCGGTAATGATGATCCATGGGCATTCCGCAGCCGCTGGTATGAACGGCGCAAGCGCGAGCTGCTGGTCGCCAGCCTGCCGCGCCAGCGCTATGAGCGCGCATTCGAACCTGCCTGCGCCAACGGCGAGCTGAGTGTGCTGCTGGCTGAGCGCTGCGCGGAGCTGGTGTGCCAGGACCTTGATCCGACCGCCGTCGAGTTGGCCCGCCAGCGCACAGCCGATATGGCCCATGTCAGCGTCGAGCGCGGGCGCTTGCCGGGTGACTGGCCAGCTGAGCGTTTCGATCTGATTGTCCTGAGCGAGGTTGGCTATTACCTGGACCCTACCGACTGGTTGCAGGTGCTTGAACAAGCGGTAGCCAGCCTGGACGATGACGGTGGCCTGATCCTTTGCCACTGGCTACACCCGATTGCCGGATGCCCGCAGAACGGCCGCCAGGTGCACGCGATGCTCGCCAGGCATCTACCGTTGTACGCCCAGTTTCGCCATGAGGAGGCCGACTTCCTGCTCGAGTACTGGTCATGTCAGCCCCGCGTGGTCGATGTCGACGAGAGGTGCGCATGATTGCCGTGATCATCCCCGCCCATAACGAGGCGCGCCGCCTTGGCCGCTGCCTGAAGTCAGTCAATGCCGCCGCCGCGCTGGCACGCGAGGCCGGGCATCAGGTCGAAGTGCTGGTGGTGCTGGATCGCTGCACCGACAGCAGCGCAGCCATTGCCCGCCGTCATCAGGTGGAGACGCTGAGCGTCA
>Ga0213828_1000583_pt1 | contig 34481 bp, 32 predicted proteins | sample MC6MC0897MG_FD_180664 | JGI IMG/M metagenome (GOLD analysis project Ga0213828, IMG submission 180664) | Enriched soil aggregate microbial communities from Iowa State University, Ames, United States - MC6-MC0897-MG | ecosystem: Environmental > Terrestrial > Soil > Unclassified | place: USA: Iowa...
ATTGTTGATTGTTGAAAAGCGCCCAAAGCAGGGCATCGAGCGTTTGAAATCTCAAACGAATGCTAAGCGGCTGCTGGGGTGTAGGACAATAGGCTGTTCGAAAAAAAGAACGAATGGTTGAACAGCCCATCTGAAATCGCCCGCAGAACGGCCGCTACAGGGTAGACGATCGGGCGGGGAGAAATGTGAAAGGGGGGTGTTTGGCGTGAGATTTTCAGCGCCTGTGAGATCGAGCGCCGCGCGGGCGGCGCTCGATTTGCGCCCCACCTCAAAACCCAAGGCAAGCGCCCGAAAGCCACACCTCTCTGATCACAAAACGATCAAACCTCAAAACGCCGTGGCCAAGTCGATCACCAACGCCCGATACCCCACGCTCCCCGGCTGGCGGCTGTGCACCTTCAACTCCACCAGCACCTCCTGCGTCCCACGCCGTACCTCGTTCAGCACCGTAGTGGTCAGTTTCTCTGGCGTGAGGAAATTCACCGAAGCCGAGTAAATGAACTGGGTATCGGTCTCGGGCCGGTACGCCACCACTGACGTCACCGGGCTGTACCACTCGTCACCGCGCTGCTTGCCGTACTCCCACACCTGCTCGACCGTGCCCTTGGCCTCGTCGACCTTGTATTCCACCGCGCGGCTGTAGTTGCCGGTCAGTTTGGTCGGGGCAAAGTCACGCCCCCAGCCGTTGTCGAACACGGTCAAGGTGCCTTTGCCGGTCAGCCAGGCCGTGTGCTGGGTCCACGACCAGTCAAAGCCCTCGCTTTCAACCGGCGTCAGCACCTTGTCCCGCAGCCGCTGCGGCCAGCCTTGGGGCGCGGCGAGGATCCACTTCACCGCCTTGTCGCGGCCAATCTTCACCACCCCTTGATGGCGTGCTGAAACGATGATGCTGTCGTCATCTGCGTCGTAATCGATGGCATTGACGTGCGCCCAGTTGCGCCCCGTACCCACCCCAGGGGTGTCGCCGAACGGCAGGTCGCCTTCGGCCAGCTCGTTGGCCAGCCGGTCGTCCTGCTTCTGCACCCCGTCGGGCAGCTGGATCGCAGCCTTGCCAAGGGTTTCCAGCAGGTCACCACGGTACGGGTCGAGGATCTGGTTCAGGTCCCAGAAGTCCAGTACATCCCCCGCCTCGTTGACCTCGATGATGTGGTCGCGGATCGAGCGCACGCGCTTGCCGTCCGGGCGGCGGTAGTCGCTGGTGCCCACCCGCAGCAGGTAGCTGCCGTTGGCGGTCTCGCGGATTTCGTGGGAGAAGTCGGCAAACTTGTCCGGCAAGCTGCGTTGCCAGATACGTCGGCCGAGCAGGTCGTACTTGGAGTAGGTCTGGCCCTGGCCCCAGATCAACTTGCCATCGCGGGTCTGCTGGAAGCCCATGGTGCCACCCAGGCCGTTACGGCGGTTGGAATCGTGGATCTGCTCGATGTCCAGGTACCAGCGCACGTCGCCATTAGTGTCAGCGATCCAGTTGTTGCCCACCTGGTCCCACTCGGCCGCCCCCCCCAGGCCATTCCACTTGAAGGCCCGGCCACCGGGGATATCACCCTGCAGGTGGTTGAACAGGTACAGGCGCTGCTCGAAGCCTGGCGCGACCTTGACCGGCTCGACCTCAGGCAACGCCGCAGTCTGCCTGGCCACCACCGGCAGACGCACCGCCGGCGCGTAGACCTGATAACGCTCGCGGATGCGCTCGCCGTCGAGCTTGTAGGTCACTTCCACCTGGTTGACGTAGTCGGGGTAAAGGCCGAACACCGGGATGCCGCCATAGGTCCAGAGCGAGCGGTCGGACACCTCGTAGGCGATATCCACGCCCCGCTCGCCCCGGCCCAGCACCCGCACATGGGCCGCGCTCAGTGCGCGCCCGCCGTCGCGGATGATGGCCGTCAGCGGGGCCAGGCGGTACGGGTTGACCAGCACATCGCCCAACAGTGCCGCATCGGGTGCAGGGACCTTGGCGGTGAGGCAGGCGCCTTCAGGCAGTGCGGGGGTTTCGGTTTTGGCATTCATGGCAAAGCTCCTTGTGCTCAGAAGTCGTAACGGGCGGTGGCGCCGAAGGTGCGAGGCGTGCCGAGTACCCCGGCATAGCCACCGTTGGCGGAGTTCCACAGGCTGGTGAAGTAGGTCTTGTCGCCGGCGTTTTTCACCCACAGCGACAGGTCGAGCACGCCGTCGCCCTGGTCCAGGCGCACGCCGGTGGACAGGTTGACCAGCGCGTAACTGGGGATCTGGCCGAAATCGGAATCGTCGATGGTGCCCACCGCCCTGGAGCGGAAGGCATAGCTGGCGGTGACATAGGGCTCGATGCGCTCGGCCAACTGCCACTTGTACTGGGCATTGAGGTTGGCGATGTACTTGGAGGCGCCGACCACCTGGTGGCCCGACAGGTCGCAGGTAGCGGTGGCATTGGCCAGGCTGACCTCTGGCGGGCATGGCGCATCGTCGTACTCGGTGTAGCGCACGTCGTTCCATGAGCCGTTGAAGTTGACCGTGAGGCCGCGCACCGGCAGCGCCGTGGCCTCGAACTCCAGGCCCCGCGAACGCACGCGCCCGGCGTTGGCCAGGTACTGCACGCGGTTGACCTGGTCATACACGTTGGCCTGGTAGCCATGCACTTCGGCCCAGAACAGGTTGGCGTTGAGCTGCAGGCGATCGTCGAACAGCGTGCTCTTGACCCCGACCTCGGCATTGTTAACCCGCTCGGTCCCCACCAGCAGCGAGTCAGTGCCCAGGCGCGGCGCGGCGCCGACGGTCAGGTTGATACCACCGGACTTCTCACCGTGGGTCAGGGTGGCGTAGCCCAGTACCTGGTCGTTGAAGCGGTAACTCAGGCCAAGCAGGCCAGAGGGGCTGAAGCTGTACTGGTTGAGGTCGCCCGAGTCATAGGCGCCCACCCGGCCCTGACGCGCCGCTGCTGCCGCGCCGGTGACCGCCGCGCCGCCGGTTGGTGCATCGCGGGTCACCCAGGCACTCTTCTCTTCGTAGGTGCCGCGGATGCCGGCGGTGAAGTCGAGGCGGTCGGTGACGTGCCAGGTGCCCTGGGCGAACAGCGCATAGCTGTCGGTGTCGATGTGCCCGTCACCCAAGGTGTTGACGTTGTTCAGGGCACCAGCCGGAGTGAGGTTCCAGGTATCTGCCTGGGGGCCGTAGTAAGTGAACGATGTGTTGTCCAGGTCCTGCTTGAAGTAGTACGCGCCCAGCACGTAGTCGAAGGCGCCACCGGTGGGCGAAGCCAGGCGAATTTCCTGCGAATACTGCTTGTCGCGCACCGACACCCCGGCGCTGTAGAACACCGGCACGTCCAGGCCATCGTCGTTGCGCGGGGTGAAGTCCCACCAGCGGTAGGCGGTAATCGACGTCAGGGTGAAATCATTGGGCAGGGTCCAGTTGGCCTCTACCGAGGTGCCCCCCTGGAACACCGTTACCTGCTGGTCGGCGTCGAAATTGACCTTGCGGTCCTTGCCCGACACCAGTGTCGCGCCGGCCTGGGCGGCCAGGCTCTCGTAGCGGTTGACGCCATTGAGGGTGGGGCCAGTGCTGTACAGGCTGAGGATGCCGTTGTTGGAGTCTTCTTCGTTGTACTCGCCGATCCAGCGCAGGTTGAAGGTTTCGCTGGGCTTGAACAGCAGTTGGGTGCGAAAGCCCTGGCGCTTGCCGCCGTTGAGGTCGTCGCCGTTGTGGATGTTTTTCACATAGCCATCGTCTTCGCTGCGGTAAGCGCTGATGCGCCCGGCCAAGGTGTCGCTGATCGGCCCCGAGAAGCTGCCTTGGGTCTGCAGGTAACCGTCCTCACCGATGGACTGCTGAATGCTGCCCTCGCGGTGGAAGGTCGGCTTGCGCGTGGTGATGTTGAGCACGCCGGCGGTGGTGTTCTTGCCGAACAGCGTGCCTTGCGGGCCGCGCAGCACTTCAAGCTGCTCGACATCCAGCAGGTCGAATACCGCCATGCCGGGGCGGCCGAGGTAGACGTTGTCCAGGTAGATGCCAACGCTGCCTTCCAGGCCATCGCTGGCCGGGTTGTTGCCCAGGCCACGAATCGAGATGCTCGACTGACGCGCATGCACATAAGCGACGTTGGTGCTCGGCACCAGCTGCTGCAGGTCCTGCACGCGGTAGATGCGCTGGGTTTCCAGGGTTTCGCTGTTCAGCACGCTGATCGGTGTAGGCACGCTTTGCGCGGTTTCCTCACGCCGGCGGGCGTTGACGGTAACAGTGCCAAGTTTGGCTTCCTGCTCCACGGCGGGGGCGGTAGTGGCAGGCGTTTCGGCGAAGCTGCCACTGGATGCCGCCAGCAGCACGCCGGCGGCCAGGGGTTGCAGGGTGAACCGCGATGCGCGCGCAGGCCAACGGGAAACTCGGGACATGCTGATGCTCCTTGAGGCATGGGCCCTGGGCGAGCATTTCCGTTGGCGGAACCGAATCGCGGTCAGTCGGGCTTATATTCTTTTAAGTGATATAAATATTTGTAATTCATATTTAGTGGAATAAGTAAGACCCTTTATAAGGGGACTCACCCTTGTCAGCAATTGCATTTGACCGAAGGTTTTAATGTAGAAAATGCATATCGATCTCCGTCAGCTGCGCCACTACATTGCCCTGGTCGAGCACCGCAGCTTCGTGGCTGCGGCGGCCGCGGTTAACCTCTCGCAATCGGCCTTCAGCCGCAGCATCCAGACCCTTGAGCACAACATCGGCTGCCGACTGGTAGACCGCGCCAGCAAAGAGCTGGCCCCCACCCGCCAAGGCTTGCTGGTGCTGGAACATTCGCGCCGGCTGGTGCACGGGGCGCACAACCTGGTCAACGAGATCCACCAGTTCAACGGTGCCACCACCGGTGTGGTGCGCTTCGGCTCCGGCCCCGCGCCGGCCGGGGGCTTGGTGCCGCGGGCGGTGGCGCGTTTCGTGGCTGAATACCCGGCGGCGCGCACGTGTTTTCAGGTGGATAACTGGCAGGCGCTGAACCGTCGGCTGATTGCCGAAGAGATCGAATTCTTTGTCGCCGACACGCGCCAGTTCGAGTCAGACCCGGATTACCGCGTGCACAAGCTGACGCCGCAGCGCTGGCACTTCTGCTGCCGCGCCGGGCACCCGCTGACCACCCGCCCGGCCGTGCAGGCACGGGACCTGTTCGAGTACCCGCTGGCCACCACCTTGCGCCCACCGAACATTCGCAAGATCCTCAGCGACCTCAGCGGGCGACAGGACTTTTTGCCCTCGGTGGAATGCGAACACGGCTATGCGCTGCTCAACGTGGTGATGCATTCGGACACCATCGGCATTGCCTGCAATGCCAACCTGCGGCCGTATCAGCGGGATGGGGGACTGGTGGCGCTGAAGCTTGCAGACCTGGCGCCGGAGCAGGAAGAGGCGTTCTATACCCGCTATGGGGTGGTGAGCCGAGTGGGGTATGGGCTGTCGCCGTTGGCGCAGGGGTTGGTCAGTCAGTTGATTGCCTGTGATACAGAGGTATGACCGGCCTACCCCTGTAGGCGCGGCCTTGCCGGGGCGCCGGACCGGTCGGAAAGGGCCGCAAAGCGGCCCCAACAGGCTCACCCCTTCCGCGTGGTGCGGCTCAGTTGCCCATCCACCCCAACCGGCACCTCACCCGCCAAGGTGACCCGCCGCACGATCCGCGGCTGGGTGCCGTAGTCATCCACCGCATAATGCTGGGTCGCGCGGTTGTCCCAAATCGCCACATCCCCCGCTTGCCAGCGCCAGCGCACGGTATTTTCCAAACGCGTGACATGCCCTTGCAGCACCGCAAACAGGTGCTGTGAGTCGGCCAGCGAATACCCTTTGATGCGTTTCACGAAGTGCCCCAGCTGCAGCGCCCGCTCACCGCTGATCGGGTGCACGCGCACTACCGGGTGCTCGGTCTCGTACACCGTCGAGGTGAACACCTTGCGATAGCGCTCAAGCTTGGCCGGGTCGACGTCAGGTTTGATGGATGCGTAGTCGTATTCGTTGCTGTGCACCGCCCACAGCTTGTCAGCCAGCTCGCGCAGCGGCTCGGGCAGTTCCTGGTAGGCTGCCGCCGTGTTGGCCCAGACGGTATCGCCACCGGACGTCGGCGCCACCACGCTGCGCAGGACCGAAGCCTTGGGGTAGGCATCGACGAAAGTCACGTCGGTGTGCCAGGAATTGGCCCGCTGGCCCTCGGCACCGTCAAGCTGCAGCAGGTAGCTGGTGCCATCTACCACCGGCACCGTGGGGTGCGCGACCGGCTCGCCAAGCAGCTTGGCGAAGCCTTCCTGGCTCTGGTCGTCCAGGTGCGTCTGGCCACGGAAGAAGATCACCTTGTGCTGGACCAAGGCGGCCTGAATGGCCTCTACAGTGGCGGCATCCAGGTCGGCAGAAAGCTTCAACCCGCGGATCTCGGCGCCGATACGGCCGGCAACCGGGTGAATATCGAGTTCAAGGGCGAGTGGCGCGGTGGCCAGGGCGGCATTGCTCATGGTCGTGGTCCTTACGGTTGTTGTCGGTTCAGAAGGTCAGCGGGCGGCCTGCACGGCCTGTTGCTGTTGCAGTGCGGCGTCGAGAAAACGTGGTTCGACCCAGTCGGCAACCTGGAAGCCGCGGCGGATCAGGCGCTCCTTGGCAGCCAGGTCGACGCCCTGCTGCAGCTGGGCCAGGAAGTCGGCGTCCAGGCGTGGGTCGAAGTAATGCGCGAGGCTTTCCTGGGCCAGGTCGTCGCTGAGAATGCTGCGCGGCCAGCTGGCGTTATTCGCCACCAGGTCGACGTAGGCATCACGGTTGTGTTCGTCGCGCAGCCACTCGGTGGCCTGTTCCTGGGCATTGACCAGGCGCTGCACCAGGTCGGGGTGCTGGCGGATGAACGCGCCGGTACCCAGCAGTACCGCCTGGGTGCTGCCGGCGCCTTGCAGGTCACGCGAACTGACGGGCAGTTCGACCAAGCCGCGTTCACGCAGCGAGAGCAGGTTGGACAGGCCCCAGGTGGCGTCGATCTGCTTGGCGGCCAGTGCGGCGTTGGCGGCGTTGAAGTCCAGGTTGATCACCTTCAGGTCACGCTCGGACAACCCCTGGCTGGCCAGCGCACTGGCGAACGACAGCTGGTTGGCGGTACCGCGGAACACCGCCACGCGCTTGCCCTTGAGGTCGTGCAGGGTGTTGATGCCAGACCCCGGCACCACACCCAGGTAGCTTTTCACCCCACGCACACCGGCCGACAGCACGCGGGTATCCAGGCCATTGGCCTTGCCGACGATCGCAGCCAGGTCGCCCAGGTAGGCGAAGTCGGCCTGGCCGTTGGCCAACGCCTCATTCACCACCGGGCCCGCGCCCTTGAAGAAGTGCCAGTCGATGCGGATGCCGTCCTTGGCGAACTCCTTCTCTAGAAGTTGCTGGTCACGCAACACATCGACCACGCCGCCGGCACTGTGCTTGCTGCCTGCGCTCAGGTCGGGGACGGCGATGCGGATGCTCTCTGGCTTGGCCGATTCAAGCGCGTGAGCGTTGAGGGTGAAGACCAGCCCAAGGGCGGTGATCAGGTGGCGGATGGGGGTGTTCATGGCAAGGCTCCTTGGCAGGCTGCCACCGACGATGGCCGGCGCTTTGGGCAGAAGCTAGGCGGGACTGGTTAGAACATACAAAGATCAAAACTTCATTTTTTAGTAACCAGAAGGCATAAACCAAGCGGTGTGCGGGGCCGCGGGGGGCTTGCGGAGAACGCATGGAAAATATGAGGAAAACGCAACGGCAGAGGGCTTCCGTAGGCGGGGTGTGCGTGTTCTTATCTCTTGAAATGCGCACTGATTAATTTTTTATTCCATTAGTGCATAACGTGAAAACGCTTTGAGAGATGGCGATGAATGGAATTCTGAATTGGGGGCGGGGGCGGCGTCGGGGGCCGCTGCGCAGCCCTTTCGCGACGCAAGGCCGCTCCTACAAGGGCGCATACCTTTCGTGGGTATTGCCGGGGGTGATCGCGCTGTTGTGGGGGGTCGCCAGCCAGCAACACTGGATGAGCGAGCAGATACTGCCGGCGCCGGCGCTGGTGTGGCAGAGCGCGGTGGAGTTTGGTTCGGGGGAGCTTTGGGGGCACCTGTGGATAAGTTTGCAGCGGCTGTTCTGGGGGTTGGCGGTCGGTATTGCCAGCGGGCTGCTGCTGGGCACCTGGCTGGGGTCGTCGCGGCGGGCACAGACGCTGGTGCTGCCGACCTTCGTGGCGCTGGCGCAAATCCCGACCCTGGCCTGGATTCCGCTGTTCATGCTGTTCTTCGGCATCGGCGAGTTGCTCAAGCTGGTGGTGTTGGTAAAAGCCGTGGTGGTTCCTGTCACCCTGCACACCTTGGTTGGCGTGCGCGATGCCCAGCCCAAACTGCGTGAAGCCGCAGCGGCCCTGCGCCTGCCACGCCACTTGTGGTTCCTGCGCCTGCTGCTGCCTGCCGCCCTGCCCGCCTTTCTGACTGGCGTACGCCTGGCCCTGGCCACCGGCTGGACGTCGTTGCTGGCCGTGGAGCTGCTGGCCTCCAGCGAAGGCATCGGCTACCTGATGGTGTGGGGCCGGCAACTGTTCATGCTCGACCTGGTGTTGCTCTGCATCCTGGTCATCGGCCTGGTCGGAGCGCTGATGGAGCAAGGCTTCTCGCGCCTGGAAAAACGCCTGTTGTTCTGGCCGCAACCCGCTACCGGCGAGCAACAGCGCGGCCCCATCCCCAAGGGTTGGCAGAGCCTGCTGCTGCCGGCCGCGCTGCTGGCCCTGTGGCAGGCCAGCAGCAGCCTTGGCTGGGTCGACCAGAACATTCTCACCTCGCCCCTGGGCGTGCTGCGGACCCTGTTCAGCGGGCTGGCGGACGGCACGCTGACAGAGGCGTTGCTGCTGAGCCTGCAACGTACCCTGAGCGGCCTGGCCCTTGGCGGCGGCGCGGGCTTGCTGGTGGGCGTGCTGCTCGGGCTTTCACACCATGCCGAACGCGTGTTCGGGCCAAGCCTGACCGCCGTGCGCCAGGTGGCGCTGTTCGCCTGGGTGCCGCTGCTCACGGCGTGGTTCGGCCTGGGCGAAGGCGCCAAGACCGTGTTTGTGGCCCTGGCTGCGTTCTTCCCGCTGCTTATCGCTACCCAGCGTGGCATCGCCGGGTTGTCGCCACAGCTGGGTGAGGCGGCCCGCACCTTGCGCCTGGGCCTGCTGGAACGCCTACACCGGCTGGTGCTGCCGGGCGCCGCACCGGCGATTTTTGCCGGCCTGCGCCTGTCGCTGATCTATGCCTGGCTGGGCACCATCGGCGCGGAATACTTCATGCCCTCAGACGGCGGCATCGCCAGCCTGATGATCGGTGCGCAACAGCTGTTTCGCATGGACCAGGTGATGGCTGCCATGGTCTTGATCGGCCTGGTCGGCGCCCTGCTCGGCACCCTCGGACAACGCCTCGAATCGCGCGCCACGCGCTGGAGAACTGCATGAACGCCTTCAACACCTCGCACCTGCCCGCCGCCAACCAGGCCGACGTCTCCCCGCCGCTGGTCAGCTTCGAGGGGGTCGATAAAGTCTTCAGCGTCGATGGCCAACCGTTCGAGGCCATCCGCGATTTCAACCTGGCGATCAACCAAGGCGAGTTCATCGCCATCGTGGGTGCGTCCGGCTGCGGCAAGTCCACCCTGCTGCGCCTGCTGGTCGGGCTCGACACCGACTACAGCGGCAGCATCCGCGTCGATGGGCAGCCGGTCAGGGGCATCGGTGGCGAGCGCGGCATCGTGTTTCAGGAACACCGCCTGTTCCCTTGGCTGACGGTGGAGCAGAACATCGCCCTGGGGCTGGTCAACGAGTCGCTCACCCAGGGCGAACGCGCCAGGCGGGTGCATGAGTTCGTTTTGCTGGTCGGGCTCAGCGGGTTCGAATCGGCTTACCCACACCAGCTTTCCGGTGGCATGGCCCAGCGCGTCGCGATTGCCCGCGGGTTGGTGGCAAGCCCGCGTATTCTGCTGCTCGACGAGCCTTTCGGTGCCCTCGATGCACTGACCCGCCAGCAACTGCAGGATGAACTGCTGGCGATTCGTGAACGCGCCGGCATCACCACTCTGTTGGTGACGCACGATGCAGAGGAGGCGACGTACCTGGCTGACCGGGTGGTGGTGCTGGAACCACGGCCGGGGCGGATCAAGTCGGTGGTCGAGATTGATCTGCCGCACCCGCGGCTGCGTACGGGCGTGGCATTGCATGGGCTGCGCGAAAAGGTGCTGCACCAGATCACCGGTGACGGTGGTTACCTGCCGCAACCGGCGCGCCGGGTCGAAGGGCTGCGGCCTGAACTGATTGCGCTATGAATGGCTAGCGCGCGCTGCCACAGGATCACCCCGGGGAAAAACAGCCACAGATCAAGGCGATGGACGCAACCGAAACAGATGGGTATCATGCGTGCGCGTTGCACTCGTAGCTCAGCTGGATAGAGTACTGCCCTCCGAAGGCAGGGGTCGTGGGTTCGAATCCCGCCGAGTGCGCCATCTTCGAAAGCCCTGGGATTATTCCCGGGGCTTTTTCGTTTGTGCGACATGTCGCGTTTCTGGTACTCCCGTACCGCAGAGCATTGGTGTTAGCGTGGGCACCTTCCCGTTTTTCGAACGGGTACCTCCCTACAACGATTCGCGAAGGAATGCGCGCACCCATGCACCTGAAAAAACTCACCGCAACCTCACTGCTGCTGGCCAGTATCGGCCTGTTCAGCGTGCCGGCCCAGGCCAACCTCTCCCAGCAACAATCTGCGGCCATCATCAAGGCCTACGACGGCACCGACCCTGCGGACTTCAAGCAGTTCATCGGCAAGCTCAACGGCAGCGACCTGGCCAAGGCCGACAACCTCGGCGAAACGCTGAGCGCCTACCTGACCAACAAACCCCTGGCCGTCGAACAGCAAAACGAGATCAACCGCCTGCTGGGCCTGTATACCCGCATCAAGTACGGCAAGGCCGCCACCGAAACCCTGCGTGAACTGGTGGCCATCCCCACCTTCAGCGTCGACGGTGTGCCGCAGCACGAGAACCCGCAATTCCTGAAGATCGCCGACAAGATCAAAGCCCTGGCCGAAGGCTTTGGCCTGACCTTCCGCAATGTCGACAACCGGGTCTACGAGATCACCCTCGGCGAAGGCAAGGAAGTGGTCGGCATCCATGCCCACGCCGATGTGGTGCCGGTCAACCCGGACAACTGGAAGCTGGACGATGGCACCCGCCTCGACCCGTTCAAGGTCACCCTGGTAGGTGACCGCATGTACGGCCGTGGCACCGAAGACGACAAGAACGGCATCGTCGTGGCGCTGTATGCACTGAAGGTGGCCAAGGACGAAAACCTGCCCCTGGCCCGGCAGCTGAAACTGCTGGTGGACACCACCGAAGAGACCAGCGGGGATGCCATCCCCTACTACTTCGAGCGCAACCCGACGCCCGACTACAACCTGGCGCTCGATGGCGGCTACCCGGTGGTGATAGCCGAGAAGGGCTACGGCACGGTGATGGCCAGCTTCGACAAACGCGCCGCCAGCGGCCAGGGCGCTGAAATCACCCACCTCACCGGCGGCCTGGCCACCAACCAGATCCCCACCACCTCGGTAGCCACCCTGGCCAGCGACAAGCCGGCTGAACTGGCAGCAAGCCTGAACAAGGCCGGTGCCGAGTACGTGAAGGGCAATGGCGGTGACTTCAAGATCGACGCCAAGGTGGCCGGCAAGGACGTGCTGCTGACCGTCACCGGCGTCTCGGCCCACTCTTCGGAGCCCGAGTCTGGGGTCAACCCGGTGGCGCGCATGCTGGTGTTCATCGATGGCCTGGGCCAACAGGTGCCGCTCAAGCACAACCAGTTCACCGACGCCGCTCGCTATGCCAACGACAACTGGGGCCTGGACTACCTGGGCAAGAAGCTGGGCGTAGGCTTCGAAGATGCGTTCATGGGCCCGCTGACCGCCTCGCTGACCTTCGTCGGCGTGGATGACAAGGGGCTGAAACTGGCGGTGAACCTGCGCATCCCGAAAGGCAAGCCGGTCGCCACGATCAAGCAGGAACTGGTAGCCAGACTGGGCAAATGGACCAGCACCAGCCATGTCCCGGTCGCCTTCGACTACAGCCTCGACGAGCCGATGTTCCGCAACCCGGAAGGCGAATGGGTCAAGGCCCTGCTGGCCGTGGCCAGCGAAAACCTGGGCATGAAACATGAGTTCGGCACCTCGGCGGGGGCCACCTCGGTGCATGACCTGCCCAACGGCGTGCAATTCGGCCTGGCCATGCCTGATGTGAAGTACACCGGGCATAACGACAACGAGTTCAAGACCGTGGAGCAGTTCATGCTGGATCTGCAGGTAGTGAGCGAGATGGTCGCGCGCATCGGGCAGATGCCGAAGCTGTAAGCAAGCGCACTGGGGCCGCAGCGCGGCCCCAGTGTCTGATTACCGAAGGTCGGTGCTCAGGCTCGGTGTACCAAAGCCTTCCAGCGTCGCGTTGGACGCATTCAGGTACTGCGCCCAGAAGTTGTTCAGCGCATCCATGGTCTTGCCGGAACGGTAGGCATGCTTCACCGCGTCGGTGACCAGGCCTGCGCCAGACACATACACCCGTGCACCCTGCAGGTCCGCATACAGCCCCTTGCTTTGCGCAAGCTTGAGCTCGCTGGCGACATCCAGCTGCTTGATCTGATTGGCGGCGTAGAAGCTGGTGTAGTCGGAATGCTCGAGCATGTCCGAAATCAGGTACACCACCCGCTCCTGGACACCCTGCTCCTTGCCCATGTCTTCACCCACGCGGCGCAGCGTGTTCATGATCTCGCTCTTGGGGATGTCCTGGCGGGCTTCACGCAGGCCTTTCACGAACAAGCCGCCAAAGCCTGCCTGAAAGGCTTTTTTCTGGGTCGCCAGGCACTGGTCCAGGCCACGCAGTTTGCGCATGTTCACATCGTCACGCACCTCGCCCTGCAACGGCATGTCCAGCTCGCCGGCATACACCAGGCGCTGATACTCACCCGGCAGGAACGCCGAGAAGGTATACAGCCTGACGCGATCGCCCGGCTGCACGAACCGGTCGATCTGGCCCCAGCTGCTGCGCTGCAGGTCTTCAGGCATCGGGATGGTCTGATCGATGATCACCACCAGCTCGCGGCCGGTCCCTGCTGGCTTGATATCGGCCAGGCCGTTGCGCGTGTAGCAGCTCTGCAGGTCGTTGCGTTCGGCGGCCAGCGCTGCACACGGCAGCGCCAGCGCAAGGATCAGGGCCTTGGCAAGCCTCATGACAGCATGCCCTCCTTGTTCGCCGGGAACAGGCCAAGCGCCTTCAGCGCCTGCTGTTGCTCGCGGATATCACGCAGTTGCGCCTCACTGACATTCAGCGCACGGCTGGCGGCAGCCAGGCTTTCTTCCGGCAGGCCGGTGACATCGTGGAAGTCCGACGCCTTGATAGCGGCCGGCTCGACCACTGCCGCAACTGGGGCAGCTGGGGCAGCTGGGGCAACGGCAGGCCGGGGCTCGACCGGCGCTGCTGCGACGGCGACCGCAGCTGGCGCTGGCGCTGGCGCAACGGCTTCAACGGGCCGAACTGGCTTTTCCGGCTTCTCCGAGATTTTGTCTGCCTTGTGCTCGACGAAACTCAGGAAATTGCGGCGGGCGGTATTTTCCCCGTCCAACGCAGTCAGCACGTTGGCATCGGTGTGATCGCGGCTGGACAACAAGGTCTGCAGGCGACGCAGCTTGTCATCGGCATGGCTGGCGATGGCCGAACGCTGCTGATCCATTGCATCGAGCATCTCTTCGGAGGTGGCGTACTTGTGGGTACGCTGCCAGGCGGTATGCGAGTGCGTACCGGCGAAGAAGTAGCGGCTCGCCAACCACAGGCTGATGCCTTGAATCGCCACGTAGATCAGCGACAGCATCACATAGGTGGTCAGGCTGGCCTTGCGGATCGCCTGCATCTTGTCGTCGATGGTGGCGTTATCCGCTTCATCGTTGATGGCCTGGGACTCTGCCGGAAGGTCGAATGGCGAACCTGCAGTGCTGCTTTGCGAGGACGCTTCGGCACGCATGCCGTTGACCATTTCGGTCTCGATGCTGTCCAGGGTGGCCGAACGGATGACGAAGGCGCCGATGGCCATGGCAACCACGAACACACCACAAGTGATCAACCAGAAGAACTTGCGCGTGACGTTGGCGTTTACATCCTTTACGCGGGCCAGCAGCTGCTCGTAGTCAGGCTTGTCCGAGTCGTCGAACGAGTCTTCCAGGTTGATCGCTTTGTTGGATTTCAGGGAGCGGGAGCGCTTGGAGGGCTCTTCACCTTGCCACCAGTGGCGGGCGCGGGCGACCAGGCTGTTGTGGTGCAACGCGTGCCCGGCGGCTTCGGCAAGAAACGCCGAGGCGACGGCCAGCAGGATCGCCACAAAAGCGGTCAGCCAATGACGGTCGTTGGTGGAGGCATCCATGTTCACCCAGCCGGCGACCACATAGGCGAAGCCCATGGCCTCGACCACCACCAACATCAGTACTACCGCCAATACCCACCACGGGCGCGCAGAACGCCCGGCCTCACCAGCCTTGGACAGGTAATCGAGGTAGGCGCTGTAGGCGTTCGCGTCCTTGGCGTACAGCTTGAATTTTTTGTTGTACACGTTCGCCAGGTTGACTTCGTGGTTGATCCAGCCGTCACCGTCGACCGAAGCTGGCTTGCGCGACAAGCGCGCCACCGTGCCGATCAAGGGGAAGCTGTGCCAGACACGGATCAGAAAGTAGGACACCTCTTCCCAGTAGTTACGCACGATCACCGCCGTGATCAGCAGCGAAAGCAGGCCAGCGGAAAGCAACTGATTAGCGAGAATCAGCGATTTGAGTGCAGCAAGCGAAAAGTCTTCCATTCAGGACGTCCTTGACGGGGATTTATTTTTTGGCCGGGATCGGCTTGTAGGAAGCGACATACGCGTCACTGCCGGCGGCATAGAACAAGGCACCCTCGTTGACTTCGGCGTTGCCTTTGCTGAACACGATATCCATGCAGGAAATCGAGGCCTGGGCATCACTGGCGAAGACCCGGTACAGCACTTCGCTTTCGCCTTCATAGGTGTTGGCCACGGCGTTCATCGTCCGCGTCTTGTGCTGGGTGGGCAGCTTGTAGTCTTCGACCAGCTGAAGGATCGGCTGGCGATCGACCCGGGCGTTCTCGCGCAAGATCGAGACCGGCGACACGGTCACCAGGTGCCCGTTGACCAGGTTGGCCCAGACACGGTTGTTGTAGCCCGGCAGATAGTCCTTGGTGGCGCGCCGCTGCAAGGGCTGGTCATTGGCCATGCTCAGCACTTCACCGGCATTGCGTGGCCGGTCGGCTTCGCAGCTGGACATCGGCATCTGCGCCGCGTAGGCGCTGCTGATCAGCGTGAAACCGCTCTGTTTCGGCTTGATGTTCTGGGCCATGGTCCAGTTGTAGCTGGCAACCGGCGTACCCGCGAAATCGACTTGCGGTCGTGCGCCAGCAACGGCCTTGGCAGTGCTGGTGCTGGTGCTGGTGCTGGTGCTGGTCGCGGCAGGCGTACGCTGCGCCGTGGTGGCTTTGGTCGGCGCAGGCTTGCTGCTCGCTTGCGCCGTGGTGGCCGCCTGACGGGGCTTGGCGGCGGTCGAGGTGCCGTAGTGCAGGTAGCGGGTGTTGCTCGCTTCGGCCTGTGCACGCATTACCAGGGCCTGTTCGCTTGCCAGCTCGACGATTTCCACGCGGCGGTTCTTGCCACGCAGCAGCGGGTCGCTGTTGTCGGCGATCGGGCGCGATGCCCCGGCCCCTTGGTAGTAGATCGCGCCGGCCGGGATGCCGGCCTGCAGCATGACCTTGCCGACCGTCTTGGCGCGGCGCTCGGACAGCTTCTGGTTGAACTCGGCATTACCCACCGCATCGCTGTGGCCAACGATCAGCAGGCGACGTGCTTGCGCCTCCTTGGCGGCAGCCTGCTTGTCGCTGGCCGCAGGCTTGGCATACATCTGCGCCAGCTTGGCCACGGCCCGCTGGCCGCTTGCGGTCAGTTGGTCGGAACCGGTGGCGAACATGCCGGTGTCCTCGATCTGAGTCACCAGGCCTGCCTGTTCAGGCACCGCCGTTACCACGGCGGCCGAGGCGACCGTCAACTGCTCGGTGGTGATCTTCAGGTTTTCTTCCTTGGCGATGCGGTCAAGCTCCTGCAGGCGGGACTGCCACACATAACCGACGACGCAACCCAAGGCGCCGCCAGCTGCGGCGCCGGGCAAGATGCCGTCCTTGCCTTTGAGGGCATAACCGGCAGCCCCCCCGGCCACGGCCCCGACACCACAGAGCACTGGCAGGCCGTAGTCCTTGCCAATGTCTTTTACAGTCTTGGAAATACTCTCCCTCTGTTGGCTGCTGCAACCGGCAGCGATCATGAAGGCGCAGCTTAGCGCTGTAAGGCGAAACATACTTTGCATTGCGGCTCCTTGCCGAACGAGGTCTAGATGATGGCAATTTGACATGCATTGTCACAGATTATTGGGAACATTGCCGCCCCCAGGAAGGTCGCCAGCACACTATATCTGGCCTGCCTCCTGCGCGAAGTACGCAATCGGCTCAACCATGACGTTTTTCAATCGCCTCCATGCCGTTTCCTGCATTGCCGTGCAGAGCGCCGTGCCGGATGCTTTATTTACTTGGAGACAACGCTTTTTCCACCGCAGAGGCCCGTATGAAAAACGTCGAACAAATCCTCAAAACCAAGTCGAAACACCAGACCGTTTACACCATCGGCCCTGACGACTCGGTGCTGGAGGCCCTCAAGCTGCTCGCGGAGAAGAATATCGGCGCACTGCCGGTGGTGGAGAACAACCAGGTGGTGGGCATCGTCAGCGAACGCGATTACGCCCGCAAGCTGGTGCTCAAGGGCCGTTCGTCAGCGGCAACACCGGTGCGCGAGATCATGAGTGCCCCGGTAATCACGGTCGAACCCAAGCACAACCTGGAATACTGCATGAACCAGATGACCAACCTGCATTTGCGTCACCTGCCGGTGGTCAGCAACGGCGAGCTGCTCGGCCTGTTGTCGATCGGCGACCTGGTAAAGGAAACCATTGCCGAGCAGGCCAACCTGATCCTGCAGCTGGAGCAGTACATCCGCGGCGAATGAACCGCGTCAATGGTAGGCGCGCTCCAGTTCGTCCAGTTGATGGTCGAAGCTGCGCAGGCGCGCCGACCAGGTATACACCAGCACTTCAAGGTCGCGATTGAGCACTGCGGTGGTACCGTTGCCGGTACAGGTGGGCTCGCCCAGGTCGAGCTGGTAGCGCTCACGGGCCATGGCCGCCGCCACACTGGATAAGTCCCGCGCGTTGGCCAGCCAATGGTGTTGATGATCGTGGATTTCGCGGTCGAGCGCCCGGCACTGGCGCTTGAGGGCATCCAGGCTCTGCTCCAGGGGCGTGCCCTTGAGCTCGCCCATGACCTCTTCGAACGTACGCCCGGAATGCCAGTAGCTACCCCAGAAATAGCGGTCGAACACCGTTTCGACCCGGCGCAGGGCCACCTTGGTGTTCCAGATGGTCAGCAACGTTCGCCCCTGAATCACTTCGCGCTTGTTCAGGTGCAAGTGCTGCCAGGCGATCCAGGTCAGCGCCACCAGCGCAACCGCCACGGTGACCGCGGCGGCGGCGTAGAGAAACTGCACCGCCTGGTTCATCTGTTGCGTCTGCCTGATGCCATAGAAGTAACTGGCCGTCAGCGTGCCCAGGATCGTCACGGAGCACCAGAAGCCTGGTGCGTAGGGATCTTTCATCGCGCTATCCCCTTATTGTTTTCCTGAGCATAGCAACGGCCAATCACTCGTCAGGTGCCGCTCGGCGCTTTATTTTCGGGGGCGACGTAACGCTTCGTTGAGTTGGTCGAAGGGCACCGCCCAATCGGCATCTTCATTGATGCTGTCCTTCAGGAAATTGCGCTGGGCGTCGGTCCAGAACGGGGCATCCACCAGCTTGATCTCGTTTTGCAGCGGTGAATGGCTGGTGATGAATTGATCGATACTCAAGGCATCTTCAGGCAAGCCCAGCTGTTTGAAAAGGTCTGCAAATGGGTGGGTAGGTGCTTCCATGGTTCCTCCTGAAAGCCGGCCAGGCCGTCCACGACGCCCGCCCGGCATTGGTTTGAGAACATCAGCACAGCTCACGCACTTCGGCGTGCGGTACCAGCTTCATGAACTGCTCCATGCTCATGTGGATCAGGTGATCGTGGTCACCTGCCTCCAGGTAGACATCACCTTGGCGGGTAAGGGTCGGGTCGAGCATCATTTTTATCGCGTAGGCATCGCCAAGCGCCGGTACCGCGCCCCGTTCGCAATCACCGAACAGGCTCGGCAAGCCGCTTTCGCGGGTCAGTTGCCAGGCGCCGGACATGCGTACCTTGCTCATGTCCAGGTGCCGGTTGGCCGGTAGCACGGCCATGATGTAGTTGCCATGCCGGTCATCGAGCATCACCGACTTGGCGACCCGCTCGGCGGGTACGCCGGCCGTGCGGGCCGATTCCAGGCTGGTGGCCGAATGTGGATGGGGAATGATGTCGTAGTCGCAGTTGGCCTTGTCCAGGCGAGCCTGCAGCGTCTTTGCCATGCGCATGATGCACCTCCGCAGTTACCCCCAATCTTCAATTTTAGGCCTTGGGCCGCCAGCCATGACTAAACTTGTGTAATAGAGGCGAACGAGGTGACGACAGGTGGCCGCTCGCTGGTGGCGCTGGCTGTTGCTGTTGATGCTGCTCGGGTTGACGCCGAGCGGCCAGGCCGCGCCCGGAGCGGTCTGGGTGTTGAGCATCGACGATGCCATCGGCCCGGCCAGTGCAGACTACCTGGTGCGCAGCCTGGACCAGGCCCAGGCGCAGGGCGCGCAACTGGTGGTCATTCGCATGGATACGCCCGGCGGCCTGGACAGCGCCATGCGCCAGATGATCAAGGCAATACTCGCCAGCCCCGTGCCAGTTGCAAGCTTCGTCGCCCCCAGCGGGGCGCGGGCTGCCAGTGCTGGCACCTATATCCTCTATGCCAGCCATGTTGCAGCCATGGCCCCAGGGACCAACCTGGGGGCTGCCACACCGGTGCAGATCGGCGGCGCCCCCAAGGACGACAAGGCCAGGCCCGGTGACGATGAGCAAACCCTCGCCCGCAAACAGGTCAATGACGCCGCCGCCTACATACGGGGCCTGGCGCAGATGCGCGGGCGCAATGCCGATTGGGCGGAGAAGGCGGTGCGTGAAGCGGTCAGCCTGTCAGCCAGCGAGGCCATGCAGCTGAAGGTGATCGACTGGGTGGCGAACGACCTGCCAGACCTGCTGCGCCAGCTCGATGGCAAGACGCTGGAGGTTGCCGGCCAACCACGGCAACTGCACACCCGCGATGCCAGCCTGGTCGAGCACCTGCCGGACTGGCGCACGCGCTTGCTGGCGGTGATCACCAACCCCAGCGTGGCGCTGATGCTGATCATGGTCGGCGTGTACGGCCTGCTGTTCGAGTTCATGAGCCCTGGCTCCGCCGTTGGCGGCGTGATCGGCGGCATCTGCCTGCTGTTGGCGCTGTATGCCCTGCAGTTGCTGCCGGTGAGCTACGCCGGGGTCGCGCTGATTTTGCTTGGGCTGGCCTTCATGATCGCCGAAGCGTTCTTGCCCAGCTTCGGCGTGGTCGGTTTTGGCGGCATCGTTGCGTTCGTGGTCGGTGCGGTCATCTTGATGGATACCGATGCCCCCGGCTTTGGCATCCCCTTGGCGTTCATCGCCAGCCTGGCGCTGCTTTCGGCGCTGTTCATCGGTGGCGTGCTGGGCATGGCGCTGAAAACGCGCAAACGCGCCTTGGTCAGCGGTGATGCCGGGCTGGTCGGCAGCCTGGTCACCGTCACCCAGGTGCTGGCAGACAACCCGTACTGCGGCTCGGTACAGGCGCAGGGCGAACAGTGGCAGGTACAGTGCGCGACGCCACTGCAACCTGGCCAACACGTGCGCGTCATGGCGCGTCGCGGCGTGATGCTGGAGGTAAGCGCCGCTGCACCTTCGGCGCAAGGAGAATGACGATGTTCATGCAATTGGGTTTCGGCGCCCTGCTGATGCTGCTGGGCGTGCTGTTGCTGTCGGCGTTCCGTATCTTGCGAGAGTACGAGCGCGGCGTGGTGTTCCAGCTGGGGCGCTTCTGGCAGGTCAAAGGGCCGGGGCTGATCTTGCTGATCCCGGTCATCCAGCAGATGGTCCGGGTAGACCTGCGCACGGTCGTGCTGGATGTGCCGCCGCAGGATGTGATCACCCGCGACAACGTCTCGGTAAAGGTCAATGCGGTGCTGTACTTCCGCGTGCTCGACCCGCAAAAAGCCATCATTCAGGTCGAGGACTTTCTCGTCGCCACCAGCCAACTGGCCCAGACCACCCTGCGCGCAGTGCTCGGCAAGCACGAACTGGACGAGCTGCTGGCCGAACGCGAGCAGCTCAACGCCGACATACGCCAAGTGCTGGATGCGCAAACCGATGCCTGGGGCATCAAAGTGGCCAATGTCGAGATCAAGCACGTCGACCTCAATGAATCGATGGTGCGTGCCATCGCACGCCAAGCCGAGGCCGAACGTGAACGGCGGGCCAAGGTGATCCATGCCGAAGGGGAATTGCAGGCGTCCGAGAAACTGATGCAGGCGGCGCAGATGCTCAGCAAGGAGCCGGGGGCCATGCAATTGCGCTATATGCAGACGCTGGGGGCGATAGCCGGGGACAAGAGCTCGACCATCGTGTTTCCGCTGCCGTTGGATTTGCTCAAGGGGTTTGTGGAAAAACCGAAATAGCGGCGGTGCGGCGATCCGACTTGCCCCGCGAACACCGGCGAAGCCGGTGCCATCACTCGCGGGCTTTTTTCAGATAGGCGCGCGGCGCAGGGTCGCCAGGAAGGTCGCCGCGCCGAGGAACAACCCGGCAAAGGTACGGTTCAGCCGCTTCTGCTGCTTGGGCGTACGCAGCAGGCGCAGCACGCGCGAAGCCAGGCCGGTGTAACCCGCCATCACCAGCATGTCGACGGTGATCATGGTCACGGTGATTGCCACGTACTGCGGCAGCAGCGCTTCATGGGGATTGATGAACTGCGGCAGCACCGCCAGCATGAACACCAAGGCCTTGGGGTTGCTGACGTTGACCAGAAAACCACGGAACACCAGGCTCAGCGGTTTGCCGATGGGGCGTACGGCAGGCTCGTCACTCATGTCCATCGGCAACGCACGCCATTGCTTGTAGGCGAGGTACACCAGGTAGGCGACGCCAAACCACTTGATGATCGTGAAGGCAGTGGCGGACGCAGCAAGGATGGCGCCGACGCCGGCGGCAATGATGGCGATCTGCACAATCAGGCCAATCTGCAGGCCCAGGGCGTTCCAGTAACCGCGCCAGAAACCGTACTGCAGGCCGCTGGACATCGAGGCAATCGCCCCGGCCCCCGGTGAAAGGCTGATCACCCAACACGCAGCAAAGAAGCCCAACCACACTTCCATCGACATCACACACCTCGCTCGAACATATGTTGCAAAACGTTAAGCTAAGGTGTTGGTGAAAAAATAACCAGCGATTTTTTGAGTGTGTGCGGGGGTTGTAGCGGCCTCTTTGCTGGCCAATGTCAGGGGGTCAGTCAGACTCGCTCGACAAGTCCCTGTTCAGGCCCTGCACTTCAGCCCCCCGCCAGCGCCGCACCGACTTCTGGAAGAACTGGCTGTTGGGCACTTGCACCAGCGCCCCGCCCGCCTCGGGCAATTCCATCAGCGTGGTGAACAGCAGGTTGATGGCTATGACCCGGCCTTTGACCCCAGGCTTGTCCAGGGTATCGACCAACTCCACCACATCGCCGATGCGAAACGGCCCGACGGTGAAGATCAACACTGCGCACAGCAGGTTGGAAAGCACGCTCCACATGGCGAAGAAGGCCACCGCGGCCACCGCGACGAAACCGGACAGCGCCGTCCACAGCACCGTCGCAGAAACCCCCATGCGCTCCAGCACGAACAGCAGTGCGCTGCCCATGATCAACCAGCGCAGGCTGCCACGCACCGGCACCAGCAACTCCGGCGGCAATGGATAACGCTGGCCCAGACGGCTGAGGCCACGGGCGATGACGCGCTGCAGCACGAAGGCGGCGGCCAGGATCAGCAGAATCTGCAACCCCAGCCAGAAGGTATCCATCCATTGCCCCGGCAGCAGCGAGCGCAACTCCTCCATCAGGACAGCGCCTCGAGCTCGGCCTGCATGCTTTCGAGGGTTTCCAAGGCTTCCATCCAGCCCTCTTCCAGCTCGCCTTCACGCTGCTTGAGCTTGCTCTGGCGGGCCAGCAGGTCACGCAGTTCATCCTTGCGCGCCGCCTCGTAGACGCCACTGTCACCCAGCGCGGTCTCGATCTCGGCCAGCTGGCCGTGCACTTGGTTGAGCTCGGCCTCCAGCTTGTCGGCCGCTTTCTTGTGCGGTGCCAACTGCTGACGCAAGGCCGCTGCCGCCTGGCGCTGGGCCTTCTTGTCAGTCTTGTCCGGGTTGGCTGGGGCGTTGCTGGCCGGCGCACTGCGCTGACGGTAGTCGAGCAGCCAGCGGCTGTAGTCTTCCAGGTCGCCATCGAAGGTACCGACCTTGCCGTCGGCCACCAGCAGGAAGTCGTCGGTGGTGCTCTTGAGCAGGTGACGGTCGTGGGAAACCACCACCACGGCACCGGCGAACTCCTGCAGGGCCATGGTCAGGGCCAGGCGCATTTCCAGGTCGAGGTGGTTGGTCGGTTCGTCCAGCAGCAACAGGTTCGGCCGCTCCCAGGCGATCAGCGCCAGGGCCAGCCGGGCCTTCTCGCCGCCGGAGAAATTCACCACCGGTTCGTCGACACGGTTGCCATGAAAATCGAAGCCGCCGAGGAAGTCGCGCAACGTCTGCTCGCGCTCTGTGGGGGCAATGCGCTGCAGGTGAAGCAGCGGGCTGGCCTTGTCGTCCAGGGAGTCGAGCTGGTGCTGGGCAAAATAACCCACGGCCAGGTTCTCGCCACGGACCAGGCGCCCCGACAGCGGTGCCAGCTCGCCGGCGAGGTTCTTGATCAGGGTCGACTTGCCCGCACCATTGGGGCCGAGCAGGCCGATGCGCGCACCCGGCACCAGCTGCAGCTTGACCTTCTCCAGGATGGCTTTGTCGCCATAGCCCAGACAGCCCTCGGACATGTCCAGCAGCGGGCTGGAAATTTTCTGCGATTCGCGGAAGACGAAATCGAACGGCGAATCGACATGCGCCGCCGACAGTTCTTCCATACGTTCCAGGGCCTTGATTCGGCTCTGTGCCTGGCGGGCCTTGGTGGCTTGCGCCTTGAAGCGGGCGATGTACTTTTCCATGTGCGCGCGCTGGGCCTGCTGCTTCTCGTAGGCTTGCTGCTGTTGCGCCAGGCGCTCGGCACGGGTGCGCTCGAACGCGCTGTAACCGCCCTTGTACAGGTTGAGCTTGCGCTGCTCGACGTGCAGCACGTGGTCGACCACGGCATCGAGGAAATCGCGGTCGTGGGAAATCAGCAGCAAGGTGCCGGGGTAACCCTTGAGCCAGTCTTCCAGCCAGAGGATCGCATCCAGGTCCAGGTGGTTGGTGGGCTCATCGAGCAGCAGCAGGTCGGACGGGCACATCAGCGCCTGCGCCAGGCTCAGACGCATCCGCCAGCCACCGGAGAAGTCACCGACACGGCGGTCCATCTGCTCGTTGGTGAAACCCAGGCCTGCCAGCAGCTTGCGCGCGCGGGCATCGGCGGTATAGCCGTCGGCACTTTCCAGCTCACTGTGCAGGCGGGCCAGGGCGGTGCCGTCATGCGCCGTTTCGGCTACGGCAAGCTCGGCCTGCACCTTGCGCAGGCGCACGTCGCCATCGAGCACATAGTCCACGGCCAAGCGGTCGAGGGTGTCGACCTCCTGGCGCATGTGGGCTATGCGCCAGTCGCCGGGCAGCTGGCAGTCGCCGGAATCGGGCGAAAGCTCACCGCGCAGCAAGGCGAACAGGCTGGATTTTCCGGCGCCGTTGGCGCCGATCAAACCGGCCTTGTGGCCGGCGTGCAAGGTCATCTCGGCGCCTTCTAGCAAGCGCTGCGGACCACGCTGTAAAGTGAGGTTGGATAGTCTGATCATGATGGTCGCGGAGTCTACCAGCTTCCTCGGCCCGTAGCGTGAGTGGAATCATGTGCACCGACCTGTGGAATCACGCCCTGGCCTTGTATGCCAGGCCCGGCGTGGAAGAGGCCTGCCTTGGCGTGCAAGCGCTGGGCGGTGACGTTTGCCTGTTGCTCTGTGCGACCTGGCTGCAAGCACGCGGCGTGGCCGTGAGTGAGGAGCGCGCGCAAGCGCTGCGTGACATCGCCGAACCTTGGCAGCGTGAGGTGGTGGCCCCGTTACGTGGCCTGCGCCAACAATGGCGCACAGCAGCGCGCAACGATGCGCTGTTGGCGGCATTGCGTGAGCAGGTAAAGGGGCTGGAATTGCAGGCCGAGAAGACCTTGCTGGCACGCTTGCAGGCGCTTTCGCAACAGTGGCCCGCAGACTCTCACGAGCCCACGGACGACTGGCTGGCCCGGCTAGCGCCGGACCAGGCCCGAGAACACCGCGCGCTGCATCAATTGCGCGTCGCGGCGGCAGCGCTTCAGGAGGCCGAAGACGGCGCCTGAGCCGGGGTGCTGGCAGGTGCCGAAGCGGCCGGGGCCGGGGCGGCCGAATTGGTCGCGGCAGCAGGCGTGCTGGTGGCAGCCGTGGCCGGCTTGGTTTCGGCTGGCTTGGCGGCTGCTGGCTTGGCTGCAGCTGGCTTGGCGGCTGCTCTCACCGCCGGTTTTGCAGCGGGTTTGGCGGCTGGTTTGGCGGCGGCACGCGCGGGTGCCTTGGCGGCAACGGCCGGTTTCGCTGCAGGCTTGGCCGCTGCTGTTTTAGCCGGGGCTTTGGCAGCGGCGGGTTTGGCTGCAGGCTTGGCGGGTGCCTTGGCAGCAGCTGGCTTGGCTGCGGGTTTGGCAGCAGCAGCCTTGGCCGGGGCTTTGGCAGCAGCTGGCTTGGCTGCGGGTTTGGCAGCAGCAGCCTTGGCCGGAGTTTTGGCAGCGGCTGGCTTGGCGGCTGGCTTGGCGGCTGGCTTGGCCGCAGGCTTGGCGGCGGCGGTTTTGGCTGGCGCCTTGGCGGCAGCGGGTTTAGCGGCAGCTTTGGCTGGCGCCTTGGCAGTGGCGGCTTTGGCGGCTGGCTTGGCGGCGGTGCGAGCGGCTGGCTTGGTAGCGGCGGCTTTCGCCGGGGCTTTGGCAGCGGCCGGTTTTGCAGCCTTGGCGGCTACGGCGCGCTGGTCCAGTGCTTTGCTGGCGGCTTCACGCACCTTGCCCACACCCTGGGCCAGCTTCAGGCTGTCCTGGGCATCACGTTTGAGTTGCTGGATATAGGTGCGGGTCTGGGTCTGGCGGTCCTTGAGCGAGTCGAGCAACCCTTCAAGTTCACCAATGGCTTTCTGGGCCTTGGACTGCGCCTTGGCTTTACCTGCCTTGGCCGCGTCCTGCATTTTCAGGCGACCATTGTGCAGTTTCTCTTGTGCCTTGCCCCGTTGCTTTTCCAACTTGGCCAGCAGTTTTTCCGCATCAGCCAGCGCTTGCGAGCAGGCATCTTCCAAATGTTCGAGCAGGCTGCCCGAAAGTTGCTGGAGCAGGTGCAACGGCGTACTTACTGGCTTCTTTTTGGCCGACATGGTTTACCTCCTGGCTGACGAGATTGCGGCTCATACTATGCTTCTGCTGCTACCGCCGCTAGGGCATGTTGACAGTAATATTTACGCCGCGTTGCATGCCTGGGCAAAGTTGTTATCTTGCAGCTCCGTGAAAGTGTAGTTGCTGAATTAAGCGTTGCTCATATTTGGCTGATACTGGCCCACCCCGATGTTGGCTGTAACGGCCCGCTCATTGCGCAGGAACTGCCCATGCCTCGTTTTCTTGTTTTAGGTTTGTGCCTGGTGGCGCCCTTTGCCCTGGCCAATGCGGACGACCACGACCTGGCTTACAGCCTGGGCGCCAGCCTGGGCGAGCGCTTGCGCACCGAGATGCCTGGCTTGCAACTGGACGCCTTGGTCGAAGGCCTGCGCCAGTCCTATCAAGGGCAGCCGCTGAAGCTCGACAAGGCACGCATGCAGGCCGTACTGCAGCAGCATGAGGCGCAGGCAGACAGCACGGCGGAGCAGGCCGAGGCAGACAAGCTCAAGGCGGTGGAAACACGCTTCATGGCCAACGAGCGGGCACGGGCCGGTGTGCATGAGCTACCCGAAGGCGTGCTCTACAGCGAACTGCAAAGTGGCGCCGGGGCACAGCCCAAAGCGGGGGGCAAGGTACAGGTTCGTTACGTGGGCAGGTTGCCGGACGGCTCGGTGTTCGATCAGAACCAACAGCCGCAGTGGTTCAGCCTGGGCTCGGTGATCGAGGGGTGGCAGGTGGCCTTGCCTCGGATGCATGCAGGCGCCAAATGGCGCCTGGTGATTCCGTCGGCACAAGCCTACGGCGCAGAGGGCGCGGGTGACCTGATCGCACCCTATACGCCTTTGGTATTCGAGATCGAACTGCTGGCAGTTGGCGACTGACGCCAAGCCTCAGGCTTCGACTGCGCCCTCTTCCTTGTGCGCGTTGTGCAGCACCTCGATCAGGCAATCTTCCAGCTCGAAGCGCTCGTGCAGCAGGCCGCCCAGCTTGGCCAGTTTTTCGGCGAAGCGCTCAGGGTCCTTGCACTCGCCCTTCTCGCAATGGTCATTGAATGCCAGGGCGATCTGGGTACTGTCATCGATACGTGGGTTGATCTGTGTGGCCAGTTCAAGGCCACGCGTATCACCGAAGGCCTTGGCTTCGCTGACCAACTGTTCGCTGACCTCGAAGTGCCAGGCCGACACGTAGTCGACCAGGACCGCACAGAAATCGCGGTTCTTGTCCTTGTCGGCGAAGGCCGGCTTGGCGTCGCGCAACGCGCGGAAAGCCTGCACCAGCTCCTGGCGCTCCAAAAGCCAACGGTCGATCAGCTTATGAACCCCGCCCCAGCGTTCCTGGGCGTTCTGACAACTATCGAGCATGGCGATCTCTTCCCTTCTGGGTAGATGCCGCTGCACCTCGCACCACGACCGCGCAGCACAAAGGTGACATCAGCAGGACGGCATCGAGCAGTTGTATTTTCGGTATGCGTGCTGGGAGATTATTCCCGCGCGTGCTGACCATCAAGGTACTCAGCAGACAAAGTTCATACAAGTGTTTAATACCCCCTGGCAACGCCATTGGTCGCGATGGCGCCCCAGGCGTGCGCCAGGTCAAGTACCGGCCAGGGTGCGGAAACGATACGCCAGCAGGTGGCTCAAGGGCAGCGCAGCCAGCAACAGGAACGCCAACAGGCTCCATTCAGGCAGCGTCAGGTCGAAAAAACTCCAGGTCAGCGAGTGGCAATCCGGCCCACCCAGCAGTAACTGCCGGGCAGCCTCGCGCCAGGATTGCTCGAACACCCGCCAGATCGGCGCCGGGCATACATGGACCGCCCCACTCGCCCCTTGCAGCCAGACATGCCGGGCGGCCAGCAGCGCCCCCGTCAGCGAGCAGGCCAGCAGCGCCCGCGTGTAACCGCGGCTGGTCGAAGGCGCCTGTACCACTGCGCCCAGGCAAAGCATCGCGTACAGGCCCAACAGCAGGCGCTGGGTGAAGCACAACGGGCACGGTATCAGCCCCAGCGTATATTCCAGGTAATAGGACCCGACCAGCACCGCCAACGAGGCCAGGCAGGCAGGGACAAAGAAAGTGCGTAAACGGGCCGGCAGCATGGGCAATGGTGGTCCCGGGGAATGAAGTGGCTTGAAACGGTAGAGGAAACAACCGCTTTGTTTCAAGGCACTACAGGGACGACAAGTCGCTGAATAGCAAAGGAAGTTTCCATTCTGTAAGTAGGAAACGTCTTAAGAAGTGGATTGCAGATCTAACTTACATTGCCAGACAAGTTACCCAGCCCCTGAATCCGCACTTCGGCGCGGGCTCAGGGGTGGCTCAGGCAAAGGTTCAGGCGCGTACGGCTTCTGGCAACGGCAGCGCCAACAGACGCTCATCCAGCAAACCAAGGCCTTCCTGGAACAGTTGGTTGCTGCGCTCGGTCTCGCCAAGGCCGGCGAGCAGGCGGGCCAGCTCGGCGCAGGTTTCCGGGTTGCGTTCCATCCGCAAGCTGCTTTCCAGATAGTCACGCGCCTTGCCCCACAGGCGGTTCTGCAAGCTCAGGCGGCCGAGGGTCAGCAACAGGCTCGGGTCTTGAGGGTTGGCTTTAAGCCAGCCTTCGGCAGCCTGTAGCTGACGTGCCGGGTCATCACCGCGCACCAGGCCATACAAACGGGCCAGGTGGCTTTCGTATTCGCGCTTGAGGGCGGTGCGCAACACCTGCTCCGCCTCGCCCTGGGCGCCCACCTGCCGCAGTTGCTCGGCATAGGCCAGCACCAGTTGCGGTTCCTGGCGCTGGGCGGCGGTAAGCTGTTGCCAGGCGCGCTCCAAGGCCTGACGCGCACTTTGCGCATCTTCGCCCCGGGTCGTCGCCAGGCTCAGGTTCTGGCCCCAGGCGCGTTTTTCCAGTTCGGCGAGCTCATCGGCCGGCAGCACCTTGCCCTTGCGCAGCTCAGGCAGCAGACGAATCAGCGCCGACCAGTCGCCGCGCCCCAGGTGCAGGCGCTGCAGCAGGCGCAGTACCTGGCCGTTGTGCGGGTGTCGCTCGTGCATGACCAGCAGGGTTTCCAGGGCGCCGTCGGTATCACCGCGGTCCATCTGCAACTGGGCATGGGTCAGGGCAATGGCAAGCTCGGCCTGCGGCTGACGCTCCAGAGCACGCTCGAGCAACTGGTCGCTGTCTGCCGTGCGGCCTTGCTCGTTGGCCGCGCGGGCGGCACCGAGGTAGTACAGCAAGGGTTGGCGCTCGGCTTCGGCGGCGCGGTGCAGATGGCGTTGGGCGCTGGCCCAGCGGCCCTCGGCGAGGTCCAACTGGCCTTGCTCGATGGCCACCCGGATGCGACGGCTGCGGTTGCGTCGCGACCACGGGTTGACCACACCACTGGAGGTCAGCACCAGGCCGACCAGGTAGCGCAGCAACCAGAGCACGGCGATTACGGCGATCAGCCCGGCCAACGCCGCCCACAGTCCCGACTGGTAACGGAAGCTGCCATAGGAGATCAACACATAGCCACTGTGCTTGGCCACCGCGATACCCAGCGCGGCGGCGATCACGATCGCCAGCACGGCCAGCAGGTAGACCCGCTTCATGGTTTGCCCCCTTCACCCTCGGCCGGCAGGTGACGGCGCTGGATGTAGGCCTGCACCGAGGCCAGGCTCTCGCTCAGGTCAGGGGTGACGACAGACACCGGCTGCTCGGCCAGGGCGTTGAGGCTGTCGAGCATGGCCTTGCTCTGCGGGTTGTCGGCGTTGAAGTTGGCCAACAGCACAGAGCGCGCATCATCCAGCGCCTGGGTGTAGACCTTGGCCTCGCCGTTGAGCGCCGCCCACTGGGCCTGCTCGATGGTCAGGCTGAGGGCCAGGCGCAACTGGTTGAGCGACTGCCCGGCCAGCAGCGGCCGCACGTTGTCATCGGCATTGAAGTCGATCTGGAAGTACTTGGAGATTTCCGCCCACCACTGCGACCAGCGACTGGCGCCATCGCCGTCGGCAGTCAGCGCGCCAAGGGCATCGGCGTTGCTGTCGAACTCGGGCGACTGGGCGCTGAGCTGCTGCACCAGTTCACGTTGCGCGGCCAGCTTGAGGTACAGGCCGGTGCGGTCGGGTTGCTGGGTGCTGTTGAGCGTTGCCAGGCTGCGTGCCAATTGCTCGCGGGCGGCGAAGGCGCCTGGGTCGCTCTGCTCGCGCAGGATTTCGTCGGCGCCTTCGACCAGCGCCTTGGCACTGGTGATGTCTTGCAGGGCCGAGAGGCGCAGGGTGGCCAGGCGCAGCAAGTGCTCGGCCTCTGCCAGGCGCCATTCCTTGCGGCTTTCGCCAAGCACGGTTTCCAGGCGCTGGCTGAGGCGCTGCTGGTCGCCTTGCAGCTGCGAGACCAGCCGGCGGCGGTCTTCCAGCTCGCTGGCGGCCGGCAGGCTGGCCAACTGTGCACTGATCTGCTGCTCACGCTGCTGCAGCGCTTCGGCGCGCTGGTTCAGCGCTTCAAGGTGCTGCCCTTGGTTGAACTCGTTGCCTTGCAGTTGACGCACCTGCCAGACACCCCAGCCACCTATTGCGACCCCGGCCGCTCCCAGCAGCAGGGCCAGTGCTGCCAGACCACTGCCGGAGCGCTTGGCAGGTGGGGCTGTGACGGGGTCCGCCGGCGTCTGGGCCGACGGCTGATCATTATTGGACAAGACAGTTTCGCTCACGTATCCATCCTTTGCATGGGGGCGCTTGGCGTTCAGCTTAGCGCCTTAAGAGGCAGGTGCAGCGCGGCGCTGCACAGCTGCCAGCAAGGCCGTGGCACTGGCGCCACGGCAATCCACAACCTGTTGGGCCCCGGCGGCCCTGGCCTGCTCGGCAACCCGCGGGCTCGGCACGAACAGCGGCAGACGCGCTACCTGCGGCCAATCGGCGCCGGCCATCTGCTGCAAGTGTTCAAAGCCCTGCCCACTGCTGACCACCAGGCCATTGAGGCGTTCCGCTTCGATGCGACGCATCAAGGCGCCCGCCGGGTATTCCGGCAGGCTGCGACGATACAGTTCCAGATAATCGACACTAGCACCTTGCTCTGCAAGACGCTCTGCCAGCAGTTCGCGACCTCCGACGCCGCGGACGATCAAGACACGCGGCGCAGGCACGCCGATAGCCTCGCGCAGGGCCGCCAGCGCGAGCAAGGCTTCACTGTCGTCACCTTGCGCTGGGCAGGCCACCTCAAGGCCCGCGCCCTGCAGCACCGCTGCGGTCGCCTCGCCCACCGTGAACCAGCCTTGAGCCGGTGGCTGTAGCCCGGCCTGGTCCAGCCGTTCGAGCAGCAACCTGGCTGCCGGCTTGCTGACCACGATGATTGCCTGAAAGCCCTGCAGCCCAGCCAGCAACTGGCGTTGCCGCTCGTCCACGGCGACAGCGTCTATCGCCAGCAGCGGCAGACAACTGCTAGCCACCCCCGCCGCCGCCAGCCGTTGCGCCAGTGCTGTGCAGTCATCGGCGGGCCGGGTCAGCAACAGGCGCCAATCACTCACGGGTGCCCGGCCTCGCCATAGACTTCCTTGAGGATGGCTTCGGCGCCCTGGCCCAGCAGGTCTTCAGCAACCTGCACGCCCAACGCCTCAGCCGCTGCGCGCGGCGCCCGGGCGTCGGCCACCAGCAAGGTGCCACCGCTGGGCTGGCCGACCAGGCCACGCAGCCACAGCTGGTCGCCTTCAAGTACCGCGTAGCAGGCGATCGGCACCTGGCAGCCGCCATTGAGGTGTTTGTTCAATGCCCGTTCGGCCACCACCCGGTCGGCGGTGTCGAGATGGTGCAGTGGCGCCAGCAGCGCATGGATTTCGCTGTCAGCGCTGCGGCATTCGATGCCCACCGCGCCTTGGCCGCCCGCTGGCAGGCTGTCGTCGACGCTGATGCTGGAGGTGATGCGGTCTTCGAAACCGAGGCGGATCAAGCCGGCCGCAGCGAGGATGATCGCGTCATATTCGCCGGCATCGAGCTTGGCCAGGCGGGTATTGACGTTGCCCCGCAGGAAGCGGATTTCGAGGTCCGGGCGGCGCGCCAGCAACTGGGCCTGACGGCGCAGGCTGGAGGTACCGACGATGCTGCCGGCGGGCAAGGCTTCAAGGCTTTCGAAACGGTTGGAAACGAACGCATCGCGCGGGTCTTCGCGCTCGCAGATGCAATACAGGCCCAGGCCTTCGGGGAAGTCCATGGGCACATCCTTCATCGAATGCACGGCGATGTCGGCTTCGTTGTCCAGCAGGGCGGTTTCAAGCTCTTTGACGAACAGGCCCTTACCGCCGATTTTCGCCAGCGGCGCGTCGAGCAGCTTGTCACCGCGGCTGACCATGGGCACCAGGGTCACGATCAGCCCAGGGTGAGCCTGCTCGAGGCGGGCTTTGACGTATTCGGCCTGCCACAGGGCCAAGGCACTTTTACGGGTGGCAATGCGGATTTCGCGAGTGGACATGGAACGCCCCGATGCAGAGAAATACCGCCGATGATAACAGCTCCGATGGCATCGCTAGCAGATACGGGTCAAAGGCGGTGCGGTGGGGGTGGCTGTTGTGTTTGTGCCCACGGATGTCTGTTTGTAGGAGCGGCCTTGCGTCGCGAAAGGGCCGCGAAGCGGCCCCGGCAATCTGTGCGGCGAAGCTGAAAACCTGGGGCTGCTTTGCGACCCCGGCAATCTGTGCGGTGAAGCTGAAAACCTGGGGCTGCTGCGCAACCCTTTCGCGACGCAAGGCCGCTCCTACAACAGGCAGCGCACGGCGGGTCAGAGCGTCTGCATCATCTTGCGCACGCCAGCCACGTGGCGCCGGCTGACGGTCAGCGCATCACCGTCAAGGCCCTTGAGAAACAGCTGAAAATGCCCCAGCGGCGTGCGCTGCAGGCGTTCGATACGTTCGCGGGCCACCAGCGCGTTGCGATGGATGCGCACAAAGCGATCGCCAAATTCATCTTCCAGGGCCTTGAGCGGCTCATCGAGCAGCACTTCCCCGGTCTCGTGGCGCAAGGTCACGTATTTGTGGTCAGCAATGAAATAGATGACCTGGGGCAACGGAATCAGCTCGATACCTTTTCGCGTTCGCGCGCTGATATGGCTGCGCGGTCCTCCGCCTTCATTGGCAGGCCGGGTAAGCGCCGCCAACTGGGCGCGGTTGGGCTTCTCGGCCTTGCGCAAGGCATCACGCAGCGCCTGGGGCTGGAAGGGTTTGGTCACATGGCTGAGGGTGCTGTCCTTGAAAGCCTCGGTGCCGTATTCGTCGTCGCCGGTGCAAAACACCACCGACGGCGGCGCCTCGCGTTCGCACAGGCGAGCGGCAACCTGCAGGCCATCCAGGCCGGGCATGCCGATGTCGAGCAGGACGACATCAGGCTTGAGGCTTTCAATCAGCGCCAGGGCTTCCTCGCCGTTGGTGGCGCTAGGCTCCAGCACGGTGTAACCCTCCAGTTCGCCGAGCAGCCTACTGAGGCGTTCACGGCCTTGGGGTTCGTCATCAACGATCAGGACATTCATAATTGCGCTGGATTCCTGAATGAGTCTCGCACAGGTATAGCGTAGACAGATGTGGTTCGAGCGACACTGCGGTCACGCTCTAGACCGGTGCGATGGCCAAAGATTCACTCGGCCGGCAGATTCACTGCCAGTCCTCTGTCCAACTGTAGACGGTCCATGGAACACTGCCGTTCAATCCTGCAAATCCTTGTGTGCGTGTCTGCCTGCCGTTTTCGGGTCATTTCTCTCGACCGGCGCCCTGCGGCAGCAAGCCCAACCCTGCTATCATCGTTGCCACTTTTTCGTTCACGCCTGCAATGAGTGAATCCATGAGCACCGACAAGACCAATCAGTCCTGGGGCGGCCGCTTCAGTGAGCCCGTCGACGCCTTCGTCGCCCGTTTCACCGCTTCGGTCGATTTCGACAAGCGCCTGTACCGCCACGACATCATGGGTTCGATCGCCCACGCCACCATGTTGGCGCAGGTCGGCGTGCTCAGCGATGCCGAGCGCGACACCATCATCGATGGCCTGAAGACCATCCAGGGCGAAATCGAGGCCGGCAACTTCGACTGGCGCGTCGAGCTTGAAGACGTGCACATGAACATCGAGGCACGCCTGACCGATCGCATCGGCATCACCGGTAAAAAACTGCACACCGGCCGTAGCCGAAACGACCAGGTGGCCACCGACATCCGCCTGTGGCTGCGCGACGAGATCGACCTGATCCTGGCCGAAATCACCCGCTTGCAAAAGGGCCTGCTGGAGCAGGCCGAGCGTGAAGCCGACACCATCATGCCCGGCTTCACCCACCTGCAGACGGCCCAGCCGGTCACCTTCGGCCACCACCTGCTGGCCTGGTTCGAAATGCTCAGCCGCGACTACGAGCGCCTGGTCGACTGCCGCAAGCGCACCAACCGCATGCCCCTGGGCAGCGCCGCGCTGGCAGGCACCACCTACCCGATCGACCGCGAGCTCACCTGCAAGCTGCTGGGCTTCGAGGACGTGTCTGGCAACTCGCTGGACGGCGTTTCCGACCGCGACTTCGCCATCGAATTCTGCGCTGCAGCGAGCATCGCCATGATGCACCTGTCGCGCTTCTCCGAAGAGCTGGTGCTGTGGACCAGCGCGCAGTTCCAGTTCATCGACCTGCCTGATCGCTTCTGCACCGGCAGCTCGATCATGCCGCAGAAAAAGAACCCGGACGTACCGGAGCTGGTACGTGGCAAGAGCGGCCGCGTGTTCGGCGCGCTGACCGGCCTGCTGACCCTGATGAAAGGCCAACCGCTGGCCTACAACAAGGACAACCAGGAAGACAAGGAACCGCTGTTCGACGCCGCCGATACCCTGCGCGACTCGCTGCGTGCCTTTGCCGACATGATCC
>Ga0213828_1000585_pt1 | contig 34441 bp, 34 predicted proteins | sample MC6MC0897MG_FD_180664 | JGI IMG/M metagenome (GOLD analysis project Ga0213828, IMG submission 180664) | Enriched soil aggregate microbial communities from Iowa State University, Ames, United States - MC6-MC0897-MG | ecosystem: Environmental > Terrestrial > Soil > Unclassified | place: USA: Iowa...
AGGGTGTCCTGGACCAGGTCGCGCAGGTTGAACGGAATGCTGTCGAGCACCAGCTTGCCGGCCTCGATCTTGGAGAAGTCGAGGATCTCGTTGATGATCCCCAGCAGGTTGTCGGCGGACTTCTCGATGGTGCTCAGGTAATCCAGCTGGCGCGGCGTCAGTTCGCTTTTCTGCAGCAGGTGGGTGAAACCGAGGATGCCGTTGAGCGGGGTGCGGATCTCGTGGCTCATGTTGGCCAGGAACTCCGACTTGATCCGGCTGGCCTCCAGGGCTTCCTTGCGGGCCATGTCCAGCTCGATGTTCTGGATCTCGATGGTTTCCAGGTTCTGGCGCACGTCCTCGGTGGCCTGGTCGATGCTGTGCTGCAACTCTTCATGGGCGCTGTGCAGGGTCTCGGCCATGCGGTTGATGCCGCGGGCCAGCTCGTCCAGCTCATGGCTGCCCATGGCCGGCAGGCGTTCGTCGAGGTGGCCGTCCTTGAGCTGATTGACCGTGTGCTTGATGCGTTTGATCGGGTCGTTGATGGTGCGGCTCATGCGCAGGGCCAGCAGGCCGCTGAGGGCCAGGCAGGCGAGGATCAACAACAGGCTGGTGAACAGGTTGCGGTAGCCCCGCAGCAGGGTGCCGTCATGCGACAGTTCGATTTCGACCCAGCCCAGCAGGCGTTCGGCCTCGGCTGGCACCGCATCGGTGGCCAGGTCGCGGTGGTGGCCGAAGACCGGCATCAGGTAGCGGGTGGCATCATTGCCGGTGCGTTGCAGCAACTGGGTGCCGGTGCCGCCGCTTGGCGGCTGGTTGAGCATGCTCGGGCCGGCATGGGCCAGGCGCGTGCGGTCCGGGGCAAGGAAGGCAACGGCGCGCACATCGGCTTGCTCCAGGGTCTGTGCGGCAATCCGCTCCAGTTGCGCGGGCGCCAGGCGGGCCATGGCGGGCGCAGCCAGTGGCGCCAGTTGCTCGGCGATCATCTTGCCGCGTTGCAGCAGCTGGGTGCGCAAATCGCTTTGCTGCAACCAGGTGAAATAACTGCCCAGTACCAGCGCCATCAGGCCGGCAGGCAGCAGGGCCAACAACAGGACCCGGCTTCTGATTCCCAAACGATCGAGCACACTTGCCTCCTGTCATGTGCCTGGACGCCGTCAACCGCGTGACGGACCAAGCCGGGAAGTTACTCCGCCTGTTCCGGTATTGCACTCATTTGTCTGTCTTTTCGTGGCCTTGGCAAGGCATTGGTCGCAGGGCGGTTGCTTACAGCCGAGCGGATGCTCAATAATTGCGCAATTGAGAATGCATGGCAGTTGCTAATGAATCCCGTAGCTATTCACACCTCCAACATCCTCGCGATCGAGGATGACCCGGTGCTGGGCGCCTATCTGCACGAAGAGCTGCAGCGGGGTGGTTTCCAGGTGACCTGGTGCCGCAATGGCCTCGAAGGCCTTGAAACGGCAGGCCGTCAGGCCTTCGATGTGGTGCTCATGGACATCCTGCTGCCTGGGCTCAACGGCCTGGATGCACTGGCCCAGTTGCGCCTGCGCAGCGCCACGCCGGTAATTCTGATGTCGGCGCTGGGCGCCGAGGCCGATCGTATCAGCGGTTTTCAGCGGGGCGCCGACGACTACCTGCCCAAGCCCTTCAGCATGGCCGAACTGCAGGTGCGCATCGAGGCGATCCTGCGGCGTGTGGCCCTGGAGCGGCGTCATCAGCCGCAGCAGGAAGCCGTTTCAGGCGGTTTGCAGTTTGACGAAGCGCTCAGCGATGTACGGCTCGAAGGGCGCCTGGCCGGCCTCACCCCGAGCGAATACCGGCTGCTCGAGATCCTCAACCGCAACCTGGATGAGGTGCTGAGCAAACCCTTCCTTTATCAGCAGGTTCTGCAGCGGGGTTACTCGCGGCATGATCGCAGCCTGGACATGCACGTCAGCCAGATTCGCCGCAAGCTCAAGGGCATCGGCTACCAGGAGCGGCAGATCCGCACCGTCTGGGGCAAGGGCTACGTGCTCAGCGCCAGCGAAATGGAGTAGGCCATGCTCGACCGCCATTCACTGTTCTGGAAGCTGGCCATTCTGTTGGTGGGCTTCTGCCTGCTGATGATCGGCCTGAGCTACACCTGGGGCCGGCACATGGAAACCCAGAACGCCTTCCTTTCCGAGCCGGCGCGGCAGTTGCTGCGCGGCTACGCGGCCGAGGCCGAACGGGCCTGGCGTAGCGGCGGGCGAGCAGGGCTGGACCAGTGGGTGGGCGAGATGCACCAGCGCGAGCGCGGCTGGGTCGGCGTGCTCGACAGCAACCTGCGGCCGCTCGACAGCGCCACCCTGCGCCCCGATATCATGCAAAGGCTGACGCGCCTGCGCAGCGTCGACTGGCCCATGAGCCGGCGCAGTGTCGACCAACCTTGGCTGCGCATTCCATTCCCGGGGGCGCCGGAGCAGGGCATGCTGGTGATCGAGCTGCCCGAACGCCTCAACCCCGGCCAGTACCGCGTACTGTGGCGGGTGGTGACCAACGGCATCATCCCTGGCCTGTTCACCCTGCTGCTGTGCGTGGGCCTGTACCGCATGCTGATCGTGCCGCTCAACCAGTTGCGTGAGCAGGCCAATGCCTGGCGCGCCGACCAACTGTCGGCGCGCCTCGACCCGCGCACCATCGCCCGGCATGACGAGCTTGGCGAGCTGGCCCGGGCGTTCGACCAGATGGCCGACCGGCTACAGGGCACCGTGGCCCTGCAGCAGCAGATGTTGCGCGACCTGTCCCACGAAATGCGCACGCCGCTTAGCCGGCTGCGTGTGGCCTGTGACGGCGAAACCGACCTGCAGGGCCTGCGCGAGCGGCTGGCGCGTGAGGTGGACTGCATGCAGCAACTGGTCGAGGGCACCTTGCAGCTGGCCTGGCAAGACGCCGAGCGCGCGCCGATGAACCTGGAGCCGATCCAGGTCCAGGCGCTGTGGGACCTGCTCGCCGAAGATGCCAGTTACGAAAGCGGCTGGTCACCCGCGCGGCTGCGCTGCGAACTGCCCGCCAGTTGCTGGGTGCAAGGCAACCTCAATTACCTGGCCCAGGCGCTGGAAAACCTGCTGCGCAATGCCATCCGTCACTCGCCGGCCGACGGCCAGGTGCGCCTCGGCGGGCAGCGCGAGGGCAACCACTGGTGGCTGTGGCTGGAGGATGAAGGCCGGGGCGTGGCCGAGGAGGACCTGGAACGGATCTTCGCGCCGTTTTCCCGGCTGGATGGTTCGCGCCCCGGCGACGGCGGGTTCGGCTTGGGGTTGAGCATTGCCCGCAGCGCCATCCAGCGCCAGGGCGGGACCTTGTGGGCGGAGAATGGCAAGCGGGGCCTGCGCTTGTGGATGCGCCTGCCCGCGCATGAACCCGTTGGCCGCGAACAGGACGACAAGCGGCCGCAGCGCACCGCTTATAGCGTGTAGCTATATGCATCACAGATTGCGTGATATGGCCGGGAAAGGTTTGCCGGTATGATAGGCGCCCCTGCCGTCCGGATTGTGAAATACGCCATGACCTTGCAGTACCCAACCATCGCCGATTGCGTCGGCAATACGCCCCTGGTTCGCCTGCAGCGCATTGCCGGAGAGACCAGCAACACGCTTCTGCTCAAGCTCGAAGGCAACAATCCCGCCGGCTCGGTCAAGGACCGCCCGGCGCTGTCGATGATCACCCGCGCCGAACTGCGCGGCCAGATCAAACCTGGCGACACGCTGATCGAGGCCACCTCGGGCAACACCGGCATCGCCCTGGCGATGGCGGCAGCGATCAAGGGTTACAAGATGATCCTGATCATGCCGGACAACTCCACCGCCGAACGCAAGGCCGCCATGACGGCCTACGGCGCCGAGTTGATCCTGGTGACCAAGGAGGAGGGCATGGAAGGTGCCCGTGACCTCGCCGAGAAGCTGCAGGCCGAAGGCCGCGGCCTGGTGCTCGACCAGTTCGCCAATGGCGACAACCCGATCGCCCACTACAACAGCACCGGCCCGGAGATCTGGCAGCAGACCCAGGGCAACATCACCCATTTCGTCAGTTCCATGGGTACCACCGGCACCATCATGGGCTGCTCGCAGTACCTCAAGGAGCAGAACCCGGCGGTGCAGATCATCGGCCTGCAGCCGATGGAAGGCTCGGCTATCCCGGGCATCCGTCGGTGGCCGGAGCAATACCTGCCGAAAATCTTCGACGCCAGCCGCGTGGACCGCGTGGTCGACATGTCGCAGCAGGAAGCCGAAGACATCACCCGCCGCCTTGCCCGTGAAGAGGGCATTTTCTGCGGCGTGTCTTCCGGCGGTGCGGTCGCGGCGATGCTGCGCCTGTCTCGCGAGGTGGAAAACGCGGTAATGGTCGCAATCATCTGCGACCGTGGTGACCGATACCTGTCCACTGGCCTGTTTGACCCGAGCTAAATGTCCAAGAAGAAAAGCAACAGCGGCCTGCGCTTCCAGCCAGCCGGTGGCAACCGTAGCCCTCAGGTTCCCGTGGGCAAGAAACAGCGCCTGGATATCGAGCGCCTGGCCGGTGACGGCCGTGGCATCGCATTCCATGAAGGGCGTACCTGGTTCGTCAGCGGCGCGTTGGCCGGTGAGGCCGTCGAGGCCCGCGTGCTCAATGCCCGCGGCAAGGTGGTGGAGGCGCGCCTGGAACGCGTGCTGCAGGCCAGCCCCGAACGGCGCGAGGCGCCGTGCCGGCACTATGCCCGCTGTGGTGGCTGCAACCTGCAGCATTTGCCCCACGAAGGGCAACTGGCGCTCAAGCAGCGCACGCTGGCCGAGCAACTGCAGCGGGTTGCCGGCCTACAACCCGACGCATGGGCCGCCCCGCTGAGCGGGCCGGAATTCGGCTACCGACGCCGGGCGCGGGTAGCCGTGCGCTGGGACATCAAGGCGCGTCAGCTGGAAGTCGGCTTCCGTGCCGAAGCCAGTCAGGAGATCATTTCCATCGACGAATGCGCGGTGCTGGTACAGCCCTTGCAGTCGATTCTGCGTCACTTGCCGACCGCCTTGCGTGCGTTGAGCAAACCGCAGGTAATCGGCCATGTCGAGCTGTTCAGCGGCATTGCCGAAGCCGTGCTGGTACGCCATGTCGCGCCGCTGGCGGAAGATGACCTGGCACGCCTGCAGGCATTTTGCAGCGAGGCCGGGGCGCAGCTCTGGCTGCAGGGTGAAGGTGAGCCGGCGCCCGTGGATACGGCCGCGAAACTGGGCTTTGCCCTTGAGCCCTGGCAGTTGGAACTGGCCTGGCGCCCCGGCGACTTCGTGCAGGTCAACGCGCAGGTCAACACGGCGATGATCGAGCAGGCCCTGGCCTGGCTCGCACCCACGGCCGACGAGCGTGTGCTGGACCTGTTCTGCGGCCTGGGCAACTTTGCCCTGCCGCTGGCCCGCCAGGCCCGTGAAGTGGTGGCGGTGGAAGGTGTACAGGCCATGGTCGATCGGGCTGCGGCCAATGCCCGAAACAACAATGTGCATAACGCACGGTTTTTTCAGGCCGATTTATCGCAGCCTTTGGCAGGTGCCGAATGGGCCGCCGAAGGCTTTTCTGCGGTACTCTTGGATCCACCGCGCGACGGTGCTTTCGAGGTGGTGCGAGATATCGCCCGCCTCAAGGCCAAGCGGCTGGTCTACGTATCGTGCAACCCGGCCACGCTGGCGCGAGACGCCCAGGTGCTGGTCGGTCAGGGGTACCGGTTAAAAAGGGCCGGGATTCTCGACATGTTTCCTCAGACGGCGCATGTCGAGGCCATGGCGTTATTCGAGGCGGGCTAGCAGACTGGCCCGTTGGTGGGGTTGCCAGGGAATGGCGGCCACACAGTGGAAGCCTGCGTACCCGCGTGGTGCGCTGTATGGAAAGGTAAAACAAAGATGGTACAGGTGAGAGTGCACCAGCCGGTCAACACCGACGGCAGTATCAATCTCGAAGCATGGCTGGATCATGTGGTAAGCGTCGATTCGGCCCTGAATCGCGCGGAACTCAAAGAAGCCTGCGAGTTCGCTCACGAAGTCGAGAGAAAGGGTAACCCTGCCAAGCATTCCTGGGCCGACGGTACGTCCAGCTTCCAGGCGGGCCTGGAGATCGCCGAAATTCTCGCCGACCTCAAGCTCGACCAGGATTCGCTGGTAGCGGCCGTCATCTACCGCTCGGTGCGCGAAGGCAAAGTGACCTTGGCCGAAGTCAGTCAGCGCTTTGGGCCGGTGGTGTCCAAATTGATCGACGGCGTGCTGCGCATGGCGGCCATCAGTGCCAGTCTCAGCCCGCGCCAATCGTTGGTGCTGGGCTCCCAGGCGCAGGTCGAGAACCTGCGCAAGATGCTCGTGGCCATGGTCGACGATGTGCGCGTGGCGCTGATCAAGCTGGCCGAGCGCACCTGTGCAATCCGCGCGGTCAAGGCTGCCGACGACGATAAACGCCTGCGTGTCGCGCGCGAAGTGTTCGACATCTATGCACCACTGGCTCACCGCCTGGGTATCGGTCACATCAAGTGGGAGCTGGAAGACCTGTCTTTCCGTTACCTCGAACCCGACCAGTACAAACAGATCGCCAAGCTCCTGCACGAGCGCCGGCTGGACCGCGAGCGCTTCATCAGCGACGTGATGAACCAGTTGCAGAACGAACTGCTGGCCACCGGCGTGAATGCCGATATCAGTGGCCGGGCAAAACACATCTATTCGATCTGGCGCAAGATGCAGCGCAAAGGCCTGGAATTCAGCCAGATCTACGATGTGCGCGCAGTGCGCGTGCTGGTGCCGGAGATCCGCGACTGCTACACCGCATTGGGCATCGTTCATACGCTGTGGCGGCACATCCCCAAGGAGTTCGACGACTACATCGCCAACCCCAAGGAGAACGGCTACCGCTCGTTGCACACGGCGGTGATCGGCCCCGAGGGCAAGGTGCTGGAGGTGCAGATCCGTACCCATGGCATGCACGAGGAAGCCGAACTAGGCGTGTGCGCGCACTGGCGCTACAAGGGTACCGACGTCAAGCCCAGCTCCAATCATTACGAAGAGAAGATTTCCTGGCTGCGCCAGGTGCTCGAGTGGCATGAAGAGCTGGGTGACATCGGCGGCCTGGCCGAACAGCTGCGGGTCGACATTGAGCCTGACCGGGTCTATGTGTTCACCCCCGACGGCCATGCCATCGACCTGCCCAAGGGCGCTACACCGCTGGACTTCGCCTACCGCGTGCACACCGAAATCGGTCACAACTGCCGCGGCGCCAAGATCAACGGGCGTATCGTGCCGCTCAACTACAGCCTGCAGACGGGCGAGCAGGTCGAGATCATCACCAGCAAACACGGCAACCCCAGCCGTGACTGGTTGAACTCCAACTTGGGTTACGTCACCACCTCGCGGGCACGGGCGAAGATTGTCCATTGGTTCAAGCTGCAGGCACGCGACCAGAATGTGGCGGCCGGCAAGACCTTGCTCGAACGTGAACTCAGCCGCCTGGGCCTGCCCCAGGTGGATTTCGAGCGCCTGGCCGAGAAGACCAACGTCAAGACCGCCGAAGACATGTTCGCCTCGCTGGGTGCGGGTGATCTGCGCCTGGCGCACCTGGTCAACGCCGCCCAGCAATTGCTCGAGCCCGAGCGCATCGAGCAGATCGAGCTGGTGCAACGCAAGCCCACCGGGCCGCGTACCGGCAAGCGCGGCGATATCCAGATCCAGGGTGTCGGCAACCTGCTGACGCAGATGGCCGGCTGCTGCCAGCCGCTGCCAGGCGATGCCATCGTCGGCTATATCACCCAGGGCCGGGGTGTGAGCATCCACCGCCAGGACTGCGCTTCGGTGCTGCAACTGGCAGGCAAGGAGCCAGAGCGGATGATCCAGGTCAGTTGGGGGCCGATCCCGGTGCAGACCTACCCGGTCGACATCGTCATCCGTGCCTACGACCGCCCAGGCTTGCTGCGTGACGTGTCGCAGGTACTGCTCAACGAGAAGATCAACGTGCTGGCGGTCAACACCCGCTCGAACAAGGAAGACAACACGGCGTTGATGTCGCTGACCATCGAGATTCCAGGCCTGGATGCGCTTGGGCGCTTGCTGGGGCGGATCTCGCAGTTGCCGAACATCATCGAGACGCGGCGTAATCGTACGCCTTGAGACTGGGGTGGCAGCTTCGCGGGTTCACCCGCGAGCAGCCACCACCGGAGGACCTTGCTTAATGACCTACACCCTCGAAGACCTGCTGCACCTCATGGCCCGCCTGCGTGACCCGCAACATGGCTGCCCGTGGGATTTGCAGCAGGACTACGCCAGCATCGTCCCGCACACCCTCGAAGAAGCCTACGAGGTCGCCGACACCATCGAGCGCGGCGATTTCGAGCACTTGCAGGGCGAGCTCGGCGACCTGTTGTTCCAGGTGGTCTACTACAGCCAACTGGCCCGGGAAGAGGGGCGTTTCGCCTTTGACGGGGTGGTCGACAGCATCACCCGCAAGCTGATCCGCCGCCACCCGCACGTATTCCCCACCGGCGAGCTGTACGCACCGGTGGGCACGCCCAGCCTGAGCGAGGCCGAGGTCAAGTTGCGCTGGGAACAGATCAAGGCCGAAGAGCGCGCCGAAAAGAGCGAGCCTGAACAGCTGTCGCTGCTCGATGATGTGCCTGCGGCATTGCCGGCGCTGTCGCGGGCAGCCAAACTGCAGAAGCGTGCGGCCACGGTCGGTTTCGACTGGCCTGACGCATTGCCGGTGCTGGACAAGGTCCGCGAGGAGCTGGATGAAGTTCTGCAGGCCATGGCCGACGGTGATGCCGATGCCCTACAAGACGAGGTCGGCGATCTGCTGTTTGCCACCGTCAACCTGGCCCGCCACCTCAAGCAAGACCCGGAGCATGCCCTGCGCCGCGCCAACCGCAAGTTCGAGCGACGTTTCCGCTTTATCGAACAGGCAGTGCGCGACAGCGGTCGGCCCATCGAAGATTGTAGCCTTGACGCGCTGGATGCCCTTTGGGGTGAAGCCAAACGTCAGGAAAAGAACCTGCCCAGCTGCGGCTGAGCTGTTGCATAAGTGAGTGAATTCATGAGCCTTTCCCTTCGCGACCAATTGCTCAAAGCCGGTCTGGTCAACCAGAAACAGGTCTCGCAGACCAACAAAGCCGAAAAGAAACAAAAGCGCCTGGAGCACAAAGGCCAGGTCGAGGTGGATGACACCCAGCAGCGCCTCGCCAAGGAAGCCATGGCTGACAAGGCCAAGCGTGACCAGGAGCTTAACCGCCAGCAGCAGGAAAAGGCCGAGCAAAAGGCCCGTGCCGCGCAGGTCAAGCAGTTGATCGAAGCGACTCGCCTGCCCAAGCTCAACAGCGAGGACTACTACAACTTCGTCGACGACAAGAAGGTCAAGCGCATTGCCGTCAATGCCCTGATGCGCAGCAAGCTGAGCAATGGCTCGCTGGCGGTGGTCTCTTTCGCTGGCGGCTACGAGGTGATTCCGCGTGAGGCGGCGGTGAAGATCCAGGAGCGCGACCCGCATCGCGTGCTGCTGCTCAACACCCACGTCGAAGAGGCCAACGAGGATGACCCTTATGCGGCTTACAAGATCCCTGACGACCTGATGTGGTAAGCATGAAAAACCCCGCCTAGGCGGGGTTTTCTTTTGAAGGCGGTGTCATTGCGTGGCGCGCAGGTTTTCCAGGTCTTCGAGCTCTACCCGATACTGGTGGGCTTCATGTTCGTTGTGAAACATTCCGACCAGTTGGCCCTGCTGGTGCACATCCCAGATCCGCACGCCAGCGGCCAGGCCTTCGTGGGACATTTTCGATTCGTCGCGTTCGGTTACTTGGACTGTCATCGGTAAACTCCACTTTTCAGTTGGCTGCGGCACTGTGTCGCAGGTCTTCTTTATAGAGTTTGTTAGCAGCCTAAGTAAATAAAACGGGCATGAAACAAGTTTCATGTAAGGGCGGCCAGGCAAAAAGAAGCCCCGCACAAGGCGGGGCTGCAGGTGCTTCAGGCTGCGGTTGATCAGTTACCCTTCACCGCCTTGCCATCGACCGTGCCATCCTGCAGCACGATCACATACTCCTTGCCATCGGTTTCGACCTGGCGCAGTTGCACCAGCAGGTAGTCCCAGTTCTTGGCGAACCACAGCTCGGTGATGCGCTTGCTTTGGCTCGGGTCGCGCACGCGCTCGACCTTGACCGCATCGACCTGGCCGGTCTTGGTGGTGACCTTCTCGGTGCCCAGTACGCGGAAGTCGTAGGTGTCGATCTCGTCACCGTCGACCACCTGGTAGGTCATGCTCTTCTTGCCGGCGGCCACGTCATGCTGCAGCGCCAGCTGGTAGGACGACTTGTCGAGCACGCCGCGGTTGAGCGGCAGGCTGACGGCATCGCCGCGGTCGCTACCGGTGACTTTCTTGCTGTTCCAGTCGAAGTTCAGGTCGACCTTCTTCGCCTTGCCCAGGCCGCCACGTTCGAAGTGATACTTCTGCGGCAGCAGGGTGTCGTTTTCCAGGCGCAGGGTGCTTTGCTCGGTCAGGCTGGCGATCATCATGGAAGCCCGGAAATTGAGGTCCCAGGTACCATTGGCATTCTTGACCAGGCTGCGTTCGGCGGTGCCGCTCATGGGCAGCTGCTTCCAGTCGGCGGTGTAACTGGCCGAGAAAGGCTTCAGATCAGCTGCCTGGAGGGGCAGGGCGAGCACGGCGAGAGCCAAAAGCAGGGCGCGACGCATATATTCTCCTAGGGTCGAATCAAGTGACCGCTGGCCGCCAGAGGCTGGCCATCCAGTAACGCACCGTGTTCACCCAGACGCAAGCGTCCTTCGGCGAACCAGTGCACCGCCAGCGGGTAGATCTGGTGTTCCTGGTGGTGAACCCGCTGGGCCAGGCTTTCAGCGGTGTCGTCCGACGTCACCGGTACCACAGCCTGTACGACCAGTGGGCCGCCATCGAGTTCCTCGGTGACGAAGTGTACGCTGCAGCCATGCTCGGCGTCGCCTGCCTCCAGAGCCCGGCGATGGGTATGCAAGCCCTTGTACTTGGGCAGCAGCGACGGGTGGATATTGAGCAGGCGGCCCTGATAGTGGCGCACGAAACCGCCACTGAGGATGCGCATGAAACCGGCCAGCACCACCAGGTCGGGCGCAAAGCCGTCGATGCGTGCCATCAGCGCCGCATCGAAAGCTTCGCGGCCGTCGAAGCCGGTGTGGTCCAGCACGGCGGTATCGATGCCAGCGGCTGCAGCGCGCTGCAGGCCGTAGGCATCGGCGCGGTTGGAAACCACCGCACGGATGCGCACCGGGCTGTCTTCACTGCGGCAGCTGTCGATCAGGGCTTGCAGGTTGCTGCCGGAACCCGACAGCAGTACCACTACATTGCAGGTCTTGCTCGGCATCAGTGTGCCTTGAGGTTCTGCAGCTCGACCTGGGCGGCGCCTTCGGCGGCCTGCTCGATGCGGCCGATGACCCAAGGCTGTTCGCCTTCTGCACGCAGCACGTTCAGGGCGTTTTCGACCTGGTCCTGGGCCACGCAGATGACCATGCCAACGCCGCAGTTCAGTACGCGGTGCATTTCATGCTCGTCAACGTTGCCTTGTGCCTGCAGGAAGTCGAATACCGCCGGGCGCTGCCAGCTGGCCACGTCGACCACGGCCTGGGCGTTCTTTGGCAGTACGCGCGGGATGTTGTCCAGCAGGCCGCCACCGGTGATGTGGGCCATGGCCTTGACTGCGCCGGTCTGCTTGATCAATTGCAGCAGCGGTTTGACGTAGATGCGGGTCGGCGCCATCAGCAGGTCGGTCAGTGGCTGGCCGTCGAGCTGGGTGTTTTCGATGTCCGTGCCGGACACTTCGAGGATCTTGCGGATCAGCGAGTAGCCGTTGGAGTGCGGACCGGAAGACGGCAGGGCGATCAGCGCGTCACCGGTGGCAACCTTGGAGCCGTCGATGATCTCGGCCTTTTCCACGACGCCGACGCAGAAGCCGGCCAGGTCGTAGTCTTCGCCTTCGTACATGCCTGGCATCTCGGCGGTTTCGCCACCGACCAGCGAGCAACCGGCCAGTTCACAGCCGGCACCGATGCCGGTGACTACGGTGGCGGCGACGTCGACGTTGAGCTTGCCAGTGGCGTAGTAGTCGAGGAAGAACAGCGGCTCGGCACCGCATACCACCAGGTCGTTGACGCACATGGCGACCAGGTCCTGTCCGATGCTGTCGTGCTTGTTCAGGTTCAGGGCAAGGCGCAGCTTGGTGCCGACGCCGTCGGTGCCGGAGACCAGAACCGGCTGCTTGTAGCCGGCCGGGATCTCGCAGAGGGCGCCGAAGCCGCCCAGGCCACCCATGACTTCAGGGCGTGCGGTGCGTTTTGCCACGCCCTTGATGCGTTCGACCAGTGCTTCGCCGGCGTCGATGTCTACACCGGCGTCCTTGTAGCTCAGGGAGGGTTGCTTGCTCATTGATCCAGGCCTTTAGGAGGGAGGGATTCTTAAAAACGACCATGACGGCCAAGGCCGGCTGTGTAAGCGGCGGCTGCCTGAAACGTCAGAGGTCTGCGAAGGCGCGCGATTTTATCAGGGTTGCCGTGCAGCGGCCATCCTCAGGCCGACGGGCAGGGGTCGAAAGCGTTAAAAAGGTGATGGGGGAGGGGGCTTGCTTGGGTTTTTTGGGGAGGTGGGCGAATTGAGGCGTGAAGCGGATGGTTTGAAAGTTGTGTCGCCTATGAGATCGAGCGCAGCCATTGGCGCGCGCCCCTTTGGCGCTACCTTCAATGTCGCGTCGTACAAACAAGGCGGTCGCGCGCAAATGGTACAGGCCTCACTGGCCCGAAACAAATGTGGGAGTGAGCTTGCTCGCGATGCGCCGCGCGGGCGGCGCTCGATGTCAGCCCCACCGCCTGACTCAAGACAAACCCCAAAGAAAACCATCCTTTCACTGTCTGCGACTGGTTGCCGCGCGAAGCGCTGTATAAGGTATAGACAGGACGATCATGCGAAAGGCCCCGCGCGCAGGAGCATTTGTCATTCCACCGCGGTCACAGTCTGCACGTTAACGGCCCGTTTCACCTAGTTTCTGGACAGGAATCCTTCATGCATCTTCTCAAAAATCTGGCAGCGGGATGCCTTGCCCTGGTGGCTGTCGCCGCCCAGGCCGAAACCGTCTCCGGGCTCTACCAAGTGCGTGAGCCGCTTGCAGGGCAGGGCGCCGAAGCCCGTACCCAGGCAACCGGCAAGGCCCTCGATACCTTGATTCTGCGCCTGACCGGCGACCCGAAAGCGGCGCAAAACCCGGCTTTGGCGGAGTTGCGCAAGGACCCGCAGCAAATCATCAACCAGGTCGGTACCGAAGCCGGCCCGCCCGAATCGGTGCTGGTCGAGTTCGACCCCGGCAGTACCGAACGTGCCTTGCGCAAGGCCGGCCTGGCCCTGTGGGGCAGCAACCGGCCGTCGATCATCGGCTGGTGGCTCAACGACAGCGTCGAAGGTAGCAACCTGGTCGGCGACGGCCAGGCCACTGCCCAGCCACTGCGCCGTGCGGCACAGCACCGAGGCTTGCCATTGCGCTTGCCGCTGGCCGACCTGCAGGAGCAACTGGTGGCCAACGCCAAGCAAATCGAGGCCAGTGACCCAGCGCCGCTGCGCGAAGCGTCCGAGCGCTACGCGGCCGATGCACTGCTGGCGGTCCACGCCCATGAAGCGGATGGCAAATGGCAAGGCAGATGGCAGTTGTGGGTGGGTGACCAGCGCGAGCAGGGTAATGCCGAGGGCGCCGACCAGGCGGCCTTGGCCGACGCGGTGATGCTGGCGGTGAGCAGCCGCCTGGCGCCACGCTATGTGACCCGCCCTGGTGCCAGCAGCCAGCTGCAGCTCCAGGTGCAGGGGATGAACCTGCAGCGCTACGCCGAATTGAGCCGGGTGCTCGAACCGTACGGCGCGCGACTGAAGATGGCCGAAGGCAGCACGCTGACCTACGGTGTCACCGCCAACCGCGAACAATTGCGTGCCCAACTGGGGCTGGCCAAGCTGCAGGAAGTGCCGGCCGAGCAGGTCCCCGCTGCACCCGTGGTCCCCGCGCCTGCACCTGGCGCTGCCGCAGAGCAGCCCGCAGTGCCCAAGCCGTTCGACGGCCTGCGTTTTCGCTGGTAAGGAGTACCGACCGTGACCGATATGCGCCGCTGGATCTGGCTGGGTGCGGCACTGCTGTTCGCCGTGCTGCTATATAGCTTGCACAACATTCTTGCCCCCTTTCTGATCGGTATTCTGCTGGCTTATCTGGCAGACCCTCTGGTTGACCGCCTGGAGCGCCTGGGGCTGTCACGCACCTGGGGCGTGGTGGTGGTGTTCAGTCTCTTCACCCTGCTGTTCATGGCCCTGCTGCTGGTGCTGGTGCCGATGCTGGCCAAGCAGCTGCTGCGCCTGTACGAGCTGGCGCCGCAGATGCTCGACTGGTTGCAGCATCAGGCGTTGCCTTGGGTGCAACACCGCCTTGGCCTGGCCGATGGCTTCTGGAAGTTCGACAAGATCAAGGCAGCCATTGGCGAGCACATGGGCCAGACCACCGACATCGTCGGCATCGTGCTGTCCCAGGCGACGGCTTCGAGCCTGGCCTTGATGGCCTGGCTGGCCAACCTGGTGCTGATCCCGGTGGTGGGGTTCTACCTGCTGCGTGACTGGGACCTGATGATGGCCAAGTTGCGCAGCCTGCTGCCGCGCCAGCGCGAGTCGCAAATAGTGGGGTTGGCGCAAGAGTGCCATGAAGTCCTGGGCGCGTTCGTCCGCGGCCAATTGATGGTGATGCTCGCGCTGGGCGTCATCTACTCGGCAGGGCTGATGCTGGTGGGGCTCGAACTCGGCCTGTTGATCGGCATGCTGGCGGGGTTGGCAGCCATCGTGCCGTACATGGGCTTCATCATCGGTATTGGTGCGGCGTTGGTCGCCGGCCTGTTCCAGTTCGGTGGCGACCTGTATCCGATGCTGGGCATCGTTGCGGTGTTCATGGTCGGCCAGGCGCTGGAAGGCATGGTGCTGACGCCGTTGCTGGTGGGCGACCGTATCGGCTTGCACCCGGTGGCAGTGATCTTCGCCATTCTTGCCGGTGGCGAGTTGTTCGGCTTCACCGGTGTGCTGCTGGCGCTGCCGGTGGCGGCAGTGATCATGGTGCTGCTACGTCATGTGCATGATCTGTACAAAGAGTCGGACATGTATGACGCCGATGTCGATCCGCAGTTGTAAATTACCCAGTCAGACCGAGCAGAGCAGGTCGCAAGCCTTTGATTTTGCTTGTGCTCTTCTGCTCCCTGATTGTGCCGTCCGCGTTGCGGGTATAGACTTTGCACACTGTCCACCAAAGGCCCCCTGTGGTCCCAGCGACCGCCCGCGAGCATGAAACCACCGATCCAGTTGCCCCTGGGTGTGCGCCTGCGCGATGACGCCACCTTCATCAACTACTATCCGGGCGCCAATGCTGCGGCATTGGGCTACGTCGAGCGCCTATGCGAAGCCGACGCCGGCTGGACCGAGAGCCTCATCTACCTGTGGGGCAAGCAGGGTGTCGGCCGCACCCACCTGTTGCAGGCCGCCACCCACCGCTTCCAGCAGTTGGGCGAACCCGCCGTTTACTTGCCGTTGGCGCAACTGCTCGAGCGGGGTGTCGAATTGCTCGATCACCTCGAACAGTACGAGCTGGTGTGCATTGACGACCTGCATGTAATTGCTGGCAAGGCCGACTGGGAAGAGGCCATGTTCCACCTGTTCAATCGCCTGCGTGACAGTGGCCGTCGTTTGCTGCTGGCGGCCTCCAGCTCGCCGCGCGAGCTGCCCATCAAGCTCGCCGACCTCAAGTCGCGGCTGACCCTGGCACTGATCTTCCAGATGCGTGGCATGTCCGATGAAGACAAGCTGCGTGCCTTGCAGTTGCGTGCCTCGCGCCGTGGCCTGCACCTCACCGATGAGGTCGGGCATTTCATCCTTACCCGCGGTACCCGCAGCATGAGCGCACTGTTCGATCTGCTCGAACGCCTCGACCAGGCATCGCTGCAGGCGCAGCGCAAGCTGACCATCCCTTTCCTGAAAGAAACCCTGGGCTGGTAAGCCCCTGAAAATCCTGGGCTAGAGCGGAAAAACGAAAAAGTCACATCTTTTTCGATAAAATTTGCAAATGGCCATGATAGAGGGCATAGTTTCCCCCTTCTAAAGGATTACAGACACGGTCGTGCCCATGCTAAAGCGCTTCGCACCCCTCGTGCCCCTCGCACTCGTGACCCTGCTTTTCGGCTGCGCGGCCCAAGGCCCGGTATCCCAGCCCCAGGATCACACCCCGATCGACGCCCAATCGGCGTTCAAGGCCAAAGCCTCGCCTTCGTCCGTATTCGGCGAACCGGAAGAGCTGGCCACCGAAGATGATCTGGCGGCCTTCTCCAGCAACAGCAAGCCTTATCAGCTGCCGGTTCTGGCTGACAGCATTCTCGAGCGCGGCATGGCGTTGATCGGCACCCGCTACCGCTTCGGTGGTACCTCGGAGAAGTCAGGCTTCGATTGCAGCGGCTTCATCGGTTACCTGTTCCGCGAAGAAGCCGGCATGACCTTGCCGCGTTCGACGCGTGAAATGATCAACGTCGATGCCCCGAAAGTGGCCCGTAACAAGCTCAAGCCAGGCGACCTGCTGTTCTTCAGCACCAATGGCCGCGGCCGGGTCAGCCATGCCGGCATCTACTTGGGTGACAACCAGTTCATCCACTCCAGCAGCCGCCGCAGCGGTGGTGTGCGCATCGACAGCCTCGGTGATCGCTACTGGAGCAAGACCTTCATCGAAGCCAAGCGAGCCTTGGCGATGGCGCCGACCAACATCGCGCGCAACTGATACCCAGATGATGTACCGTGCCACGGCGGCGATGCTTTAAAAAAGCTCGCCGCCGTGCGCATTTACAGAAAGCGTCTAATCTAAATTCTCAACACTTTTCGGCTGCGGTCCAGCGGTCTCAGACAGGATGTTCTGGCCATGGTAATGATGGCGCGCTTCGCATTCCTCTCCCTGGTGGCATTGCTTGCTGCCTGCTCCAGCCGCGCGCCTGCGCCGGCCCCTGTGGTCAAGCCGCAGGTCTCCTACAGCCAACTGCCTGATGCTTCGCCGATTGCCGACGACGTGTTGATCCGCGCGATCGGGCTGGTGGGCACGCCTTACCGATGGGGTGGCAATACGCCTGACTCCGGGTTCGATTGCAGTGGCCTGATCAAGTATGTCTATCGGGATGCCGCTGGCATCAGCTTGCCGCGCTCGACGCGGGAGATGATCGTCATGCGTGCGCCGACCGTGGATGCGAAGGCGCTGCAGTCAGGTGACCTGGTGTTCTTTGCCACCAGCGGCGGGTCGCAGGTCAGCCATGCCGGCATCTACGTGGGGGAGGGGCGTTTCGTGCACGCACCGTCCACCGGTGGCACGGTGCGTCTGGACTACCTGTCCAACAGTTACTGGGCCAAGGCTTACCTGCAGGCCAAGCGGGTGATTCCCCAGGGGCATCTGGCGCAAAACCCCTGATCGCCTGAAGGCGGCCCGGCAAGGCCGCCTTGACTCACCGTTACCGCGCAGCGCTCACCCGCCAGATCATATTGCCCACGTCATCCGCCACCAGCACCCCACCGCGCTGATCGTTGATCACGCCCACCGGCCGGCCCATGGCCTTGCCATTGCCATCCAGAAACCCGGTGAGCAGGTCGACGGGCTTGCCGACAGGCTTGCCGGCACTGTCGAACGGCACGAAAATCACCTTGTAGCCACTGTGTGGCTTGCGATTCCATGACCCGTGCTGGCCCACGAATGCGCCTTGCCCGAAAGGCGCTGGCAGTACACCTGGCTCGGCGAACGTCAGCCCCAGTGAAGCCGTGTGCGGGCCGACGGCATAGTCCGGCACCAGTGCCTGGGCGACCTTTTGCGGCGCCTGTGGCTGGACCCGCTGGTCTACGTGCTGGCCGTAGTAGCTGTAGGGCCAACCATAGAAGCCGCCGTCCTTGACCGAGGTAATGTAGTCCGGCACCAGGTCGCTACCGATTTCGTCACGCTCGTTGACTGCCGTCCACAGTGCGCCGCTGTGTGGCTCCCAGGCCAGGCCATTGGGGTTGCGCAGGCCGCTGGCGTACAAACGCTGCTGGCCGCTGGCCGGGTCCACCTCCCAGATCGCCGCCCGCCCTTGTTCCTTGTCCAGGCCGTTTTCCCCCACATTGCTGTTGGAGCCAACCGTCACGTAGAGTTTCTTGCCATCTGGGCTGGCGATCACGTTCTTGGTCCAGTGATGGTTGAGCGGCCCGCCCGGTAGCTCGACCACCTGCTGGCCCTTGTCGCGTATCTGCATGGCCCCGGGCTCGTAGTGAAAACGCAGCAGCTTGTCGGTGTCGGCCACATAGAAGTCCTTGCCCACCAACGCCATCCCGAATGGGGAATTCAGGCCTTCCAGGAAGGTACTGCGAATTTCTGCGACGCCATCATGATCGGCATCGCGCAGCAGGGTGATGCGGTTGGCGCTGGGTACAGCGGCGCCGGCACGTTTCATCGCCTTGCCCATGGCCCAGCCACGCAGGCCTTTGCCGTCCTCGGGTTTTGGCGGCGCGTTGGTTTCGGCTACCAGCACGTCACCGTTGGGCAGTACATAGAGCCAGCGAGGGTGGTCGAGTTTGTCGGCGAAGGCCGCTACCTGCGTGCCCGTTGCAGCCTTGGGCTTGCCGCCGTCCGGCCAGCCGATGGCAGGGGCGATGTTGATGGTCGGAATCAGCGTTGCATGGGGTTCTGGCAACTGCGGCGAGGGGCCACTGCCTTCGCTGACGTTCAACAGTGCTGTGTCGCCGCAGCCCACCAGGCAGGCACTGATCGCCCAGGGTAAGACGTAGCCGATGTGGCGCATGTTCAATGCCCTCAGGAGATGATCTTTCATTATTCAGAGCACGGCGCAACATGACTGGTTCAGCCCGGGGCGAATAACACCCGGCTGCGCAAGGCCATGCTCAGTGGTTATCTTCGTTCCTGCGCCCCGTTCGATTGACGCTCCCGCCCCAACCCTCTAACCTTCGCGGCGTGTTTCAGGTGCCCTGCCAGCCTCGTCTGAGCAGGGTGAAACTGGGAAGCCGGTGGGCGCCAGCAAAGGCGCGATTCCGGCGCTGCCCCCGCAACGGTAGGTGAGTCAAAGGTCGCGCACAGCCACTGGATGCCAGCATCCGGGAAGGCGCGCAGGCCCGGGCCAAGGCCCGCTCGCAAGCCCGGAGACCGGCCTGATACAGCCAACGGCATCACGGAGGGTGATGCGCGGTGCACCGTGGCCTACGGCCACTGCTCCTGCGCGCTCTGTGTCTGCCTGCCTATCGACCTGTCGCCGCCTTTCGCGTGGCGTCAGCCTGCGGAGACCCCTGATGAGCGAACCCACCGAACGCGACGAACGCCACTTGGCGCGCATGCAGCGCAAAAAGGCGATCATCGACGAGCGTATCGCCAATTCCCCCAACGAATGCGGCCTGCTGCTGGTGCTGACGGGCAATGGCAAGGGCAAGAGCAGCTCAGCTTTCGGCATGCTCGCCCGTGCCCTGGGCCATGGCATGCAGTGCGGCGTGGTGCAGTTCATCAAAGGCCGCAACAGCACTGGCGAAGAGCTGTTCTTCCGGCGTTTTCCCGAGCAGGTGCGTTATCATGTGATGGGCGAAGGCTTTACCTGGGAGACCCAGGACCGCCAGCGTGACATCGCCGCCGCTGAGGCCGCTTGGGCGGTGTCGCGCCAGCTGCTGCAGGACCCGACCGTGCAGTTCGTGGTGCTCGATGAACTCAATATCGCCCTCAAGCATGGTTACCTCGACCTCGACCAGGTGCTGTCCGACATCCAGGCCCGCCCGCCGATGCAGCACGTGATCGTCACCGGTCGCGCGGCCAAGCCTGAAATGATCGAGCTGGCCGACACCGTCACCGAGATGGGCATGCTCAAGCACGCCTTCCAGGCGGGTATCCGTGCGCAGAAAGGCGTCGAACTGTGACTCAGATGCGACACTGCCCGGCGGTATTGATTGCAGCGCCGGCTTCCGGCCAGGGCAAGACCACCGTCACCGCCGCCTTGGCCCGCCTGCACCGCAACCTTGGGCGCAAGGTTCGGGTGTTCAAATGCGGGCCCGACTTTCTCGACCCGATGATCCTCGAACGTGCCAGCGGCGCGCCGGTCTACCAGCTCGACCTGTGGATGATCGGCGCCCAGGAAAGCCGCCGCCTGCTGTGGGACGCAGCCGGGGAGGCCGACCTGATCCTGATCGAAGGGGTCATGGGGCTGTTCGACGGTACGCCGTCGAGCGCGGACCTGGCGCGCCACTTCGGCGTGCCGGTGTTGGCGGTAATCGACGGCACGGCCATGGCCCAGACCTTTGGCGCCCTGGCCCTGGGGCTGGCGCGTTACCAGACCGACCTGCCGTTTGCCGGTGTGCTGGCCAACCGGGTCGGCAGCCTGCGCCATGCGCAGCTGCTCGAAGGCAGCCTGACCGAGGGGTTGCGCTGGTATGGCGGCCTGTCGCGTGAACGCGGTATCGAACTGCCCAGCCGTCACTTGGGGTTGGTCCAGGCCAGCGAACTGAACGACCTGGATGCCCGCCTGGATGCTGCGGCCGAGGCGCTGGGTGCCAGTTGCGATGCTGCTTTACCCCCGCCGGTGGCGTTTGCCGAGCCCGAGCCACAGCCGGCCGCCGTGTCATTGGCCGGTGTGCGCATTGGCGTGGCCCGGGACGAGGCGTTTGCGTTCACCTATGGTGCCAACCTCGACCTGCTGCGCAACCTGGGCGCGCAACTGGTGTTTTTCTCGCCACTGCATGACCGTGAACTGCCAACCGTGGACAGCCTTTACCTGCCGGGCGGCTACCCCGAACTGCACCACCACGCGTTGGCGGCCAATACCGCCATGTGCGCGGCGATCCGTGACCATCACGGGCAGGGCAAGCCCTTGTTGGCCGAATGCGGCGGCATGCTCTACCTGCTCGACGCACTGACCGATGTGGCGGGGGAGCGTGCCGAACTGCTCGGTTTGCTGGCGGGCGAGGCGACCATGCAGAAACGCCTTGCAGCCCTGGCCTTGCAGGCCGTGGAGCTGCCGGAAGGTACCCTGCGTGGGCATACCTACCACCACTCCCTGACCAGCACCGAGCTGACACCGATCGCCCGTGGCCTGAGCCCCAACGGCGGGCGTGGCAACGAGGCGGTGTATCGCCTGGGACGTCTGACGGCATCCTACGTGCACTTCTACTTCCCCTCCAACCCTGACGCGGCGGCGGCGCTGCTGCGACCATGAGCCAACACGCTTTCAGCGACGCCGAGCGCGCCGCCGTGTACCGGGCCATCGGCGAGCGCCGCGACATGCGTCATTTTGCCGGTGGCGAGGTGGCCCCGGCGCTGCTTGGTCGCCTGTTGGCCGCGGCGCATCAGGCCCCCAGCGTCGGGCTGATGCAGCCCTGGCGGTTCATCCGTATCACCCAGCGTGGCCTGCGCGAGCGCATCCAGGCGCTGGTCGAGGAGGAGCGGGTACGCACCGCCGATGCCCTGGGTGAACGGTCCGATGCGTTCATGGCCCTCAAGGTCGAAGGCATCAACGATTGTGCTGAGCTGCTGGTGGCCGCCTTGATGGACCAGCGCGAGCCGCACATCTTCGGCCGTCGCACCTTGCCGGAAATGGACCTCGCCTCGCTGGCCTGCGCCATCCAGAACCTGTGGCTGGCGGCGCGAGCCGAAGGCCTGGGGATGGGCTGGGTGTCGTTGTTCGACCCGCTGGCCCTGGCCGAGCTGCTGGGCATGCCTGCCGGCGCCAAGCCGGTGGCCGTGCTGTGCCTGGGGCCTGTGACCGAATTCTATCCGGCGCCAATGCTGGTGCAGGAAAACTGGGCCGAACAACGCCCCTTGAGTGACATGCTGTATCACAACCAATGGGGAGAGCGGCCATGAGCGTTGCCTTGCTGACCGTGGCCGGGGTGGCCCTGGATGCCTTGCTGGGCGAGCCGCAACGGCGCCATCCACTGGTGGCGTTCGGCAACATGGCCGCCAACCTGGAGCGCCGCCTGAACGCTGGCGGGCGCGGTTGGCGCAGCCACGGGGTGAGCGCCTGGTTCATTGCCGTGGTGCCGCTGACCCTGGTCGCATTGATCCTGTCCTGGCTGCCGTACATCGGCTGGCTGGTGGACGTGCTGGCGCTGTATTGCGCCCTGGGGCTGCGCAGCCTTGGCGAGCATGTGTTGCCGGTGGCCAACGCGTTGCGCCAAGGCGACCTGGAAGAGGCACGGCGGCGGGTCGGCTACCTGGTCAGCCGCGAAACCCGCGAGCTGGACGAGCCCGCCGTGGCCCGGGCAGCCACCGAGTCGGTGCTGGAGAACGGCAGCGATGCCGTTTTTGCCGCGCTGTTCTGGTTTGTGCTGGCTGGCGCGCCCGGTGTGGTGTTGTACCGGCTGAGCAATACCCTGGATGCCATGTGGGGCTATCGCAACGAGCGTTTCGAGCGGTTTGGCTGGTGCGCGGCGCGTATCGACGATGTGCTCAACTATATTCCCGCAAGGCTGGTGGCGCTGACCTACGCGCTGCTCGGCAAGACTCGCCTGGCCCTGGCCTGCTGGCGCAACCAGGGGCCACTGTGGGACAGCCCCAACGCAGGCCCGGTGATGGCAGCCGGTGCCGGCGCGCTGGCGGTCGAACTTGGCGGCCCGGCGGTGTACCACGGTGAGCTGCACGAGCGGCCGCGCCTGGGCGAAGGGCCGATGGCCGATGCCGACGCCATCGAGCGCGGCTGGAGCCTGGTGCAGCGGGGTGTGTGGCTGTGGGTACTGGTGATTTGCCTGGGGGCTTACTGGAATGCTTGAACACGGTGGTCGTCTGCTGCGTGCGGTGCATCAATACGGCATCGCGCGTGAACATTGGCTCGACCTGTCCAGCGGCATCGCCCCTTGGTCTTACCCGATCCCGCCGATTCCCCTCGACGCCTGGGCGCGCCTGCCGGAAACCGAAGACGGCCTGGAAGAGGCCGCGCGGCAGTATTACGGCACTCGCCAGCTACTGCCGGTAGCCGGCTCGCAGGCCGCGATCCAGGCCTTGCCGTTGTTGCGCCCGGCTGGCCGGGTTGGCGTGCTGACCCCTTGCTACGCCGAGCATCCGCACGCCTGGCAGCGGGCAGGGCATCAGTTGCTGGAGCTGGATGAAGCCGAGGTCGAGGGCGCGCTCGACAGCCTCGATGTGCTGGTGCTGGTCAACCCCAACAACCCGACCGGCCGCCAGGTCAGCCGCGAGCGCCTGCTCGACTGGCATGGCCGCCTGGCAGCCCGCGGAGGCTGGCTTGTGGTCGACGAAGCGTTCATGGACAACACCCCCGCTCATAGCGTGGTCGACTGCGCCGAGCGGCCAGGCCTGATCGTGCTGCGTTCGTTTGGCAAGTTCTTTGGCCTGGCCGGTGTCCGGCTGGGCTTCGTGGCGGCTCAAGCAAGCCTGCTGCAGCGCCTGGCAGAGCTGCTTGGCCCTTGGACTGTCAGTGGCCCGACGCGGGTGCTGGCTCAGGCCTGTTTTGCCGACCACACCGCCCACCTGTTGCAGATCGACCGCTGCGCCGCCAGCAGCCAGCGGCTCGCGGCCTTGTTGCGCAGCACCGGCCTGGCCCCGAGCGGTGGCTGCGACCTGTTCCAGTACGTGCGCAGCGAACGTGCCGCGCACCTGCATGACTTTCTCGCCCGGCACGGCATCCTGGTTCGCCTGTTCGCGCTGCCGGCCGCCGTGCGCCTGGGCTTGCCTGCCTGCGCTGCGGACGAACAACGCCTGGCCCGGGCCCTGGCCGACTATCAAAAGGAAACGGCATGACCACGCTCATGGTGCAAGGCACCACCTCCGATGCCGGCAAGAGCACGCTGGTGACCGCGTTGTGCCGCTGGCTGCTGCGCCAGGGCGTCGGCGTGGTGCCGTTCAAGCCGCAGAACATGGCGCTCAACAGCGCGGTGACCGCCGACGGTGGCGAAATTGGCCGGGCCCAGGCCGTGCAGGCCCAGGCTTGCCGGCTGGCGCCGCACACTGACATGAACCCGGTGCTGCTCAAGCCCAACAGCGACACCGGCGCCCAGGTGATCATCCACGGGCGCGCGGTCACCAGCATGAATGCAGTGGCCTATCACGACTACAAGGCCACCGCCATGCAGGCCGTGCTGGCCTCGCACCAGCGCCTGAGCGCTGCGTACCCGGTGGTCATGGTCGAAGGTGCAGGCTCGCCTGCGGAGATCAACCTGCGTGCCGGCGACATCGCCAACATGGGCTTTGCCGAAGCGGTGGACTGCCCAGTGATTCTGGTGGCCGATATCAATCGGGGCGGGGTCTTCGCGCACCTTGTTGGCACTCTAGAATTGCTGTCGCCGAGTGAGCAGGCACGGGTCAAGGGCTTTGTCATCAACCGCTTTCGCGGTGATATCGCCCTGCTTCAGCCGGGCCTGGACTGGCTGGAAGCGCGCACCGGCAAGCCGGTGCTGGGCGTGTTGCCGTATGTCACCGACCTGCACTTGGAGGCCGAGGACGGCATAGATGTACGCCAGGCAGCCAAGCATGAGCGTGTATTGAAGGTGATCGTGCCGGTGTTGCCGCGCATCAGCAACCACACCGACTTCGACCCGCTGCGCCTGCACCCACAGGTCGACCTGCAATTCATCGGGCCAGGCCAACCGATACCGCCTGCGGACCTGATCATCCTGCCCGGCTCGAAAAGCGTGCGTGGCGACCTGGCGCAACTGCGCGAGCGCGGCTGGGATACCGCCATTGCCCGCCACTTGCGCTACGGCGGCAAGCTGATTGGTATCTGCGGCGGTTTGCAGATGCTCGGGACGCAGGTGCACGACCCGCTGGGGCTGGAAGGGCCGGCGGGCTCCAGCCCAGGGCTGGGGCTGCTCGAATACGCCACGGTGCTGGAGGCCGACAAGCAACTGCGCAACGTCACCGGTACCTTGAGCCTGGAGCAGGCGCCGGTGTCCGGCTACGAAATCCATGCCGGCGTTACCCAAGGCGCGGCCTTGGAACAGCCTGCCGTGCAGCTTGATGAGGGGCGCTGCGACGGTGCCATCAGTGCCGACGGGCAGGTCCTCGCCACGTACCTGCATGGCCTGTTCGAAGGCAGCGAGTCGTGCGCCGCGCTGTTGCGCTGGGCCGGGCTGGCGGACGCACAGACCATCGACTACCAGGCCCTGCGCGAACGTGACATCGAGCGCCTGGCGGACCTGGTGGAAAAGCACCTGGACACCGCGCACCTGCGCACACTGTGTGGAGTCGCCTGAAATGCGCAACCTGATCCTTGGTGGCGCGCGCTCCGGCAAGAGCCGCCTGGCCGAACAGTTGGCCAGCGACAGCGGCCTGCCGGTGACCTACATCGCCACCAGCGAGCCGCTGGACGGCGAAATGAACGAACGCGTGCGCCTGCATCGCCAGCGCCGGCCTGCCGACTGGGGGCTGATTGAAGAGCCCCTGGCGCTGGCTGCCGTGCTGCGCCGCGAAGCAGCCGCAGGGCGTTGCCTGCTGGTGGATTGCCTGACCCTGTGGCTGACCAACCTGCTGATGCTCGACGACGACCAGCGCCTGGCCGAGGAGCGTGATGCGCTGCTCGACTGCCTTGAGCAGTTGCCGGGTACCCTCATTCTGGTCAGCAACGAAACCGGCCTGGGTGTGGTGCCCATGGGCGAACTGACCCGGCGCTATGTCGACCAGGCCGGCTGGTTGCACCAGGCCGTTGCCGAGCGCTGTCAGCGCGTGGTACTGACCGTGGCTGGCCTGCCCCTTATGCTCAAAGGACCTGCACTATGACTCAAGCCTGGTGGCGTGACGCCTGCCAACCCCTCGACAACGCCGCCATGGACCAGGCCCGCGCCCGTCAGCAGCAGCTGACCAAACCTGCCGGTTCGCTCGGCCAGCTGGAAGGCCTGGCTGTGCACCTGGCGGGCCTGCAAGGCCGTGAGCGGCCCGCACTGGACCAGCTGGCCATCACCATTTTCGCCGGTGACCACGGCGTGGTCGAGGAAGGCATTTCAGCCTACCCGCAAGCGGTGACCGGGCAGATGCTGCGCAACTTCGTCGGCGGTGGCGCGGCGATCAGCGTGCTGGCCCGCCAGCTGCACGCCAGCCTGGACGTGGTCGACCTCGGTACCATCGACCCTACGCTGGAGCTGCCCGGCGTGAGGCATTTGCGCCTGGGCGCCGGCACCGCCAACTTCGCCCGCCAGCCCGCGATGACCGAGCGCCAGTTGCATGCCGCGCTTGAGGCGGGCCGTGACAGCGCCCTGCGGGCGGCCGAACAGGGTGCGCAGTTGTTCATCGGCGGCGAAATGGGCATCGGCAACACCACCGCCGCCGCCGCCCTGGCCAGCAACCTGCTGGGTTGCCCGGCCCGTGAGCTGAGCGGCCCAGGCACTGGCTTGGACACCGCCGGTGTGCGGCACAAGGCCGAAGTCATCGAGCGTGCGCTGATCCTGCATGGTCTGCGCGCTGACGACCCGCTGCAGGCGCTGGCATGCGTTGGCGGTTTCGAGATCGCCGCCTTGGCCGGCGCCTACATCGCCTGCGCGCAAGAGGGTATCGCGGTGCTGGTGGACGGCTTCATCTGCAGTGTCGCCGCATTGGTGGCGGTGCGCCTCAACCCGCAGTGCCGGGCATGGCTGCTGTTTGCCCACCAAGGCGCGGAGCCAGGGCACAAGGCCCTGCTCGAAGCACTGCAGGCCGAACCGCTGCTGGCGCTGGGCCTGCGCCTGGGTGAGGGCAGCGGTGCCGCCCTGGCGGTGCCTTTGTTGCGCCTGGCCTGCGCACTGCACGGGCAGATGGCGACGTTTGCCGAGGCCGCCGTGGCGGACCGCCCGGCATGATCCTCGACCTGCTGCGCCACGGCGAAACGGAGCAAGGTGGCCTGCGTGGCAGCCTTGACGATGCCCTGACCGAAAAGGGCTGGGCGCAGATGCGTGACGCCGTCGCCGAGGCTGGCCCATGGCAAGTGCTGGTCAGCTCGCCCTTGCAGCGTTGTGCACGGTTTGCCGACGAGTTGGGGGCACGGCTACACCTGCCGGTACAGCGCGAGGCGGGTCTGCAGGAGCTGCATTTCGGTGATTGGGAAGGGCGCAGCGCGGCGCAGATCATGGAAGACCAGGCCGACGCCCTGGGGCGTTTCTGGTCCGACCCTTACGCGTGTACGCCGCCCAACGGTGAGCCGGTCGAGGCGTTTGCCGAGCGCGTTCTGGCTGGCGTCGAGCGCCTGGGCCAGCAGCATGCCGGCAAGCGTGTGCTGCTGGTCACCCACGGCGGCGTGATGCGCCTTTTGCTGGCCCGGGCGCGTGGCATGCCCAGGGAGCACTTGCTGCAGGTGGAGGTTGCCCACGGCGCATTGGTCCGCCTGGTGCTGCGTGACGACGGCCAATGGGCCGAGGCGCACTGACATGCTGGCGTTCTGGATTGCCTTGCAGTTCCTCAGCAGCCTGCCGGTGCGCTTGCCCGGTATGCCCGAGCCACGCCAGGTGGGCCGCTCGCTGTTGTGCTACCCCCTGGTAGGGTTGCTGTTCGGCCTGCTGCTGTGGCTGGCCAGCGATCTTCTGCACGGCGCGCCCACGGCCCTGCAGGCAGCGCTGCTGCTGACGCTCTGGGTGTTGCTCAGTGGCGCACTGCACCTGGACGGCTTGGCCGACAGCGCCGATGCCTGGCTCGGTGGTTTCGGTGACCGTGAACGCACGCTGCAGATCATGAAGGACCCCCGCAGCGGACCGATTGCCGTGGTGACCCTGGTGCTGGTGCTGCTGTTGAAATTCTGCGCCTTGTGGGCATTGGTCGAGCATGGGGTGGGGGTGGACCTTGTCCTGGCGCCGGTGGTTGGCCGGGCGGCGATGCTTGGCTTGTTCCTCTGCACGCCTTACGTAAGGCCCGGGGGGTTGGGGCAGGCGCTGGCCGAGCATTTGCCACGTGCTGCTGCCGGGTGGGTCTTGTTGGGTAGCGCCGTCTTGTGCCTTGCCGTTGGTGGTTGGCCCGTGATCTGGGTACTGGTGGCGGTGCTGGGCGTGTTCGCCTGGCTGCGGCACGTCATGTGCCGGCGTCTGGGTGGCACGACCGGCGATACCGCCGGGGCGATGCTGGAGTTGCTGGAGCTGACCGTGGTGGTGGGGCTGGCACTCGCTCTCTGAGCGACTGCAGCAGGGCGAAGAAACTTCCAGCAACGTAACCGCAGCCACGCCCATCATGGACTTGGGCTTATCATCGGCCTCCCATTCACGCGGCCAGGGAGGCCCCTTATGCGCCACTGGATCTTTGCCAGCCTGTTTGCTTTTCTCGCCTTGCCCGTCACCGCTGCTGATCTGATCAGCTTCTGGGATATGCCCCGCCACGGCGGCAACAGTTTCAATCGGCTGGCTCCCGACCAAGCCTACTTCAATGCCTTGCGTGCCTATGGCGCTACCTGGGTTCGGCTGTCTTATGACAAGTGGCAGCTGGCGCAGCGCGACTTCCTGCTGGGTAGCGCTGATGACTATCAAGGCCTGGCCGCAACCGATCTGGTGCAGCTGCGGGCTGTGCTCGACCGTGCTCATCGGGCCGGGCTCAAGGTCGTCATTGCCCCCCTTTCCCTGCCTGGCATGCGTTGGTCGCAGAACAACCAGGGCCAGTTCGACGACCGCCTCTGGCAAGACAAACGCTACTGGTCGCAGGCCGCTGCGTTCTGGCGGGACCTGGCGCGTGAATTGAAGGACCATCCCGCCATCGCGGCCTACAACCTGATCAATGAACCTGCGCCTGAAAAACAGGGCGGTCTGGCCGAACATGCTGCCCCTGAGCAGATGAAGCGCTGGTATGCACAAGCGCAGGGTAGCGCCCGCGACTTGCCAGCGCTGTATGAGCAATTGGTGGCGGCCATCCGTGAGCAGGACCCAGACACACCGATCATGGTCGATGCAGGCTGGTATGCCGCCGCCGATGCTTTTGGTTACTGGCCCGCGCCGCTGACAGACAGCCGGGTGCTGTACAGCGTACACATGTACGAACCCTATTCCGCCACCAGTGCGCCGAACATGACGCGCAAGCAACCCTTTGCCTACCCCGGCCCTGTACCGTTCGCCGGGCTGACGCAGCAGTGGGATGGCCAGCGTGTGCAGCAATACCTGCAACAACCGCTGGCCTGGAGCGAAGCGATGCACGTGCCACGCTCACGCCTGGTGGTGGGGGAGTTCGGTTGCATGCGCCGGTTGCCAGGCTGCCAGCGCTACCTGGAAGACGTGCTCACGGTGCTGGACAGCAACAAGTTGCACTGGGCGTTCTACAGCTTCCGTGAAGACAGTTGGGATGGCATGGACTACGAGCTGGGCAGTGCCAAGGTGCCGTGGCGCTACTGGCAAGCCATTGATCAGGGCGCGCGGGACCCTCTGGCACGCAAGGCTACGGCGGAATTCGAGCCGATCAGCAAGCGCCTGAAGCCTGAATGACCTTTCGCTGATAGTTGAAATTTCTTGCAACACTCATGACGCGGGTATATACACGTATCCATGTTGACCAGTGAATGCATCTGCACCCATTTACGTCGAGCCGCCCGTGGGGTGAGCCGGCATTATGACGAGGCCCTTGCCGGCTTCGGCGTCAATGTCGCCCAGTTTTCCCTGTTGCGCCACTTGCAGCGCCTCGACCGCCCCAGCATTACCAGCTTGGCCGAGGCCATGGGCCTTGAGCGCAGCACCTTGGGGCGCAACCTGCGCGTGCTGGAAGCCGATGGCCTGGTGGCCTTGGCAGGCGGCGACGACCAGCGCAACCGTGTGGTGCTGCTGACCGAGCCAGGCAAGGCGCTGTTGCAGGCGGCTTACCCGGCCTGGGAGCAGGCTCAGGAGCTGCTGGTCGAGCGCCTGGGTGTTGGGCAGCGCGATGAGTTGGTACGTTTGCTGGAACAGCTGGCCTGAAGTGATACGACTATAAACGGGTATATACCCGTAAACCTTGCGATGTGCTGGAGATAACGACAATGACTTCGGTGTGGCGAACCAGCGGGTGGGTACTGATGGGGGCAGCGCTGATTCTGGCGCTGTCCTTGGGTGTGCGACACGGTTTTGGCCTGTTTCTGGGGCCGATGAGCGCCGACTTTGGCTGGGGGCGTGGGGTGTTCGCCTTCGCCATCGCCTTGCAGAACCTGGTGTGGGGGTTGGCGCAGCCGTTCGCCGGTGCCTTGGCCGACCGCCTGGGTGCGGCGCGGGTGGTGATCATCGGCGGCATCCTGTACGCCGTCGGGTTGATCCTGATGGGCATGGCCGATTCGCCCTGGTCGTTGTCGTTGAGTGCCGGGCTGCTGATCGGCATCGGCCTTTCCGGCACCTCATTCTCGGTCATCCTGGGTGTGGTCGGGCGCGCCGTGCCTGCCGAGAAACGCAGCATGGCGATGGGGATTGCCAGTGCTGCCGGTTCATTCGGCCAGTTCGCCATGTTGCCAGGCACGCTTGGCCTGATTGAGTGGCTGGGCTGGTCCACTGCGCTGCTGGTGTTGGGCCTGCTGGTGGCATTGATCGTGCCGCTGGTCGGCATGTTGCGCGACCGCCCGTTGCCTAGCCATGGCGCTGAGCAGACCCTGGGCCAGGCCTTGCGTGAGGCCTGCTCGCATTCGGGGTTCTGGTTGCTGGCGCTGGGTTTCTTCGTTTGCGGCTTCCAGGTGGTGTTCATCGGGGTGCACCTGCCGGCCTACCTGGTCGATCAGCACCTGGCAGCCACCACGGGCACAACGGTGCTGGCACTGGTTGGCTTGTTCAACATCGTCGGCACCTTCACCGCCGGCTGGCTGGGTGGGCGCATGTCCAAGCCGCGCTTGCTCACTGGGTTGTATCTGCTGCGCGCGGTGGTGATCGTGTTGTTCCTCTGGGCGCCCGTGACCCAGGTCAGTGCCTACCTGTTCGGCATCGCCATGGGCTTGCTCTGGTTGTCTACCGTACCGCTGACCAATGGCACGGTGGCGACGTTGTTCGGCGTGCGCAACCTGTCGATGCTGGGCGGTATCGTGTTCCTGTTCCACCAGTTAGGCGCCTTCCTGGGTGGCTGGCTGGGCGGGGTGGTGTATGACCGCACGGGCAACTACGACCTGGTCTGGCAGATTTCGGTACTGCTCAGCCTGCTGGCTGCGGCGCTCAGCTGGCCAGTACGTGAGCGCCCGGTCGCCCGCCTGCAGGCCCAGGCCGCATGAACCGCTACCTGGCCCAGGGGCTGCTGGCCGCTGCCGCTGTCGCTCTGCTGGCGCTGGTAGGGTGGGGGTGGCACAAGGGTGGGTTGGCGTTGATGCAACTGGGCATGAGCGTTTGTTAGGCGCTACCCTGCAAGTTCATGGATTGTCTTGCCGGAGAAACGAACGATGCGTGCACATTGGTTGATGGTGCCTGTGCTGGGCCTGCTTGCCGCCACGTCGAGCTGGGCTGCGGATTGCCCCGCCTTGTTGCAGGGCAGCCTGCCGGAGTTGCGTGGCAAGGGGCAGGTCGACCTGTGTCAGCGCTTTGCCGGCAAGCCGCTGGTGGTGGTCAATACGGCCAGCTATTGCGGGTTCGCGCCGCAGTTCGAGGGGTTGGAGGCAACGTACAAGGCGTACCACGAGCAGGGGCTGGAGATGCTCGGTGTACCCTCCAATGACTTCAAGCAGGAAGACCCCGATAGCGAAAAAATTGCCAACGTCTGCTACGCCAATTATGGCGTGACCTTCACCATGACCAAGGCCCAGGCGGTACGCGGCAAGGATGCGATACCGCTGTTCAGCGAGCTGGCAAACCAGAGCAGTGCGCCGAAGTGGAACTTCTACAAGTATGTGGTGGACCGCAAGGGCAAGGTGATCGGCAATTTTTCCAGCCTGACCAAGCCGGATGACCCCGCCTTCAGGGCTGCGATCGAGAAGGCCATCGCATCGCAGCCGTAGTGCTTTTCCTTCGATTCAATGAGGGTGAACAGTGATCGCCACCAGCCGCACCACCAGCGGCCTGACCATCAACACGCAGACAAACGCCACCGGCATGGCCAGTTGGTAAGCCTTCAGCACATTGCCCAGGTACTGCGGATTCACCCCAGCATTGGCGGCCGTGATCACAAAGCACATCAACAGCGCCATGATCGATGACATGTAGAACGCGAAAACGTAGGGTGTGGCGCTGGGGCGCAGTTTGCGCCGGCTGCGTGTCGGGGACAGGTCGTTCATGCGAACTCCAGAACAGTAAGTGAGGGCGCAGGTTAGCAATCACCTCTGCAGGGCTTGTAGACCACCGTGGTTGAGTTCTTTATAAAGAGATTCTTACGAATCCAAAGGGCGCAACATGGACCTGCTCAATGCCATTCGCAGCTTCATCAAGGTGGTCGAAGCCGGTAGCATCGCTGCAGGTGCACGCAACCTGGGGCTAAGCCCGGCGGCAGTGAGCCAGAACCTGGCACGGCTTGAAGCGCATCTGCAGGTACGCTTGCTCAGCCGTACCACGCGCAGCATGGCGCTGACGCCGGCGGGTACGCTCTATTACGAGCGGGTCAGGCAGGTAGAGCGTGATCTGGCCCAGGCCGAGCTGGCCGTCACCACGCCCGACAGTGAGCCCCAGGGCCGGCTGTGCATTGCGTCGACCTCGGCCTTCGGTCGCCATGTGCTGGCGCCGTTGATCCCGGCATTCAGCGCCCGTTATCCGCAGCTTTCGATAGAGTTGGTAACGACTGATCGGCGGGTCAACCATGCGCGCGAAGATGTGGATGTCAGCCTGCGCATCGCCCCGCAATTGGAAGACCAACTGCTGGCCAGGCACATCGCGCGTATCCCCTTCATTTGCTGCGCCTCGCCCGGTTACTTGGCCAGCGCCGGTGTACCTGCCACGCCCGAAGCCCTGCGCGAGCACCGCTGCCTGGTGTTCCGTTACCCGGTGGATGGCCGCTTCCTGCGGTGGGGCTTCATGCGCGACGGCATGCGTTTCGAGGCGGAGTTTGGCACCGTGCTGATCAGCGACGATATCGATGCCCTGACCCAGATGGCGCTTCACGACGGCGGGATCACCCGGCTGGCAGCCTTCATCGTTCAGCCTTACCTGGCCACGGGCGAACTGGTGCCTTTGTTCGAATACAGCGACAGCGGCCAGGCCTATGCCCAGACCGAGCCGATGGATATCTACCTGTGCCTGGCTGATCGTTTCGCCATGACCGCCAAGGTACGTGCCTTCACGGACTACCTGCGCGAATGCCTGGGTGACAGCTGGCAGGTCCAGGCATGAAAAAACCGCCACAAGGGCGGTTTCTCCATGCGCGGGATGACTCAGAAGCGGTAGGTAAGGGAGGCACCGACGCCGTGAGCGCTGTTCTCGTACTTGGCCTGGTAGCTGCCTTTGGTCGCGCTGACCTGGTTGACCTTGGTGTCTTCCTCCCACAGGTAGGAGTAGGCCACGTCGATGGTCATGTCTTCGTTCGGGCTCCAACCCGCACCCAGGCTGAACACCTTGCGATCGCCAGTCGGGATGCGCGGTGAGCGGTCGTGGTTGTTGGTTGGCGACTGGTCGACGGTGAAGCCGGTACGCAGCACCCACTCCTTGTTGACCTTGTAGGACGCGCCGATGGCGTGTGCCCAGGTGTCGTGCCAGTTCTGCTCTTCGGTGATGGTCTGGAACGCGGAACCGGCCAGCGGCGCTGGCACATCGTTTTGCACGGTGATGTCTTTCAGGCGGCTCCAGCGGGTCCAGGTGCTGCCTGCGTACAGGGTCCACTGGTCGTCGAGTTCGTGGGTGACCGAAAGGTCGACGGACTCTGGCGTCTTGATCTTCAGGGTGGCGTCGAACTTGTTACCGTTGAACGGCCCGATCAGCGGGGTGCTGACGCGGGTCTTGCCTTCGAGCTTGTAGTCGACCATCGAGTGGTAGGTCAGGCCGATGCGGGTGCTGTCGGTGGCCTGGACCAGGATACCGATGTTGTAACCCACGGCGGTGTCGTCGCCCTTGATCTTCACTTCACCATCGTTGCGGCCAGGGGTGAACGGGTTGATCAGGCTCGAACCCAGTTCACCCTTGATGCGGTTGATGGTTGGGCCGAAACCGATCGAGACCTTGTCGTTGAAGGCGTAGCTGATGGTTGGCTGGAAGGTCACGACCTCGACGTGGCTCTTTTTGCCCCAGTAGCGGGCGGCATCGTCGCTGCCGTAGTCGGTCACCAGGCCGAAGGGCACGTACACGCCGAAACCGACGCTCCAGTGATCATCGATCGGCTTGACGTAGTACCCCATCGGTACGCCGACCAGCGGCACCATGTCACCGTCGGTTTCCCCCCCGAGGTTACTGCCACGGCCCGAGATATCGGACTTGGCGATGACGGCGGCGCCGCCCACGGTGATCTGTTCGCGTTTGAGGCGGGACATGCCGGCCGGGTTGCCAAACACGGTGCTGGCATCATCGGCAGAAGAAGAACGTCCCGCGAAACCTGTCCCCATGCTGCTGATGCTCTGTTCGTTCAGGGCAAAGCCGCTGGCGAGCAGTTGGCTGGAAGCAAGCGCAACGGCTACGCCGAGGGAGGTTTTGA
>Ga0213828_1000591_pt1 | contig 34311 bp, 26 predicted proteins | sample MC6MC0897MG_FD_180664 | JGI IMG/M metagenome (GOLD analysis project Ga0213828, IMG submission 180664) | Enriched soil aggregate microbial communities from Iowa State University, Ames, United States - MC6-MC0897-MG | ecosystem: Environmental > Terrestrial > Soil > Unclassified | place: USA: Iowa...
GGGCATCAGCGCCGCGCGGCTGCGCGCACAGGAACGTCACGTCAACACGCTGCTGGACAGCGTGCCTGCCGTGGCGACGCTGGCTTGGGTCATGCTGGCCGTCAGTGCCGAGGGCGTCGGACCCCTGCTGTGGGGCACGCTGGTCGGCTACGCGATTCAGACTGTCTGGCTGGCCTGGCTGGCCGCGCGCGCCGACGGCGGTTTCTGGGGCGCGCCGCGCCTGTCGCTGAAGTCCCCGCACTGGCCCGAGCTGATGAGCGCGGCCGGCGTGATGCTGATCGGCCAGGTCGCCATGAGCTTCGTGGGCCCGCTGGACCAATATGCTGCCGCCAACCTGGGCGCCAATGCCAACGCCACGCTCGGCTACGCAAGCCGGCTGTTGTCCTTGCTGCTGGGGATCGGGGCGGTGTCGGTGGGCCGTGCCGCGCTGCCCGTGCTGGCCGACGTGCAGGCGCGCGGCGATACGGCGCGCGCGCGCAGCATGGCGCTCAAGTGGTCGCTGCTGATGGTGGTGGCGGGCGCCGCCGCCGTGGCGCTGGGCTGGGTGCTGGCGCCGTGGGGCGTGTCGGTGCTGTTCCAGCGCGGCGCGTTCACCGCGGAAAACACCGAAGCCGTCGCGCACGTGCTGCGCTGGGGGCTGCTGCAACTGCCGTTCTACTTCGGCGTGCTGATCCTGGTGCAACTGCTGGCCAGCCAGAACCGATATCGCATCATGGCCGCCATCGCGGTCGCCAATTTTGCGCTGAAGGCCGTGCTGAACACCGTGCTCGCGCCCCGCATGGGCGCGGCCGGCATCATGCTGGCCACCAGCCTCATGTATGTGCTGTCCTTCGCGTGCTACCTGGTGGTGGCGATGCGCAAGGCTGAACCCAAGGGGACCGATTGAATGTCCGTTGCCGACTCCACCCGTCCGGCGCGCGTGTTGCTGTTCATCCATTCCCTGCATGGCGGGGGCGCTGAGCGCGTCGCCGCGGACCTCAGCGCCCATTGGGCGGCCGAAGGCAGCGAGGTCATGGTGGTCACGCAGGCCAGCGCCGACGGCGACGTCTATGCGCTGCATCCCAAGGTCCGGCGCGAAGTCCTGCACACGGCGGGCGAGGGCGGCGGGCTGCGCGGCATCCTCAGCAACCTGCAGCGCGTGCGCGCACTGCGCCGCGTCGTCAAATCTTTCCGGCCCGACATCGTGCTGGGCATGATGACCACGGCGTCCGTGCTGTCCGTGCTGGCCTGCGCGGGACTGAACTGCCGCGTCATCGCCACGGAACACACCCATCCGCCGTCGCAGACCCTGTCGGGCTTCTGGCAGCGGCTGCGCCGGTTGACCTATCCGCGTGCCGCGCGCGTCGTCGCCTTGACCCGCGGCACCGCCGACTGGCTCGAACAGCATGTGCCGGGCTCGCGGCTCGCGGTCATTCCCAATCCCGTCCACTTTCCGTTGCCGCGCGCCGAGCCCATCCTCACTCCCTCGCCGCAAGACGGCCGCAAGCGTCTGCTGGCGGTCGGCCGGCTGCATGGCGACAAGGGTTTTGATCTGCTGATCCAGGCCTTTGCGCACCTGGCGCCGTCGCATCCCGGCTGGGACTTGGTTATTCTGGGCGAAGGCAGCGAACGCCAGGCGCTCGAAGCGCAGGTGCGCGAGGCCGGCCTGGCATCGCGCGTCTCGATGCCGGGACGCGCCGGCAATGTGGGCGACTGGTACGACAGCGCCGATCTTTATGTACTGACCTCGCGCTTCGAAGGATTGTCCAATACCCTGCTCGAATCCATGGCCAGCGGCCTGGCGGCCGTGTCGTTCGATTGCGATACCGGCCCGCGCGAGATCGTGCGCGAAGGCATCGACGGCGTGCTGGTGCGGCCCAATGGCGACGTGCCGGCGCTGTGCAAGGCGCTGGACGCGGTCATGGCCGATGACAAGGGCCGCGCGCGCATGGCGCGGGCGGCCACCGACGTGCGCGACCGATTCTCGGCCGTGCGCGTGCTGCAGAAATGGCAGGAACTTTTTGACGGCGTGCGGGCGTCGGGCCGCTAGGGCCCCGCGCGCGCCGTTGCCACGGTGAACACGAGAACAACATCATGTGTGGAATAGTCGGAATTTGGGGTCCCCTGGGGAACAAGGCACAGGTGCTGGCCGATAGCTGCCGCCGCATCCGCCACCGCGGGCCGGACAGCAATGGATTCTGGGAAGACGCCGACGCGGGAATCGCGCTGGCGCACGTGCGCCTGGCGATCCTGGACTTGACCGAAGCGGGCCATCAGCCGATGACGTCCGCCTGCGGCCGCTACGTCATGGTGTTCAACGGCGAGGTCTACAACCACCTGGACATCCGCAAGCAGCTCGAGGAATCGGCGCTGGCGCCGGCGTGGCGCGGGCATTCGGACACCGAGACGCTCCTCGCCGGCTTTACCGCGCTGGGCATCGAGGCCACGCTGCAAGCCTCGGTCGGCATGTTCGCCATCGCGTTGTGGGACAAGGCCTCGCGCAAGCTCGTGCTGGCGCGCGACCGCATGGGCGAGAAGCCGCTGTACTACGGCTATTCCAATTCGGAGCTGGTGTTTGCGTCGGAACTCAAGGGCCTGATGCCGATTCCGGGCTTTGGGCGCAACCTGAACCGCAACGCGCTGGCGTCGTTCATGCGGCACAACTACATTCCCGCGCCGCAATCCATCTACGAAGGCATCGCCAAGCTGCCGCCCGGCACGTGGATCGAATTCTCGGCCGACGACGCGCGCAACCGCCGCATGCCGGAGCCGCGGGTGTACTGGTCCGCGCGCGAGGCCGCGGATGCGGCGTCGAACGCCCGGCTCTCGTTCGACTCTGATGCGCAAGCCACCGATGCGCTGGAAAAGGTGCTGTCCAAAGCCGTGGGCGGCCAGATGCTGTCCGACGTCAGCCTGGGCGCGTTCCTGTCCGGCGGCATCGATTCGTCGACCATCGTGGCGCTGATGCAGGCGCAAAGCTCGCAGCCGGTGCGCACGTTTGCCATCGGTTTTCACGAGAAGGGCTACGACGAGGCGCAGCACGCCAAGGCCGTGGCCACGCACCTGGGCACCGATCACACGGAACTCTACGTCACCGCGGACGACGCGCTGGCGGTCGTGCCCACGCTGGCCGACATGTATGACGAACCCTTTGCCGACTCGTCGCAGATCCCCACGTCGCTGGTCACGCGCATGGCGCGCCAGCACGTGACGGTGGCCTTGTCGGGCGACGGCGGCGACGAACTGTTCGGCGGCTATTCGCGCTACTTCCGCGTGGACAACTGGTGGCGCCAGTTCGAGCGCGTGCCCGGGCTGCTGCGCAAGCCGGCCGGCGCGATGCTCAGCGCGTCCACCCATCTGCCCGGCCGCGGCGCATGGCGCGGCAAGGTCGGCAAGCTGGGCGAACTGCTGCGCGCTGATACGCGCGGCGAGTTCTACCGCGGGTTCGTGTCGTACTGGCCGGACCCGGCCAGCGTCGTGAAGGGCGGCGTGGAACCCCAGTCGGTGTTCGAACGCGCCATGCAGGGATCGTTCTTCGAGTCGATGATGAAGCTCGACACGGTGACCTACCTGCCCGACGACATCCTGGTCAAGGTGGACCGCGCCGCAATGGCCGTCAGCCTGGAAACCCGCGTGCCGCTGATCGACCACCGTGTCTATGAGTTCGCCTGGAGCCTGCCGCACCAGTACAAGGTGCGCGGCAACACCGGCAAGTGGCTGCTGCGGCAGGTGCTGCATCGCCACGTGCCGCAGGCGCTGGTCGACCGCCCCAAGCGCGGTTTCGCCGTGCCGCTGGCCGCGTGGCTGCGCGGTCCGTTGCGCGAATGGGCCGATGCGTTGCTGGATCCGGCACGCCTGCGTCAGGAGGGCTGGTTCGAACCCGAACCCATCCTGCGCAAATGGCGTGAACACACGTCGGGGCATCGCAATTGGGACAGCCATCTGTGGGGCGTGCTGATGATGCAGGCCTGGCTTGACCGCTACCGCGCGGGAATGGATCAAGGGGGACCGATTGAGGACCGTTGACGAATGAAAATACTAATGCTGGTCAGCTCCATGCACGCCGGCGGCGCGGAACGCGTCGCGGCGACCCTGGTCAACGCATGGTCAGAGCGCGGCGACACCGTCATCCTGACGCCCACCTACTCATCCAAGGGCACCTGCTTCTACCCCCTGTCGGACAAGGTTCAGCTGTCGTGGCTGGCCGATCTGGCCGGCACCCGGGTGTCGGGCGGGATGGCGGCCTTCAAGCGGCTGCTGGCCCTGCGCAAGCACATTCGCGATTCGCGGCCCGACGTGGTGGTGTCCTTCCTGACCAACGTCAACGTGGCCGCCATTCTGGCCACGCGCGGCCTGAACGTGCCGCTCATCGTCTGCGAGCGCACCAATCCGGTCGCTGAAACCACCACGGGAACCGTCTGGCGCAAGCTGCGCCGTGTGCTGTACCCGCGCGCCGACATGGTGACGGTGCAGGCCGAAGACACCGCCGGTCCGTTCGCGCGCCAGGTGCCCGGCATCCGGCGCCTGGCCGTCATCCCGAATCCACTGCCCGCGCCGCTGCTGGATGCGCCGCTGGTGCAGCAGCGTCACGAGGCCGGCCCGCGCGAGCTGATCGCGATGGGGCGGCTGGTGCCGGACAAGCAGTTCGACCTTCTGATCGACATCTTTGCGCAGCTTGCGCCGGAATTTCCCGACTGGAACCTGCGCATCTGGGGCGAAGGCCCCGAGCGCGAGGCGCTGCAGCAGCAGGTGGCGCGTCTGCGCCTGCAGTCGCGCGTCAGTTTGCCGGGGCGCACCGAAGCGCCGTGGGAAGAACTGGCGCGCGGCCAGGCCTTCGTGCTCAGTTCGCTGGTCGAGGGCTTTCCCAATGTGTTGCTGGAAGCGATGTCGCTGGGTTTGCCCTGCGTGGCGTTCGATTGCCCCAGCGGTCCGCGCGAGATGACGCGAGACGGCCAGGATGCGCTGCTGGTGCCGGCGGGCGACCGGGTCGCGATGACCGATGCTCTGCATCGTTTGATGGGCGACGTGTCGCTGCGCGAGCAGTTGGGCGCGCGCGGCGCCGCGGCCGTGCGCCAGCGTTATGCGCTGTCCAGCGTGCTGACCGAATGGGATGAGCTGTTCGAAGCGGTGCGGGAGGGGCGATGAGCACCCGGCCGCTGCGCATCCTGCATGTCATCACGGGGCTGGGCCAGGGCGGCGCCGAATCGGTGCTGACGCGCCTGGCGACCTGGCCGGACGCGGGCGTCGAACACACGGTCGTGTCGCTGACCGATGAAGGTTTGTATGGCGAGCGCCTGCGCGCGGCGGGCGTTGCGGTGCATGCCCTGGGCATGAAGCGCGGCCGCGTCAGCCTGGGCGGCTTCCTGGCGCTGCGCCGCCTGATCGCCACGAACCGTCCCGATGCCGTTCAAACCTGGATGTATCACGCCGACCTGATTGGCGGCCTGGCCGCCCGCCTGGCAGGCGTTCGCGCCATTGCGTGGGGCATCCGCAATTCCGGCGAGCACCTTGAGCGCAGCAGCCGGTCGGCGCGGCTGGTGCTGCGCGCGTGCGCGATGCTATCGGGCAGCGTGCCGCGCGCGATCGTCTGCGCGGCGCAGAACGCGGCCGAGCGCCACGCCGAAAAAGGCTACCGCCGCGACCGCATGGTCGTGATCGCCAACGGCTATGACTTGTCGCGCTACGCGCCGGATCCGCAGGCGCGCTCGCGCGTTCGCGCCGCATGGGGACTGTCCGAAGACGCTCCCGTGATCGGCTGCGTGGCGCGCTGGGATCCGCTCAAGGACCACGCCAACCTGCTGCGCGCCGTGGCCGCGCTGGTGCGCGATGGACGCGACGCGGGGTTGCGCTGCGTGCTGATCGGCCGCGACATGACCGACGGTAACGCCCAACTGGGCGCCTTGCTCGACAAGCTGGACCTGCGCGACCGCGTGGTGCTCAACGGTCCCAGCGACGACGTGCCCGCCGTCATGAACGGCCTGGATGTGCACGTGCTGTCGAGCTGCGCCGAAGGCTTTCCGAACGTGGTGGCCGAAGCCATGGCGTGCGGCGTGTATTGCGTGGTGACCGACGTGGGCGACGCCGCCTACATCGTCGGCGACACCGGCGTGGTGGTGCCGCCCGAGCAGGCCGAGGCCCTCGCCCGCGGCATCGAATCCGCGCTGGGCGATGTGGCCGCGCGCGGCCGCGAGCGCGCGGGCGAGGCTGGGCGCGCGCGCGTCCTGGAACACTTTGATCTTGCACGCATGGTGCAAAGCTACATCGCCGTCTGGCGCCGTATTTCTGGAGTCCAAGCATGAGCGCCGGACGCTGCCTGCTGTTTGTCGTCAACAATCCGGCGTTCTTCATGTCGCACCGCGTGCCGGTCGCCCTGGCCGCGCAGAAGGCAGGCTACGACGTCCACGTCGCGACGATGGACGGTCCGGCGGTGGCTGACATCCAGGCGCTGGGCATGACCCATCACGCGATTCCCATGACGCGCAGCGGCAAGCATCCGCTGCAGGAACTGGGCACGCTGCTGGCGCTGGTGCGCCTGTTCCGCCGGCTGCGTCCCGATGTGGTGCATCTGGTCACCATCAAGCCCGTGCTGTACGGCGGCATCGCCGCGCGCATTGCGCGGGTGCCCGGCATGGTGGCGGCGATCTCCGGATTGGGATTCGTGTTCCTGTCGAACTCGCTGAAGATGCGGCTGGTGCGCGCCGTGGTGGCGCGCCTGTACCGCGTTGCGCTGGGCCATCCGAACAGCCGCGTGATCTTCCAGAACGGCAACGACCGTGACCTTCTCAAGTCGCTGGGCGCCGTGCGCGAGGACCAGGTGGTCATCATCCGCGGCGCGGGCGTGGACCTCGACGCCTATCGGCCCACCCCGGAGCCGCCCGCGCCGCCCGTTGTCGTCACGATGGTGGCGCGCCTGCTGCGCGACAAGGGCGTGCAGGAGTTCGTGCAGGCGGCCAAACTGCTGCGTGAACGCGGCGTGCCGGTGACGATGCAACTGGTGGGCGGCCTGGACGCAGGCAATCCGACATCCGCCACGCAGGCCGACGTCGATGCCTGGCAGCAGGACGGCTGCGTGCAGGCGCTGGGCGAGCGTTCGGATGTGGCGGCGCTGTACGCAGCCGCGCACATCGCGGTGCTGCCGTCCTACCGCGAAGGCCTGCCGAAGTCACTGATCGAGGCCGCTGCCTGCGGCCGGGCGGTCGTGACGACCGACGTGCCGGGCTGCCGCGATGCCATCGAACCCAACGTGACCGGCCTCCTGGTGCCGGTGCGCGACGCGGCGGCGCTGGCTGACGCCATTGCGCGCCTTGCGCAAGACGCGGCGTTGCGTCAGGCGATGGGCACGGCGGGCAGGGCGCTGGCGGAGCGCGAGTTCGACATCAACCAGGTCGCTCGCGTCCACGTCGCGCTGTACGACGCGCTCAGCGCCTGATCGCGTCGATCCAGAACCGCGTGGACGGATCCTGCTGGCTGGGCTGGGGCGCGTCCAGCTCGCGCATGATGTTCTTGGCCAATACCTTGCCGAACTCCACGCCCCACTGATCGAACGGGTTGATGCCCCAGATCACGCCCTGCGTGAACACCTTGTGCTCGTACAGCGCCAGCAGCGCGCCAAGCGTGAAGGCTTCGAGGCGCGGTAGCACGATCAGCGACGACGGCCGGCCCCCCGGATGCACGCGGTGCTGCGCCAGCAGGCGCGCACGCGCCGGGTCGCGTTCCGTGGCGGAGGTTTCCGCCAGGGCTTCTTCAAAGGTCTTGCCGCGCAGGAGCGCCGAGCGCTGCGCCAGGCAATTGGCGACCAGCAGCTCGTGGTGCCGGGCATAGGCATGGTCGGGCTGCTCGCACAGGATGAAATCCACGGGCGCGCCCGTCGTGTCCTGATGCAGCCATTGGAAGAACGTGTGCTGGCAATCGGTGCCCGACATGCCCCACACCGCGGGGCCGGTCGGCACGCCAGCGGGGCTGCCGTCGGCGGTCGCGACCTTGCCCAGCGATTCCATTTCAAGCTGCTGGGCCCACGGCACGATGTGATACAGCCGCGAATCGTATGGGGTGATGACCAGCGAGTCGTAGCCCAGCACGCTGCGGTTGGCCACGCCGGCCAGCGCCATCTGCACGGGGGCGTTCTCGGCCAGCGGCGCGGTGCGGAAATGGTCGTCCATGGCCGCGGCGCCCGCCAGCAGCTGGTCGAAGGTGTCGTTGCCGAGCGCCAGCGCGACCGGCAGGCCGATGGCGGACCACAGCGAATAGCGCCCGCCCACCCAGTCCCAGATCTGGAAGATGTGATCGGGCAGGATGCCCAGGTTGAGTGCCGCCTCGACGTTGCAGGTGATCGCGACGACCTGCTTGATGGGGTCGGCGACGCCGGCGTCGCGCAGCCAGTTCATCGCCACTTCGGCGTTGGCCAGCGGCTCGGTCGTGGTGAACGATTTGGACGCGACGATGACCAGCGTGTTGTGCGGATCCAGGCGGCTCATCGCATCGGCGACCGAGTGCGAATCCACGTTGGAGGCGAAGCGCACTTCGCGCCGCACGCCCTCGTGGCGCAGGGCACGGGTGACCAGGCGCGGCCCCCAGTCGCTGCCGCCAATCCCCAGATGCAGCACGCCGCTGTAGCGGCCCGCCGCGTCGGCCGCCCGCACGAATTCGCGCATGCGTTCGCGCTCGGCCAGCACCGCCTTGGCCACCATGGCGGGCGGTTCGGCCGCGCGCAGGGCGGTGTGCCAGGCGGCGCGTCCTTCCGTCCAGTTGGCCTGGCCGCCGTCAAACAGCCGCGCGCGGCTGGCCTCGAAGTCCTGCTGCACCAGCAGCGCCTGCGAGGCCGCCAGCAGGTCGGGCGACTGCGCCTGGGCGCTCAGATCCAGGCGCAGCCCGGGCGCATTGATGAGGCGCAGCTGCTGGCCGTCCCGGGATGCCGTACGTGTTGCGGTGATGAACTGCTGCCACGCGGGGCTGTTGGCTAACGACATGAGCGGATCAGAAGGGCAGTGTGGCGTTCGGCGCCAGCTTGCCGAGTTCGCGGCGGAAGTCGGCCTGGATGCGCGCGAGCGCCGCTTCGCTTTGCGCCTCGAAACGCAGCACGACGACCGGCGTGGTGTTCGACGGCCGCGCCAGGCCAAAGCCATCGGCGTATTCGGCGCGCACGCCGTCGATCGTGATCACGCGTTTGGCGTCGGGGAACTGGCCTTGATCCTGCAACGCCTTGACCAGCGTGAACGGCTGGCCTTCTTCCATTTCGAGCTTCAGTTCCGGCGTGGACACGTCCTGCGGCAGGGCTTCCAGCGGCTCGCAGGCGTCGGCAAAGCGCGACACGATCTCCAGCAGGCGCGCGCCCGTGTAGAGGCCATCGTCAAAGCCGTACCAGCGTTCCTTGAAGAAGATATGCCCGCTCATTTCGCCGGCCAGCGGTGCGCCGGTTTCGGCCAGCTTGGCCTTGACCAGAGAGTGGCCCGTCTTCCACATCAGCGCGTTGCCGCCGGCCGCTTCGACCGACAGGCCGACGTGGCGGCTGCACTTGACGTCATAGATGATGGTGGCGCCGGGATTGCGCTCGAGCACGTCGCGCGCAAAGAGGACGAGCTGGCGATCGGGCCAGATGATCTGGCCGGACTTGGTGACCACGCCCAGGCGATCGCCGTCACCGTCAAAGGCCAGGCCAAGTTCGCAATCGGTCTCGGCCACGTGCTTGATGAGGTCCTGCAGGTTCTTGGGTTCGGCCGGGTCGGGATGGTGGTTGGGGAAGTTGCCATCCACCTCGCAGAACAGTTCGTCGACCTCGCAGCCCAGCGCGCGGAACAGCTGCGGCGCGACCGCGCCGGCCACGCCGTTGCCGCAATCGATGGCGATCTTCATGGGACGCGCCAGCTTGACGCCGGAGGCCACGCGGGCAATGTAGGTCTGCGCCAGGTCGAGCTGGCGGCGCGTGCCGGCCTCGGCCGCGGGCGCCGGGGCATCGCCATTCATGGCCTGCGCCAGTTGCTGGACGTCGTCGCCGTACAGCGCGCGGCCGCCCATCATCATCTTGAAGCCGTTGTACTTGGGCGGGTTGTGGCTGCCGGTGATGGCAACGCCGGACCCGGTTTGCATGATGTTGGCCGCGAAGTACACGAGCGGGGTGGGAACCATGCCGACGTCCAGCGTATCCACGCCGCCTTCGAGCATGCCTTCCTGCAACGCGAGGGACAGCATTTCGCTGCTGAGGCGGCCATCGCGGCCAACCACGAGCGTCTGCACGCCTTGTTCGCGGGCGCGGGCGGCAAGCGCCACGCCGAGAGACCGGGCGAAGGCCGCGTCGATCAGGTCCGGCACCGTGCCGCGAATGTCATATGCCTTGAAAACAGAGGCCGGAAATTGTGTATTGTTGCCCACGACGGTTCCTTGTTGAGGGGGACAGCGCGGCGGCTGCCGGGTAATGGTAAACCCGCACATCCAAACCGCTATGGCAAGGGCCAAAGCTGGATTATCCCCCATCGGCGCGGGGGGCTTCATCCTTCGGGCGGAGTAGGGCATTTACCCGGTGCCGGCCTGCCCCGCCATGGTGCGGCGCATGGGGCGGCGCCGCCTGTTTCCGGTGCACGTCCGCAGGTAGAAAGCCGCTTGCCGGGCGGGCGCGCATGGCACAAAAGTTGCTCGTCATCCGAAGGTGATACGCTTGCCGGGCAAGCAGAAAGACCAGGAGGGGCCATGGGCGCCAAAGTATCCACAGTCATGTCATCGGGCGGCGCCACAAGCAGGCGGGGACCACCCACGGACTTTGCCGGTCCGGCGGCCGGCCGCGAACGCAGGCTTGATATCCACGTCTTTGCCGCGGCAACGGGCGATCTGGCCGCTGGCCGCGCCTGGGAGCGCAGCGTCTGGCGCGATGCGCGCGTCCTCATCGCCGAATGCCCGGCGCCGCATCTGGCGGCATCGATCGAAAGCGCGTTGCGCACGGTTGCCGCCAGCGTGGCGCGCGACCGCGGCTGGCAGGCCGCAGGCACCGTGTCCTTCTCGCTCGACGACCGCAGCGGCGTCTTCCGCGTCATCGACGCGCAGGCGCGGGCCCGCACGCCGGACATGCCGGTTGCCGAACACGATCCCATCGCGCCGCACGTGCTGGAAGTGCGCATCGACGGTTGCGGCGATCGCCGCCTGCCGTGCACTCACCTCATGGTCTGCGGCGCCACCCGTGGCGAAGTCCTGCGCCGCGCCTACCGCGCCTTGTCCGAATTGCCCGGCCCCGCCGGCGTGGACCGCGCCTTCCTGATGGAGCGCATCGCCTCCCGCGCCTTCTGCTCGGGCATGACGGGCACCCGGCTGGACCAGGCGGTCGGCTGACAGGTCCAACAGCCCCCCGCAGGGGGGCTTCGGCGGGCGCCGCCCAGCCCCTACAATAGTCCGCACATCCGATGAACAGCGCCCGGCCCTAGGCGGCCGGGCCGACTCTCTGTGCGGCACCCATGACACTGCTGAGCGATCTCCAGGCCCTCTTGGGCGATTCCCACGTGCTGACCGGCGCGGACGCGGATTCCTATGTGCTGGATTGGCGCCGCCGCTATCGCGGCGCGGCCCTGGCGGTGATCCGCCCCGGTTCCACGGCGGACGTGGCCGCCGCGATCAAGCTGTGCGCGCAGTACGGCGTGCCCGTCGTGCCGCAAGGCGGCAATACCGGCCTGTGCGGCGGCGCCACGCCTGACGACACCGGCACCGCGGTCGTCCTGTCCACGGCCCGGCTCACCGCGGTGCGCGCGCTGGATACCGACAACGACACCATCACGGTCGAGGCCGGCTGCATCCTGCAGGCCGTGCAGGAGGCCGCAGCGGCAGCCAACCGGCTGTTCCCGCTGAGCCTGGCGGCCGAAGGCAGCTGCACCATCGGCGGCAATCTGGCCACCAACGCCGGCGGCACGCAGGTGCTGCGCTATGGCAACACGCGCGACCTCACGCTGGGCCTGGAGGTCGTGACCGCCGAAGGCGAGATCTGGGACGGCCTGCGCGGCCTGCGCAAGGACAACACCGGCTACGACCTGCGCGACCTGTACATCGGCAGCGAAGGCACCCTGGGCATCATCACGGCCGCCACCCTCAAGCTGTATCCGCGTCCCGTGGCGTCCTGCACGGCGCTGCTCACGCTGGACAGCATCGACAACGCCGTCGAGGTCCTGTCGCGCGCCCGTTCCGGATTTGGCGCCTCGCTGACCGGGTTCGAACTCATGAGCGGCGCCTGCCTGCAAGGCGTGGTGCGGCTGTTTCCGCAGCAGCGCCTGCCTTTTGAAGGCGAGTCGGCGGCTTCGCCGTGGTTCGCACTGCTGGAACTGTCCGACAGCGAAAGCGAAACGCACGCCCGCGAGCGCTTCGAGGCCGTGCTGGGCGACGCCATCGAAGCCGGCCTGGTGAACGACGCAGCCATCGCCGCCAACGTGTCGCAAAGCAAGGCGCTGTGGCATCTGCGTGAAAGCATTCCGCTGGCCGAGGCCGAGCTGGGCAAGTCGGTCAAGCACGATGTCTCGATCCCCATCTCGTCGATCGCCGGGTTCGTGCACAAGACCAACGCCTTGCTGCAGGCGCGCTTTCCGGGCGTGCGCCACGTGATCTTCGGCCACCTGGGCGACGGCAACCTGCACTACAACGTGGCCCATGCACCCGGACAGACCGAAGCCGAGCTGCTGGCGCTGCAAGGCGAGATCTATGGCGTCGTGCATGACAGCGTGCACACGCACAAGGGATCCATCAGCGCTGAGCACGGCGTGGGTCAGCTCAAACGCGACGAACTGCCGCGCTACAAGAACCCCGTCGAACTGGCGCTGATGCGCCGGATCAAGCGGGCGCTGGATCCCCAGGGTCTCATGAACCCCGGCAAGGTGCTGCAGGCATAACGCGGCCAGGATCGCAGACCATGAAAACCCCTCCCGCAGCGGGCGCGAACCACCGGGTGCTGATCGTCGAAGACGACCATGTCATCGCCGGCAATCTGTACAGCTTCCTGGAGGCGCGGGGCTTTCTGCCCGATGTGGCGTACAGCGGACCCGCGGCCCTTCAACGGTTGCAGGAACAGCGTTTTGACGCCGTGCTGCTGGACATCGGCCTGCCCGGCATGGACGGCAATGCCGTGCTGCATGACATGCGCACGGAACGGCGGCTGGCCGTGCCGGTGCTGATGCTGACCGCGCGCGACAGCCTCGAAGACAAGCTGGCGGGCTTTTCCCATGGCGCCGACGACTATCTCACCAAGCCGTTCGCGCTGCTGGAAGTGGAAGCGCGGCTGCTGGCGCTGATCCAGCGCGCCAAAGGGTCGACGGTCGATGCGGAGCGCACCTTCGGCCCGCTTCAGTTCGACGCGCGCAGCCGCGTCGTGTCGGTCAGCGGCGTGCCGGTCCACCTGACCCGCAAGGCGGGCCTCATCATCGAGGTGCTGCTGCGCGACCCGGGCCGCGTGGTGACGCGCGAAGAACTGGAATCGGTCCTGTGGGGCAACGAACCGCCCTCGTCCGATGCGCTGCGCAGCCAGGTCCACCTGCTGCGGCGCGCGCTGGCCGACGCGGGTTTTGACGGCATCGAGACCGTGCACGGCACCGGCTGGCGCCTGACGCTGCCCGCCGCCGCATCATGAGCCGCGCCGCCGCCGGCACGCTGACCCAGCGCGTGGTCTGGGCGCTGACCGGCACGGTCGCGCTGTTCGTCACGGCGCTTGCCCTCCTGGCCTACCTTACGTTCGACCAGATGGAAGACGATCTGGTCAACGACATCCTGAACACCGAGATGGACCGCCTGGTCCAGCATGCGCGCAGCAGCGACGAGTTCCTGCCGCGCCACGGCGCGCGCGAACTCGGCGGATCCATGCGGGCGTGGCTCAGCGTGGACGGCCAGCCGCCCGCCGGCATGCCGCCTGAACTGCTCTCGCTGGAAAACGGACTGCACCTGATCGAACCTGGCGCCTACACCTGGCACGTGATGGTGGCCGAGACGGGCCGGGGCACCGTGTACCTGCTGTACGACGCCACCGACAACGAAGAGCGGGTGCACGACTTCGGGCTGATCGTGCTGGGCGTGGGCGCCATCTGCGTCGTGCTCGCCTACGGGTTGGCGCGTCGTGTGGCCGGCGTGGCGGTCGGACCGTTGCTGGATCTGACGGACCGGCTGTCGACCTGGGCGCCGGGCTCGCCTGACATGGCCGTCACGCGCGACGACGAGGCCGGACGTCTCATCGAAGCCTTCAACCGGGTGCAGAACCAAGTGGACAGGTCCATCGCGCGTGAACGCGAGTTCGCCAGCAACCTTAGCCACGAGGTGCGCACGCCGCTGGCGGCGATCCGCTCGGACAGCGAGCTCATGCTGCTGACGCAGGCATTGACGCCGGATCAACAGCAACGCCTGACACGCGTGGTGGACAACGTGGACGACGTCATCGTCAGCCTGGAAAGCGCGCGGGCAATGGCGCGCGACGAGTTGCGCGCGCCGGAACCGGTGGACATCGCCGAATGCATGGAAGATGCGTGGCGGGGCCATGCCGCCCAGGCCAGTCTGGCCGACCTGCGCTTTGACAATCAATTGCCCGCCGGCCAGGTGCTGACGCTGGACCGCTACGCCTTGCTGACCGTGCTGCGCAACCTCGTGCGAAATGCCATCGAACACGCCGCACCGGCCACGCTGACCGTGGCGCTGGACGCGGACGGCGGATTGGCGTTGCGCGACAACGGCAAGGGCATTGCTGCCAGCGATCTGCCTTTTCTGTTCCGCCGCTATTTCAGCGGCCGCCTGCGCGATTCCGGCGTGGCGGGCGGCGACGAGACGGCGCGCGGGCTGGGCCTGGCGATCGCCAAGCGCGTCTGCGACATGCAGGGCTGGTCGCTCAGCGTCGAATCTTCGCAAGCAGAAGGCCCGGCGCGCGGCACGCGCTTCCTGCTGCGTTTCGAGCCCGACGAGCGGGGCGGCCCGACGGCGCAAATTTGACGAATTTTCGACTGGCGGGACCGTAAAGTGCGCTGGCCCGAAACGTCCGGAACTTCGTCTCCATGCCGTCCCCATTGCTGCAGTCCCCCCTGGCGCCGGCGCTGCATGCGCCGACAAGAACCCGTTATCTGCTGACCCACGTCGCGGGCGTGACGCTGTTGCTGGCCGGTATGGCCTGGTGGTCACAGGCGTCGGGACTGGACATGCGCATCGCGCGCGCGCTGTTCGATCCGCTGCTGGACGACTTTCCGCTGCATGGCAGCCGGTGGCTTGAAATGCTGGGCCACCGGATGGTGCTGGCGCTGCCGATCAGCGTGGGTCTGGCCGCGGCGGGCGTTGCGGCGGGCAGCTACCGCATCGCGGCGTGGCGGCGCTGGCGCGGGGTGGCCTATGCCGTCGCGATCACGTGCCTGACGGGGCAACTGCTCATTACGCAACTCAAGCATCACACCATGCTGCCGCGCCCCTACGATCTGGAAACGTTGGGCGGCTATACGCCTTATCCGGTGCACTGGTGGACCTGGGCAAGGGCGCGCGCCGGCGGCGCGTTGCCCAGCGGCCATGCCGGCGCGGGCTACGCCTTGCTGACCCTTTACTTCGCGGGGTGGGCGTTGGGCCGCCCGGCGTGGCGCTGGAGCGGACTGGCGATCGGCGTGGCGGCCGGCGTGGCGTTTTCGGCGGTGCGCATTCTGCAGGGCGCGCATTTTCTCAGCCAGACGCTTTGGTCCGCCGCCCTGATGTGGCTGCTGGCGGCGGTGTTCTTCTATCCGCTGATCGCGGGGCGGGCGCCCGGATGCCCGCCCCGCCCGCACCGCGTCAGTTGAGCAGCACGCCCGGCAACCACAGCGAGAACGCCGGCACATAGGTCACCAGCGCCAGCGCGGCCAGCAGCGCGCCGTAGAACGGCCAGATGGTGCGCATGACCGTCCCCACGGATACCCCGCCGATGGCGCACCCCACAAACTGCGTGGTGCCCACCGGCGGCGTGTTCAGCCCCAGCGCGCAGTTCAGCAGCAGCACCATGCCGAACTGCACCGGCCCCATGCCGTACTGCATGCAGATCGGCAGGAAGATCGGCGTGCAGATCAGGATGGTGGCGGCCATGTCCAGGAACGTTCCCAGCACGAACAGGATGATGTTGACCATCAGGAAGATGGCCCACGGCTCCGTCGAGATGGACGCCATCAGCTGCCCGGTCTTTTCGGCCACGCCATAGAAGCTGATCAGGTAGCCGAACGTTGCCGAAATGCCGATCAGCAGCAGCACCACGCCCGTGGTCTTCACGGCCTTGCTGGCGGCGCGCACGAACTGGTCCCAGGTCAGCGAGCGGTAGACGAAGATCGTCAGCGCCAGGGCGTACAGCACCGCCACCGCCGCGGATTCCGTCGCGGTGAAGACGCCGCTCAGGATGCCGGTAATGATCAGCACCACCACGAACAACCCCGGCGCCGCGGCGACCAGCGAGCGGAACACGATGTGCCAGCCCGGAAAGGTGCCTGCCGGATAGCCGCGGCTGCGCGCCACGAAATACGCAGCGGCCAGGTTGCACACGGTCAGGATCAGGGCGGGCACCACGCCTGCCGCGATCAGCGCCGCGATGGACACCTTGCCGCCCGCGGCCAGCGTGTAGATGATGATGTTGTGGCTGGTCGGCATCAGCGCGCCCACCAGCGCCGCGTGGGTCGTGACGTTCACCGCGTAGTCGGCGTGATAGCCCTCGCGCTTCATCATCGGGATCATCACGGACCCCATCGCCGACACGTCCGCCACGGGCGATCCCGACACCCCGCCGAACAGCGTGCAGGCCACCACGTTGGACATGCCCAGGCCGCCCCGCACATGGCCCACCAGCGATTTGGCGAAGTTCACGATGCGGTCGGCGATGCCGCCGTACAGCATCAGTTCACCGGTGAAGATGAAGAAGGGGATGGCCAGGAACGAAAACGCGTTCATGCCCGAGGTCATCTGCTGGAAGGCCACCGCGAGCGGCAGGTCCTCGTACATGATGGCCGTGATGGACGACAGCCCGATGGCAAAGGCCACCGGCACGCCGATCACGAGGAACCCCATGAAGGTGAAGGAAAGCAGTGTCAGCGCCATGCCGGGACCACCTTCTGGTTGCGCAGGATCGCGATGATGTGCTCGATGGAAAAGAGCGCGATCAAGGTGCCCGACAGGGTTGCAGGAACGTACTTCCAGGCGTTGGAGATGCCCAGGTTCGGAATCTTGTAGGCCGCGACGGACTCGGCCAGCACGCCGCAATTCCAGGCCATCAGCACGCCGAACAGCAGCACGAGCAGATGGATGAAGATGCGCAGCCGCCGCTGCCCGGCGGCGGGCAGGGCGTCCAGCAGGGACTCGAAGCCGATGTGTCCGGCGTCGCGCACGCCGACCGCGGCGCCCAGCATGGTGACGTACAGCACCAGCAAAAGGGCCAGGCTTTCTGCCCAGGTCGGCGTGCTGTTCAGGACGTGGCGGCCGAAGATCTGCAGCGAGACAGCGACGATCAGGCAGATCAGCCCGAAGACGCTGGTCCACATGCAGATTCGCGCCAGCCGGGCGCAGGCGCGGGAGTAGGCATCCAGCGGGGCAGCCAGGGCTTCTTCCCGGCCCCCCGCGGCGACATCTGGTTCATTCGTGGGTGTGGCCAACATGATGTCCTCACTGCACGGCCTGGATCTTGGCGACCAGATCCTTCATTTCAGGGGTGGTGACAAAGCGTTCGTACACCGGCTTCATCGCACCCTGGAATGAGGGCTTGTCGACCTGCGAGATCTGCGAACCGGCCTTCTCGACCACGGCGCGCGACTTCTGCTCGCGTTCGTCCCACAGCTTGCGCATGTACGGCACCGATTCGCGCGCGGCCTCGCGCAGGATCTTCTGGTCGTCCGGCGGCAGCTTGTCCCACTGGCGCTTGGAGAAGATCAGGATCTCGGGCGTCATCGTGTGCTCGGTCAGCGAATAGAACTTTGCGACCTCGTAGTGATGCGCGCTCTCGTAGCTGGGAAAGTTGTTCTCGGCCGCATCCACCAGTCCTGTCTTGAGCGACGTGTAGACCTCTCCCATCGGCATCGGCGTGGCGTTGCCGCCCATCGCTTCCACCATCGCGACGGACAGGTCCGACTGCTGCACGCGGATTTTCAGGCCCTTGGCGTCGGCCAGTGCCTTGATCGGCTTCTTGGTCGTATACATGGAACGCGATCCGCTGTCGTACCACGCCAGTCCGACGAAGCCCGCAGCCTCGCACGAGCGCAGGATCTGGTCGCCGATCTCGCTGTCCAGCACCTTGTGCAGATGCTCTTTGGAGCGGAACAGGAACGGCAGCGACGGCACGCGCGTGGTCTGGCAGATGTTGTGCATCGCCGCGCTGGAGACGCGGGACATGGCCAGCGCGCCCAGCTTCACCTGCTCGATCGAATCATCTTCGTTGCCGAGCGCGCCGCCGGAAAACACCTTCACGGTGATGCGGCCGTTGGTCCGTTGCTTGACCAGTTCGCCGAAGTGGCGCACGGCCTGCACAGTGGGGTAATCGTCGGGATGGATGTCCGCGGAGCGCAGCTCGGCGGCGTGGGTGGCGGGAATCAGCGTCAGCAAGGCGGCCGCGGCCAGAACGGCGCGGCTCAGGTGAGGGTGCAGCATGTCTACCTCCGGATGGGGTACGGCGTTTCGTTGAGGGCCGTGATGGCCCCGAAGCTCTTTGATATGCACTGCCTGCTCGGGGTGGGCGCGCGCGAAGCCGCCCGTCGGGTGCTAACCGGCGCTGGCGGTTTCCTCCAGGCCCTGCACGCCGGGGTGCAGGGCGAATACCGCGCCATCCAGCGCGCCGGGAGCGGCGTTCGCGGGACGGATCGACGTGACGAAAAGGGTGTCCATACCGGCGCCGCCGAAGGCGCACATGGCGACCTTCGCGGCAGGCACGTCCAGGGTGCGGTCCAGACGGCCGTCGGGGGTGTAGCGGTACACCTTGCCGGCGTCGTTGCCGCAGATCCAGTAGCAGCCCGCCGCGTCCACGGCGGCGCCGTCCGGGCGGCCGGCGGGCAGGGCGGGGATGAAGACGCGGCGGTGGGACGGCATGCCGGCATCGGTGTCGTAGTCAAACGCCCAGACGGTCGCGCGCGATGGGTGCGAATCGGACAGGTACATTGTCCGGCCATCGGGACTGAAAGCCAGGCCGTTGGGCACGATCAGGTCGTCGAGCAGCACGGACGTGCCGCGCGCATCGTGGCGGTACAGTGCGCCGGCGGGCCAGGCGAGGCCCATGTCCATCACCATGGTGCCGGCCAGGAACCGGCCCTGCCGGTCGCAGCGGCCATCGTTGAACCGCATTCCGGGCGCGTTGTGGGCCACGGCGGCAAGTTGCCGGGGCAGGCAAGCCTCGCCCTCGCGCAGGGCGTCGCAGGCATAGAGGCCGTCTTCCATGGCCAGCAGCCACCCGTCGCCGCGCATCGCCATGCAGCCCGCCATCTGCGGCAACGCCCAGTGCGCGAATGCGCCGGTCTCGGGCGTCCAGCGCCACAGCGTCTTGCCGGGGATGTCGGTCCAGTAGAACGCCTTGTCCGCGCGCCGCCAGATAGGGCTTTCTCCGACGCCGCACAACAAGGTTCCAAGACGTTCGGCGGTGATGGACATGAAAGGCTTCAGGCGTTCGGGAAGGGGAAGGGGCCGGCCTTGACGAAGGCGCCGCCCTGGTAGCGCGCCGCGGGATCGTCCGCGGCCAGCGGGGGCTGCGCCTCGACCTGCGCGCGGAAGCGCTCGGAAGAGTCCTTGGGCGCAAAACCAAGCACGGCCGCGCCGCTGTTGTCCCACCAGCTGTCGCGATTGGCCGACGCACCATACACGATGAGGTGGCCGACGTCGGGAGTGAAAAGGGATCGGACAACCAGATCGGTCAGGTCGTCGTGGCTGAGCCAGGTGACCAGCATGCGCCGGTCCCTGGGTTCGGGAAACGACGAGCCGATGCGCAGGCAGACGGTCTGGATGCCATATCGGTCGAAGTAGAAGCGCGACAGGTTTTCGCCGTAGGCCTTGCTCAGGCCGTAATAGCCGTCGGGTCGCAGCGGCACGTCGGCGTCCAGGGTCTGTCCCTGTTCATAAAAGCCGATGACGTGGTTGGAGCTGGCAAACACCACGCGCCGCACGCCGTGCAGGCGGGCCGCCTCGTAGACGTTGTAGACGCCCTGGATATTGGCCGGCAGGATTTCTTCGAAGGGGCGCTCGACCGACACGCCGCCCAGATGCACGATGGCGTCCGTGCCGCGCACCAGTTCCGACACGGCGGACGCGTCGGCCAGATTGCATTGCACGACCTCCTCGCCGTCTTGTGCGGGGGCCATCGCCGCCACGTCCGAGACGCGCAGGATGTCCGCATGAGCTTTCAATCGGGGACGCAGTACCAGGCCCAGGTTGCCGGCGGCGCCGGTCAATAACAAACGATGACACCGAAGGGATTCAGGCATGTTGTTGACAGCTCGGCTCATGACGCAACGCTCTGTGAATGGCGCGGTGGAGTGGACTTGTCTGGTACGTTATCGTACAACTGTCGCAAAGTATAATGAACGCCATTTTTCAGCGTCAAGCGCTGCGCAACCGCTTCCGGATAATCCCTGATGAACGCTCCCGCCGATACCCCTGTTTTGCCGCAGCGTCGTCCCCGCAACCTGGCGCAAGGCCTGGTTGAAAACATTTCCGAACGCATCCGCAGCGGTGAAATCCGCCCGGGCGACAAGCTCCCCACCGAATCCGCCATCATGCGTCAGTTCGGCGTAAGCCGCACCGTCGTGCGCGAGGCGCTGTCGCGTCTGCAGGCCTCGGGTCTGGTCGAAACGCATCACGGCGTGGGCACCTATGCGCTTGAGCCTAGCGGCGGCGGCGACTTCCGCGTCGACCCGGCCGACATCGCCACCGTGCGCGACGTGCTGGTGCTGCTGGAACTGCGCATCTGCCTGGAAAGCGAGGCCGCGGGCCTGGCCGCCATCCGCCGCAGCGACGAACAGTTGCAGGCGATGCGTCGGGCGCTGGATGCCTTCAAACAGGCGCTGGATGCGGGCGGTGACACCATCACGCCGGACTTTCAATTCCATCTGCTGGTGGCCCAATCCACCGACAACCGTTACTTCGCGGACCTCATGGCGCACCTGGGCTCGGCCATCATTCCCCGCACCCGCATCAACTCCGCCAAGTTCGCCCTCGAAGACCGCGCCGCCTATCTGGCGCGCGTGAATCTCGAACACGAAGACATCTACAGCGCGATCACGCGCCAGGACCCCGAGGCCGCCCGCGCCGCCATGCGCACGCACCTGAGCAACAGCCGCGAACGCCTGCGGCGCGCGCAATAGCCATCGTATTGAAGGCGATTGGTCCACGTGTGATGTCGTACAACGTTTGAACCGCCTCTCGTCGCCGTTGATAAGCCCGAAACCGCGTTACTCTTGGCGCGGTTATTTTTTTGGTTCTCGAAACGGCATGGTTCTGCGCGGCACATCAGGCAATACGCATTCTTCGTTGGGACAGGCATGTCCCGTTGCTCGGAGGGTCGCGGCATGCGTCGCCTGACACTTCGATTCATCATCGCCATCCTGGTGCTGCTGACACTGTCGCGGCTGGGATTGGCCTTCTGGATGTGGGACCGCGTCGAAGCGGCCGGGGGCCTCGGGCCGCTCCTCTTTGGCGGACTGCGCATCGACGTGTGCCTGCTGTCGATGGTGATCGCGCTGCCGGCGGTGTTTTCGCCGTGGTTCGGCCACCGTCCGCTTGCCGCGCGCATTACCGCGTGGTGGTTCCGCGTGTGGTGGATGCTGTACGTGCTGCTGGAAGTGTCCACCCCGCAATTCATCGCGGAATACGACACCCGTCCCAATCGCCTCTACTTCATCTACCTGCTCAATCCGAAGGAAGTGGGCTCGATGCTGTGGCAGGGCTACAAGGGCGTGCTGCTGGCCGCCTTCGTGGTGCTGGTCCTGGCGGCCTGGCTTGCGGTCAAGCTGTTCCCGACGCGCACGCGCGATCCGTTCATGGGATGGTGGAAGCGGCCTGTCGCATCCTTTGTGATCCTGGCGCTGGTGTTCCTGGGCGCGCGCGGCACGCTCGAGCATCGCCCCATCAATCCCGCCAAGGTGGCCTTCAGCTCGGACGCCATGGTGAACGCGCTGGCGCTCAATTCGCTGTACAGCGTGTTCGACGCGGCCTATCGCATGCGCGACGAACGCTCGTCGGCCGCGATGTATCCCAAGATGGCCGTGGACGAGATGAACGCCATCGTGCGCGAGAAGGCCGGCATGACCGGCGCGCCAATAGATCCGACGCTGCCCAGCCTGCATGAGCAGAAGGCAACCGTGCGGCGTGACAAGCCGCTGAACGTGGTGATCATCCTGCAGGAAAGCCTGGGCGCGCAATACGTCGGCAGCCTGGGGGGCCGCGACCTCACGCCGAACATCGACCGGCTGGGCAAGGAAGGCTGGATGTTCCACCGCGCCTACGCCACCGGCACGCGTTCGGTGCGCGGCATCGAAGCCGTCACCGCGGGCTTTTTGCCCAGCGTGGCCGATGCCGTGGTCAAGCTGCCGCGTTCGCAGACGGGCTTTTTCACACTGGCGCAGTTGCTGGGCAAGCACGGCTATCACTCGCGCTTCGTGTATGGCGGCGAGTCCCACTTCGACAACATGCGCGCCTTCTTCCTGGGCAACGGCTTTGACGAGATCGTGGACCGGCCCAAGTTCGTCGACCCCGTGTTCGAGGGATCGTGGGGCGCCTCCGATGAAGACATGTTCAATCAGGTCGACCGCCTGCTGCGCGCGGACGGCGACAAGCCGGTGTTCACGCTGGCGTTCTCGGTGACCAACCATTCGCCGTGGGAATATCCGCCCGGGCGCATCCAGCCCGTGGGCGATCCGGCCACGGTGGATAACACGGTGCGCTATGCGGACTGGGCGCTGGGCCAGTTCTTCGACAAGGCGCGCAAGGCGCCGTATTGGGACAACACGGTCTTCCTGGTCATCGCCGACCACGATTCGCGCGTTTACGGCTCCATTCCCGTGCCGGTACGGCATTTCCAGATTCCAGCGCTGATCCTCGGCGCGGGCATCGCGCCGCGGCAGGACGATCGGCTGGTCAGCCAGATCGACATGGCGCCGACGCTGCTGTCCTTGATCGGCCTGGATAATGTGAACCCCATGCTGGGCGCCGATCTGACGCAGCGCGATCCGAACCGCGCGATGATGCAATACGCGGACAACTTCGGTTATCTGAAAGGCGATCAACTGCTGGTGCTGGAGCCTTCCAAGGCGCCGCGCCAGTTCCGTTACGAGGCCGCGCCGGTGGGACAGGACGAGACGTATGCGCCGGTCGAGCCGGCGGATCCCGCGCTGACGCAGGAGGCGTTGGCGCACGCGTTGTGGGCAAGCTGGGCGTATCGCGAAGAGAAGTACCGGCTGCCGTGACGCATATGACGACCAAGGCGGCCACCCCGGCCGCCTGCCTTGATCCTGCTCAATCCGCATTCCGCGGGCCAATAGCACACTGGCGCCCATGACAACGCCCAACACGTCCTCGGGAGCCTCCCGCCCCGCATCTCCGGCGCTCTCCAGTGTCCAACACGCCGCGCAGCGCCAGCGTCCCCGTATGGCGATCCCCGTGCCGCGTGGCCGTTTTGCCTGGATCACCGGGGTCATCAGCTCGGTCTGGCTGGCCGCCAACACGCTGTTCTGGTGCCTGCTGCTGTTTCCGGTCTCGCTGCTGAAGCTGGCGTTGCCTTTTGCCGCAGTCAGGCGCCTCATCGATCCCATTCTGAATAGCATCGCCACCGCGTGGGTGGCGTGCAATTCCAGCTGGTTCGTACGCATCCAGCCGCAGGCCTGGGACATCCAGGGCAACAAGGACCTGCGCTATGCCGACTGGTATCTGGTCAACTGCAACCATCAGTCGTGGGTCGACATCTTCGTGCTGCAGTACTCGCTGAACCGGCGCATTCCGCTGCTCAAGTTCTTCCTCAAACAGCAGCTCATCTACGTGCCGGTCATCGGTCTGGCGTGGTGGGCGCTGGACTTTCCCTTCATGAAACGGCACGGCAAGGCGGCCCTGCGCAAGAACCCCGACCTGGGGCGCCAGGACCAGGAGGCCGCGCGGCGCGCCTGCGCCAAGTTTTCGCTGGTGCCCACCAGCGTGATGCTGTTTGCCGAAGGCACGCGTTTCAGCCAAGCCAAGCGCGCGGCGCAGAACTCGCCATACCGCCATCTGCTCAAGCCCAAGGCGGGCGGTCTGGCGGTGTCGTTGAATGCGATGGGGGCGCAGTTCCGGTCGATGATCGACGTCACCATCGCCTATCCGGATGGCGCGCCGAGCTTCTGGGATTTCGCCTGCGGACGCGCAGGACAAGTGCTGGTGCGCATGCGGCAATTGCCGGTGCCGCCGGCGTTCTGCGAAGCCGATTACTCGCGCGACAAGGCGTTTCGCACCACGTTCCACCAGTGGCTTGGGCAGCAGTGGCAGGCCAAGGACGACGAGATCGAGGCGCTGGTGGCGCGCCCGGGGGCACCGGGTGCGGGGGCGTCAGATGGGGGGGCGCCTGCCGCGGGATCGCCCGCCGCCGGGTCGCCGGCCGCCGGATCGCCGGCCGCCGGATCGCCGGCCGCCGGATCGCCGGCCGCCGGATCGCCGGCCGTCACAAACCCGCCCGTCAACTAAATAAAAAAAGCCACGCAGCGGTCGCGCCGCTGCGTGGCTTTGTCCATGCCGCCTGAGCGTCAGACGCGCGCGGGCAGCACCACGCCCGAGCACTCGCCGAAGCCGATACGCGGATAGCCCGCCTTCACGCATTCGGCGCGGATGATGATCTGGTCGCCATCCTGCAGGAAGGTGCGCTTCTCGCCCCACGGCAGTTCGATCGGCGCCTTGCCGCCATTGCTCAGTTCCAGCAGCGACCCCGCTTCCGAAGGCTGCGGGCCGGACAGCGTGCCGGTGCCCAGCATGTCGCCCGGCTGCAGGTTGCAGCCATTGACCGTGTGATGCGTGATGAGCTGCGCGACGTTCCAGTAGGCGTCGCGGAAATTGCTGCTGGACAGCTTCACCGGCGGCTTGCTGTCGGCGCGCGATTGTTCGGTGGTCATCAGCACCTGCATTTGGACGTCGTACGCGCCTTTGGCCCGATTGGCGTCGGAGGCCAGGTAAGGCATCGGCTGCGGCTCGCCCGCGCCGCGGGTCCATTGCGTGCGGAACGGCTCCAGCGCTTCCATCGTGACGATCCACGGCGAGATCGTGGACGCGAAGTTCTTGGACAGGAAGGGGCCGAGCGGCTGGTATTCCCAGGCCTGGATGTCGCGCGCCGACCAGTCGTTCAGGATGCACAGGCCGAACACGTGCGAATCCGCGTCGGCCAGCGTGATGCGTTCGCCCTGCGCGTTGCCGGTGCCCACGAAAATGCCCAGCTCCAGTTCATAGTCCAGCCTTGCGCAGGGGCCGAATTGCGGCGCTTCGCCTTCGTTGGCGGGACGCGTCTGGCCGACCGGGCGCGGGAATTTCTGGTCCACGCCAATGCTGGAGGCGCGGCCGTGATAGCCGATCGGCACCCACTTGTAGTTGGGCAGCAGGGGGTTGTCAGGACGGAACTGCTTGCCCACGGCGGTGGCGTGGTGCACCGAGATATAGAAGTCGGTGTAGTCGCCGATGCGGGCGGGCGTGGTGTATTCGGCGTCAGCCTGCGCGACCAGCAGCGGTTCCACCGTGGCGCGCAGGGCGGCGCCTTCGCGCAGCGCGCGCGACAGCGCCAGGCGCAGCGCGCTCCAGTGCGATTGGCCCAGGGCCATCAGCGCATTCAGACTATCGGTGGCGCAGGCGGCCAGGGCATCCGCGGCCAGGCCTTCGAACGGCTGCTTGCCGGCCAGCGCGGCCAGGTCCAGGATCTGGTCGCCGATGGCCACGCCGGGGCGGAAGGATTCCTGCGAGCCCTTGCGGCGGAATGCGCCGTAGGGCAGGTTCTGCACGGGGAAATCCGACGTGTCCGAATTGGCGCTGGCGACCCAGCTCTTCAAGGACGGGTCGTGCGTTTCGTTGATCGTGGTGGTCATGGCTGCGTGTCTCGGTCAGTGTGGTTATGGGGGGCTGGCCGGGCGCTCGAGCGGTTCGTGCGCCGGATGAATCAAACGCCAAACGGCGATGCGCTGTTCGCGCATCGCCGCCGGCAACAAAGGCTGACGCGGTCGCGTCACGCCTTCTTGGGATCGAAGTGCTTTGCGATGCCCTGCCAGCACCGGTAGTAATCGCCCTGCAATTCTACCGACGCCAGCGCCTGCTCCGTCGGGCGGATCACGCGGCGGGTCTCGAACATGAACGCCATCGTGTCGCGGATGTAATGCGCCTTGCTGGTGTCCGCGTGCGACGCCTTCTCAAACGTTTCGGCGTCGGGACCGTGGCCGCTCATGCAGTTGTGCAGGCTGGCGCCGCCGGGCGCGAACCCGTCGGCCTTGGCGTCGTACACGCCCTGGATCAGGCCCATGAATTCGCTGGCGATGTTCCGATGGAACCAGGGCGGACGGAACGTGTTCTCCATGGCCAGGACGCGCGGCGGGAAGATCGCGAAGTCCATATTGGCCGTGCCCGGGGTGTCCGATGGCGCCGTCAGCACCGTGAAGATCGAGGGATCGGGGTGGTCGAAGCTGATCGATCCGATGGTGTTGAAGTGGCGCAGGTCGTACTTGTAGGGGGCATGCGTGCCGTGCCAGGCCACCACGTTCAGGGGCGAATGGTCGATCGCGGCACGCCAGAAGCCGCCTGTGAACTTGGCGATCAGTTCAAAGTCGCCGTCCACGTCTTCGTACCAAGCCACGGGCGTCTTGAAGTCGCGCGCGTTGGCCAGACAGTTCGAGCCGATGGGACCCAGTTCCGGCAGGCGCAGCGCCGCGCCGAAGTTCTCGAGCATGTAGCCGCGCGCCGTGCCGTCCAGCAGTTCCACGCGGAATCGCACGCCGCGGGGGATGACGGCGATTTCCAGCGGTTCCAGGTCGATAAGACCCAGTTCGGTGGCCAGGCGCAGGCGCCCCTCTTGCGGCACCAGCAGCAGTTCGCCGTCGGCGTTGTAGAAGAAGCGGCCCTGCATCGAGCGGTTGGCGGCATACAGATGGATGCCCACGCCGCCCTGTTCGTCGGGGCCGCCATTGCCGCCCCATGTCTTCACGCCTTCCAGAAAATCCGTGGGGGTATCGGGAATCGGCATCGGGCTCCAGCGCAGCTGGTTCGGCGTGACCGGGCCGTGGCCGAAGGTGCTCAGCCAGCCGGTGGCGCCGTCGAACGCTTCAAAGGGCTTGTGCTGCGCGCCCGGACGGATGCGGTACAGCCAAGAGCGGCGGTTTTCCGCGCGCGGCGCCGTGAAGGCGGTGCCGGACAGCTGCTCGGCGTACAGGCCGTAAGGACATTGCTGCGGCGAATTGCGGCCGACGGGCAGGGCGCCGGGCAAGGCCTCGGTTGCGCATTCGTTGCCGAAGCCGGACTGATATTGCAGTTCCATGGAATCCTCCTGGATGGCGGGCGCGGTGCTTGGCCGCGCAGCTTGGTGTGGTGGCGGGACGGGCGCCGCCCGAGCCGATGTGCCATTGTCGGAAAAAATCCCTGTTGCGGATACGGGAATGCAAAAATAGCGACTATAAATTTCGTGAATAGTAGGGGGGCGCCGATGGCCGAACTGCGCGATGTCGATCTGAACCTGTTGCTGCTGTTTCAACACCTGCTGGAAGACCGCAACCTGTCAGCGGTGGCGCGGCGCATGGACCTGTCGCAACCCGCGGTGAGCAATGCGCTGCGGCGCCTGCGCGTGGCATTCGGCGATGAACTCTTCGTGCGCACCGCGCAGGGTATGCTGCCGACGCCGCGCGCCCAGCGCCTGGCCGGACCCGTCAGTGAAGCGCTGGGGTTGCTTTCGCAGGCCTTGCAGGACCAGGACGAGTTCGATGCGACGACCAGCACCCGGCGCTTTCGTGTGGCCATGACCGACGTCGGCGAAATCCACTTCATGCCGCGCCTCATGGAAGTCTGCGTGCAGAAGGCGCCGCACGTGCGCATCGACTCGGTGCGGGTGCTGGGGCCGGATCTGCCGCGCGAGATGGAGTCGGGCAGGGTGGACCTGGCAATCGGCGCGTTCGATGAAATGGGAGCCGGCACGCTGCAGCGGATGCTGTTTCGTCAGGGCTACGCCACGCTCTTCCGCCAGGCGCATCCCACCGCGCATGCGGGCATGGGGATCAAGGCGTTTCGCGCGGAGCGTCATCTGATCGTGTCGCGCGCGGCGCCTTATGGGCAGGTGAATCTGTCGATGGAGCGGGCCGGGGTGGACCTGGCCGAGCATTTCAGCGTGCCGCATTTTTCCGCGGTGCCCTATATCGTCAGCGCGACGGATCTGCTGGCGACCGTGCCGGAGAAGCTGGCGGCCAGCGCCGCCGCACCGTTCGGCCTGCACTTCATGACCCCGCCGCTGAAAGTGCCCGCGCTGCAGACCAACATGTACTGGCAGCGCAGGGTGGATCGCGACGGCGGCAATCAGTGGCTGCGCGCGTTGATCGTCAACACCTTCGCGGTGGGCTCATGAAGGTCCGCGCGGCGCGTTGACGCCGACGCGGACCCGCGCCGCTTGAATCGGACGCCTTGTCTTGAATTGCCGCCTTAAACCGCCTGCGTCACGGACGCGCGCGCATGTTGCAGCGCTTCCTTCAGCAGGGGCAGGTCGCCCAGGTGGTTCGCCAGCAGCAGGATCAGCGCCGCATTCAGCTCCTGGCTCTGCTCGTTCGTCAGGTCGCGATGGGCGTCGATCAGCGCTTCATAGAAGTCGTCCGGCGCGCTCAGGTTGGTTTCGGTGATAAGCATGGTGACAACCTCGGGAATCACGCGCGGCCCGTCGCGCGCTGAACGGCGGCGGCAACGGCGTCGGGATTGAAAACGCGCCAGCGCGCGGCGATGTGCTGGTCGGGGCGGATCAGGTAGGCGGTGCCGTCCTGCGCGTCGTAGCGCTTGGCCAGGCAGCCTTCGCTGTCGCGCACCACGGGCACGTCCGCGGCCACGGCGGACAGGTCGCACTGCATATCGGCCACCAGCACAGCTTTGACGGGCACCGGCGCCATCCGCAGCGCCTGCAACGCCATCAGCGTGTCGCGGCCAGGCAGCGCGCCGCCGCAGAACACCGCCAGCACGAACTCGCCATCCAGTTGCGACAGCCACCAGCCCGCTTCGCCCTGAACCTGCAACGGCGCATCCAGCGCCACCGCGCCCGGCATCATGCGGCCGGTGAAGGCGTCGGCATCCGGCGTGTTCAGGGGCGATCCGGCGTAGGTGGCCGGCAGCGAAAGCCGCCCACTGTTCACGAGCGATCGCGCAAACGGGTGGTCTTTCGCCAGATTCAGCACCGCATTGCGGAAGCTGCGGCTGATGTCGCTCTTGGGCGTAATGAAGTCGGTGGCGCGCGACGAGTTCAGGATGTTCTCGTCGGCCGCGAATTCACGTTCGGCGCTGTAGCTGTCGATCAGCGTATCGGGCGCCAGGCCGGCCACGACAAGCTTGAGCTTCCACGCCAGGTTCTCGGCATCCTGCACGCCGCTGTTGGCGCCGCGCGCACCGAACGGCGACACGCGATGCGCGGAGTCGCCCGCGAACACGATGCGGCCGTGGCGGAACTTGTCCATGCGTTCGCACGCAAACGTGTAGACGCTGACCCATTCCAGTTCGAACTGCGCATCCGGACCCAGCAGCGCCCGGATGCGCGGCAGCACGTTCTCGGGCTTGACCGCTTCAACGGGGTCGGCGTTCCAGCCGAGCTGGAAATCGATGCGCCAGACGTTGTCGGGCTGCCGGTGCAGCAGCACGGATTGATTCGGGTGAAAAGGCGGATCGAACCAGAACCAGCGTTCGGACGGAAAATCCGCGGTCATCTTGACGTCGGCGATCAGGAAGCGGTCGCGGAAGATGCGGCCGTGGCTTTCCTGGCCGATCAGCTTGCGCACCGGCGATCGTGCGCCGTCGCAGGCGATCAGCCAATCGGCATGCAGTGTGTACGGGCCTTCGGGCGTTTCGACGGTCAGCGTCACGCCGTCATTGCCCTGCATGACGCCGGCGACCTTGTTCTTCCAGCGCAGCTCGATGTTGGGCTGCTGGCGGGCCTGCTCGTATAGATAGCCTTCGGCGTAGTACTGCTGCAGATTGATGAATGCCGGCCGGCGGTGGCCGGGTTCGGGCAGCAGGTCGAAGCGCCAGACCTCCTGCTCGCGGAAGAAAATCTTGCCGACGTTCCACGACACGCCCTTGTCGATCATGCGCTGGCCAACGCCCAGGCGATCCCAGATTTCGAGCGTGCGCTTGGAAAAGCAGATGGCGCGCGACCCTGTGGACAAGCGGTAGTCGTCGTCCAGCACCACCACGCGCACGCCCTGGCGCGCCAGGTCCAGCGCCGTAGTCAGGCCGACGGGGCCGGCGCCCACCACCACGACCTGATGGCGCGCCGGGTCGGCCGCCGTCTGGTCCGCGTGCTTTTCATAGGCGAACTCCATCGCCTGAAAGTCGATGTCTCCCACGGTTGTCTCCTGTGTGGGTCATTTTTTTATTTATGCGGACACGCTGCGCCGCAAGGGTCGCGCGTGTCCGGTTCTTGCTTGTTCGGGGCCTGGAGGAAGATCAGCCTTCCAGCTGGGCCCACATTTCCAGGTCGCGCTTGTCCGTCCAGATGCGCGGATGCGTGTGGCCCGAGGCCTCGTCATAGGCGCGCGACACGTCAAACGGCATGCAGTGGTCGAAGATGACCCAGTCGCTGTAGCGCGGCTTCATGAAGTCGTAGACCTCGCGGTAGATCGTCTTCAGGTCCTTGCCCTCGGCCACGCCGCGGTTCACGGCGCCGTACAGGTCCGTCAGGAAAGCGCGCGTGCCGGCCAGGCCCTGGCGCACTTCGGTGGCGTTCTTGAGCGCCGGGCCGCGGCCGGGCACCATCTTTTCGGCTTCAAAGCCCGACAGAGCGTCCAGCGTAATGGGCCAGTCGCGGAAGTAGGCGTCGCCGCAGTAGGGCGTGGACTGGTATTCGACCAGGTCGCCCGCGAACAGGATCTTCTGCTCGGGCAGCCAGGCGATGGTGTCGCCCTTGGTGTGGCCGCGGCCGACCTGCAGCAGCTTGACTTCCAGGTTGCCCAGGTTGACCGTCATTTCGCCCTTGAACGTCATCGTCGGCCAGACGAGACCCGGCGGAATCGATTCAGCGTTGCGGAACAGGCGGGGGAAACGGCCGATTTCGCTGGCCTTGTCCTGTTCGCCGCGTTCGGCGATCAGGTCGTAGGTGTCGCGGCTGGCCAGGATTTCCTGGGCGTTGTAGGCCGACGCACCGAACACGCGCACGGCGTGGTAGTGCGACAGCAGGATGTATTTGATGGGCTTGTCCGTGACTTCGCGGATGCGGCGGATCACGTCCTGGGCCATGACGGGGGTGGCCTGCGTATCGATCACCATGACGGCCTCGTCGCCGATGATCACACCCGTGTTGGGGTCGCCTTCGGCGGTGTAGGCATAGGCGTTGTCGGACAGCTTTTCGAACGAGACGACCTTGTCGTCCATGTCCGCGTGCGAGGCGAATTGCTTGCTCATGGAGGCTCCTTCCACTTTTATAGGAATAGGGTGTGTGGAAGGAAATATAGTCCCGCGTTAGTTTTCGTGCAATACGTTTGCTATAAACGAATTCCACAGTTGTAACGGTGATTTTCCCAGGCGCTTAGGACGGGTGGCGGTCAATTCCGCTGGCATTTCGGGCAGTAGTAGGTGGCTCGCTGCCCCTGGACGAAACGGCGGATGGGGGTGGCGCAGACCCGGCAGGGCAGGCCTTCGCGTTCGTACACGGCCGCGTGGATCTCGAAATAGGCCCCCGGCTCGCCGCTGGCGCCCACGTAGTCGCGCAGCGTGCTGCCGCCGGAGGTCAGCGCGTCGGCCAGCGTGGCGCGCACCATGTCTGCCAGCCGCTCGCAGCGGGCCAGCGACAGCTTGTTTGCGGGCGTCTTGGGATTGATCCGGGCGCGGAACAGGCTTTCGGACGCATAGATGTTGCCCACGCCGACCACCGCCATACCGGCCAGCAACACCTGCTTGATGGCGGCGGAATGGTTCTGGAAATGCCGGTGCAGCCAGGCCCCGTCGAACCGCGGATCGAAGGGTTCGATGCCCAGCTTGGCCAGCAACGGGTGCGCCTCGATGGGCCCCGCTTCGGCGTCGTGCCACAGCACCGCGCCGAAGCGCCGCGGATCGTGCAGGCGCAGGACCGCGCCGTCGAAGATCCATTCGACATGATCGTGCTTGCGCAGGAATTCGCCGGGCGCCACGCTGCGCAGCGAGCCCGACATGCCCAGATGCACGATCTGGGTGCCATGTTCGAAGCGCAGGAGCAGGTACTTGCCGCGCCGCGCGCATTCCAGCACCGTGCGTCCGCCGATCAGGGACGGCAGCTCCGGCGGGATGGGCCAACGCATGCGGGGTTCGTGAACGACCAGTCGCGAGAGCGTCTGGCCGGTGATGATGGCGTCGATTCCTCGGCGCGTGGTTTCGACTTCAGGCAGTTCCGGCATGAGCCAGTGTAAGATCATCAATTGCGTGTACGAAGATTGTGCCATCAACCGGACGGGCCGCGTGAAGTCGTCTTTTAAACAAATGAATATCGGGATCGCCGCGTTGGGGCTTGCGCTGGCAGCAATCATGGCCCCGCCGGCCCAGGCCGCCGACGGCCGGACGCGTGACGCGACGGGCCCCCGGATGGCCCCCCAAAGCCGCCAGCCTGAAACCGAAGTCATCCGCCTGCGCCCAGGTCAACTGCCTTATGTGTCGCTGACCGGCGATATCTTCTACCGCGTACTGGCTTCCGAAATTGCCGCCCAGCGGGGCATGTACGGCACCGCCGCCACCACCATGGTCGGTCTGGCCCGTGACACCGGCGATCCCCGTCTGGCCCGCCGCGGCCTTGAATTCCAGCTTGCCGGCGGCAACCTGCCCGGCGCGCTGGACGCGGCCCGCGTCTGGGCCCGCCTGGCTCCCAACGACGTCGAAGCCAGCTCCACCGAGCTGGCGCTAGCGGCCGCCAATGGCCAGACCAAGGGCTTGGCCCAGGCCCTGCGCAAACGCATCGATTCCTCGCGCGACAAGCCCGCCGCCATCGGCCAGGCGCTTGCCGTGCTCAGCCGCCTGAACGACCGGCGCCTGGCGCTGCGCATCCTGGACGAATCCCTGAGCGACAGCGTGCGCAAGCTGCCCGCGGCCCATCTGGCGCTGGCCGACGTGGCCTCCGCCGCCGGCGACTACGAACGTGCCGCGCAGGAATCCCGCGCCGCGCTGGCTGCCGATCCCAAATCCGAAGGCGCCGCCCAGCGCGTGCTGGAGTACGGTTCCAAGGTCGACCCCAAGCGCGCGCAAACCGAAGCCCGCACTTTCATCAACCGCAATCCGGGCGCCCGCAAGGTGCGCCTGATGCTGGCCGGCCAACTGGCCGACAGCGGCGACTACGACGCCGCGCTGGCCGAACTGCAAGCCATGTCGCGCCGGTCGCCTGAAGACTTCGACCTGCTCTTCATGCAGGCGCAACTGGCGTACAAGTCCGGGCAGCTTCCGCAGGCCAAGACCTTGCTGCAGCAGTATCTGGACGTCCAGAACCAGCGCCAGCGGGCCACGGTCCCGGGCGCCACCGACGCCGGCGCCGCCGCCGCCGATGCCCACGTGCTGCTGGCGCGCATCGCCGAAGACCAGGGCCATTACGACGAAGCCATCGCCGAACTCGGCCGCATCGACGACCCCACGCTGCGCTATTCCGTGCGCATGCGCCAGGCTGCGCTGCGCGCCAAGAGCGGCCGCGTGGACGACGCGCTGGCCATGATCGACTCGGCCGGCCCGCAGGACGAGGAAGAACGCGCCCTGGGCGCGCTGACCAAGGCGCAGATCCTGCGCGACGCCGACCGCATCGGCCAGGCGGTCACCGCCCTGGAAGCCGCCGACCAGGCGCTGCCGGACACGGTCGAAATCAAGTACGAACTGGCGATGCTGTACGAACGCCAGAACCGCCTCGGTGACCTGGAGCGCATGCTGCGTCAGGTCATCGCGCTGGATCCGGACCACGCCCATGCGTACAACGCGCTGGGCTACACGCTGGCGGACCACAATCAGCGCCTGCCCGAGGCTCTGGACCTGATCACGCAGGCGCTGGAGTTGTCGCCCAACGATCCGTTCATTCTGGACAGCATGGGCTGGGTCAAATTCCGCATGGGCGACACCACCGCCGCCGCGGATTATCTGCGCCGCGCCTACAGCGTGCGTCCCGAAGCCGACATCGCCGCGCATCTGGCCGAAGTGCTTTGGGCGCAAGGCAAGCGCGATCAGGCCATGGACCTGCTGCGCGCGGCCCTGCAGAAAGATCCCAAGAACAAGACG
>Ga0213828_1000592_pt1 | contig 34290 bp, 27 predicted proteins | sample MC6MC0897MG_FD_180664 | JGI IMG/M metagenome (GOLD analysis project Ga0213828, IMG submission 180664) | Enriched soil aggregate microbial communities from Iowa State University, Ames, United States - MC6-MC0897-MG | ecosystem: Environmental > Terrestrial > Soil > Unclassified | place: USA: Iowa...
CCGCCGCACCGCGAAGCAGATCGGCGATGAGGTCTGGCCGATGGAGGAAACCTGGTGATCCCTTTTCGTTCGTACCCCGTTGGCCTGTCTGTCGTGGAGCCTGCATGTTGAGTCTCAAGTCGTTTACCTGGATCGCGCTCGCGGCGCTGGCCATCGTGCTGATCGGCGCGGGCTGCTCGCGTGCGATGGCCAAGAGCAAGCCGAAGTCGCCGTACCTGACGCTGTTCGCGTTCAATTACAGCGACCGCTACCTGTATGACACGCGGGTGGATGGCAAGTGGATGGGCGGAATATCGGCCTATACCAACAGTGGTTCGGTGATGGGACCCCTTGCGCCACGCACCGACAAACCGATCACGCTCAACGTCACCTGGGAGCTGTCCGGCCGTTACGACCTGAAGACCAACACCTACGTGGACGTCGGCCCGCGTGAGCCGAAATCGGCGCAGGTAACGGTGCGCCAGCCGTACCCGGCCGACCCGCACACGCTGTTGCTGCACTTCTACCAGGACGGGCACGTGGAAGCCGAACTGCTGGAGCGCGGCAAGGATCCCTGGGACCTGCGCCGCGAGAAGATCCCCGAGGGCCATATCGCGAACCAGGGCCTGTAAGTACGCGTTGCCCGTTCTCCAAGGAAGCCATCCGGTGCCCGCACCGGTAGATGAAGGAGTGCATTGCCGATGACCGCCACCGATCCCACCGCCATTCCCGGCCAGGTAGACCTGGAGCCCGGCTCGCCCGAGCCGGTGGCCGACGCCGATCCCACGGCGCGCACCGCGCGGCTGGCCCGGGGCACCCGGCCCATGACCGATGCCGAGCGCCAGCAACGGCAGGCCGCACAGAGCTGTACGCTGCCCGAGAAGGAAGAGGCCACCACTGGTTGCAGCCAGTCGCTGCAGGTCACGATCTACTTCGACGGCACCGGCAACAACCGCGATGCGGAGATGGGCAAACCGGACGACCAGCGTGCGCTGTCCAACATCGCCCGCCTGTACAACGCCCGCATCGATGGCCACCGCAACGTGCTGTCCACGTACCTGGCCGGGGTAGGCACCCCGTGCCCGGAGGTGGGCGACAGCGGTGGCATGCTGGGTCTGGCGATCGGCAAGGGCGGGCGCGAGCGCATCGACCATGCGCTGGAGCAGCTGGATACCTTCATCACCCAGCAGGCGGCGCAGATGCGCATCGTGGTGGTGAACGTGTCGGTGTTCGGCTTCTCACGCGGCGCGGCGCAGGCCCGCGGGTTCATCCGCGACCTGGTGGCGCTGTGCAAGCGCCAGCCCGACGGTACCTGGATGTACAACAAGACCGTGCCGATGCGGATCGGGTTCGCTGGCCTGTACGACACGGTGGTGTCGGTGTGGCCGTCCCTGGCGCATGCCGCCGTGAATGCGGGCAACGGCCATAACGGCTGGGGCGAGGGCATGCGCATTCCGCCGATGGTGGTGCAGTCGGTGCACATGACCGCCGCGCACGAGCTGCGCGGTCAGTTCCCGCTGGACTCCACCCGCGACGACGCACGCTATCCCGACAACACCCAGGAGATCTGGTACCCGGGCGTGCACTCCGACGTGGGCGGCGGCTACGATCCGCAGCACCAGGGGCGCCAGAACAGCATCGCGCGTTTCGCGTTGAACGAGATGTACGACATTGCCCTGGCCGGGGGCGTGCTGCTGCACCCGCTGACACGGCTGGACCCGTCGGTCCGGGCGGAGTTCGACAAGTCCGATCCCGAGCTGCAGGCGGTGTACAACGCCTACCTGCAGGCGATCCGGGTCAAGCGGGGACGCATGGAAGACGTGCAGGCCGCGCACATGGAGCTGCTGCACCGCTGGTTGAAGGTGCGGGTGGCGCGCGGCGACAAGCTGCCGTCGATGCAGCGCCTGCAGGAGCGCCAGGACGCGCTGGATGCGGAGGTGAAGACCCTGCGCCGGCGCCGCGCGCAGCTGGGCGACCCATATGCCCGCGATGGCGGCCCCAGCGACATGAGCAGCGAACAGTTGGCCGAATGGAACCGGGTCTCCGATGAATTGAGCGCGCGCAACGATGCGCTGTCGGAGGTCAAGAAGCAGCGTAAGGGCCTGGCCAGCGAGACCGACACCCTGGTCGGGAAGATGGTCGCGCTGCGACGCAAGCGCGAGCGTGGCAAGCGCCTCACCCTGGCCGAGCGCACCATGCTCGATGCCTGGGACAACAAGCAGCTGCTGCCTGAAGCGGTGGAGACCTTCTTCGACGGCTATGGCCACGACTCCATCTCGCACTGGTTCATCGGCAACCTGGCGATGTGGCGGGTGCTGTACTTCGGCGATACCAAGTACAAGCCGGGCGAGGTCGAGGAGGGCGCTGCGGCGCCCCAGGCGGAGACCGAGCCCGCGTAAGGCCCGGTCCCTGAGGGCACGGGCAGCAGGGCGGTGCCGTGTCGCAGGGCGGTCAAGGGCGGGCGGGTACACTACGCGCCGAGCCGGCCCGGCGCGGGCCGGACGGTAGCCGTAGCCGAGTCCTGCCCGTGATCCACCGACTGTTCCTGCCCTGCGTCCTGCTGCTGTTGGCTGCCTGTGCCAGCGCACCACCCCCGGCCAAGCCGCCGGTCAATCCCGATGCGCTGTGGGGGATCGTGCAGCGCGACTGCCGCCTGCAGGGACCGCCGCAGGGAAGCTGCGTGGCGGTCAACCCGCAGGCCGGGCGCCGCGACGTGGTGCTGAAGGACTCGCACGGCCAGTATCAGTACCTGCTGCTGCCGCTGGACCGGGTCACCGGGATCGAAAGCCCGTTGCTGCTGCGCGCCGATGCGCCCAACTATTTCGCTGCCGCCTGGCAGGAGCGCTGGCGCACCGCGCAGGCACTGGGGCGCCCGCTGCCACGGGAGGTCACCAGCCTGGCGCTGAACTCGCCGCACGGGCGCTCGCAGCACCAGCTGCACATCCACGTGGACTGCCTGCGCGCCGATGTCCTGGCGCAGCTGCAGCGCATGGGGCCGGGCATCCAGACGCGCTGGCAACCGCTGCCGGAGCCGCTGCGGGGCCACCGCTACCAGGCGCGTCGGGTGGCGGGGGAGGGGTTGACGGTCGATCCTGTGCGGCTTCTGGCCAGCGAACTGGCCGGCGTGCAGGACCTCGGCCAGTGGTCGCTGGTGGTGGTGGGTGCCCACGCCAGTGATGGCAGCCCGGGGTTCCTGCTGCTGGCCACGCAGCTGGATGCAGCACAGGGCAACGATGCCAGCGGCGAAGAACTGCAGGACCATGCCTGTGCGGCAGTGACCGGCGCGCAGGACGCGCTTGACGGGGTGCGCTGAGCCCTGCGCTATCCTGTTCGTTTACGACAGGATGCAGCACATGCCAGGGACGTTGCAGCGCAGGACCCGTTTGGCCGCCATGGCGGTGGTGTTGGCGGCCATCAGCAACGCAGCAGCGTCCGCGCCGGTGCACGACCGTGCCGGCAACCGGCTGGAGGCGCTGATCGAGCAGCCCGCCGCGCAGGCGGCCGCCGAGCAGGCGTCGGCACGCTTCTGCACGGCCGACCGGCAGTGGTGTGTGCGCACCGCCCGCGAGGGCGACGAGCAGGCGTCGCAGCTGGAGATCGAGCACCACCTGCCCGGTGCGGCCGAGCCGCATACCTGGTTCATCCCGCTGGATACCGCCGGCGCCGACGCCACCGGCACCGATACGCCATGGCCGTTCATCGTGCGCCTGGCGCCCGGGGCCGACGCGGGGCAGAGGCCGACCGACCCGCAGCAGGCGTCCCTGGAAAACGTCCTGGTGGGCGTGCAGCGCAGCGTGACCACGATGTACTCCGGCGGGGATGCCGGCGCGTCCACCCTGGTGCTGAGCCGTATCCGCCACATGGACGATGGCATCCAGATCGATCCGGACGTACTGACGCTGCCCGCGGACGGCCACGCCATGATCCGTGCCTGCTTCGGTGAACAGGACACCGCCCGGCGCGCGGGCGCCTGCCATGACCAGTACAGCTTCGCCGGCGTGCTGCGCCTGGACCCGGCCGGGCAAGGCATGCCGGTTCTGCGCTACACCACCACCGCCACCCGTTTCCCGGCAGGGGCGTCGCGGCGGCAGGATTCCCAGGCGCGCGCACCGCTGCGCAAGCAGGACCTGCGCACCCAGACCGACCGGACCTGCTCCTACCAGCGGGTGCTGCGCTTCGATGGCGGCCGCTACCAGCCGGATACGCCGCTGCCCGAGTGCGGCGAGTTCACCGCGCTCTAGGCGATGACCGCCGCGCCGGCGGCCCTCCATGCCTTCCGGCACGGCGCAAATCGTCATGGAGCCACGCTATAGTGGCCGATCAATGCGGTGCCCGCTTTCGCGCCCGGGCTGTCTGGCGCGTCGTACCTGACCTATTCCATGACTGCTGAAACCACTACCCCCCCGGCGCAGGCCCAGGCCGCCGGCCCGCTGTTCTACCGCCAGCCGCTGCCGCTGCAATCGGACAAGCACGCCAATTGGCGCCTGGTGCAGGGCACCGTGGCCTTTGCGGCCGAAACCAATGCCATTCCGGCCGTGGTGGGCGAGTTCGGCCTGGCGGCCCAGCATTTCCCGATCCTGTTCACCGGCAAGGACGCTGCGCCGATCGTGGCCGTGGGCCTGGCCCGCAGCAACCTGTTCATCGACGGCGACAAGTGGGCCGAAGACACCTACGCCCCTGCCTACGTGCGCCGGTACCCGTTCGTGTTCATGCAGGCCGATACCAACGGTGACTACCTGCTGGCCATCGACGCCGAAGCCGAGCATGTCAACAAGGGCACCAGTGACGAAGGCGAGCCCCTGTTCGTGGACGGCAAGGCCACCGAACTGGTCGACAACGCCATGCGTTTCTGCGGCGATTTCACCCGCGAGCACGAGGCAACCCGTCAGTTCACCGCGGCGATCCTGGCCCAGGACCTGCTGGTGGAGCGCAGCATCGATGTGACCCTGAACAACGGGGAGCAGATGTCGGTGAACGGGTTCCACGTGGTCGACGTGGAAAAGCTGTCCAAGCTGCCCGATGACATCGTGCTGGCCTGGCACCGCAATGGCTACCTGGCGCTGGTGCACCACCATCTGAGCTCGCTGTCGCGCTTCAATGCGCTGGTCCAGCGGCAGAGCCAGCAGGCCGCCGCCAAGGCCTGATCGCCGCAGCCAGGCAATGCACCACAACGGCGACCGCAGGGTCGCCGTTTTTTTTTGGTTCTTCGCCCATACGCTGGGCAGGCAGAAAGGTGCTTTTACGCTTTCCGGGCGCGGCCGTCGGCGGGTCGGGCGCTGGGTCCCCATGCCCTTGGAGGCGAAATAAAGGGGGAGGTGGCGGCCGCAGGCCGACGCCGGAGGACATTCGCCGGAAAGGGCATGGGGACCCAGCGCCCGACCCACCGACAGCGCTAGAAAAGCCTGGCGTCCCCTACTCACCGCAAGCCGAGCCCCGTAGCTGCCGGTAGGCTCCTGGGCAAAATAAATGAGGAGGCCGCCAGGCCGGGGGACATTTGCACCAGGGGCCTACCGGCTGCTACGGGGCCCTCACGCTCGCGACCGACCCAGCTCACTCTGCGACGTTCCCTGCAATGTGCCGCGGGCCAGTGCGACCGGGTCTTAGGCAGAAAATCGATATGCATATCCCGGGCAGTCATTTCCCGGGCAGGGGCGCATTCAGCAAACTGGCGCGCATTCCGGTCCCCCTGTGGCAATGGCTTGCCGCACCGGAACGTTGTCCACCACCCAGGAACCTGCATGTCTCTGCTTCGTCGTCCGCTGCGCCTGCGGCCTTTGGTCGTGTCCCTGTTGCCCCTGCTCGCCACCAGCCCATTGGCGCATGCCGCCGATGGCCCGGCGCCCACCGAACTGGAGGCGGTCCGGATCACCGGCTCCCGCATCCCCCGCGCCAGCGTGGAAGGGCCCTCGCCGGTCACCGTGATCACCCAGCAGCAGATCGAGGCGCAGGGCTACCGCAGCGCCTTTGAAGCGCTCAGCGCGCTGACTGAGAACACCGGCAGCGTGCAGGGCGAAGACTTCGGCAACACCTTCACCCCGGCTGCCAACACCATCAACCTGCGCGGGCTCGGCCCCAACCGCACCCTGGTGCTGGTCAACGGCCGCCGCCAGTCCGACTACCCGCTGGCCTACGAAGGCTCGGTCAACGTGGTGAACCTGGCCAACATCCCCAGCGCGCTGATCGACCGCATCGAGGTGCTCACCGGCGGCGCGTCGGCCGTGTACGGCTCGGACGCCATCGCCGGCGTGGTCAACATCATCCTGAAGAAGTCCTACGAGGGCGTTGGCATCAACGTCAAGGCCGGTACCACCGAGCAGGGGGGCGGCGACAACCAGCGCCTGCAGGTGGTGGGCGGCAGCACCGGTGACCAGTGGGAGGCGATCTTCGGGCTGGAAATCGCCAACCGCAAGGCGATCTACGGCTCGCAGCGCGACTTCATGGATTCGCTCACCGACGACCCGCGCGGGGTCACCCCGCTGGCCACCGGCGTGGCCTACCGGCGCAATGCCAGCACCAACAGCTACATCGATCCCGGTGCCGCCGGCTGCGATGCCAGCAGCGGCCTGTACGGCGGCAGCGTGTTCCGCGCGCAGAATCCGCGCCAGGGCTGGTACTGCGGCAGCAATGAAGCAGCGGCCACGTTCTGGACCGTGCAGACCGAGAAGCGCAACATCGACGCGTACAGCGCGCTCACCTGGCACCTCAACGACCGCCAGGAACTGTTCGCCGACGTGGCCATAGGCACGGCGCGGATCTACAACAACACCCGCGCGCCCAGCTGGACCTCGTCGCGCAACTACTTCTACAACCAGAACAGCGGGCAGCTGGAAAGCTGGTACCGCCGCTTCGCCCCCGAAGAGATCGGCGGCGTGCAGCGCAATGCCAACCGCTTCCTGGAATCGTCGTGGTCGTTCAACGTGGGCGCGCGCGGCAGCCTGGGTGCCAGCGACTGGGATTACGAAGCCGCCTACAGCCGCTCGCGGTACGAAAACCGCACGCGCCGACCGGTGCTGCTGGCCGGCATCAACGACTACCTGCTGGGTCCGAAGCTGGGCACGCGCAACGGCGTGGACGTGTATGCGCCCGATCCTGCGCGGCTGTACCAGCCGCTGACCCCGAACGAGTACGAGACCCTGTCGTCCACCCAGGAGAGCCGCAACGCGGCCTGGCTGCAGGCGGCCACCTTCAGCGTGAACGGGCAGCTGTTCGAGCTGCCGGGCGGCCGTGCGGCGCTCGCCGCCGTGGTCGAAGCAGGCAGCCAGGGCTACCGCAACCGTCCCGATCCGGCCCTGGCTACCGGCGAGTTCTGGAACACCAGTGCCGGCATTCCGTCCGGCGGCGAGCGCGACCGCTATGCCGCCGGTGTCGAGCTGCAGCTGCCCCTGCTCGAGCGCTTGACCGCCACCGTGGCCGGTCGCTACGACCAGTACCGCGCCGCCGGTGACCATATCGGCAAGGCCACCTGGAGCACCGGCTTGGAGTTCCGCCCGTTCGACAGCCTGCTGCTGCGCGCCAGTGCCGCCACCAGCTTCCGCGCGCCGGACATGAACTATGTGTTCGCCAGCGAAACCCGCGGCTACAACCCGGGCATGACCGATTACTGGCGCTGCCGCACCGCCGGTCAGGCGTATGACGACTGCGATTACAGCGGCCTCTCGATCGACTACACCAGCGGCGCCAATCCGCAGCTGCAGCCGGAGACGGCCAAGTCGTACGGAGTGGGCCTGGTGTGGTCGCCGACGGCGAACCTGGACTTCACCGCCGACTACTACGACATCCGCATCGACGATGAAGTAACCAACCTGGATTCGTCGCGGATCCTGCGCGATGAGGCCGATTGCCGCCTGGGCCAGACGGTGGGCGGCGATGCCCGCGACATCAACTCGGCACAGTGCCAGGACGCGCTGGCGCGGGTGATCCGCAACCCGGCCAACGCGGCGGTGCAGCCCAACCAGGTGACCCGCGTGTTGATCAACCCGATCAACGCAGCGTCCGAATCGGTGCGCGGCATCGACCTGAAGGCCACCGCGCGCTGGGATGCGGGCCGCTACGGCCGGCTCTCCACGCGGCTGGCGTACTCGCTGGTGATCGACCATGAGTACCGCCAGTTCGCCGAGGATGACGTGGTGGACCAGCGCAACTCGCTCGATTCCTACCAATGGCGCAGCAAGGTCAACGGCAGCGTGACCTGGGCGATCAACGACTGGACCGCCACCTTGTACGGCATGCGCTACGGCTCCCTGCCCAAGAGCGATGGCAGCGGTCGCATCGCGCCGTACATGACCTACAACGCCAGCCTGTACCGCACGCTCACCGAGAATGCGAGCGTGGGCCTGATCGTCAACAACCTGCGCGACAGCCGCCCACCGGCCGACAAGAATGGCGGCGGCTGGCCGTTCTACCCGGTCGGCAACTACGACCCGTACGGGCGCCAGCTGTGGCTGGAGTTCGACTACCGCTTCCTGTAACGCGGACGCGTGCGCAGCGCAGCGGCGCCCGGCATTGCCGGGCCCTTTCTGCATGCGCCGGCGGGGTCACGACGGGGCTGACGATGACCGCGTGTGCCAGCACTGTGGCGTCACTGGCGTATGCTGCGTCGCTGCCATGGAGGCACCGTGGCGTGGACAAGGAGTGTGATGATGCCTGTTGTGTACCGACCTGCCGTACCGGCCGATGCCGCGGCCTGTATCGACCTGCGCGGGCGCACGCGCGAGAACGCGTTTTCGGCTGAACAGCTGGCCGCGCTTGGCATCACCGTGGAGAGCTGGGCCGCGGGCATCGCCCAGGGAGGCTTTCCAGGGCATGTGGCCGAGGCCGATGGCGCCCTGGTGGGCTACTGTTTCGGCGACCGCGACAGTGGCGAAATCATCGTGCTGGCGCTGCTGCCGGCGTGGGAAGGCAAGGGCATCGGCAAGGCGTTGCTGGCACAGATGGTGGACGACTTCCAGCGATGGGGCATGGAGCGCCTGTTCCTGGGCTGCGCCGCCGATCCCACCGTTCGCTCGCACGGCTTCTACCGGCACCTGGGATGGCGACCCACCGGCGAGATCGACGATCTGGGCGATGAGGTACTGGAGCTGCACCTGCGCGCGTAACCGCGACACTGCACGGGTGTGGCTGCTTCCACGCATGCGTGGGTAGGGACACCACGCAGTGACGGTGATGCGCAACGTGTGTCCCGATTTTCCCTCGGCGAGGGCGCGATGCTGGCGGCAGGTTCTGGAGGCTGCCGATGCGAACTGTCCCTTGTCGTTTCCTGTTGCGTGTCCGCCGGTGGTGGTTGCTGGCCCTGTTGCCGGCTTCCGCAATGGCGGCTCCACCGCCCCCGCCGCCCGCGCCCCAGGTGCAGCAGATCCATAAATGCCGGGTTGCCGGGGTGGCCACGTTCCAGCGTCACGCCTGCGCCGAGGGGCAGGCCGAACAGGCCTGGGAAGTGGATGTGGTGCCGGCCGAGCGCCAGCATGCCGCCCGGATCGAGGCGATCCGGCGCGAACTGCAGGCACGCAAGCGTGCGCAGGAACCGCAGCGCCGGCCGCCGGCGGATCCGCGTCCGCGCCGCAGCACTTCGCCACGCGGTCGAACGCCTGGGCCGGTGGGCGCGGTCATCGCGCTTCATCATCAGCCGCGCATGTGCGCGAAGGCGAAGCGCCAACGCGATGTCGCCTACCGGAAGGCAGGCATGTCGCGCAGCTTCGCCCTCAGCCGGCGCATGGACGACGCCGTATTCGATGCGTGCCGCTGAGTGTCCCTTGGCTATCTGGACGGCTGGGTCATCAGGTACCGTGCCAGTGCATCGAAGGCGGGCAGGGTGGTGGGGTCGTTGGCGCTGTTGCCGGCCACGGGATGGGATCCGAAGCGGGCGATCACCACCTTGGCGGCAGGATCGATATAGAGCGCCTGGCCGTGCACGCCGCGTGCCATGTACGCGCCATGCGGGTTGTGGCTGACCCACCACATGCCACGGTAGCTCCAGCCCGGCAGCAGGGTGTAGCCGGCCGTGGCGAAGGCGCGCGTGTCACCGCCCGCCCGGATACGCGCGATGGCGGCGGCGGGTATGACCTGCTGCCCGTTGCTGCGACCGTCCTGCAGCAGCAACTGGCCGAGCCGGGCCATATCACGCAGCCCGGCATTGAAGCCGCCGCCGGCGAACGGCGTGCCGCTGGAATCGACGGTGTAGTACGCGTCCTGCTCGGCGCCCAGCCGGGTCCAGATGCGCTTGGACAACAGCGTGGAAACGGGCTTTCCGGTGCGTCGCGCGATGATCCAGCCCAGGGTATCGGTGTTGATTGTCTTGTAGCCGAACGCCTCGCCGTGGCGGCCCTGCTTATGCACGGTCTGCAGGTAGTCGTAGTAGCTGCGTGGACCGGTGTAGCCCGGCGCAGGCGGCAGCGTGCTGCCGGCGGCGGCGTACTGCCAGACTTCGGCGTTGGGGTCGGCATAGTCTTCGCTGTAGCGCAGGGCCGTGGTCATTTCCAGCACCTGCTTGACCGTGGCATCGCCGAAGGCACTGTGCGCCAGCTCCGGAATGATCGCACCCACGGTCTCGTTCTCATCCAGCACGCCGTCGGCGACCAGCATCTCGCCGAGCAGGCCGGTGATCGATTTGGTGACGGACATCGCGCCGTGCTGGCCGTCGGGCTGCAGGCAGCCGGCGTAGCGTTCGTAGACCACAACGCCGTCGTGCAGCACGATGATGCCGTCGGTGTAATTGGCCTGCAGCGATTGCGCCCAGGTCATGCGCGTGCGTGTGTTCAAGGGCGTGAACGGCAGCGCGTCGATCGCCGCGTCCAGCCGCTGGGGCAGCGGCACCGCCGCCCCCGGCCCGCGGCTGACGCCTACGGTGGGCATCAACTGGCGAAAGTGGCAGGCGGTCCAGCGCAGCTTGGGGAAGGCGAAATAGTCACTGTCGGTGTAGCGGATGCGCTTGGCTTCCGGCGGCGGGAAGCCCTGCATCCAGCCCAAGGTGCCCGGATCCGATGCCGCGGCGTCCGGCGGTGTCGCGCTGGCCGGGGCGCTGTGGGCGGCAGGCAGCAGCACCAGCGCGCACAGCAGCGTGCACGCTGCTGCCAGCCGCCGCTGCGCGCGCGGAAAGTACACGCGGGTGGAAGTCGCCATGGCCATGTCCTTGTGGGCTACGTCGTTCGTAGAGGCACAGGGTACTGCACCGTGCGCAGATACAGGCCAGGGCGCGGCGGCAGCAACAGGATGGGGGGTGGAAAGCCGCGAGGATGCTACCCGCGACGCGGCAGGCTCCCTGCGGGGGCAGGGAGCCGCGTGGCTTACGGGTTGCTGGATTCGCCCGTGGGCGCCGGTGCGACGGCCGGTGCGCTGCTCTCGGGCGTGGGCAACGACAACGCCGGGTTGCCCTGCTGGGCCTGCAGCGCCTGGATGCGCTGGTTCAGCGCGTCCAGCTGGCTGTGGCTGCTGCGCAGGTCGGTGCTGAGCGATACCGCCTGCTGCTTGGCCTGCTGGATCGAACTGCTGACCTGCAGCGACTGCTGGCGTTGCAGTTCGGCTTCCTGCTGCAGGCTGCGCAGGCGCTGTTCGTTGAAGGCAACCAGGTTCTCGGTGTAGCGCTTGCCGGCTTCCAGGCGCGTGGTGTCGATGTACACCTGGGCCAGTTCTTCGGTCTGCTGCACGAAGGTGCGGTACACCTTTTCGGCGTTGTCCACCGAATCGGTCTTGATCACGCGCCAGAAATCCTTGTCGTGGAACAAGGCGGCGTAATACTGCAGCGTGGTGGTGTTGAACAGCAGGCTGGCACCGTAGCTGCCGTTGTAGGTGGTGCGCAGTTCGGTCAGCTGTTTTGAATCGACCAGCTGGCGAAGTTCATCCACCGTGTTGCGGACCACCGGGGCGCTGCGCGCCGGCTCGGTGGGCTCGCCCTTGGGCGCGCGCGCGGCCAGTGCCTGCGGCACCAGGCCCAGCGACAGCAGCACCAGGCTGCCCACGAGCAGACGCTGGCGGGTGGAACCCACGGTTTTTTTCTCTTGCATCATCAGGCCGTCCACGAGTGGCGCATCGGTGAAGTTTCGTCTGTGAAAATCCAGTCCCCGCCGCAGTCTAGCGTGTCCCGCCGCGCGCTGCATCCTGCCCGCGCACGCTGCGGCAGCCCTCAATACACCAGCTGGGCGGGGTTGCACTGCACTGCCTGCAGGTGCACGTCGGTGCGGCCCAGTTCCAGCCCCAGCACCAGCGCCAGGGTCTGGGTCAGCAAGGTGCCCACGCCGTTGAGCAGGGGCTTGAGCAGGCCTTCCAGCACCGGCCGCAACAGCGTGCACAGCAGCCCGCTGCAGGCCACGCTGTTGGTACCGGGGTCGGTGACGCTGCCGCTGCCCTGGTAGTTGTCGAGCATGCCGGCCGGGGCGGTCTGCAGGTACGAGGCCAGGTTGTTTTTCACGCAGCTGTTGTAGGCCAGCAGCGCGCTGACCAGGCCGCTGCAGCGGTTGATCACCAGTCCCCCCAGCAAGGTGCCGAGCAGGCCATCGAGCAGGCCCAGGCCCTGGCCGGTGACCACCGCCCGGTAGCCGTCCCATGCCGGGCCGTCCTTGTAGCAGGTGACCAGGCCGCAGGCATACGGAACGCCCTTGGGTACCTGCCAGTCGCCGAACGCCTCGATGCCCTGCGCCGCGGACCCGTTGCGCAGCAGGGCGATGGTCTTGTCCACGTCATACAGCCCGTTGCCGGGGTTGGCCGCCTTCAGGAAGCGGTCGGCCATCTGGTTGGCGGTGTCGGCGTTCTGCATGCCCTTCGACGCGGGGTTGAGCATGCCGCTGAGCACGCGCAGCAGTTCGCGGACCAGGTCGTTGACCGCGGTGCCGATCTGCGCGCCGTTGATCCAGGTCGACCTGGTTTCGCCCGGTGACAGCGTCAGCGTTTCATCGTGGGTGAGCGCGTTGAGCTTGATCTGGTCGTTGATCAACGGCGCGCCGAGCAGGGTGAGCAGCTGTTCGTTCTGCAGGCTGGCGTCGCAGACGTTGCGCGTGGAGAACTGCGTGGCCGCATCCACCTTGCCCACGCACGCGCGCAGCACCGAGGACTCGACGCGGATGGTGGCGGTTGCCGGTTGCGCGGCGCACTGCAGCCCGGTCAGGGTCCCCATGGCATTGGTGACATCGGCATACACCGGCAGGCGCAGGCGGATGCCAAGCGCCGCCAGCACCTTGCCCAGGCCCAGCGACAGGTTGTTGCTGTCGATGTCCACTTTGACCCGCACCTGCGCGTTGTAGGCGCGGGCGCCGACGCCGCCAATGCCGATGGAGGGGGGCTCGATGACGGCTGTCTGCGCCTGCACCAGGCCGAGGATGTTGAGGTTGTTGACCGCCACGCCACGGCCGCCATTGGCGATGCTGATGCTGGTGGTGATCAGGTCCAGCGCGTTGACCTCGGCCTGCAGCGCCGCCGACGCGGGACCGTCGGGCGCCACGATGCTGCCGAACAGGCCGCTGCCGGCCGCGTTGCTGCCCAGCTGCAGGTTGAGCTGGTTGATGTCGAGCTTGGCCGCCAGCGCGTCCTTGAGCGCGCGCAGATCCACATGGGCCACGCCGCTCTGGTTGAGCACGCTGGCGGTGGCATCCAGCAGCTGCCCCAGCGACACCTTGTGCGCGGCCAGCAGGGCGTTGAAATCGCCGACGCTGATGTTGGCGTCCACCGGAATGCCCAGCGCCTGGAGCAACCCGCCGGGCGTGATCTTGGCCTGGGCCAGGCCGTCGTAGCCGAGCAGGGTGGTCTGGTCGAGGTCCACCCCGACCAGTTTCAGCACGCCGCCGAGCGGCGTGTTGCCGTTCACCCGCAGCAGCTGCGAGCCCACGCTGAACACCGCCAGGGGCGGTGCGCGGGTGGCCACGGCCTGCGCGCGCACCTGCGGCAATCCGCGGGTCTGGCCGAAGAACGGCAGCACCGGGCGTTCGGCGATGACCTTGACCGCGTTGACGGGCGCCGGGGCGGTGCCGATGAAGTGGTCGGCGCTGGCGTGGCCGGGGTTCCACACGCCGCAGCTGACCTGCAAGGTGCCGGGGAAGCGATTGGCGGTGAGCGCGTTGCTGCGCGCCGCCGCATTGTCGGCACGATTGGCGGTGCACAGGTCCAGACGTTGTGCGCCGGCCAGGGCGGACAGGTCGGCGATTTTCTGCACGTCGCGCTTGGCCCAGTACAGGTAGCCGATTTCCACCAGGCCGAGCATCGTGACCAGGCCCAACATCACCAGCATCATCGTCACCGACATGCCGCCGCGTTGGCGGCAGGCCGATGGCAGGACAGGGCGGGGCGATCGCGACCGGTTCATGGGATCACTCTCCGTTGCCGTCACCAGTGACTTGCTTGCGGACGCTGGTGTCGAGGAATTCGGGGATCGGGTGGGTGAAGCTTTCCAGGTAGCGCGCGTAGCTGAGCGAGGCCTGGTCGCCGAGGATGGGCAGGCGCGGGCCGGCGCTGGCGCCACTGGCCTGCAGCTGCAGCAGGGCGCGGGTGGTGTCGCCGATCTGCGGCCGCGTGGGCAGCGGTTGCGCCAGCGGAGCACCGGCGGGCAACGGCGGCAGTCCCTGGAGCGAGGTCGGTGGTGGCGGCGCGGTGGGGCCGGGCAGCGGCGCTGCAGGGGTGGTGGGAGGGGCGTCGCCGAGCATCTGCCCGGTCAGCGGACGCTGCTGGGCCAGCGCCGCGCCGCAGGTGAGCAGGGCGACGCCGAGCAACGCGATGCGCAGGGTGCAGATGAGGGATGTCATGGCGTGCTCTCGTTGGCGTGGTGGGCGGCGCCGAAGCGTTCCAGCATTGACGGGGCCAGGCGCGCATCGGCGCGTGGTGCGCGGGCGCTGCCTGCACCCGCCGGTGCGTGGTTGGCCGGGGTCTCCGCAGCGAGCAGCGCCGCGGGCGGCGTCGGTGTCGGGCGCGCGACAGGGGGCTGCCGCAATTGCTGCGCCAGCCGCTGCACTTCCTGGCGCGCGGTGTCAGGCAACGCGGCGCTGCGCATGATCTGCTCGGCCATGGCCGGGTCATTGCGCAACAGCGCCCAGACCGCCAGGTTGGCATTGGCCTTGACGCTGCCCGGCGCCAGCTCGGCCGCCTTGGCCAGCGGTTCGCGCGCCGGTTCAAGCGCGCCTGCGCGCAGCCGGGCGAACCCGAGGTCACCGAGGTAATCGGTGTTCAGCGGCTGCAACTGCACGGCACGGGCCAGGCTGGCCTCGGCCTGCGTGGCATCGCCGGCGCGTGCGGCGATCAGCCCCAGCCCGTGCCAGGCGGCCGCGCCCTGCGGCCCGTTGGCCAGGCTGGTGTAGAGCGCGCGGGCGGCGTCGGTCTGCTGGGTTTCGCGCAGGCCGTCGGCCTGCAGCAGACGCAGCGCCGGGCTGTCGCCGTAGCGCTGGCGGTAGGCGTCCACGTGTGCCAGCGAGGCGTAGTAGGCACCTTGGCGCTGCATCTGCCCGATCAGGTCCAGGTACATTCGCTTGTCGTCCTGGGCCGGCGTGTCCAGCGGTGCAAGACTGAGCGGGTCCGGCTTGTAGGCGTTGCGCGCCGACCCGCAGGCGGTGCACACCGCCACGGTGATGAGCAATACGGCGCAGTGGCGGAACTGGATCGGCATGGTGGTCACCCCAGACGGTTCACGGCATTGGCCAGGGCGATGATCGCCGGGCCCGACAACACCAGCATCAGCGCTGGCAACAGGGTCAACATCATCACGATGGTCATCTTCACCGAGAGCTTGCCGACCTTCTCCTTGAGCGCGGAACGGCGCTGTTCGCGCAGGCGCACGCTGAACTGGCGCAGCGGTTCCTGCACCGCGCCGCCGTGTTCGTGGACCTGCAGCATCAACTGCACCAGGCTGCGCAGGTCTTCGTCGCCGAAGGATTCGGCCAGGCGGCGCAGCGACTGCTGGCGGCTGCGACCGTGCATGTAGGCGATGTTGGCCTGCTGGATTTCACGCCCCAGCACCGGGATCGCACTGCGCAGCTTGTCGCCCAGCGTCTGCAGGCTCTGGTCCATGCTGAAGCCCACGCCCTGCAGCAGGCGCAGCAGGTCGATCAGCAGCGGCAGTTCGGCCGATACCCGGCGGCGCAACCGCGTGGCCCACGCGCGCAGCGCGAACTTCGGCAACAGCACGCCAGCGCCGAGCGCGGCCCCCATCACCACCACCCGGCTCAGTCCGTCGCCGTCGTAGAAGACGGCGGCCAGCAGCAGGCCGGCGAGTGCGATCAGCAGGCGCAGGGCCAAGAACGTTGCGGTGCCCACCCGCGTGTGCCAGCCGGCCTGGTCGAGCAGCAGGCGGTCTTCCGGTGCCAGCAGCGCCGCTTCGATGCGGCCACCGTTGAAGCGCTCGCCCAGCGCGGCCAGCCAGGCCCAGCGGCGGGGTGTAGGCGCGTCCGGCGGTGGCGTGCCCGGCGCGACCGGCGTGCGCGCCTCGCGGCTGCGCAGCGCGCCCTGCAGGGTGGCGGCGGTGCGCTGCTGCTGGCCGCTCAGCCACAGCCCGGCGATGCCCAGCAGGCCCACGCCCAGGGCGAGCAGCAGCAAGGCCACGATGAGCAGTGTGCTGGCGCTCATACCGAGCGCGCCAGGCGGTACAGCAGGAAGCCGCCGATCAGTTCCATCAACAGCGCCGCCCCGAGAATGCGGTGGCCCAGCGGCACCTCGAGCACCGGGGCGAAGAAGTCCGGGCTGGCGATGGCCATCAGCAGCGCCGACAACGGCGGCAGCAGGCCCAGTACCCACGCTGACATGCGTGTTTCGGAGGTGGTGGCCATCAGTTCCTGGCGCGCCTGGTCGACATCGCGCATGAAGTCGCTCATGCGCTGCAGGATCTGGTCCGAGCGCCCGCCGATCCGGATGCTGACCCCCAGTACCACCGCCAGCACGTCCAGCACGTCGAGCCGGTACGGTTGCGCGGCCTGGCTCAGGGCGCGGTCCAGGTCGAGCCCGCTGCGGGTGCCCGACAGCGTGTCATCCAGCAGCCCGCGCAAGGGCATGGGCACCTGTTGGCTGGCGGTCTGGAACGACATCTGCAGGCTGTTGCCCAGCCCGGTCAGGCGCACCAGGTTGTCCAGGAAGTCGGGAAGCTGGCGCAGCAGGCGGCGCTGCAGGGCGAGGATGCGGCGCGAGATCCACAGGCCCAGCAGCAGGGCGCACAGCCCCAGGGTGATCGGCCACATCCAGGCGGTGCCGATGCGCGCGGCCGCAGCCCAGCCCAGCAGCGTCGCGCCCAGCAGCCACAGAATCGGCAGGCGCCAGCCGGTACGCAACGCCGCGCGTTGCAGCAGCGCGTCCCACGGCAGGCCGCCGGCGCGAGCGGTGCCGGTGGGCAGGGCGGCCGGTGCCGCAGGCCGCGCCGGCATGCCGGCCAGCTGCGGCGCGGCGGGGGTGGCGGCCAGCCGCTGTTCGGTGTGCTGCAGCGAGGCGCGCAGGCGTTCGCGGCGGGCCGCGCCCATCCACAGCTCGATGGCCACGGCCACCAGCACCAGGATCGCACTGCACAGCAGCAGCACCGTGGTCATGCTCAGTAGCCTCCGTCCAGTGCCTCGCGCAGCTGCCGCCGGAACGGTTCGAGCTTGTGCGAGTGCGGGTGGAAGCCGAGACCGATCCAGCGGTCGATCTCCTTGCCGTCGGCATCGATCTGGATTTCGTGGCGGAACATTTCCTGGGTGCTGATCAGGTTGTCGCTGACCCCGGTGATTTCCGTGATGGACACCAGCACGCGGCGACCACTGCCAAGGCGCGAGATCTGCACGATGAAGTCGATCGCGCTGGCGATCTGCCGGCGCAGGCTGTCTTCGCTGCCCTGGAAACCGGCAAAGCCAGCCAGCATCTCGATCCGGTACAGGCAGTCACGCGGCGAGTTGGCATGGATGGTGGCCATCGAGCCGTCGTGGCCGGTGTTCATCGCCTGCAGCATTTCCAGTACTTCGGCGCCGCGCACCTCGCCCACCACGATGCGGTCCGGGCGCATGCGCAGGCTGTTGCGCACCAGGTCGCGGATGCTCACCGCGCCGTGGCCGTCCGCACCGCCGATGCGGCTTTCCAGGCGCACCACGTGCGGGTGGTTGAGCGAGAGTTCGGCGGTGTCTTCCACGGTGATGACGCGTTCGTCGGCCGGGATATAGCTGGCCAGCGCGTTGAGCAGCGAGGTCTTGCCCGAACTGGTGCCGCCCGATACCAGGATGTTGCAGCGGCCCAGCACCAGGGCATGCAGCAGCGCCTGCATGGGGCGGTCGAAGGTGCCCATGCGCAGCAGTTCATCGGGGGTGAACGGATCCTTGCGGAATTTGCGGATGGACACCATCGGACCATCCACCGCCAGCGGGGAGATGATCGCGTTGAGGCGGCCGCCATTGGGCAGGCGCGCATCCACCATCGGGTTGGACTCGTCCAGCCGGCGCCCCAGCGGCGCCAGGATCCGGCGCAGGATGCGCAGCAGGTGGCTGTCATCGCTGAACCGCTGCGGCGCGCGCAGCAGGCGGCCGCCCTGGGACACATGGATGTCCTTGTAGCCGTTGATCAGGATGTCTTCGATGCTGGGATCGTGCAGCAGGTCGTCGAGCGGCCCGAACCCGGTCAGTTCCTTGACCAGCGCCGCGGCCACCACCTCCATTTCCGACTCGTTGACCGGGATGCGCCACTCCTGCACGAAGATGGCGGTCTGGGTGTGCACGTAGCGCGCCACGGTGTCCGGTGCCCAGGCATCGATGTCGATGCGTTCGTCTTCGATACTGTTGAGCAGGTGCTCATGGGCGGCGACCAGTACCTTCTGGTACTCATCGGACTGGGCAAACGGGGTGACCACGGCATCGGCCAGGGTGCCGGTATCGGCACGGGCATGCGGCGGCGCGAACGGCATCACTTTGTCTTCCATGGGAGACCACTCAGGCGGAGGACGAGTTTTTCCCGCCAGCCACGCGGCAGAACGCCGGCGAGGGCCGGGTCCAGTCGCGCCAGCAGCGGGGTGAGGGCACGCAGGTACGGGTCGCGCGGGGCATCCTGCAGCAGCAGATGGCCGTGGTTGGCACTGGCGCGCAGGCGGTTGCAGTCGGGCAGGGTGGCCAGCAGCGGCAGGCTGAAGCGCTCGGCGATCTGCTGGGGGGCGAGGCCGCCGGCTTCGTCATGGCGGTTGATCACCAGCTGCAGGCGACTGTCGCGCACGCCCAGTGCCTCCAGCTGCTTCAAGGCCAGGTCCAGCGATACCAGTGTGCCGATGGCCTGGTCGGCCACCAGCCAGATCTCGTCGGCGCTGTTGAGCAGCGAGCGCGGGATCTGCCGCACGGGCGTGCCACCGAGGTCGCACAGCACGCGCTCGAACACGCCGCGCAGGCGCTGCACCAGCACCGCCGGGTCGGCGATCGGGCCGGCCTCGCTGCCAGCCGGCTGGCCGAGCAGCGCCAGGCCGCCAGGGTGGCGGGTCATGGCGGTGCGGGCGAAGGTGGCGTCGATGCGGTTGGCGTTGCGTAGGGCATCGTCGTAATGGAACTGGCTGTCCAGGTTGAGGTACAGCGCGGCGTCGCCAGCCGGCAGACCGAGGTCGAGCAGCAGCAGGCTGTTGTCAGGCGGGGCCGGGTCCGCGTTCGCAGCGGACGGCGTCACCGGGTGGCCCAGCTGCTGGGCGAGCACGCCCACGTGCGCGGCCAGGGTGCTGCTGCCCACCCCGGCACGGACGCCCAGAACCAGCACCAGGCGTGCCTTGCGGGCCGCCTCGGGTGCCACGCTGCGCATACCGGAGGGGCTGCTCGCGCGGCGCAGCACGGCGTCGATGTCGGCGGTGGACGCGTCCAGGTCGAGGATGTCGCGGATACCGGCGCGCAGCGCAGCCACCACCCCGTCGAGTTGGTCGTTGGCGGTGGAGCCGACCGCCACCAGCGGCAGGTCGGGCAGGGCGCGCTGCAGGTGGCGGGTCAGGTCGGTGGTGGCGCTGGCCTGTTCGTGCCGGAAGTCGAGCAGTACCACACAGGCGCCGTTGCGACGGTGCGCCTCCAGCGAGGCGATCGACTCGCGGCTGTCCTCCCAGTGCACGCGGGTGCCGGCCGGCAGCTTGGCGCCGAGCACGTCCAGCAGGCTGCGGTCAGGCGCGACCAGGACCAGGCTCACCGGCGGCGCCATCGGGTGCAGCAGCTGGAGGGTGGCGGAAGACATGCGGGCTGGGCTCCTGGCATCGGGTCAGCGCGAGAAGCCGGGCAGCTGGTCCGAGGAGGCCGGGCTGAGCAGCCACGCCCCCCAGACCGGCAGGTTGGGCTTGACCTCGCGGTCGCCCGGCAGCGGCACCACCGTGTTGCGGGCCAGCGGCTGCACCAGCCGTGGGGTGACGATGATCACCAGTTCCTTTTCCTCGCGCTTGTAGTTCAGGCTCCGGAAGAACGCGCCGATGATCGGCAGGTCGCCCAGCAGGGGAATCTTGTCGACGCTGGAGCTGACCGTGTTGCTGACCAGCCCGCCGATGATGAAGGTTTCGCCATCGCCCAGTTCCACCGTGGTGTCGGCGCGACGGGTGGTGATCGAGGGGATCTGCACGCCGTTGTAGGAGATGCCGGCGGCGTAGTTCAGGTCACTGGCTTCGGGGGCCACCTTGAGCGCGATACGGTCGGGGCCCAGCACGGTGGGGGTGACCGTCAGGCCGATACCGAACGGCTTGAAGGTGACGGTGGTGGTGCCCAGGCCCTGCGGTTCCAGGATCGGCAGTTCGCCACCGGCCAGGAAGCTGGCGCTCTGCCCGGACAAGGCCACCAGGGTGGGCTCGGCCAGCACGCGGGCCATGCCGTTGTTCTGCAGCAGGTCGATGTTGGCGTCCCAGCCGTGGGTGAGCGACTTGAACACCAGGCCGAACGCGGACGACAACGGATTGGTGATCACCACGTTGTCCGGACCGGTGCCCGGATCGGTGGCCGGCGGTACGCCCGGCAGTGTGCCGCCCGGGCGGGTGATGCCGTAGAAGAAACCGTTGCTGCCGCTGAAATTCTTGTTGGCAAAGCTCATGCCGATCTGGCGCAGCACCGACTTGTTGAACTCCACCACCTTCACGTCCACCTGCACCACGCCGCCGCTGGCGATGGTGGACACATCGGCCAGCTGGCCGTCTTTGCCCAGCGCCATGGTCGCCGCCTTGCGGCTCTGCTCATGGTCCAGCAGGCCTGCCGCACTCCCTTGCAGCAGGCCCTGGCCATCCTGCAGCGTGAGCTGCAGGTCCCCCGACGGTGGCAGCGCCCCCTGGATAGCGCTGCGCACTTCGATCTGCATCCGCTGCGGTTCGCTGTGCTGGCGTCGCCACAGCAACAACGTGGTGGTTCCCGGCGCCTTGCCCACCAGCAGCGCCTGGCGGGGGCCGCGCAGCATCACCACATCGGCGACTCCCGGATCGGCGATGGCAACCCGGTCCAGGTCGGCCGGCAGCGTCCACGGGCGCTGTTCGCGCGTCTGCAGCACCACATCGGCATTGGCCATGCCCACCACCGGGCAGATGCCCAGCACCAGCAACAGCAGCAGGCGGGTCGACCAGTGTCGGGGAGGCAGGCGGGCAGGACGTTGGGTCATGGAGGGTCTCGGCATGGCTCAACGCGAGCCGCTGTGGGAGGAAACATCGCCGCGGATGATTTCAACGCCGCGGTCCAGGCGCGGTGCCGGGCGCGGCGTACTGGCGCGTACCGGCGCGGGCGCGCGGGCCGGGCTGCGGGTGCTGCGGCCGGCCAGTGCGTCGCTGTCGATGCCGGCGTACGCATCGTTTTCGGGGGACTGCAGCGCCAGCCGCTGTTCCGGACTGAGCTCGCGCCGCGCATCCAGCACGCCGCCGGGCTGGGTAAACAGCTCCTGATCGGGTTGGCCAACATCGGCCGGGTTGCGCAGCGCCAGGAACAGGCGACCCTGTTGCGCGCCCAGCAACAGGCGGTTGGCGTCGGCGACCGGTACCGCCAGCACCGCACTGCGCACCGGTGCGCTGGTGCTGGTGCTGCTGGAGCTACTGCTGGTCGATGCGCTGCCCTGGATGTCCTGCGCGCGGGGGTCGGTGCTGGCCTCGCCGGCCGTGTCGGTGGGTGCAGCCTGGCCAGGTGCGCTGTCGGCGGCGCCGTAGCTGAGCACCCGCAGGCGTGACAACAACAGGCGTGCCTGCGCTTGGCCGTCGGTATTCATGCCCGGTGGGGCGCGCAGGTTGAGGAAGACGTCGACATAGTCGCCCGGGAGGATCCGGTTGCCCGCCGCCACCAGCTCATCGACCGGTACGGCAAGCGCGCGCTCACCCGGATTGAGCCGCAGTGCGTAACCGCGTGCCATCAAGGCGCTGTTGAGTGCGGTGCCGGCGGCAATGGGGTGCACGGGCACCGCGCCGGTGGCCTCGGCGATGCTGGCGTAACCGCCCACCGGTGCCTGTGGGGCATCGCCGATGCGCAGGTCGGCGGCGCTGATCGGCCGGCCGGCCGGCAGGTCGCCCGCAGCCTCCACGACCGGCCAGCGCTGCGGCTGGCCCGCAACCTGCGGCGCACTGACCACGGTCGGTGCGGCACGCCGGCTGACCATGAAGGCCACCACCGCCAGCAGCAGGGCCAGGGCGATCAGCGCCACGGCGGCAATGCGGGTCAGCTTGAGCATGCAACAGCCTCCACGGCGTCGGTACGGCGCATCACGGTGTGCCCAGGTCGAGCTGGGCCACCGCGGTACTGCGGATGGGTTGAGCCATCAGCCAGCCGTACACCGTGCCCGTGCCGGGCAGGAACGGCTTGCTGCGGTAGTCGTAACTGACCGATACCTGCATGCACTGCGCGCTGGCCAGGCCCGCGCAGGGCGCAGGTGCGCTCACCACGATCGGGGGGCTACCCGCGTTGCTGCAGTTGGCCTGTTGTCCGGCGAAATTCAGCAGCCACTGCATCGAGCGCTGCGCGGCCTGGCAGGCGGCAACACGGCGCTCGGCGGGGCTGGCATAGCGCAGCGAGGCGCGCGCGCCTTCGGCCGACGCCAGCGACAGGGTCTGCTGGGCAGCCATGATCATCACCCCGGTGTAGGTCAACAGCAGCAACGGCACCACGCCGAGGATCAGCATGAAGGCGAATTCGAGGGTGACCACGCCACGTTGCCGTGTGCGCTGGCGATGCCGCCGTGCGTGCGCGGTCACGACGATGCTCCGTAAGTGCCGCAGGCAATGAAACCCACGGTGGCAAACGCCAGATACGCGGCATAGGGAATGCCGACGCGGCCCTGGCGTGATGCGTGGATCTGGCGCACGAACGGGCGCGCCTGCCACTGTTCCTGTGCACGCGCCTGCATCCACTGCATGCGCAGCGGCAGTGTCGTGCGCAGGCCGGGCGCCAGCAGCACGCAGACCGCGTGCGCGCCGGCCAGCAGGCTGCTCACCACCCAGATCGGCAGCAGCGCCGGCATGCCCAGCAGCAGGCCCAGCACCGCGAAATACTTCACGTCCCCGGCACCCATCCAGCCCAGCGCATAGAACGGCAGCAGGGCCGCCAGCCCCACCACCGCGCCGGCCAGATGCATGCCGGGGAACGGCGCCCCGCGCACCGCCCACATCCACAGCAACCCGCCCAAGGCCGTAACGCTCACGCACAGCAACCAGCGATTGGACACGCGCCGGGCGTACAGATCGCTGATGGCAACCTGTGCACTCAACAACACGGCCAGTACGGGCAGCAGTGACATCCGAGGGCTCCTCCATGGCGCATCGAACACGGGTGCGGGGCACACCGTTGGCGTCGCCGCAGGCGCGGGCCTGCGGTCATCCTGGATCCGGGCGAAGCGACGCTCAGCCGGGCGTGGTCGGGGCGCTGCCGCCGGCGCTGTCGACCAGCGACTTGAGCTTGGCGAACAGCGTGGTGAACATCTCGTTGAGGCCGGTGCGCGCGGCAACCACCAGCACGCCGGCGATCACGGCGGCGAGGATGCCGTACTCGAGCGCGGTGACACCCTCTTCTTCAGCAAGAAACGTGCGGATTGAGGCTTTCATGACGGTCTACTCCCTGTTCCGTTCAATCGATTGGACTGCCTGCATGTGGATGGTGCGTTCCGGCTCCGCCGGTTCCATCCCGAAATCTGCGCGGTCCCTGCGCAGGGGGCGGCTGCCGAAGCAGCCGCCGGCCTACCTGGATGCGTCCAGGGCGGCCGGGTTCGGATGGCGGTAAGCAGGCGGCAACGACGCGCGCGGCGTGATCACCTGCGCATGCGGGGAAGAGAACAGCCACGTAGCAATGAGCGTCTGCATAGGTATCCCCCTGTCGTACATTCCCGGTTTCCGCCACGGAGCTGCCGGGTGATGCCTGCCGCAATGATCGGCGCCAACAAAGTCCTTCAATACACATAAACGGCAGGCGCCGTTCGAACTTGACTGCCTGCACTGTTTGCTGGTTATTTGATCCGGCTGTTTGACAACCATTTAATGTTTATAAAGTGAAAGCAGTGTGTTTATAGAGTGAAGCGCAGGTGATGACGGTTTTTTGGCGCGATATGGGCGCAAATGGCGCCTTTTCCGGGCGTTGTGTGCGCATCCCGCCGCGATTGCCGCTGACGGCTTTACCGCGCGCCGAGTTCATGCATACTTGCCGAAAATGCGCATCGATAATGCCGGGGTAATCCGATACCGCTGCGCGGATAAACTGTTCATGTAGGTGGCGTGGTCTGCGCGAACGCGCGGATCAGAAAGTGCAGGCGCCGCGTGGCGTTGATTGGCGGCAACAGGAAGTAGCACGGGCGGCGGTTATGGCCACCCGCATCCAGGCCAACGGGGGACATCACTGTCATGGTAGATGGTGCAGTGGACGGCAATGCAGGCGAGCACGGCGCGCTACGGTCCTACGACCTGGCCACGCTGAGCGCGGTGCTGCGCGTCTGCGACCTGGAAACCGTGCTGCTGGATGGCAATGGCCCGCGCGCGGCACTGTATTCCCGTGTGCATGACGAAGCGTTGTTCCTGTCCGCGCACTCTGGCTTTCACTTCCGCGGCCGGTTCATGCTGCCGCAGGACTGGTGCCTGCTGGGGTTCATCCACGCCACCGACGAGGCACGGAGCTGGTGCCACGGTATTCCGCTTAGTGCCGGCATGGTGGTGACCGTGCTGCCCGAAGGCATCAGCGAGTTCACTTTGAGTGCGGGCACGCGTATGAGCCTGCTGCTGGCGCCCATGCAGCGCGTGCAGCGCAAGCTGACCGCCTTGAGCCTGCGCAGCACGCTGCCGTCTGGCCAGGCCTTGTCGCTGTTCAATCCCGATGTCTCGCGCGCCGGCTCCAGCCTGATCGAGCGCTACGCGGGGCTGCATGCCACGCTTGCCGACCCCGGCGCGGCGCTGGCCGCAGACGCAGTCGAATCGCTGCTGCACGACCACATACAGGCCTTGCTGGGGGCGGGTAACGAAGACCGGCCCTTCAATACCCGGGCACGGCGCGCGCACTACCTGATCGCGCAGCGTGCGGAAAATTTCATGCGGCTCAACCTGCGTCGCTACATCTACATGCATGAAATCTGCGACGCAGCCGGCGTCAGCGAACGCGCGCTGCGCTATGCGTTTGAAGACCTGTTTGGCACTTCGCCGAACCGGTATCTGTCCATGCTGCGGCTGTGCGCGGCGTGCCGTGGGCTGTCCATGGCCGACTCCAGCCGCAAGTCGGTGAAGGCGGTGGCCCTGAGCTGCGGCCTGTGGGACCTGTCCCGTTTTGCCGACAATTATCGTCGGGTATTCGGTGAGCTGCCGCGCGACACGCTGATGCGTGCGCCGGCGCAGATCGGCAGCCGGGCCTGACCACCGCGGCCAGCGCGGCCTGCTGTAGACCCCGCAGTGCACGTTTCCGGCAATCTGCCGGAATTGCGCATGCCGCTGCCGGTTTTCGTTCTTGTCTTGCCGGAACGCACGCAGGCGCTGCCGGAATGAAGTGCCCCCGCAACGACGTGGCGACTGTAATGACATCCAAGTGCCAACAGGCATGGATGCAGTCCACATCGTTCGTACACGGGGGAATACCTGATGAACCGTATCTTTCGACTCGTATGGAGCCACCGGCTGAATGCCCTGGTGGTCGTCTCGGAAGTGGCCACCTCGCGCGGTAGTCTGGTCGCCGGCCCGGTGGTGGTGCACCTGAAGGTGCCGCTGTCGGTGCTGTCGATGGGCCTGGCGCTGGCCCTGTGCAGCGGAACGGCATGGGCAGGTGAAAGCCAGACCCGCAGCGATCTGGATGCGCTGACCGCCAAGTACGCGCCGCTGCCGGTGAAGGTGGACGCCGAGGCGGCGTTGGCCGCGATGGTGCGCAGTGGCGACAGCACCCCGGCGTTGAGCGCGGCGGCCAACGTCAACCTCAACCTGGGGCTGGCCAAGCCGGCAGCGGCCAGCCCGGCGCAGGCGGCCGTGGCGGTGGGCGTCAAGGTCAAGGCGGCCCTGCCGCGGCAGGTGGCGGCACCGGACAGCGCGACGCCCGTGGCAGCGCGCACCGGCATTCACGCCGACGTTGGTGCGGTCGCGGCGGTGTCCGCGCCGAAGCTGGCGGCCACCGTGGTAGCCGATGCGACGGTGGCGCTGGGCAGCACTGAAACGGTCAGTGAGGGGGTCGACGATGCCATCACCTCCACGTTGGCCACCGGCGTCGCCGGCGGGGTCACGGTGGATGCGCTGGCCCATGCCGTCGTGGCCGCCGACCGCAACCAGAAGCGGGTCGATGCGAATGCGGCCGTGGCGCAGACCAGTTCCCTGACGCTGTCACCGACCGCAGCATCCGGCGGGTTGCTGGGTGGTGTGGGCGATCTGCTCGGCGGCGTCGGCAACACGCTGGGCAATGTGGTGGGCGGCGTGAGCAACACCGTCGGCAATGTGGTCGGCGGGGTCAGCGACACCCTCGGCAACGTGGTGGGCGGCGTGGGCAGCACGGTCGGCAACGTCGTGGGCGGCGTGGTGGGCGGGGTGTTCCCGGCGCCGACGTCGCTGCCGCCGGGTCATCCCAAGGCCCCTGCGGCGCCGGATCCCGATGCCGGGCTGATCATCGGCACCGGCGGGCTGGTCGGTTCGCTGTCGACCCTGGTCGGCCCGACCGCGCAGGGCCTGCTGGGTGGGGACGGGTACGTGCGCAATGGCAAGCTGGCCGTCAGCAGTGCGAACGTGATGCAGACCTACTCGGTCACCAATGTGCTGGGCGTGCCGCTGGTCAACCTGACCCCGGTGGGCACCCTGCTCAATGGGCTGGGCGGCGCGGCCACCGGCGGTAGTTCGCACCTGACACTGATTGGCGGGGTCACCTCGGACAGCTACATCTACAACATCAACAACGGCAACCCGAACGGGTTGCTGGGCCTGCTGCTGCCGGACCAGGCACCAGGCTGGTCCAACAAATGCGTGGACCTGCTGGTGGCCAGCGTGGATTGCTGGGCCGTCAACGCCGCGCAGGACTACCAGGTGCTGGTCGGCGACGGCGCGTATGCCAACGGCTCACGCGAAGTGGTCATCGGTGCCAACGCGCGCCACGAGCTGGCCAAGGTGGATGCCAACGTGGCTTTCCCTGGCGCAGGCCAGAACGATCCGAACGATCCGACCGGCGTGCCCACCGCCGACTATGCCGCGCGCATGGGCCATTCGGTGGTGGTCGGCGACAGTGCCAAGGGCACGGCCAATGGCCAGGTTCTGCTCGGTGCCGAAGCCACCTCCAGCCAGGCCAACAGCGTGGCGCTGGGCTATCGGACCGTGGCCAATCGCGGCGCGCAGGCCAGCTACAGCGCTTACGGGCTGACCGCGCCGCAGATCTCGGCCGGTGAAGTTTCGGTCGGCTTTGCGGGCGGCGAGCGGCAGATCACCAATGTGGCGGCCGGCAGCGCGGCCACCGACGCAGTGAACGTGCGCCAGCTGCAGGGCGCAATCAACCAGATCGACGCGCTGGACGTGTTCGCGGTGACCTACGACGACGACGGTGCCGGCGGTGCCGATTACCGTCGCATCACCCTGGGCGGCGGCACCGGCACCACCACGCTGGCCAACCTGGCCCCGGGCGCGATCGGTGCGGCCAGCACCGAAGCGGTCAACGGTGCGCAGCTGTTCGCCAGCAACCAGGCCATCGTCGACTACTTCGGCGGCCTGACCGCCTTCGACCCGGCCACCGGCGCCTGGACCGCGCCGAGCTTCGCCATCACCACTGTCTCCAACAGTGGCGCCATCGCCCCGGGTGTGTACGACAACGCCACCGATGCGTTCTCGGCCGTGGATGGGTCGCTGGTCAACCTCAACACGCAGATCACCGACATCCGCAACGGGGTCGGCAGCCGGTTCCTGAAGATCAATTCGACCGGGCTGGATGCCGTGGCGACCGGCGCCGACAGTATCGCGGTGGGCACCGGCGCCACCGCGGTGGCGGCCAATGCCATTGCCGTGGGGGCGGGCGCCATGGCCGATCGCGACGGCACGGTGTCGGTCGGTGCAGTGGGCAGCGAACGCCAGGTGGTGAACGTGGCCGCCGGTACGCAGGCCACCGACGCGGTCAACATGGGCCAGATGCTGGCCTCCGAGGCAGGCGCGCTGCGCTATGACGAAAACCCCGACGGCAGCATCAACTACGCCAGTGCCACGCTCGGCAACGGTACCGGCACCACCAGCCTGCGCAATCTGCGTGCCGGTGCGGTCAGTGCGGCCAGCACCGAGGCCATCAACGGTGCCCAGCTGTTCGATGCCAGCCAGGCGCTGGCCACGCACCTGGGCGGCGGTGCCGCGGTCGACGCCAACGGCGTGATCAGTGCGCCGACCTACACCATCAACGCGGTATCCAGCACCGGCCAGGTGACCCCGGGCGACTACAACGACGTGGGCAGTGCATTCGATGCGGTGAGCCAGTCGCTGGCCAACGTGGCCGACCAGACCGACGCGGTCGACAAGCTGGCGGTGAAGTACGACGTGGACGGCGCCGGCAACGCCACCGACAGCATCACCCTGACCGGCAGCGGTGCCGGCGCGGCGGTGGCGCTGACCAACCTGGCCGACGGCAGCGTGCTGGCCGGAAGCCGCGACGCGGTGACCGGCAACCAGCTGTTCCAGACCAACAACGCGATCATCGGCTACTTCGGTGGCACCACCAGCTTCGACCCGACCACCAGCATCTGGACCGCGCCGACCTTCAGCATTTCCTCGATCGCCACCGACGGCAGCGTGCTCAGCAACGACTACAGCAACGTCACCGTGGCCTTCGCCGCGGTGGACAATTCGCTGCTCAACCTCAACACCCGCATCGACCAGATCCAGCCGAGTGCGGGCAGCCCGTTCGTGCAGGTCAACTCGACCAAGGCCGCCGCCAGTGCCACCGGTGCGGACAGCATCGCGATCGGCCCGCTGGCCTCGGCCAGCGGCAGTGGCAGCACCGCGATCGGCGATGGAGCCACCGCCAGTGCCGACAACAGCGTGGCGCTGGGCAGCGGGTCGGTGGCCAGCGTGGGCGCGCAGAGCGGCTACACCGGTGCGTTTGGTGCGGCCGGCGGCAGCAGTTCGGCCGGCGAAGTGTCGGTGGGCAGCACCGGCAGCGAACGCAAGGTCACCCATGTGGCCGATGGCTCCGACCGCTACGACGCGGTCAACGTGGGCCAGCTGCAGAACGGCGTGAACTACGCCATCGACCAGTCCAAGGCCTACACCGATACCCAGATCAACAACATCAACAACGGCACCTCGGGCATGTTCCAGGTGAACAACAGCAACAACCTGGCCGCCCCCGCGGCGACCGGGGCCAATGCGGCCGCCGGTGGTGCCGGGTCCAGTGCGGCCGGGGCCAACAGCACCGCGCTGGGCAACGGCGCCAGCGCACAGGGCACCAACACGGTGGCGTTGGGCGCCGGCTCGGTGGCCACCCGGGACAATACGGTGTCGGTGGGCAGCGCGGGCGCGGAACGCCAGATCACCAACGTCGGCGACGGCACCGCCGCCACCGACGCGGTGAATGTGCGCCAGCTGCAGGCGTCGCAGCAGGGCACCCTCCGCTACGACAGCAACGTCAACGGCACCACCAACCTCAACAGCGTCACCCTGGGCAGCACCAGCACCGGTCCGACCACCGTGCGCAACGTCGCGGCCGGCACCGCCGGGACCGACGCGGTGAACGTGGACCAGCTGCGTGCCGGCATGAACCAGACCCTGGACTGGTCCAAGGCGTACACCGACGAGCGCTTCGATTCGTTCGACCGCAACCTGCGCCGTACCGACGACCGCGCCTCGGCCGGTGTGGCCGCGGCGATGGCGGTGGCCGGGCTGCCGCAGCCGTACGAGGCCGGGCGCAGCATGGCCGCGGTGGCCGCCGGCAGCTACAACGGCGAGTCCGGCGTGGCGGTGGGCATCTCAGGGGTGTCCGAGGGCGGCCGCTGGATCTACAAGGTGGCCGGGACCACCAACAGCCGTGGCGAAGGCGGGGTGTCGGTCGGTGCGGGCATCCAGTGGTAAGGGTGACGTACTGAACCGTTGGCAGTGACTCGTTCCCGGTGCCGGCGGCCTGCCGCACCGGGGATTACAGCGCGGCGTCGCGCACCAGGGGGGAATCCATGTCCACATCATCGATTGCACACGATCACACGCCGTTGCTGCGCTCACTGTCGCTGGGATTGGCGGTGTTGCTGTTCAGCGCCTGCGCCAGCGGCGGCAAGCACAAGGGCGATGTGCCGGAAGGCGCTGCGGTCACGCCGGAAGCGGGGGAGGTGAGGTTCCCCGATCCGAAGCGGGCCACCTTGAAGGAAGGCCTGTTCGTCGACCTGGACAGCCTGCGCCTGTTCGCGCGCGGAATGACCAAGCGCCAGCTGTACACCCTGCTGGGCACGCCGCACTTCGGCGAAGGCATGTGGGGCGTGCACGAGTGGAATTACCTGTTCAACGTCCGCAGCAATCCCGACGGCGACTACTTCACCTGCCAGTTCCAGGTGCACTTCGATGCCAAGGGCGTGGCCCAGGTCGGTTACTGGAAGCCGCAGGCGTGCGCTGCGCTGCTGCAGCCCCCAGCGCCCCCAGCGCCGCCACCGCCACCGCCGGCACCGATGCCGAGCGAGCCGGTGCGGCTGTCGGCCGACGCGCTGTTCGCCTTTGACAGCGCCACGCTCACCGAAGCCGGGCGGCGCAGTGTGGACGCGCTGCTGCAGCAGGTTCGCAGCGCCAGCCAGGTGCAGACCATCCAGGTGCTGGGCTATACCGACCGGATCGGCAGCGATGGCTACAACCAGGTGCTGTCCCACCGGCGCGCGCAGGCCGTCCGCGATGCCCTGGTGCAGGGCGGGGTACCGGCGGCGGCGATCGTGGCCGAAGGGCGCGGCAAGGCCGACCCGCTGGTGAACTGCACGCAGGGCAGCCGCCAGGCGGTGATTGCCTGCCTGGCGCCGAACCGTCGCGTTGAAATCTCCGGCCTGGCGCAGGCGCGCTGAGCCCTGGCGCGGCGCAATGCCGCGCGTCTCCCCCGGTTGGTGCCCTGTGTCGATGCATCTCTCCCGCATCGACCGGGCTGTTCTTTGACCTGGCTCGTCGCCCTTGCAGGATGTCTCCCCCGTCATCGCACCGGGGTGGCGGGCCAGGTCATCCTTTACCCGTCCCGCGGCGACGCCCGTTCCTGCAGCGTCGCCGCCCGCGGTTGCGCGGCACGTCGGTCAGGGCATCAGCACCTTGTCCACCACGTGGATCACGCCGTTGCTCTGGCGGACGTCGGCAATGGTGACGCGGGCGGTGCCGCCCTTGCTGTCGGTCAGGGTGATGCCCTTGCCAACCTGGCGGGCCGTCAGCGTTTCACCCTGCACGGTGGTCAGTGCGGCCTTGCCGCCGCCCTGCTTGATCCGGGCCAGCAGCGCGGTGCTGTCGAGGTTGCCGGCCACCACGTGGTAGGTGAGCACCTTGGTCAGGTCGGCCTTCTTCTCCGGCTTCAACAAGCCCTCGACCGTGCCCTTGGGCAGTGCGGCGAAGGCGGCGTTGGTGGGGGCGAACACGGTGAACGGGCCCGTGCCCTTGAGGGTGTCGACCAGGCCGGCGGCCTTGACCGCGGCAACCAGGGTGGTGTGGTCCTTGGAAGCGACGGCGTTGTCGATGATGTCCTTGGTGGCGTACATCGGTGCACCGCCCACCATCGGGTTGGCGGCCATGGCGTGGTCGTGGCCTGCCATCGGCGCCTGCGCGAACGCCAGCGGCGCGGCGGCGGTGGACAGGCAGGCAATCAGAAGCAGACCGGTCAGCGAGCTTTTCATGTGCAGGGTCCCAGCAGTAGCGTCCAAGTGACGCAGCAGGATCTACGCGCGAAGCAGCGGGGCGGATGCAGCGGGGACCGGTTTTCTGCGATTGTTACCGACAGGTGAGGGCGGTTCAGGCCGGGCCGCGTTCGCTGGTGATGGTGGCGCCGTCACGCATCACCAGGGTGACCGGGGTCTTTTCGACCACCTCGAGCAGGCGCTGCCACTGGGCGTCGCTCAGCGCAGCGCTGGCATGCAGGACGCGGTGCACCAGCAGCTTGCCGTCGGCATCGCGCGAGGAGCTCAACTCGGCGCGGAAGGTGCCCAGTTCCCACCCTTTCTTTTCCGCATACATGCGCAGGGTGATCGCCGTACACGCCGACAACGAGGCCAGGTACAGGTCGAACGGAGCCAGGCCCGCCCCCTGGCCACCGAGCGTGGCCGGCTCGTCAGCAATCACCTCGTGCTCGCCGCTGCGGATGTGGTGGCGGTAGTTGGGGCCTTCGGAAACGATCTGGACCTGTGCCATGGGCAGCGCCGTGCTGGAGTGGGAATGCGCGCAGCATCGCACGCTGCTGCGTGTAACGCATGGCGGGTCGCCGGGACGCAGCGTTACAGTGCGTCGGTGCTACCGCGCGCCGCGCTCAGGGCGTGCGCCGCGGGTCGCCACCGCCTGCGGCGATCCAGCCATCCACGGCCTGCGCCACCACCGTCATCGGCATCGCGCCGTTGCCCAGCACCAGGTCGTGGAAGGCGCGGATGTCGAAGCGCGTGCCCAGTTCCCTGCGCGCCCGTTCGCGCAGGGCCAGCAGCTGCAACTGGCCCATCTTGTACGACGACGCCTGGCCAGGCTGGACCAGATAGCGGTTGATCTCCACGCGCACGTCGCTGGGCTTCATGCCGGTCTTTTCCTGCATGTAGGTGGCGGCCTGCTCGGGCGTCCAGCGTTTGCGGTGCAGGCCGGTATCCACCACCAGTCGCACCGAGCGGAACATCTCGGCCTGCAGCCTGCCCAGGTCGCCGGCCGGGTCGTCCTTGTACACGCCGGCTTCGGCCATCAGCTGCTCGGCGTACAGCGCCCAGCCTTCGCTGAAGGCGCTGGGATTGAGGCTGCGGCGCAGTAACGGCAGATCGGTCAGGGTCTGCCCGATCGAGATCTGGAAGTGATGGCCGGGCGAGCCCTCATGGTAGGTGAGGGTGGGGATGCTCCAGCGCGTGTTGGACTCGATGTCGCCCAGGTTGATGAAGAACGTGCCCGGCCGCGAGCCGTCCATTGCCGGGGGATAGTAGTAGCCGCCGGGCGAGGTCTTCTGCATGTGCGCCGGGACCGGCTGCACCACCAGCTTCTGCGGCGGCAGGTGGCCGAACAAGATCGGCAGGATCGGATCGAGGTCACGCAGGCGCTGTTCGATGTCGCCCAGCAGTTCCCTGCGCCCGGCATCCGTGTCGGCATACAGGTAGCGCGGGTCCTGGCGCAGCTGCTGGACGCGGGCGGCGACCCTTCCTTCGCGCAGGCCCAGCTGGTTCAAGCGCGCATCCATCAGCTTCTCCACCCGCGCCACTTCGTCCAGCCCGACCGCGTGGATCGCGTCGGCGTCCAGGTCGGTGCTGGTGTACCAGCGCAACGCGGCATCGTAGTAGGCCTTGCCATGCGGCAGCGCCCACACGCCCTTGTTGCCCGGGTGGCGCGCCTGCAGGCCCTGCACATCGGCGAGCAGGCGCTGGTAGCCGGGGTTGACCGACTGCTGCACCGCGCGCGTGGCCTGCGCGAGCAGCGCTTCGCGTCGCGCGGCGGGAATCGCCGGCACCTTCTCCAGTTTGCGTTGCAGCGACGTCACCCACAGGCTGTCACCGGGCGCGGGTGCCAGCAGCGTGCGGAACTGCTCGGCCGCCCCCTGCAGCGCCACGTCCGGCGGCACCACGCCCTGCGCGGCCTGCATGTCCACGTTGGCGCGGACCTGGTCCAGCTTGGGTCCCATCGCCTGCAGCCGGGCAATGTAGTGCGCCGCGCTGGTCTCATCGGTGACCGCGTGCTGGTTGTCCATGAACTGCGGCAGGTTCACCGGCAGGCTGAACAACTGGTCCACTGCATAGGTGCTTCCCCCCACCGGCAACCACGACGCCGACCACGGCACCGCCATCAGGTCGATCTGGGTCTGGTAGAACCAGCGCGCCAGGCCACGGCTCAACTGCTGCTGCGCATCCAGCGGG
>Ga0213828_1000595_pt1 | contig 34233 bp, 35 predicted proteins | sample MC6MC0897MG_FD_180664 | JGI IMG/M metagenome (GOLD analysis project Ga0213828, IMG submission 180664) | Enriched soil aggregate microbial communities from Iowa State University, Ames, United States - MC6-MC0897-MG | ecosystem: Environmental > Terrestrial > Soil > Unclassified | place: USA: Iowa...
AAAGTAAGTTGATAACAAAAGATAACTTTTAAATATATGGAGGGGTCATTATGCATTTTCATGAAAAACCAAACACTTATGTCACTAATGTTGAAATTAAAGTGAGCGACTTACAACGTTCATTAAACTATTATCAGGAGGTTATTGGCTTTAAAGTCTTACAACAAGAATCCCATAAAGCCACTTTAACTGCAGATGGAAAAACAGCTTTACTAACAATCGTTCAACCTGAAACTGTAGAAGAAAAAACGAGATTTACTACTGGACTTTACCATTTCGCACTTCTATTGCCCTCACGTCGTGATTTAGCAAATGTTATTAGTCATTTTCATAAAAATGGTGTATATTTTGGGGCATCTGACCACGATGTCAGTGAAGCGCTCTATTTAAGTGATCCTGATAAAAATGGCATTGAAATTTATGCTGATCGACCTGAAGATAAATGGACTTGGCATTCTAACCAAGTGCATATGGTTACTGAACCGCTTAATATTCAATCGATATTAGCAGAAGGTAATGATACATGGAGTGGACTTCCTACTGGTACAGTAATGGGTCATATTCATTTATCTGTATCTAACTTAACAGAAGCAGAGGAATTTTATACAAGAGGATTAGGTTTTGACATTGTCACACGCTATGGCACACAAGCATTATTTATTTCTACAGGCCGCTATCACCATCACATCGGCTTAAATACTTGGTACTCAGAAAATGCGCCAAAACTTGGTGAACATCAAGTCGGCTTAAAAACCTTTTCTTTGCGTTTAGATAATGAACAACAAGTAGCAACAATGAAAGAAAATCTTCGTGCTATTGGTGCTCCTGTTACTGATATAGCTGGGGGTTTCCAAACAGAGGACCCTGCTGGTAATAAAATTTTATTAAAATTTTAGGAAGGACATTCTATCCGTCGGTTTTTGAATTCTATCACCCTCTTTTTGGATTCTATCCGTCAGTTTTTGAATTTTATCATCCTCTTTTTGGATTCTATCCGTCAGTTTTAAGGTGCTATCCAAAAAAGGCAGTTCTCACATGATGGAGAACTGCCTTTAATTAATGTAGCCCTGGGTAACCTTGTTGCCGTAATGCTTCATATATAACAATAGCCGCTGTATTCGACAGATTCAGTGAACGTACATGCTCACTCTGTGGAATTCGCAAGCACATATGTCGACGCTCGTAAGCAAAATCCTTTGGCAAACCTGTTGTTTCTTTTCCGAACATAAAATAAATATCGCGGTCTCTATCACTAAAATCATGTGTTGTGAATGGCTCTTCACTATATGTTTCAATTAAATAAACATCACCATTTTTTGATGTTTCTAAAAAATCCTCTAGTGAATCGTGATACACAACATTGACACTATGCCAGTAATCTAACCCAGCACGCTTCAGCATTTTATCGTCTGTAGAAAAGCCAAGAGGACGAATTAAATGTAGTGAGGTATTTGTTCCGGCACAGGTACGTGCAATATTACCTGTATTTGCTGGTATCTCTGGTTGATATAAAACGATATGCAATGGCATAAGGTACACTTCCTTATTAAAAATTTCAAATGTAAAAGTAATTCTTATCTTAAATCCCACTGTTAGGTTGGTGCTTCTCTGTCATTAATTTTTTGAGCGATTTCTCCCCAAAATTGAACGGTTTACCACACTTTTCAAGCGTTCACCCTCACATGAAGTGCTCCCTTTATCAAGTTATCCTGAGAGATATTCACTCATCCACCCTATTAAAAAATTGTAACCCTTTGTCGATTTCAATGCGTACCTCTTCGTTACTTTCCTTACCCTTCGCCCGAAATAATGCGGAATGGGCTTCTTTCCCGCCTATCCTACCTAAAGCCCATGCTGCTGTCCCTCGAATAACAGGACGATCATCCTTTTCTAGAAGTTCAATTAAATCTGGTACAGCCGCTTCTTCTTTAAAATGGGCAAGGGCCAATATAGCGTTACGTTGAATGGGCTTCTTCCCCCGCCATGAGCCAGAAATATGTCCAAACTTATCTTTAAACTCACGATTTGAAATCTTCAAAAGAGGCGTCAGCAATGGCTTGGCCAGCTCTGGATCTGGTTTAAATTCCTCATGTATCCAATTGATTTTGCCTTTATTTTTCGGACATACGGTCTGACATGTATCACAGCCATACAATCGATTGCCAATATGTGTACGAAACTCATCAGGCAGTATTCCCTTTGTTTGCGTTAAAAAGGCAATACAGCGCTGAGCATTTAGTTGCCCTCCCTCTATTAACGCTCCTGTTGGACAAACATCTAAACATAAGCGGCAGTCTCCACATTCATCCTCCATAGGCTTATCTGGTGCAAAGGGGATGTTTGTGACAAGCTCTCCTAAATAGACATAGGAACCAAATTCGGGTGTAATAATGGCGCAGTTTTTCCCGCTCCAGCCTATTCCCGCACGTTCAGCAACTGCTCTATCAACTAGAGCACCCGTATCCACCATTGATTCGATACGGACACCCTCTACTCGCTCTTTTAGCCAAGCCGATAGTAATGTCAATCGTTCACGTAAGGCTGTATGATAATCGATTCCCCAAGAAGCACGGCAAAAAATCCCGCGTCTTGCTCCTTTTTTGCCAACAGGTGCATTCTGCATACGCGACGGATAGGCTACAGCTATCGCCACTATACTCTCTGCTCCATCTAACAATTGTAGGGGTTCAGTTCGTTTTTCAATATCGCTTTCCTCAAAGCCGGACTGATAGCCAAGTTCCTGCTGGCGGCGCAGTCGATTTTTCAATTCTGTAAATGGAGCTGCTGTTGTAAAGCCAATTTTGTCTATACCAATGGACATTGCATACGCTACAAACTCATGTTGCAGGTCATGTATGTTCATTTTATTTCCAACTCCTTACATGATACAATAATAGAAATAGATAAAGTAGGTGGTGTTTTATGGATATATCAATTAATCAATCCCTATTGACACAACATCCCGAGCTAAAATTCGGCATTATCCATTATACCAAAATTGTTGTAGCAGAATCGCCTCAAATGATTAAGGGGCGTATGCAATTGTATCAAGAAAATCTCTATCTAGAAATGCAGGAGAACCCTGTTACGCAACGTGAAGGAATTGCAGAATGGCGACGTCTCTGGAAAAAGCTTGGTGCTGATCCAAACCGATACCGTCACTCAGCAGAAAGTTTAATGCGTCGAATTAGTAAGCAAAATTATTTAACACCCTACCATTCAGGTGTAGATTTAAATAATTTCTTTTCTCTCCAATATGAAATTCCAGTAGGCTTATATGATGTAGATAAACTACAAGGAGATATAGAAATTGCACTGGGTAATGAAGATACTGGCTATGAAGGCTTAAATGGACGCTTTAATTCATTAAATAATATTCTTTATAGCTATGATGCAGAAGGAGCATTCGGTTCACCATTTGTCGATTCTAAGCGTACTTCTATTTCAGAAGAGACGACTGAGGCACTACAGATTTTCTACCTTCGACCATCCTTAACAGAAGAAAATGCAACTAAGCTCTTAGCCTCAGCAGGGAAAATGTTTAACCAAATTCATGGAGGCGACTATAAAGTTACCCTATTAACAAACGTAGTACCAGCAACGACACTTTAAAAAGGACGTGTTTGAATGATTAATCTTGCGGAAGCCGTTAAACTTAAAAGTATTTTAGGAAAAAAAGTTCAGGAGCTTATTAGTGAATTACATCGTAGTGCCTTTGTAACTGTGGAGAAGGGACAAACCCCAAAAACAAGTAATCGTGCAATGAAGACCATTGAGGATGAATTAGCTCAAGTACGTCTCGATGCTCGTACATTAGATCGATTAGTCTATGAAGCAAATATCAATAATTCAGTAGAATTTAAGGGTGAAACATTGGCTTTAGTAGAAGCTATCGAGCTCGCAACACAGCTCCGTGCAGACGCTGAGCTTTGCAAACAATTTAGTATGCATGAAAAAGAAAGTGTACGAATGGGTTATGGTGAAAATACAATGCTTTATGAGATTGCTATGTATGAGCCAGATGCATATCGTGAGCGTGCCATTCAACTAGAAAAAAACGCCCATAAATTATCAAATCTAATCAACTCAAAAAACTATAGTGTTACTATTAACTTCGATGACTCTCGATATTTTTAAACAAATAAAACACCCCAAAAGTTAGATTTTCAACTTTTGGGGCACTTTATGAAAAACTCTTCTCTAGTTAGCTAAATCATAATTAACTTCAAATTGCCCTAAATCCAGATCAGCTAAAAGGAAAGTTATATTATAATTAGAATCAGTATATGTATGACTTTTCTTCTCTTCATCTAAAGCTTTATAGCCAATTGCATTTTAAATTCTTCTCTTTTTCCTTCTCGGCTCCTTCGCGAGAGCATCCAACTAGCATTAGGGCTAGTAGTAAAAACAAAACCTTCTTCATTAACTTATTTCCCCCTAAATTTATTTCCATATTACTAAATATACAAATCGAAATTATTCTTCTATAAAATATTTCCGCATTCGCACATTACAATTATGATAAACTAATACTAATATTTTCATAGTATTTATTAACTAATTTACAATATTTTATATTACCTTTATTCCTCTTGCTGTTAAGGCTTTCCATATTCCTTAAAACTGTATACAATAGATGTATGGAGTCGAATTGTACTCCATCTTGGATGTGTTGTTTTCAATTTCGCTTTTTGAAGCAAACTTTGAAAAAACCAATAACATGTGACCTGTTACCGTATGACCGATGACCGATAACCAACTATAGGCAAAGGCTATACTCAGTTAACTTGATTATTTTTTGAAAACACCATCCAAAAGCTCTCTTACATCTTGTATGTAGGAGGGCTTTTTTATGTCTAGTTTGCCCTACTAAAGGACAGAATGTGGATATCCAAAAGAAAGGGGTCAAACAATGACAAATCAAAATGATTCAACACAACAAGATGATACAACTTTAACGAATCGACAGGGGCACCCCATTACCAATAATCAAAATTTAAGAACTGTCGGTAATCGTGGTCCTGCTACACTAGAAAATTACGATTTTTTAGAAAAAATGAGCCATTTCGATCGTGAAAGAATCCCTGAACGAGTTGTACATGCTCGTGGTGCAGGGGCACATGGTTACTTTGAAACCTATGGTGTTGTTGGTAATGAGCCTATTTCTAAATATACAAGAGCAAAGGTTTTTCAAGATAAGGGTAAAAAGACACCAGTTTTTGTACGTTTTTCAACCGTTATACATGGTGGGCATTCCCCAGAGACATTACGAGATCCACGCGGCTTTGCTGTAAAGTTTTATACAGAGGATGGGAATTGGGACTTAGTGGGCAATAATTTAAAGATTTTCTTTATACGTGATGCGATGAAGTTCCCAGATATGATTCACGCCTTTAAGCCTGATCCAATTACAAATATTCAGAATGTAGAACGCTTTTTTGATTTTTGCGCAAGCTCACCAGAAACCTTCCATATGGTCACATTCGTTTATTCTCCATGGGGTATTCCTGCAAATTATCGAATGATGCAAGGCTCTGGTGTTAACACATATAAATGGGTGAATAGTGAGGGCAAAGCTGTCCTTATCAAATATCACTGGGAGCCTTTACAAGGTATTAAAAATTTAACCCAAAGAGAAGCTGAGGAGATTCAAAAGAAGAATTTTAATCATGCTACACAGGACTTATACGATGCAATTGAACAGGGTGATTTTCCTGAATGGGAATTAAATGTACAAATAATGGAGGACGGACCGCATCCTGAGCTAGATTTTGATCCATTAGATGATACAAAACTTTGGCCGAATGATCAATTCCCATGGTATCCAGTGGGTAAAATGGTGTTAAATAAAAACCCTGAAGATTATTTTGCTGAGGTTGAGCAGGCAACTTTCGGTACAGGTGTATTAGTAGACGGATTGGATTTCTCAGATGATAAAATGCTACAAGGTCGCACCTTCTCATATTCTGATACTCAGCGTCATCGTGTAGGGACCAATTATCTTCAGTTACCAATTAATGCTCCTAAAAAACGAGTAGCTACCAATCTAAATGGTGGTCAAATGATGTATAAGCGTGATTTAGCACCTGAACAAAATCCACATATTAATTATGAGCCTTCTATGCTAAATGGATTAAAGGAAGCAACCCAAACAGACAAAGAATATACACCACATATAGAAGGCAAACTTGTACGTGAGTCTATTGATCGTCAAAGCAATACTAAACAGGCTGGCGAAACGTATCGGAATTTTGAGCAATGGGAGCGAGACGAGCTTCTTGAAAACTTAATTCGTGATTTGTCCGTATGTAATATGGCTATTCAAAAGGCAATGATTGCTTTAGCAGAGGAAGCCGATAAAGAATATGGTCACTTGCTAAAAGAAGGATTACAAAAGGCTGAAAAAAACTCATCTACATCAAAGCCTCTTGGCAATATTGATGGTGACGATGCTCCTAAGGATGCAATTAATAATGGACATGATGCAGAGCCATACTAAGAATAATAAAGTAGCACTCTACATAAGGGACTAACGCCCAAATGCAGAGTGCTTTTTTAATGCACACCAGGTAAAATTTTTAGTACCTTTTCCTGTGCATCCAAAATGGCATCAGCCCCTAATGGAATGGCAATATTTGTTGTATCATGGCCGATTTTAAAGCCTGCTACAACAGGAATTCCTAACTCTCCAAAATACTCCTTCATCAACATAAGAAGTGCTGCTTCATCTGCTCCTGTCTGCGTAAAGGAACCAATCACAATTCCTGCTAACTGCTCAAGCTTTCTTGCCTGCTTTAATTGCTGCAGCATCGAATCTATTCGTGGAATGGACTCTGCAATCTCCTCTATCAGTAAAATTCTACCCTCTGTCCTAACTTCAAATTTTGTCCCTATTGAGCTTACAAGACGACGTAAATTTCCTCCAATAATTTGCCCTCGGGCTACACCACTTGCAATTGTTGTTAATGGTGAAATTTCTTCAGTATATTGTATTTCAATTGGTGAAAATAACTGTAAAAACATCTTTTTTGATAGCTCATCAATTCTTCCAACAGACATTAGTAGAGGTCCATGAAACGTTACTAAATTAGCATATTCATTAATGGCACAATGTAAATATGTAAGATCAGAGAAACCCCAGAAAATTTTTGGATGTTCCTCTAATAGAGCATAATCAATTTTCTCAGCAATACGTGCAGAGCCATAGCCACCTTTCACACAGAAAATAGCCTTGACCTCTGGATTTCTAACCATCTCATGAAGATCAGTTAGTCGCATCTCATCACTACCTGCTAAATAAGCATGCTTTGCTTGAATCGTATCCCCAATAATATAGTGAAGACCTAAATCATCAAGAAAAGATAGTGCCTCTCCTAGCTTTTCGGGTTCCACAAGACTCGATAAAGCCACTATGCCAACTGTATTGCCCTTTTGCAAATGTGGTACTGTACTTTTCATCTGAATTCCTCCTTCTTTTTCCTTATTCTAGCATACTGATATCCACATCCTGAAAATCCGCAGAAAAGTGAGCTGAATTTTAATTCTATCCATCGATTTAGTGATTCTATCCATTGGTACAAGAGATCTATCCAGCAGTTTATTGTTTCTATCCATTTAAATAAGCGTAGACTCCAATTAAATTGAGTTCTACGCTAGGCATCTATTTTGTTCCGCCGTAAATAACCGTTACATTTGGATGATTTAGTAATTGACTTGCAGGGAAATCTTCATTGATGATTCCACTTTTTAATCGTTCAATTGCCTTTAGCTTTTTTTCACCAAATGCAATTAACACGATTTCCTTGGCATTCATAATCGATTGAATTCCCATTGTAATGGCATGTGTCGGAACATCCTTAGGATCATCAAAATAAATCGCATTTTCAGTACGGGTTGATTCAGTAAGTTCGACTATGTTCGTGAGCGATTCAAAGGGCGTGCCTGGTTCATTAAAGCCAATATGTCCATTCACGCCAATACCAAGAAGCTGTAAATCAATGCCCCCTGCTTCCTTAATTCGAGCATCATACGCTATACACTCCGCAGCTAAATCCTCTGCCTTGCCGTTTGGTAAATGTATATTTTCTTCTTTTATATCTACATGATTAAATAATTGCTCATGCATAAATGTCCAATAACTAGCTGGACTTGTTTGATCCAAACCTACATATTCGTCTAGATTGAACGTGATAACATCTTTAAATGAAACCTGTTCAGCTTGTTGTCGCTTTACTAACTCCTCATACATTCCAACAGGTGAACCACCAGTTGCTAGTCCTAAAATGCTTGTAGGCTTTTCCTGTAATTGCTTAGTAAAAATATTGGCTGCCACTTTGCTCATTTCATCATACGAATTGACTTCTATCCATTTCATTGTTGTCATTTATATACCTACCTTACAATAATTTATTGTGAACTTAATTGGAAAATAGTTTACTAAATAGTAGCTAATACTTAAATTTTACTAGTTATCTATCTACTTTTCTATTATTTTCTTTTAAAAAGATTATACGTGTAATCTCAAGCTAATTCGGTTATGTTAATAAATAAGGAAGTGAGGCGATAGTATATGAATTCACAAATATTACAGTATTTGAAACATATTCATTTTCAAGATCCTTTAACTGAGCCGACTATTAAATTACTTGGGCAGTTACAAACAAATCATTTAAATTTAATCCCGTATGAAAACTTAGATGTTGTTTTGAAAAAAGGCATCTCCTTCTCTATTCCTGATATTTTTCAAAAAATAATCATTCATAAGCGCGGAGGCAATTGCTTTGAACTAAATATTTTATTTAGCTGGCTTCTCCGTGAGCTTGGCTATTCAGTGACAAACCGATATGCACAGTTTTGGCGTAATCTTGAAGCAGATACACCTATCGAGGATGTACCTATGCATCAGCTATTGCTCGTCAATTACGCTGGACAATCATATATCACTGATGTTGGCGTAGGTGCACTAGCTCCGTGTAAGCCCGTTCCACTAATAGCAGGTCATCAACATCGCGAAGGTAACGAACTTTATAAAATTGAACAAGACAATGTAAATGGCTGGATGCTGTATGAACAAACAAAACATAATTGGCGTTTACTCTATAGTTTTTTAGATGACGCAAATGATGCAAAGTTCGCTCCAAGACTTTCAAAACAAAAAAATAAAATTGCTATGATTCGTACTCCTCATGGTCGACATACAATGCTTAACAAGGAATTCCGAATTTACGAGGGACAATCCCTAACAACCTATACAACTCAGAATGAAAAAGAATGGCTACAAGCCCTTCATCGTTTTTTTCATATTTCATTGGATTAGATGCTTCATGACAAAAAAGCAAGCCTCCTTATTATAGAAGACTTGCTTTTTCTGTAGGGAAGAGTTAATTTTTTGTACGATCAAGAAGCTCGTAAATAACCTCATAATTGTAAAGCTCTTTAACTAAACCGATACCATCAACAAAGTAATATGTCCATACATTATCACTGTAAACGGATTTTTCCTCTAGTACAATGACATTATTATAATTGACACCACCTGCTCGAACAGTGCCATCTGTCGCTTTAACAGTAATTCGTATTCCTGAAATAACTCCGCCATCATCTTCATGTCTAATAACACCAATTCTAATCGGTAGTGAGAAATATATATCATAATGTGTACTTTCATTACTCGCCAATCCCTGAGCATAATGAAGACCCTCACTTAATAGATACTCTTCATCAAATAACTCGTTTGAATTTAAATCAGTTATTGTCCATACATCGTTCTTATTGTTATTATGACTATATTCATATTTTAATGTATAGCGATTCATATCATTCAACGAATAATATGAATATATGTAGTCATATTTAGTATCTTTTAAAAGATCTGAATTCGATAATGTTAATGCGCGAGCCAAAAATGCTGAAAAGTGAGCTCGTGTTAAAGGTAAATCAGGCTTAAATGAGCCATCCGTATAGCGTCTTGTTATATTTTTACTTGCTATTGTGTAAATTTCCTTATAGCCCTTCGTCTTTTCTGTCACATCTGAAAAATAGTATCGCTCAGATTCCTTTAATTTAAATGCTCTTTGCAGCACAATAGCCATGTCCCCTCTTGAAAGAGTAGCCTCTGGATTAAATTTCTGCGCCGAATCGAAAATGCCATAGTTGTGCACTGCTGCAATTTCTTTAAAATAGGCATGTGTAGTCGGGACATCCTGATACTTTGGATCCTTCACATTTGCTGTTTGCAATCCTAAAGCGCGTGATAACATAACAGCCGCCTGCGCTCTTGTTACATAGGCATTCGGTTTAAAAAGGTCATTTGGATAACCATTAATAATTCCTTTTTCCACTAGGTAATCAATTTCCGTAATCAAAGTATTATCATCAGACACATCTTTAAAGCTTGTTGCATGTACATCCTTTAGTGGTATTAAACAAACAGCTAGTAATAGTACACATGCTATTTTCAATATCTGTTTCATGACTCCCCCTCGCTTTCTCCATTAATCATTTTTTCCAAGCCCCTACAATCATTTAGATTATTTGTTTTGAATGATGCCAAAGCCAAGCCCAGTTGGATCTACCATATAGGCAAGATAAAATTCATCGAACTCCATTTTGTCACGAACAATAATGGCGCCACTCTCCTTTGCTTTAGAAATTGCTTCATCGATAGAATCAACTTCAATTTGAATACGTGTTCCAAAAGGGAAATCATGCGGTCCTTTTCCAATACCACCGTTAATTCCTAGCTTTTTATCATCCCCGGTCGTTAAAGCCCAATAATTCCAATGAGGTGTAGCTATTTCCCAACCAAAAACCTTAGCATAAAATTCAGCTGCTTTTTCAGGCTCCTGGCTATTTAATTCAAATCCGATTACTCTCCCCATAGCGTTAATTCCCCCTTCTGATTTTTAAATGTACTAATTTTATAGTTCAACAATTTGGTCAATATTTCCTTCAGCCCATCGACATAAGTTAGAGACTTCCATACCTAATGTTTCCCCTTCGACTAAAAGCGTTTTCCAGCATTAATCAATTGTGACAACATAATGACTTAGGAATTTACCTATTTATTAATTGGTAAATTATTGTATAATCAAATTAGAACAATCGTTCAAATGTTAGAAAGGAGAAAAATCTTGAGTAAAAGACGTTATGATAGCGAGAAAGCAAAAGTTGAAATTATGGAACATGCGGTTAGTTTGTTTTCTCAAAAAGGCTATAATCAAACATCAGTTGGAGATATTTCAACCGCTTCAGGCTACAGCAAGGGACATATTTACTACCATTTTGAAAACAAAGAAAAGCTTTTTGTTCTTTTAGCGCAACAAACAATGCAAGATTGGCACAGCAAATGGCTGGAAAAGGAAATTACCTACTCCACAGCAACAAAAAAATTATATGGCATGGCTATGCATGTTCTCTATCATTACCAAACACCTTTATTAAGATCTGGGCAAGAACTAGCTGCCAATCCCAAATCTAGCCCTGAATCCATACAGCAATTATTCAATTTAGCGGTTGTACCGATGGGTGCTTATCGTGCAATACTTCAAGAAGGAATTGATAGAGGGGAATTTATTCATGGAAATATTGATGAATGGACAATTCTACTAGGCACTTGGCTAGGAGGCTTATGTCAGCTTACAAATACTCAAGAGCTTAAAGAGTTAGAGCCACTTTTTCAACAAGCAATTACCATTTTTTTAAAAGAAATCAAAAAAGGTGGGGTAAAATGAAAATTGCCTGTATAGGAGACAGCTTAACAGAAGGAAGACCAGGGGTTTCATTTTTTAAACAATTAACAGCAAAACATCCACATTTAGAATTTGATAATCTTGGTAAACCAGGCGAAACAGTTAAAAGCTTACAGACGCGATTAGAGAAATCGAAACTAGCTAGTTATTATGACCTTAGCTTTCTTTGGATTGGTGTTAATGATGTTTATGCCAAGCTTTTGAAAGTGCAGGCACAGCCAGTAACAGAAGATCATCAAGAATTTAAAGAAAACTATGTAAATGTTTTAGAAGTGATTTTAGCATCTTCGAAACATGTAGTTTTAGTAACACCAGCTTTAGTAGGAGAGGAAATAAGAAATGCTTCAAATATGGAATTAAAAGAGCTTTCCTCCATTATTCATTCTATCTCTTCTAAGTATGCAAATGTTAGTTTTTTAAATATGCAAAAGGTTTTTGAAAGTCACCTGGAACAAGTTGATAGCTCAGATTATATTAACACTAATGTTCTGAAAGTGATGAAAGATGTACTGTTTTATAAAAATCCTTTGCGAATTGATCGATTATCTCAAAAAAGAGGGCTACATTTTACTTTGGATGGTGTTCATTTAAATAGTAAAGGAGCAGAACTAGTCGTGGATCAATACACAACTGTAATTGAACAGCTTCTATTGCAGGAAGTTACTGTTCATTAGAAATTCATACGAGAGGTGATGACTATGAGAAAGGTTGCGATTGTTACTGGTGGTGTATCAGGTATAGGAAAGGCTATCTGTAAAGAGCTAGTAGATCGTCATGTATTTGTATTTATTGCAGATATCAACAAACAAGATGGGCATCTTCTAGAGGCAGAACTAAATAAAGATACCTTAAATGCTAGATTTGTTGAATTGAATGTAACCGATTACAAAAGTGTTGAACATATTATTACAAATGTATATAAGGAATTTCAAAGATTAGATTATTTATTCAATAACGCTGGTATAGCAATGTATGGTGAAATTTACGATATGTCGATAGACAAATGGCAAGACATTGTGGCTATAAATTTGTGGGGCGTTGTTTATGGTACACAAGTTGGCTATCAAATCATGAAAGAACAAGGGTTTGGACATATTATCAATACGTCATCAGCAGCAGGATTAGGGCCGTCTCCTATTTCTGCGGCATACTCAACGACAAAGCATGCTGTTGTAGGCTTAACAACATCACTTCACTATGAGGCAGAGGAATATGGTGTCAAGGTAAGCACCTTATGTCCAACTTTTGTTGATACACCTATTTTTGATAAAGCAACAGCTATTAATATTGACAAAACAGCAATGTCCAAGCAATTGAAAAAGCAAAAAATGATGTCCCCACAGCAATTAGCAAAAATCGCTCTTGCAGGAGTGCACAAAAATAAGCCAATTATTTGTCCAATGCCAATGCGTAAAACAATGGATATTGTCTTAACACTTTTCCCTTCGTTACACAGGGTGTTAATGAGAATGGTCTGTAAAGTAAGCCGAAATGCACGATTAACGTAATCATTTTAAATGGTAAAAAACCGCTATGCTATTCAAAAAACGAGTGAAAAAAAATATTGGATCGGAGGCTTATGTCTCCTTCGCTATATTTTACAATTTATACTTTATCGCAAAAACAATTCACAGGAGTCTCGCGGTTTTTTACCTTGTTAGTTAAGATAACGAAAACACTGAACGAATTAACCCCATTTAAGAGATAAATAGCTAGTTATTTATGCTCCTCTTCATTGCTCTTATATATACCTAATAGTAATATAATAAGTCCTATAATAAAAATAACAGGAGATAAAAACATCATCATCGATATAGCCCAACCATTTCTAGCCATCATTCCAAACGTTACACCAATTAAGAAAGATAAAAATGGTGCAAATACAATCATTGTAATAATGCCCCAAACGATAAATTTTCCTTTTTCTGATCTTCCCTCGCTTAATTGGAATACTGCTATTAAACCTGCTAATACAATCAATAAGGCAATAACAAACGCCATGTCAAATCACCTCCTTCCTTCTACAATATGCTTCATTTGTTTGGTGATTTGGTAACTTAACACTAGACTTATAAAAAAATCCATCATTAACGGAAATCAACTCCACATTATCGAGAAATGCCTGTTTATCAACACACACAGAGGGTATTGAAAAATTCACTTTAATATATTGTTTGATTTGAAAACTAAAAAATCGATTTGCATCACGTTTTTCGTGGCAAATCGACTTTTACATGGTTATGGCTTTTTATCCTTTCATCTAAATAACATCTTGCAATATGATACCGTCACTCATTTTAATAATACGATCCGTATAAACGAGCATTTCTTCATCGTGTGTCACCATTAAAGTAGTAATGTTTAATGTTTTAGTTAAATCTCTAATAAGTAACATAACCTCCTCTGATTTTTTTGAATCTAAGCTTGCAGTTGGCTCATCTGCAAATAGAACTTTTGGTTTATGAATAATTGCCCGGGCAATAGCAACCCGTTGCTTCTCTCCACCTGACAAGGAGGGAGGATATGCCATTTTTCGATGATCCATCCCTACTAATTGAAGTATTCGATTCACTTCATTTTTTTGTTCCTCCTTCTTTAATTTGGTTTCTGAAACGTCTAGCATTAACTGTAGCTGCTCCTCAACTGTAAGAAATGGTACAAGATATGCAAACTGGAAAACAAACCCGAATTTGCTTGCCCGTACTTTTCGAACCTCTTCAGAGCTCATGATGGACATATTCTTCCCCTCAAAGATAACTTGCCCATCTGATGTAGGTTGAAGTCCAGCAGCTATTGTTAGAAGCGTACTCTTACCAGATCCAGAAGCACCAACCATTGCCGTTACTTCTCCTTCTTTTAGAGAAAGATTTATTCCCTTAAGTATTTCTTCCTCTATCTCCCCATTTGTAAATGTTTTTCTAACTCCATCAATTTTCAATAAAGTCATATTAAGCCTCTCCTTTCTGTATCGCTTGTAATGGTTCAACTTTTTTAATTTGCATTCCTGAAATTGTAGCACCAATAAATCCAATAATTAGAAACACAATCGATAATTGAATGGTTGTAGTAATCGTTAAAGTAAATGGCATTTCTTTTGGCGATATTATATTAAATGCCTGACTTAGGCCTACAGACAAAATGAGTGAAACAACTGTAATGATAGCCATCTGTATCCATATCATTTTGAATAATTTGTTTGTTTTCAAACCAATGGCCTTTAAGATTCCATACAAGCCGATTTTTTGGACATTCATCATATAGAAAAAAATCGCAAATAGCATCCCACTAATGACTATTAAAAACCATACAATCATATTTAAAGACATTTGTTCCGCGTTATAGCTTGGAATTGTTTGAAGAAATTCCCTATTTGAGAATGAATGTAATCCAGCATATTCTTTTGAAGAATCTCCATTTGGTACGAAAATCAATTGCATTTCATCAACGCGATATATTTCTTGATAATCTTCTTTATTTATATAAGCGACTGGGGCATGACTATATTTTTTTTGCTCTACAAAACCCTTGACAATGAACTTGCCATTAAATTGATTATTTGTTAATGCATCTCCTACTTTAATCCCTTTGTCTTTTAAAGAACTATCTAAAATTACTTCCCCTTGCTTCACATTTGCAAATAACGTTGATTCCGTAGCAGTAGTAAAGGCAACGCTTTGCTGCTTATTGTCCTTTTCATTTAAAAAGCCCATTTGTATCGAAAAAGCTACAGCATTTTTTTCATTGCTTAATATTTCATTTTGAATGCTACGATCTATCTTTGAAAGATTATAAGTTTGATCTGCATCTTCATCCATATAAAATTGCCCCTGTGGTAAATCTTTAATTAAAGCGGCATTATCCTGTGATAATCCATTGGCCAAGCCAGAAATAATAAAAGTTAAAAAACTAACAAGAAAAACAATCGAGCCTAATATTAAAAACCTTCCTTTATTTTTCTTCATTTCTTTCCAGGCAAGATTCATATTAAACGCCTCCATTCATTTTAATACCCTAAGCTTAAAATTCTTAAATGAACGGAGGGTGAACTAAATATTAAAAAAGCTCATAAACCTTAAATTAAGGTTATGAGCTCTGGGTATTGATAATTTATTACAACTGTGAAGACAGGTCATCTAAACGAATTACTGCCTTTCGATGATATTTTGGAATTTCCTCAAATTTTGTTTCATATAGCACCACTTCTTCTACTAAAAACTTTGGAAGCTCCAGTTCTTCAGTCATCACTAATTCAATAGGCATTTTACCGTGAGTTTCATTCCATTTTCTTGCTACTGTTATGTGTGGAACAAAAGGTTTATTATCTAAATCAAATCCTGTCTTTACACATTCCTTGTATACAATGTCTCTCACATTATTTAATGGCTGAGATTCAAAAATACTAGCCCATAAAATTCTTGGATATTCTTTTCTACCAAAAATATCCAAACCTCGAATTTTTAACTCGAATGATGGAAGCTTCCTTAGGCTTTCCTTTATTTCCTCTAATACTATTTGTAATTGCTCTAGATCTGCATTCCCTAAAAAAGCTAGTGTAATGTGATAATCCTCCAGATGAACCCACCTTTTAAAATGCAAATTGGTTTTTAGCATTTCACATTTTTCTTTAAGAGTAGTTTTAATCGATAACGGAAGTGGAACGGCAATAAAAAAATGTCGGTTCATATTATTTACCTCTTAGGATCATGTTTTTTTATTTTCCTATTAGCAGCTATTGGTTACTACCTGCCCATACATCCATTGCGTAACGCCCTTGTTCTTTAAGCCCAGCTAGCCATTGCTTTGCTGCAGACTCATTGACATCATGAACTACTTGGTATGCCATAAGTAATGTGCGTTCAACATCTGGAGCCATTTTACTACCATCTCCACATATATAGAAATGTCCATTTTGTTCTAGTACTTTAATGAGCTCCTGTGCATGTTCAGTCTGCCCCATTAGATGCTGTACATATTCCTTCGATTGCCCAACTTTTCGTGAATAAGCCTTATATACCCTTACAATCCCTTCTTGCTTGTAATGCTCTAACTCCTCAGCATAAATATCGTCTGATTCATTACGACAGCCAAAGTAAAGAATAGCTTCACCAAGCTGTTCGCCTTTATGCTTCAACATAAGGCGTGCTTGTAAAAATCCTCGGAAGGGTGCAATTCCAACACCTGGCCCAACCATAATAATAGGAGTGGCAGGGTTAGTGGGCAACTGAAAATCTGATTGTTGTGCCCGTATGAACATAACAATTGAATCACCTATTGCTGTTTCGGCCAAAAAGTTAGATGCAACTCCTCGATACTCAGCTTTGCCATTCCACGCTGGCGCCTTTACTACACTAACCGTAATACTAGGCTGTTCTGGTTGTATAGTTGGTGAACTTGAAATTGAATAATACCTCACTTTAAGTGGTGGAAGTAGCTCCAAAAATCGTTCAAATGTCATTTCACAAGCTTCATATTGCTCTAACAAATCAAGCATCGATATCCGCTTCTTCAATATTTTTTGATGATAGGCTTGTTCCTCCAGTAAAGCCTCTAGCTCCTTCTTATGAGGTGGACAGTCTGTCGTTGCCATCAGTTCTCGTAATTGTGCCCTTGTTGCCGCCTCTTGCAATTCAACATTAGTGCTGAGTAGCTCGAATAATTTAACTGGTTGATTTAGAGGCAGGTGAGCCATACTTAGACCAGTCTTTGTTAAAATAACATAATCATTACCATTCAATTGAAAACGCTGTAGTACTCGATTCACCAACGACTGACGATTTCGCGGAAGGACACCTAAATGATCGCCCTCGCGATATGTGACACCCTCTGGCAGTTTTACTTCTATATGCCGAGTGCTTCCTTCTATACTATGTCGTAACTCTTGATTTTTGGCAATTTTCGCATTAAAGGCATTGTTAGCTCTAGCAAGTGGTACTTCTATCTGATGATCTACAACTTCCATGGATAAAGCTGGAGATGTTTTATTCACCTTTTCATTTATCTCTATCCCCATTGTTCGCATTACAGACGGCCATAGCTCCTGCTGCCACTCTTCGACATTTGTTTCAAAATCCCCATTCATATCTCCTTCCCCAAGTGGTACTATACGCTGTGCTCCCTTAGATACCATGAGCTCATCAATTAGCATCGGCACCTTTTGATAAGTACTCGCCCAATTGCGATCCCCGCAGCCAAAGATGCAATATCGAACCCCTGTTAAATCAATCTGTTCCTCCTTTAACCACTGAACAAATTGACTAGCATTCGTAGGTGGTAGCCCGTTGTACGATGCCGTCACAATATAAACAATTCCTTCTGTTGGAAGTTTAGCAGTATATTCATTTAAAGCTGCGACCTTGCTTTGAAAGCCTTGAACACGTCCAGCATCAGCAAGCTCTCTTGCCAAACCCTCTGCTGTCCCTAGATCTGAGCCATATAACACTAATAGCGGTGTATTATGTTGAGCTTCGATTACTTTTTCCTCAATCTTTTTTATCATAGACTCTGTGCTCAAAATATTTCTACTTGCTTCAGTAACATGCCTCTTTTGTTTTTTACGAGCACGCACCTTTAACTTAAAATCATTCGGTTTCACCGTCAGTGACTCTCTCACATTTAGCTTATATTGTGTATGATCAATTAGCTCAAAATTTTTAAGGATTAATCCTAGCACAAGTGTTGCTTCTTGCAAAGCAAACTGTTGTCCAATACAAGCACGCTGCCCAAGACCAAATGGTTTATAGGCATCAAATGGAATTTTGCTTGGATCTTCAAAGCGCTCTGGCCGAAACAATTCTGCATCCTCTCCCCATGCAGTCACATCTCGATGGAGCTGAGGTATAAGCACTGTTAGCCGATCCCCTTTTTTCAAATCATATTTACCAGCTAATACTGTGTCCTCCTTCACTTCTAGATTGAATGCAGGAGCGGTAGGCCACAAACGTAAAGACTCATCTAAAATCATTCGGATATATTTAAGCTGTTTAACTTGCTCATAGGTTGGGATTGGATCTGTAAGAATGCTATCTACTTCTTCATATGCTTTTTGTAGTTTATCGGGATTGTTTAGTAAATAGTAAATCGCAAAGGAAAGAAGACCACTTGTCGTCTCATGCCCAGCAACTAAAAAAGTAATAATTTGATACCGGATATTTTCCTCTTCCAACGTTCCTCCTGTTTCAGAATCTTTGCCGTGAAGCATATGAGACAATAAATCCTTCTCTCCTTGTGAGCCATTAGCTTTGCGTTCGGCAATGATTTTATCCACCTGCGAAAACATAAAATCGATATCCTGCTTGAACTGCTTTCTTGTCTTAACCATTAATTTATCCTGTATACCCAGTCGCTGTGCCTGATTCAGTGCTTCATCCAATGCTCTAACCATACTTGCTACAAATGGATGAGAATCCTCTCGATAAAAGCTATTGAAGCGATAATTAAATCCACATAAGGCAATTGTATCAAGTGTGAGCCTCGTCATATCCTCAGGAATATCGATCTCTTCGTCTGGATTTAAACGCTCCCATTTTTGTATAAGCTGCATTGCTAAATCTAGCATCATATCGAAATAGCCCCGCATTGCTGTCCTACTAAAACTTGGAAGTAAAATATTATGAGCCTTGTGCCAGTTTGGATCATTTGTTTCTGAAGTGAATAGTCCATCTCCTCCTAAAGTACGTACCTTCTCCAATACTGTTTTTTCGACCACTTTACCAAAGCGCGGAGAGTTGGCAATTTCTTTCATTAATTCATAACCAGAGACAATGAGTAAATTACCAACCGGCAGCTTTAATCTAAAAATTTCACCATGTTTCTGAGCCATACTCATCAATGATTGGAACGGTGTATTGGCATTCATTTGTGGAATATTTCCCAATGGTCCATATGTTTTAGGTTGTGGAATCATTATTGTCATTACACTATACCTCCTTAGGAATGAACGTTCATTCCGTTTATTGCATCGTACGGTAATTGTGACTCTATTACCGTACAATTTTATAAGAACTACCTATTTAAAAATCAATGAATTTTAAGGCCATTCCAGCAGCATTCTTCAATACCTGCAAACAAATCAGCGGATTCTTCCAAGTCGCTATCTCGTGTCACTTTAAACAGTTTAATAATCGTGCCATAAAAAATCGGAATTAGAGCATCAGGGTGCAATTGTACGATAATTCCCTGCTGCTGCCCTTCTATGATAAATTTCTGTAAAAAACCCAAACACTCATAAAACTTGTTTTGGCTTTCTTCATCCAATATCCTTGGCTCCATATGTGAATCAATAAAAGTTAACTTCTCTCTATGTTCCTGACCAAAATGGATTAACCGCTGAAACAAATGATGAAATTGTTCGCGAACTGAGGCGGATACAGGAAAATCCTCCGTCAATCTTTGATATAGTTGTTCCACACATTCCCGATACAGCGAATTGAGCAGCACCTCTTTATTTTCAAAATAACGATATATTGTGCCAGCACCAACTTGTGCCTTGTCAGCAATCATTGGAACAGTTGTTGCATCAAAACCACGCTCAGTAAACAGCATCAAGGAAGCTTTCATTATATTCTCTCTCTTATTCGTAGTCACATTAATTTTCCTCCAAATCAATTTCGCCTTGGCGCAATTGCGTCCGGATTTTGAATTGTGCCTACACAATTCATTCCTTTGAAAATCCGCGACATCCGCCGGAGGCATTATCTTCATTCAGTAGGTGTTTGGACACCCCTGAAAAGAAACCAAAACCGTATTCATCTCAACACCTATAGTGGTGGGGTATTCTGCTGAATGAAGATAAAGAATGAACGTTCATTCCTATTGTATAATACTGCCAAACCAACTTCAATGACAGAGCTGTGACAAACATGTGATAAGCTTTTTACTTTGATTGACAGCTATATTTTAGAATTGTTCAAATGCCTAATGAAATAATCATATCTAAGAGGAAAAGTCGATTTGCCAATGAAGTAAATCGACTTTTTTAGTTTTAAAAGACAGATTCTAATTTCCCTACCTTCTGAGTCATGGAGCTTAACGTGAAAAGAGACGTTTAGCCTGCAAACAAATGGCTTTGTTACATGTAATCCTTTTAAAAAGTTTAATTCTCTATTATACTTTTACAACATGAATGGGCTGCCCCATTATAATCTCAGAAGCTTCCATTGTCATTTCACCTAATGTTGGATGCGCATGAATTGTTAATGCGAGATCTTTTGCAGTCATCCCCCCTTCAATTGCTAAGCTTATTTCAGTGATCATATCGGATGCTCCAGCACCTACAATTTGAGCACCGATTAATAAATCATCCTCTTTCCGAGCAACAAGCTTCACAAAGCCTTCAGGTTGATTTAATGCAAGTGCTCGACCGTTTACTGCAAACGGAAATTTAGCTACTTTCACCTCAATACCTGCTGATTTTGCTTGCTCCTCATTGTAACCAACAGTTGCTAATTCAGGGTCTGTGAAACATACGGCTGGAATTACCAAGTAATCTACAATTGAATTTTCACCAGAGATTGCTTCTGCAGCTACTTTACCTTCATATGATGCTTTATGTGCAAGTTGTGGACCGGATACGATATCACCAATAGCATAAATATTTGGCACGGAAGTTCGACCTTGTTTATCTACTTTTAATAAACCCCGTTCTACGAATTCAATATTAAGTGACTCAAGACCTAAATTATCTGTATTTGGACGACGACCTACAGTGACTAATGCATAGCTAGCCTCAACTGTTTTTTCTTCTCCGCCCACCTCGTACGTTACAACTACGCCATTTTCATTTTCTTCAATACCTCTAGCCGATGCGCCAACTACAACTTCTACGCCTTTTTTCTTTAAACTTTTTTTCACGACTTGTGTCATTTGCTTTTCGAAACCAGCTAAAATGTCTTTGCTGCCTTCAATGATTGTTACTTGAGAGCCTAAGTTAGCGTAAGCAGAGCCCAGCTCCGTACCAATATATCCACCACCAATAACAACTAGTTTTTCTGGAACCTCTGGTAAAGAAAGTGCACCCGTTGAATTAATTACACGTTTAGTAAATTTAAATGTTGGAATTTCAACCGGTAGAGAACCTGTTGCAAGGATTGCATTTTTGAATGTGTAAGTTTGTATGTTGTCGCCATTGTTTACACGTACAGTATTTGCATCTACAAAGTAAGCTTCTCCATACACGATGTCGATTTTGTTACCTTTTAACAAACTTTCAACACCCCCTACTAATTTAGAAACTATGCCATTCTTGAATTCTTGTACTTTCCCCCAGTCAAGTTTTACTTCATGTGCAACAACTCCCATATCTTCTGAATGCTTTGCTTTCTCAAAACGATGACCTACTGAAATCAGCACTTTCGATGGAATACAGCCAACATTTGTACAAACTCCCCCTAGATACTCTCTTTCTACAATTGTTACTTTTTGCCCCATTTGTGTTGCGCGAATAGCAGCTACATATCCTCCTGGACCTGCTCCAATCACAAGTGTATCAATATATTTCATCTACTATTTCCTCCTTATGACTTGCTAGAAAATGAAAAACATTATCCCAAAAAGATTTATCTTTTACACAATGATGGTGACCCTTTGTTGTAACTTTAATTACTTGTTTAAAATTGCTATCATTTATTAGGACATCCACATTAGAAATCGACACTTTTTTATCATGAATTGAATGTATGGCTAGAGCTGGGGACTGTTGATTTTTTAATATTTTCTCTAGACACCATTCTTTTCTAGCCTTTAAAAAAACGTCTCCTCGTAATAAAAACCAACTGACAAATAACCAACCAAAGGGGATATAAGGGATTTTCACCCTTCCAGCCATTGATTGGCTAATACTTTTTAATGAGGTAGGCATTGAATCAGTAATAAGAGCCTGTAGCCTTAAATCTGTGGCATTGACAATACTTGCAGCTATCCCTCCCATTGAATGTCCTAAAACATAGATTGCATTACTATTAATATCTGGTCTTCCTTCTACATAATCAATCGTTGCCGTTATACTTTGGACGAATGATGCGATACTCGCTTGTTTCTGTATTGTTGCACTTTGCCCATGACCAAGAACATCCACAATGATCACGTCATAACCGCTGGCTAATAGGGGATCGACATATCGTAACATGTCTGATTTATTAGAGCCCCATCCATGTATTAGTAGAAAACAACCTCTTGCCTGCTCACATTTAATAAGCCATCCTCGAATTGTTCCAGTATCCAGTTCTATATCAATGTTTTCATAAGTCGAATTCGGATATTTTTTATCCTTTTTTATTTTAGGTGTAAAAATACGGAAAATTATATAGCTCCTTAAAAACATAATAGCTACTATAATAGCAACACAAAAAAAATACTTCATCATAACACCCCTCAAAAAAGATACCATTTAGTCTCTTTTGTTTTTAAAAAAGGACGGCTTTACTGCCGCTCAGTAGCAATCATTGAAATGTATTGCCTTGTATTATTTATGATGATTTTCGTTATTTGACTATCTTTCTTTAATCGATCTAATACAAGTCCGCCTTCAAGTATTGACACAAGGTAAAGCGCAGTGTCATATGGCTGTATTGACTGTTTCAACTCCTGTTGCTTCATTCCATCCTCTATAATTTTCATCAACCACATTATCATCATATCCATTGCTTCATTAATATGTGGCAGTAACGCATTCCCTTCCAAATCATCCATTTCTATCGCTGCGTTATAAATTGGGCATCCTCCTACTATTGGTCTTCCTTCACTTAATTGTAAAAATGCCTCTATAAATGCAATTAATTTATCGCTTGCATTGTTGTGCTGTGAAACACTTTCCTTTAGATGGTTTTGCATTATTTCAATGGAGTAACGAAAAGATTCTACCATAAGTTGTTCCTTATCCTTAAAGTGTCGATATATCCCCCCTTTTTGAATATTCGTTTCCTGAATTATGTCATTCATTGTTGTTGTCATATACCCTTTTTTATTAAACATCATAGCTGATTTTCGAATAATATTATGCCTTGTTATTTCACCTTTTTTCATTTTAGCCTCCAAAAAAGATACCATTTAGTCTCTTTTAATATACAGGAATTCTGATTCAATTTCAATAATTATTTAACAAAATCTTTACTAATAAGCTGTATTATGTTTGGGCTATTTTATAAACAAAAAGTTCTTCGCTAACATAGAACCCGGTTGTAAAGCGTGATAAATTAATCGAGTTAAATTATTTTTAGGTGAAGATGCAAAAAGTAAAAGGGTTTACAGTATAAAAAATTACGCCGTAATCCTTTTATCATCGCTTAATTTAGTTTAATTTGAATAAAAGATTAATTAGATGGTTATTTTCAATCAAAAGACAAAGAAAAATCCTATATACCTAAGAATTTAACCTTTGCTTTTCATTTGATGTATCTGTTGTATTTATTATCCCAATTAAAAGTATTATCCACAGGGGAGCATTTCCAATGGCATGAACTGCAAATGAAGCCCATGTAGATTGCGTATATTGTGCAATTAAAGGGGCTATCAGCATACTAGGAATCATTCCAATAACGTGCCATTTTAATGCTATATGTAACACCCAGGCCCATAGCAGCCCGTTAAATACCCAGGCCATATCTCCAAACATTACTTCTTGAATCGGTAAAAGATACCCCCGCCACATCATTTCCTCACTAAACATTGCAATTAAGTGAATGGGCATAAAAATCATTAGTAGTTTCCAGTTACCTTTTAATGAGACACCAAAAAATTCTTTCGGGGGCATATTGAATTTTTTTAATGGATTAAACGGTTCAGGTAAATAGCTGGGTGGTGAAAATAATTTATACTTTGCTAGTACTTTTCCTATGGGCTCTAAAAGTTGGTCAAAAACTATAGTTAGTATAACCGCCAGGACAATCCATAACCAATCAACTCTACTTATTGGATTTAAGCGGAATCGTTGATTAATTGCTTCGATAGTCAAAACTCCATCTTCAAGAATACTGTACAAACCTATGGATAAAGGTAATAACAGCAGAGCTGGAATCCACAACCATAACCAGAAAGAATAAATTAAAGGGATACCTTTGCTGACCAGTTTAGGAGTACCATAAAATACGCCATAATATATCGTAATGCCTGGTATAGCAAATAACAAAATTTGTACCCATATTGACATCTAGTAACACTCCATTATTCATTAATTTACAAGAGCTGGCAGATTTGGCTAACTTTTATAATTCTTCTAAAGCTTATTGCGTTTTTTCTTAATTATAAGGTAGCTATACTTTTCATTCCATATGATAATCCAACTTTTAACTACTTTTATGAAACATTTTTATTCTTCGATTTAGATTCGTTTTGATCTTTCTTTAAAATTTCCCAAACTTTTCTTTTATGGTTTTTTCCTCAATTGATACCAGTGTCAGAGTCGAACATCTACCCAAAATTGCCGAAAAATTTAAAATCACCAGGAATTTGGTGATATTTCCATTATTTTCGTGTATTATGTCAAATTTCGTCTTATAATAGAAATGTTTAATAGGCTATAGAAATAGATTGAGAGGTATAATATGAAAAAATTTTTAAAATTTATCTCTATTACTATTGTTGTTTTAGTAATCGTGTCTATAGTAGCTTTGCTATTATTTGGACGTAACAACCATAGTGATTTATCTGGAAGCGTTTCTGAAAAAATCGATCAATATTTGACAAATGAAAAATTTCAGGGAACGGTCCTCATTGCAAAGGAGGGTGAAATTTTATTTACAAAAGGTTACGGATTGGCAGGCACTGATTTACCTAATAGCCCAAGCACACTCTATCAGATAGCTTCATTATCTAAAACATTCACTTCAGTAGCAGTCATGCAATTAGTAGAAAAGGAACTTCTAAACTTAGATAATCCAATTTCGCAATACTTCCCAGACTTTCCGAATGGAGAGACTATTACAATAAGTCATCTACTAAGTCATAGCTCAGGAATTCCAGATTATCTAAAGAAGGATTTCAAATTTGACTACAGCAAAGAATGGAATCCACATGATATTGTTAATACCGTTAAAGATTCGGAATTAGAGTTTATCCCAGGTAAAAGCTTTAGTTATAGTAATACTGGCTATGTAATGTTAGGGCTAATTATTGAAAAAGTCAGCGGACAGTCATATGCAAATTATATAGAAGAAAATATTTTTGAGCCGAGCAACATGTTTAATTCTATGTTTACGGTTCCCGCTGGCACACCGAAAGCGGAAGGACATGTGGAGGGGAAAATAGGACCCTTAATGCATAATTCTGCAGCATATGCAGCTGGGGATATCATTTCTACGGTTGAAGATTTAGAACTGTTTTACAGAGCCTTAAATAATAATGTATTGATAAGCAAAGAAACATCAGAACTGATGAGTACAACCCATGCTAAAAAATTCCCGTTTGAATATGGATACGGATGGTATACTCAAGATGTCATGGGTAAAAAAGCAGTTGGACACCCGGGAGGATATCCAAGTGGCTTCCGTCATTATGTTACACGCCTAAATGACGAGGAATTAACAGTGATCGTTCTGAGCAACGAGATGACAATGAATTCGAAAAGAATCAACCGGCATCTTACATCCATCGTTCTTCAGAAGCCAATTTGGATATGGGAAGAGAAACTTTAATTGTAAAAGCCTTTCCTCAAGTTTAAGATAGAAAACTCAAGCCCTTCTCTCTAGAGAGGGCTTTAATTATTTTTTGTATTTATAATTTCTGATATGTAGTGGGGCATTGAGGAACCTCAGTGGAAGGCAATTTCATTACCACACTACTACAATAAGTATAAGCCTAGCTTAGAATAGCCTTCAGCAAAGTCACATCATTTTTTTTTGGAATACTTCTTGAAAATGCGATGATTAAACCTATTTTACAACTAGGTAGAACGAATTCCTTCAAAAGCGTTTAATATTAGTTGTTGTACATATGGTTCGTCCAATGTTTCACCAGTCACAAGTAATCGATAGAAGATAGGACCATAAATTAAATCAATACAGATATCAATGTTGATACTTTTTTTCAATTCACCGCGTTGAATTCCTTTTTCAAAAAGACTCCTTGCTTCAAGTCGGCGGGGATGGAAATATCGAGCACGATAGGCATCTGCCAATCCTGCATCAAACTGTCCTTCACCTAATAACTGTGTAATGATCGTCCCCTCTCGACTCGTCAAAAACATGGTTAAGTTTGTGGCGTGAATTAGAATATCATTGTACGCCGAACCAGTATCAGGCACGGGCAATCTTTCAGAGGCAGCATATAGGAAACCATCCATCACTACTGCAGCCTTGTTTGGCCACCATTTATAAATAGTTGCTTTACTCACTTGGGCATAATCAGCGATTTTATCAACTGTGACAGCTTGAAATCCATTTTCCAACAATAATTCATAAGATGCGGAAAGGATTGACTTTTGTGCTTCTAAATTACGTGGTCTGCCTCTTTTTCCATTCATCATAGATACCACCTTTCTTCCAAAATTAATAAACTGTATGTTCAGTATATCAATTATTTAGAAAAACAGAAAGTTGAAATTACCTATTTACAAAACTATACGTTCAGTATATCATATGGTTAATCATTTAATATACTAAACGTTCAGTATTATAAAATAATCAACTATCTTATGGAGAAAACTACACGACGTTTTAATTATTAATTGTTAAACACTACAAGGAGTTGTATAAAATGGTGGATACTAAGAAACAAACAATTGAAAAAAACATTCCTTCGTGGTTAACCATTCTTTTGGCTACCGCATGTGGTATCATTGTTGCTAATTTGTATTACGCGCAACCCTTAGTTGGGGTAATTAGCTCATCAATCGGGTTGTCAGCAAACAGTTCTGGCTTAATCGTTACGTTAACACAAATCGGTTACGTTGCCGGTTTGCTATTTATCGTGCCTTTAGGAGATATTCTTGAAAATCGGAAGCTGATTGTCTCATCTTTACTTATCACCGCAGTCGCCCTTGCTACTACAGCAATGACGAAACAAATTTTGTTGTTCTTAGTCGCTTTGTTTGTCATAGGTTTAGGCTCGGTAGCTACGCAAGTACTCGTACCTTTTGCATCATATCTTGCATCCGATTCTTCACGTGGCCGTGTTGTCGGCAATGTCATGAGCGGTTTGTTACTTGGAATTATGCTCTCACGCCCTTTGTCGAGCTTAGTTGCTGACTTTCTTGGCTGGCATGAAATATTCATTTTGTCTGCCATAACTATTTTGGTTTTAGCTATTGTACTTTCGAAAGTGTTACCTACAAGAAAGCCTTCAGCGGATACACACTATATAGCACTGCTCGGATCTATGTGGCATTTGTTACGAACAACCCCGATATTACGCCGTCGTGCTGTATATCATGCAGGTGTGTTTGCATCTTTTAGTTTATTTTGGACAACAGTTCCACAACTGCTAACTAGCCCTGCCTTTCACTTTTCCCAGAAAGAAGTTGCGGTATTCGCGCTTGTTGGAGTCGCTGGTGCAGTAGCCGCGCCTATTGCAGGACGAATTGCTGATAGTGGCTTAACTAGACCTGCAACAGGAATAGCACTTCTTACAGTCATTATTTCCCTTTTATTGCCGCTTATTATTCAAACTAGCTCACCTATTGGAATAGCTGTTCTAGTAGTTTCATCCCTATTGTTAGATGCTGGGGTATCCGCAAATCTTGTGATCAGCCAACGTACACTTTTCTCGTTGAGCCCCGAAGTTCGTAGTCGTCTTAATGGACTATTCATGGCAATTTTCTTTTTTGGTGGTGCAATTGGATCAGCAATCGGAGGATGGACCTATGCAATTGGAGGATGGAGTACTTCATTATGGGTTGGAATAGTTTTCCCCATATTTTCTATTTTTTATTTTGCCACAGAAAAGAAGTAATTCTAAGATAAAGAACCTATATCATTACTTAAACAGAAAAAAGCGATTTGGAATTACTATCTTCCAAATACGCTTTTTTCTTATTCAACTCAAACTAATATATTTTTATTTCTATCCCGTAAGTTAAAGCATTCGAAACTTTTACATAAAAGTATAATGAGTAGTGATTGACATCTCATATTGCATAAGTACAACTATTAAGTGCCTGGGCTTTATAGACTTAACAAAATATAGCTATTGTTTTGTAATAAAATTTTATCATAAACACCTCACAAACTCATATTTTTCGATAAATGTTTATCAGTAGAATGATAAAATTAAGTAAGGATTAATATTACTTTTTTATAATCGGTATCCATATTTCACTTTTGAACGTCGGTGAGGTTATATCCCTGTTTTCATTCCATAGAATTTCTGGACCTTCGATTTGTTCATAGTTTGAGGATGGAAACCACTCGTAATAAATGCGTCCCCACACATCTTGCAGCGTATCTGGAAATTGTCCGACTACTTCGAATATTGCCCAAACAAATAAACTCTAAACTATTTCCATCTGGATCATTAAAATGTATTTTGGCGTGAGCATAACCATTGTGAGCCATAACAAAGGGTTCAAGAGGCTCAAAACCAAATGCTTCTCTTGGTTCATATCCCTTATGTTTAAGCCAACTAATTGAATTCTTTAATCCTTCCAACGAGACTTGAAAAGCTATATGTCTAATTGAAGGGTGATATTCAATTTCTACTTTATCGGTTTCCCATAATCCCAACCAACTTTTATCTTTTTCAATCCACAAAAATGCTATTTTATCCTCAACACTATGGTCAAAATCTAAACCAAGATCTGTATAGAATTCAATAGATTTTTTCAGGTTACTTACTGGTAAATGCGCTTCATATAAACCTATTATCAACAATGACATCCCTTTTGTTATGTTATTTTCAATAGTATATCTCTCCAAATTTAGGAATCGTCCAAAGGTCTAATCTAATTCTAATATTCTAATTCTTCAACTATCCTACTCCGTTAGTTGAAGAACATCTTTTCATAATCTTTACCAGGGATTCCTTATCTTCCTTCGTTAAAATTTCATTCCTACATCTTATTAGCAAGTGTTTTAACAATTGAATTAACAAAGGCATATAAATTTGCAATAGAGACATTTACTGAGTTTAGTCGTGATGGGAAAATTGATATTAATCTTTCTGAATTAAATCCAAATGATATTTCTAAACATTTATATGTAAAAAGAATTCAATCAAGTTTAAACAATCTTCGCTTTGCTTGGGACAAACTTAAACAATACAAAGACGTTGCACTAACATGGTGCGTTTGTTGAAGTACATTCATATCTAAAGATAAAAAGGGAGCTGAGATTATATTTCTAGCTCCCTTTAGTCTGTATTTGTAACAAGTCCTTAGTCGATTTTTTTAAGGAAAGTACTTGTGGCATCATGGATCTCTGTGACATGCGTTTGAAAGAATCCATGAGAGCCGTCAATCATTTGGGACTCGGCATTTGCACCAAGTCGTTTTACGTGACTTTTTTGAATCTCATCTCCATCTTTTACTCGTTTTTGAAAGTCTGAGGATATTAGTTTAAGTACAGGTACTTCTGAAGGGAAGACGATGCTGTTTACCTCATTGACATTGTCATTTAAACTCAAAGCCTGATTAATGATCGTATCGTTGACAACATGATAAGAAAATAATTTATTATCACTGATTTCTTTTTCGGTATAGCCATTTTCAACTGTTTGATCAGAAGGTAGCAGCCCATTGATGATTCGATTAAATCCAGTTGCTTGAAGTAACGTATTAAAACCATATAGGATTTAAATTGAGGTTAACATATATCTCAATTTATCGGCTCTGCGTCTTAGTGTCTGGCTCTTTAACTATGATAATTTTAAATTTTTTTATGTTTACTAAACTTTCTTGTTTACATTTTGGACAGTAAAGAGGAAAAATAATTAATATTGTATTCGCATATACTTTAGTGCGTGTTTTTGAACTACAAATTGGGTAGTATATCCATTTGCTTTTTTCACTCATATACCCTTCTCCTTTCCTGTCTAGCTCCTCATATAGTTATATTTTACACAAGCAAATTTTCAAAGTGTATATGCACCATATATATTTTTACATAAAAAAGGAGACAATCAACATTAGAAAATTCATGGCAATATGAGCAAACATATGTGCAAGCATCGCAAGTTCTAGATTGTGCTTCCAATAAATCCAGCCAAAGAAGAAGCCGGGTAAACCATTCAATAAGATCATTCGGAACCAAATGAATGCGGTCATTTCTGTCACACTTGCAGTTCCACTATAGTGACCTATTGCAAATAATAATGCGCTAACAAATATTGCAAGGATAAAGACCCAGTTCGAAGGTTTTGCTGATTTTCGATCAAATAGTTTCCAAAAAATAAAAACCAACAAGCTCATAAACCCAAAACGCATTAATAGTTCCTCAACAATCCCTCCGTAGAGTAAAGCTGCTAAAAATTCTATTGCATTATAAGGATGTATTAGTTCTTTTAGACCCTCCGGCAAGAGTGGGAATAAAAGATAATCGAATCCTCTTATAACAACTCCAGCAATCGAACCGAGTATGATAGCTAGTTTAATACCTTTTATCCACTCTGACTTTGACTTTTCTCTAGCATTCGGGTGCATAATCACAGATTTTAAACCAACTTTATGAGCAGTAAAAAAACCTATAACAAGAGCAATGATTAAGAAAATATAATTGGGAAGTGTGCCAAGTAAGGCTAACATTTCAGGTGATCCTGAAATCCCCATCATTTCCCTCGCTTGCTCTAATTGGGCCGGGTTTGTCGATAGTGTCGATAGTGCCTTAAGATATAAGGGAACGAATGCAATGATTCCAAGCAAGAGATAAATGAATAGTCCTTTAACACTTTTTTGCTTTGTCATAAGTAACCTCCTTGATTTCAGTATAAGATTCATATAAATATCAATATTTGTTTTATTTACTATAAGGTTCTATTAAACAGTTCATTCTTGTTTCCCTCCTCCAAATTGTTTATTCACCCTTAATACGATTACGTTCGTCTAATCGTTCACTCACGAAAAAAAAATAAAAAAAAATCTCAGGAATTTGATCCTGAGACCTTTCTTTTAAATATTTTTCTTGCAAAAATAAGATAGATAATAAGATACGTTGGAAATGTAATAAGGCCTAAAAAGCCCCATAGCCAAGCATTGTGTCCCCTCTTCCGTGCATCCCAAAACATCCATGAGCTCTGGCAAATCAGAATGAATGCAATCACGACGCATAACCAAAGCGGTGTGCTACTTAGTTTGTTTGAGATCATTCATTACTGACCTTCTTTCTAGTTTTGTTAAGGGCTAAGGGCAATAAGATAATCCCCACAAGCTGAAAATAAAGAATAAGAATTGGCTGACGATACACGACAGCAATCCCAACCGAAAGCACAAATACTGCAACTGAGATAAACGTGAGGAGGTCTTTCCATTGTTTTTTTCGTATTCTTTTTTTCTCTAATTCGACATTTTGTTGAAACCATTGTAAGTTTGGAGTAGATACTGGATTCCATTTATCCAGTTTTTCTAAACCATCTATTAATTGCTTTACCGTTAATTCATCTTCATCATCCAACATAGAATTATTATTTTTAGAATCATACTCCTTCAAGTTCAGCCAACTCCTTTCGTACACTTTTTAGACCATTTGAAACTCGAGATTTTACTGTTCCTTCTGCAATACCCATCATTTTTCCAATTTCCTCATATGAATATCCGTAATAATGCTTTAACACGATTGGCATACGTATTTCTTCATTAATTTGAGCAAGTACATCAAGTACATCAGTCCATTCTTCGTTCATAATGGCTGCATTCCATTTCATTTTTCGGAGCGCTTGTTCCTGCTCTAGCCAGTTTTTCTCCCGCTTCTTTCTACGCTGTTGATCGATAAAAAGGTTCGTTGCGATTGTGATGAGCCACGAGGAAAACTTGGATTCACCATTATACAGTTGGATTTTTTCAATACACTTCATCATCGTCTCTTGTGTTAAATCTTCTGCGATCTGTGGATGAAGGGTAACTTTCATTAAATACTTTACGAGGAACGAATAATTCAGTTGTAGCAGTTTCGAAAGAGCCAATGTATCTCCTTTTTTCGCCTTTCGAATTAAATCCTTTTCATCCATGAGATCTACTCCATACAATAATGATTTATATGTAATACGACTAACTGGGAAAAATCGTTCATTTCAAAATAAAAAATCACAACAATTAGTATTTTTTAAGTTTACTTGAAAGTTATATATTTCCAAAAACCAAAGTATTGTTGCTCATTCAACGAGTTCAGAATACTTGTTTAATTATTTTAGTATTATCAAACTACTCACATGATTTGTTTAAGTATGTCTTCTTTAATTAACCTGCACCGTTAGCCATCCATGTAGCGCAAAAATCAGCACTTCACCACAGAAAGTGAAAGATGGTTATGTTCTTTCATGGGAGTTCAAGAAAGAAAAAAGAGCTGCCTATGCAACTCAATTATCTTTAAATCACAATAGAATAGATTCTTTGTTTTTGCAGTAGGAATAATAATAAACCTTTTGACCTATAAGAATATTAATATCTTGAAAGTATGATACTTATAATTGAAGGCGAATGGAGAACCTCTTTCTTAAAAAAGTTAATCATGTCTTAGAAAAAGTCTTCGAAAATATAAATAGAAAGTATAGTGTATTCTAACTAAGAAATTAATATCTTACTATCTCTTAAAAAGAGAAAATATCTAATATTTTCAGAATTAAGTCATTTTATCTTCTCCATTATAGAACCCTCTATTGATAATACCGTTAAAACTCCCTAAATAGTCCTTTGGAGAACTTTCGCTAATATTATACTCCTGCATCAAATAATCCTTAAATTCCATCTTCATCCCCTTTAGAACACATTATTTAAAAGAATTCTACAACCTTTCATAAAACCCTTTTTGGATAACAGCTTGTGTAAAAACTTGTGTAAAACAAATCTGCTTATGTGTAAAATGTGTGTAAAACGAATTCAGTTCGTATCGTTTTCTAACGTAACCCTTAAAATGGAAAAAGTCCATAAACGTTAATATAACAACGTTTATGGACCTTCAAAAATATATTATCTTAACCAAAAAGCAACTAATGATACCGGTGGTCGGGGTCGAACCGACACTCCAAAGGAACACGATTTTGAGTCGTGCGCGTCTGCCAATTCCGCCACACCGGCATAATGGAGATAAAAAAAATCGGATACACCGATTAACAAAAATAATATGGAGGCGGCAACCGGATTTGAACCGGTGATAAGGGTGTTGCAGACCCGTGCCTTACCACTTGGCTATGCCGCCATCATATTTGGAGCGGAAGACGAGGTTCGAACTCGCGACCCCCACCTTGGCAAGGTGGTGTTCTACCACTGAACTACTTCCGCAAAAATGGCTGGGGTACTAGGATTCGAACCTAGGGAATGACGGAATCAAAATCCGTTGCCTTACCACTTGGCTATACCCCAAAATGTTTAATGGGGCGACTGATGGGAATCGAACCCACGAATGCCGGAACC